>Ga0316630_10000906_pt1 | contig 10371 bp, 11 predicted proteins | sample OWC_May_M1_C1_D6_FD_207658 | JGI IMG/M metagenome (GOLD analysis project Ga0316630, IMG submission 207658) | Wetland soil microbial communities from Old Woman Creek delta, Ohio, United States - OWC_May_M1_C1_D6_A | ecosystem: Environmental > Terrestrial > Soil > Wetlands | place: USA: Ohio...
ATACCACCGGCGGGGAGAATCGGTCAACGGCGTTCCATTAGCCCGGGGAATTCACGAGTCCCTTCGTGAATTCTCCGGGCTAAGGCAGGCCTCGATCGTGCGAACCACCTCCACCGTGGACATCTGCCGGGTCATGAGCTCCCGATACCTCCCGCAGGCGCGTCCCACATCGGCAGAGGTCAGAAGGTGCCTCAGCCGCGCCGAGACCGCCGCGGCACGGAAGGCCCGGGGGTACAGGTAGTCACCCACACCCAGGCGCCGGAGACGGGCCCCGTTGTCCGGCTGGTCGTGGCTCATCGGCATCACGAGCTGCGGCACGCCGGCGGCGAGCCCCTGCGCGACGGTCCCGATCCCCCCGTGGTGCACCACCGCCGCGCATCGGGGGAAGAGGCGGCTGAACGGGGCGGACGGCACGTGCAGGAAGGACGCGGGGAGCGCCGGCGGCACCTGCTCGGCGCGGGGGGTGACGAAGAGCCCGCGACGGTTCAGCCGGGTGCAGGCATCGAGAGCGACTCGGAAGAATCGAGCGGCCTGGATATTCGCGGACCCCGGCGTGAAGAGCAGCGGAGGCTCGCCGCCATCGAGAAACGCCTCCACCTCGGGATCCAGCACCCTTCGATCCCCCTCGTCGTACAGCGGGAATCGCGTCACGACGGTCTGGGGGGGCCAGTCGGCCTGCTTCGGGCCGAACCAGTCGGGAAACAGGGCGAGCACCCGGAGGGGCGACATCCAGTACTCTCGCATGATCCGCCGGACGGGATTCCGCACTCCCAGCTCACGGCGCAGGCGATTGACCCAGCCGGCCAGCAGCCGGTCCGTCTGCAGATACCCGAGGGCGAACAGCGCCCGCACCACCCAGCGCGGCACCCGGCGGAGCCACTCTGCCCCGGCCGGGATGACCGGCGGGTCGTCCGCGCTCAGGAACACCGCCGGCTGCATCTGCACCGTCACCAGAGGAATCCGGAAGGCTTCCGCGGCGATTCTCGCCCCGAAGGCGATGCCCGCCGCCGCCAGGAGGGTCCGGCCGGGCACGTGTTCTGCACGGATGCGGGGGATGATCTCCCGTGACAACTCCTCGGAGGTCCGCGCGATGAGGGGGAAGCCTCTCCGCGGATGCCAGAGGTCGGGATGCTGCAGGATGGCCTCGTACTGCTCCCGGGTGCCGTAGACGATGGGCTGGAGCCCTGCGGCCTGGAACGCGGCATCGAAGGGCGGATTGATGACGACACGCACATCGTGGCCACGCTCCGCCAGGGCCTTGCCGAGCCACAGGAAGGGGTAGACGTCCCCCCAGCTTCCCATGGGGACGAGGATGAGCCTCAACGGGACGCCCATGCTTCCCTCTTCCGGTAATGCCGGTGATCGCCGGCGAGTGCCCGACCGCTCCGCCGGAGTGCCGATCCCCAGCCGCCGGATCCGTGCCGGCCCCTGCCCGAGGCGCATCTTGCCGGAATCCGGCGCGGGGCGCCAGCGATTTCAGAACGCCCCGCCATTTCCTGGCCCCTGCCTGCTTTCACCTTGACATGCGACCAGCCCCCGGGCATGCTCGGTGCCCCCGGCCCTGCCAGGAGCGAGGGAATCTCAGGTGAGAAATGACCAATGGCCAATTCCCCATTCTCGATGGAGCCTCACGGACCGCGATGGCCTGACACACAGGATGCTGTTCTCGTTTGGTCATTGACAATTGGGTTTGGTGATTCCCGCAGTATTCTCGAAACGGTTCGCGAATAATGCGGGCAGGCGCGGTCGGAGCAGACGGGACCGGAACCTCGACGGAGGAACGACCATGGGGGGGCTCTCGGGCGTCGCGGCGCTCACCTTCGACCTCTTCGGAACGATCCTGGACCTCGGGGGAAGCCTGACGCCGACCATCGCCGGCTTCCTCAAGGCGAAGCACGCACACATCCCGCCCGACCGTTTCTGGGATCAGTGGAGGGCGCGGCAGCGCATCGAACAGTATCAGGACAACATCCTGATGATGGGGCACAGCGGCTATCTCGAGACCGCCCGGCGCGCCCTTGTCTACACCCTGGGCCTGAACCGGATCCAGGCCACCCCGGCCGAGGTTCAGGACGTCATGCAGGCCTGGCGCACGCTGCAGCCGTTTCCCGACGTCCTCCCGGCTCTCGAGCGGCTGCGGAGCCGCTATGCCTTGGTGGTTCTCTCTAACGGGGAGCCGGACTACCTCGACCATCTCGTCAGGCATCGCGTCCACTGGAGCTTCGACCAGGTGATCTCCGTGCAAGTCGCCGGTGCCTTCAAGCCCCACCCTGGCGTCTACCGGCGCGCGGCCGGCCTGCTCGGGCGGGAGGTGGGCGAATGCCTGATGGTCTCGGCCAACTCCTTTGACGTCCTAGGCGCCAGAGCCTGCGGCTTCCGCGGCGCCTTCGTCAATCGCTACGGCCTTCCATACGAGGACACGCCGTATCAGCCGGACGTCACCGTCCGGGATTTCACGGAGTTGGCAGATCGTCTAGCAGGCTGTTGAAAAAGGCCCATCTGCTGCGTTGGCGCGCCCGGGTACCCGTCGGCCCCGCGGGCCGATGGGTGCGTCGCTGCGGCGTACCTCCAGTACGCCTCGCTCGGCCTCGGGTACCCATCCGAAGGATGGGTGACGCCGCCTTGCAGCTGGACCTTTTTGAACAGCCTGGGGAGAAGCAGGGGGTTTCTGCTAGCTGCTGGGAGCGGGATCGGAGATGGGCACCTCGTCGACCGCTGGCAGGCGGCGAGGGCACCTCCAACCGGAGAGGACAGCCATGGAGCCACAGGTGACGTGCATCCTGGCCGCGAAGGCCATGACCGGCGAATCCCCCGTCTGGTCCCCGGAGGAACGGGCGCTCTACTGGGTCGACATCCCCGGGCAGACGTTCAATCGCCTCGATCCCACCACCGGGGACACGCGGTCCTGGACCATGCCGGAGCCCGTCGGGAGTTTCGCGTTCCGCGAGAGCGGGGGGCTCATCCTGGCCATGCGCTCCGGCTTTGCCACCTTCAATCCCACGCACGGGGACCTGAATCGCGTCTGCACGCTCGACCTCGGCGGCCCGCAGAACCGGTTCAACGACGGCCGCTGCGACCGGCGGGGACGGTTCTGGTCCGGGACCATGGTCCCGCGGGGGACGCCGGAGCCCGGCGGGGCCCTCTACCGGCTGGACCCTGACTATCGGTGCACCCGGATCCTGGACGGACTGTTCACGTCGAACGGCCTGGCGTGGAGCCTCGACGGCAGCACCATGTACCATGCCGATTCCCGCATCTCCACCGTCTTCGCCTTCGACTTCGACCTGGACACCGGCACGATTACCAACCGCCGGGCCTTCATCCAGGCTCGCGAGGGCGAGGGCCGGCCGGACGGGGCGGCGGTGGACGCCGAGGGGTTTTACTGGGTCGCCATGTTTGACGGCTGGCAGGTGTGCCGGTACGCGCCGGATGGGCGACTGGATCGGACGATCCGCATGCCCGTGGCCCGGCCGACGATGTGCGCCTTCGGCGGGGAGAAGCTGGACGTGCTGTATGTCACGTCGGGCAGCCTCGGTCTCTCGGAGGAGGACTGGCGGCAGCAACCCCACGCCGGAGGCCTCTTCGCCATCCCGCTCGATGTCCGGGGCCTGCCCGAGCCGAAGTTCCGCGGCTAGCTCATGGGCTCGGCCTTCCGCTCCGGGCGCCGCCCGTCGCCGCCGGGAACCCACAGGGCGGGCTCCGCATGACTCCTGGATGGTCACAGCCCCCCGGCTACAGCCGCTCCGCCCGCTCGTCGTGGAACTCCGCGGCTGCGATGAACCGGTCGTAGTTCATGCGGTTGAACCAGGTCATCGTCCCCAGGCTGATGCGGGACACGTGCAATCCCGATGCGCCCAGCACGCGATACTTCATGGTCCCGACCTCCTTGTCTGAGCTGCCAGCCCCCACACCGCCTCTCGCGGTGTTCCGATACACCGTGGCGCAGGCGCCGCTAGCGTCGGCAGAACGCGACCCACCGGATCAGGCCGGCCGCCAGGAGAAACACGGGGGCGAAGGCTCCAGAGTACACAGCCCCGACGACTGGCCACCAGGCGGCGTCCGCCGTGCCCGCCGTGAAGTCGCGCACCCACAGGAAGATCGCGCCGCAGGCGAGCGCACAGGCGCCGAGGGCCGCCCCGTTGAACCGCCCGACCGCTCGCCGGCTCGCCCCCCGTGGCGAGAGCCGCAGGAAGACCGCCGCACTTCCCGCGAGGGCGCAGATCAGGACCGCCAGCGCCACCAGCATTAGAAAGCCTTGATGGCCGCGGCCCCTGCCGTCACGGCCAGTGCGGCGAGGTAGCGCACGGGGCCGAAGCGCTCGCCCAGGAAGAGCGAGGCGAACACCGTCCCGAAGATCACCGAAGTCTCCCGCAGGGCCGCGACGAGCGCGATGGGGGCCAGGGTCATCGCCCAGAGCGCCAGCCCGTACGACACCGTGGTGCACGCTCCCCCCAGGAGGCCAGGCTTCCAGCGGACGGCGAATTGACCGAGGACCGCCCGCCGGCGGACGAGCAGCACCATGGCGAGCAGCGGAAACGGGATCAGGGTGAAGAGCCAGAGGATATAGCTGAGCGCGTTTCCCGCCGAGCGAACGCCGACGCCGTCGATGAGCGTGTAGGCGACGATGATGCCGGCGTTGAGCAGCCCGAAGGCACCCGGCGCCAGGGGAAGCCGCCCCGAGCGCCACGAGTCGGCCGTCAAGGTGAGGATGCCGATCGAGATCAGCACGACGCCGGCCCATGCCCCGGGGGACAGCGGCTCGCGGACGGTCACCGAGGCAACGATCGCCGTGAACGGCGGGGCGGAGCCCCGCATGATGGGATAGGCGTAGCTTAGCTCCCCGGTCTGGTAGGCCAGGGCGACCAGGGTGAAATACACGAGGTGGATCGCCACGGAGGCCGCCAGGTAGGGCCAGCTCGCCCGGGCCGGAATCGGCACGAGCGGGAGCGCCAGCGCCGCGAAGATCGCTGCCCCGCACGCCACCAACACGGTGTCGAGGAGCTTGTCCGACCCCGCCTTGATGATGGTGTTCCACGTCGCGTGCAGGGCCGCGCCACAGAGCACGAGCAGCATCACTGTGAGGGACACCGAGGGTCCTCCCGACGCAGCCGCTGGGGCCGGGGCACTCCACGCGCAGGTGCTGCGGGAGCGAATCGGCCTCCCACACCCCGCGACAGCCCCGTGCCACCTGTCAAATGACCGGCGCGGGCGCCGTCATCATACTCGAAACCCCGGCGCACGCAAGCCTGTGCCGGCTCTCCGCCGTGTCGTGCTGGGTTTCCCGCGTTGACCGCTTCCACCGGCGGGGAGGGCCGTGGTTGGAGATTGACACACGTGTCGGCCGCTGCTAGCGTCTCGACGCGATCGGCTGCGGGGGAGCCTCGGTGCCCCTCCTCGGGACGCTGCCGGCGGCGGGTGCGGCCGGCGGGAGATCCTGCGACGCGGCCTGCCCGCACGGAAAGGGTGTCCATGCGCCAGAGCCAGCCAATCTTCGAGCACAACCCGCGCGCTCCCTCGTGTCATGCCGCCACGGTGGTCGAGACCTCCGACGGGCGCTTGCTCTGCGCCTGGTTCGCCGGGACCCACGAGGGCCATCCGGACGTGGCCATCTGGCTCGCCGCCTGCGAGGGCGGCCGCTGGGCATCCCCGCGGAAGGTGGCAGATGTCCCGGGCGTCCCCCTCTGGAACCCGGTCCTATTCCGGGACGCCCGGGACAGCCTCTGGCTCTTCTTCAAGATCGGACCGGAAGTGCCGTCCTGGACCGGGGCGTACCTCCGCTCGGGGGACGGGGGGCGGAGTTGGTCCGGCCCGGTCCTCCTCCCCGCGGGGGTCACCGGCCCGGCCAAGAACAAGCCCATCACTTTGACCAACGGCGAGATCGCGGCGGGCGCCTCGAGCGAGACCTGGCGCTCGTGGTCCTGCTGGCTCGAGGTGAGCGGGGATGCGGGGCGGACCTGGCGGCGCTACGGACCGATCACGCCGCCGGGGGGGACGGAGGGGGGCGCAGACGACGCGGCGGAGATCGCGGAGGCGGTCCCCGAGGTGATCAGCGCCAAGTGGGATACGACGACGCGGAGCCTGCTGATCCCGCAGACGCACCGCGGGGTGATCCAGCCGGCCCTGTGGGAACACGCCCCCGGTCGCCTGCGCATGCTCATGCGGCCGACGCGTCGCATCGGCCGGGTGTGTCTGGCGTCCTCGGACGACTTCGGGCGCACCTGGTCCGACGCGACCGTGACGCCGGTCCCAAATCCCAACAGCGGGCTGGACGCGGTGCGGCTGGCGGACGGGCGGGTCCTGCTCGTGGGCAATCCGGTCCCCGAGGGTCGGAGCCCGCTCTCGATCCTGGTGTCCGGCGACAATGGGGAGACCTGGCAGCGCTGCGCCGACCTCGAGACCATCCCGGGCGAGCACTCCTACCCGTCCGTCATCCAGGGGCGGGACGGGCGGATCCACGTCGTCTACACCTACCTGCGCGCCCAGATCAAGCACGCCATCCTGCACCCGGGCGATCTGAGCTGATCAGCCCAGCGGCGCGCAATTGAGCGAGGCCATGCGGTAGGTCGGCCGCAGGCGCTCGGGCAGGGCGCCGACGCCGTCCGCGGTCACGCCCGTGGTGATCCACACGGCGTCGATTCCCGCGGCCCGTGCGCCGGCGATGTCCGTCTCGAGCTGATCGCCGACCATGACGAGGCTCTTGGCGGCGCTGCGGCGTCGGGCCTCGGCAAAGATTGCTACCGCCGGCTTGCCCAGCCGCACGAAGTGCAAGTCAGCCCGGTCCGGGTACCGCCCCCGCAGGGCCGCTTCGAACATCGCTGCCACGCCGCCACTGGCGAAGCCGAAGCCGGTGCCCCCCTTGGGGTAGATCACGTCCGGATTCGGCAGCAGCAGCCGGACGCCCCGCCCCGCCTCGAGGCTCCGGAAGAGTCCGGTCAACGCGGCATCCACGGTGTCGAAGAACGGGAACCCGGCCTCGTCCGCGACGACCAGGACCTCGTAGGCTTCGGCAGCAGGGACGACGCACCCCCCGGCCTCCTCGACGTACCGGCGGCTGTCCTCCGGCCCCAGCACGACGCACCGGGCTCCCGCCAGGCCCTGCTCGGCAAAGTACCGCGCCAGCAGGCCGCCGGAGGTGATGAGCCGGTCTTCGGGAATGGCCAGCCCAAAGCCGTGGAGGCGCCTTGCTAGGGTCGAGGGAAGGCGCGACGCATCATTGGTGAGCAGGTAGTACGGCTTCCCGGATCCGTTCAACCGATCCACGAATGCAGCCGCGCCGGGCATCGGCCCCGTGCTGTGCACCAGGACACCATAGGCATCCAGCAGCAGCGTCTCGTACCGGTCGATCAGTTCATCCGCCGTGATGTTGGGAATGTCCACGCCGTAGGCGCCTCCGCCTCTCTAGTCCGGATTATCCACAAGAGAAGCGATGCTCGATCCGTCCTGGGTCACTCATCTGAAGAGTTTCTGTTAAGCCCGCAGTGTTCGCGAGGCGTGTTCGCGAACACTGCGGGCTAGCCGATGGCAAAACTCTCTTGCCCGTAGATCAGGTCGCGCCGCCTCACACTGGGCGCCCGGCCCCGCCACATGTGCCGGCAGGATCGGACGAGCGTGAATCCCTGCCGGGACAGGAGAGCGCGGCCCGTCGCGTTCGCCTCGGGGACGATCACGGTTGGCGGGCTCGAATACGTCAGGGACAGGGCCGCCTGAAGCAGGGCCTCGGCCTCGGCAGGCCCGCGCGCGACCCACGGCCCCAGCCGCCGGGCCTGCGCCACCAGGTATCCGGTGACTGCGCCATCCGCATCGTAGCAGACGAAGGCCCGGCCCGGAAACTCCGCGAGCAACGCGCGGAGCACCACCCCGCGCTCCGCCCCGAAGACCCCGGCATCGAACGGGACGACGGAATCGAGCGCCTCCCTCCCCAGCGTCCCGGCACGCGCGGGCGGACCCGGGGAGGCGGCGGCAGCCCCCAACCGGAAGAGCAGCGCCCGGTCCATCTCGACGAAGCCGCAGGCCGCGTACAGGGGGGCGCCCTCCTCGGTCGCATCCAGCAGCACGGTGGGAACTCCTAGCCCGTCCGCCCAGTCGAGGATGCGGCCCATCAAGACCCGGCCGATCCCCCGCCGCTGCGCCTCGGGCCGGACCCCCATCAACCCGAGATACCCGAACGACCCGTAGCTCACCGCCCCCACCATGCCGACCGGCTCCCCCCGATCCAGGGCCAGCAACCAGCAAGACGAGGGCAGGCCGAGGTAACGCCGCAGCTCGACCCCCCGACTCTCGGAGCTGCGGTACGATGCCCGATAGATGCCATCCGCAGCCTCGAGATCCCCCACCGTCAACTCCCGCACCACCACGTCCATCATCCCCTCCCAATGTTGGGGGACGCCCTTAACTTATTAACTTGTTTCATCCGCAAGCTGGAGGCCCCCCGTCTTGGCGATCAGCTCCCCCCGCCGCACGGCGCGACTGACGGCCGGAGTGCTTATCCCCAACCGACGAGCGAGTTCGGTCAGACTCACTTCCAACTCCTGGGCAGCCCAAAAGCAGAACAGGCTTCTCGCGTGCACCCGCCGTCGCTGGCGGCTTGGTTGAAGGATCTCTGCGGCGGTCATCTGATACTGTTCAGCGGCCCTTTCGGTGATTCGTTCAAGGGTGTTCCGGCGCCGCCGAGCCGCCGCACGCCGGGTCAACCGCTCCTCCGCGGCCGCGAGGATCTCTTGGACGAACTCGGTGTCACCCAGGATACGTTCGTCGCTCTTCTGATGAGCTCGCACCCCAGATCGCAATTTCCGAACTTCCTCCCAGCCACCAACGCTCCTGACAAAGCCCCCACCCACGAGCTCCTCACGGCGGCCCTGTCCAGTCCCCGCCGCCATGTAGGCCACGTATGCTCGTCTTCCCCGGGCCGCCGTTCTCCCAAAGCTCAGGAGCACATACATGACATCCTGCCAGGGCCGCGACTTCCTTCCCATGACAGCGCTGTGGCCGCAGTATGGGAAGTGATTCAGTTCGGCCAGAGTACGGACGAGTCCAGCCCTGAGCGGATTCAAGTGAATATAGCGGACCAGTTCCTGGAAGTACGGATCCTCCTGGCAGAGAATCGACTTGTAGCGATTCTGGAAGAGGTATCCCCTCCGGCGGTGCCGACGGTTGAAGTCTACCGCATAGCCGGTGAGCAGCCGGCGCATGAGGGTCGCAATGGGAACGGCGCCGGACCGGAAAAGAAAGTGGGCATGGTTCGGAAGGAATGCCCACGCGTAGCAGGTAACCTGGGTCGCCGGCAGGAGCATCTCCAGGCGCGAGAGAAACCGCTCCCGGTCCAGGTCATCCCGGAAGATGTCTCGCCCCTCGATTCCCCGGACGATGATGTGGTGCACAACTCCGGGCGCATCAAGGCGTGCAGCTCGCGGCATGGCTATTCCGTATCACGACAAGGGGTTCAGGCACAATTGAAATAAGTTAATAAGTTAAGGGCGTCCCCAAACTTCTTGGGCAGGTCAACGGGCGTGTGGTGGGAGATGGATCGCGGGGCCAGGGGTGCTGGGGGTCTGGGGGCGGTCGGCCTCCAAGGCGCGGAGGTGTGCTGCGGCCTGCTCGATTTGCAGCTCGGAAAAGCACCTGATGCCGTGTTGTTCCAGGAGCGCCGCCGTCACCCCTTGGCCCGGCGTGATCTGGCCCCTGAAGGAGCCGTCGTGGACGGAGGTCACTCCGCAGGAGGGGCTTCGGTCCTTGAGCACGGCGAGCCGAACGCCGGCCGCGAGCGCCGCCTCCACGGCACGCCTCGCGCCCCGCAGGTAGGCCTCGGTGACATCCACCCCGTCGCTCCGGAGAATCCGGGTGCTGCCTGCGAGAACCTCCTCTGCCGTTGCGCCCGGCTCGATCTCGGCCGGGAGCCGAGGAATGGAGAGGCCGCCCTCGACCTCGGGACAGAACGGGACGATCCGCGACTCCTGGGTCCATCGCACCAGGTGGTCCGATGCAGTCGCCGCGGCGTTCCCGTCATAGCGGACCCGCTGTCCCAGCAGGCAGGCGCTCACCAGCACTTTGATCATCCAAGCCTCGAATACGCCCGGCTCCGCGTTCATCAGGCGATGATTATCTGCCGCTGCCATGGCGGCAGAGTGGCGAACGGCCTCGAGCTAAGCCGCTCGGCGGCTCCGGCTTGATACCCTCATCCCATAGGAAAACGGCGGGCAACGCACTACTGCGTTCTCGTCCGCCAGCCGAGTCGGCTTCAGCGAGTTATTAGGCAGCGCGGGATCCTGGTAGGACGACTACCTCCATGCTCGGATACCGTTCAAGCAGGAGCCTAAGGATCTCGTCGTCCTGGGTGCAAAGCGCGACGGACTTCACCGAGGCGGGCTTGAAACG
>Ga0316630_10000911_pt1 | contig 10355 bp, 6 predicted proteins | sample OWC_May_M1_C1_D6_FD_207658 | JGI IMG/M metagenome (GOLD analysis project Ga0316630, IMG submission 207658) | Wetland soil microbial communities from Old Woman Creek delta, Ohio, United States - OWC_May_M1_C1_D6_A | ecosystem: Environmental > Terrestrial > Soil > Wetlands | place: USA: Ohio...
CCCGACCGGGTAAGTGTGCCAGGAGGAGGGATCCCCCTCGAACCGCAGATAATCCGGATGCACATTCACCAGCGCCATGCCGCCGTGTCCGGCAATCCAGTCCAGCTTCTTGGTCCAGATTTCCGGCGTCGTTTCGTGCAGCAGCAGGAACAGGGTGGAATCTTGCGGCAGGGTGTAGGGTAGTTCGAGATAGCCGGTTCTGCTGGGCGAACCTTCCCCATTGGGAAGCCGCGGCTCAACGCTTACGTTCGGAACCCAGGAGGGGAAGATGGTTTTACGTCCCTGGGGATGGGGCTCGAAAGGATCCGTGTCGAAGGTGGAGGAATCGTACAGGATGCCCAGCTCGTGCAGCCAGTCCCTTTCGTTCAGCATGAAACCGGAACGAAATCCGGCGGCCCCCCACACACGGAGGTATTCGTTGATGCGCAGGCTGCGTTCTCGGAAGATGGCCTTCGACTCGAATAAGCGGCCGTCATGGTGAAGGTCGTGGACGCCGACCTCAAAGCCATGATCCGCCAGCCACGTCCGCAGTTCCGCGGGCACGGCGTACGGGCCCTCGGGAATGAAATTAAAGGACGATCGGAATCCCATCTGAATCTCGAGTTCGGCCAGTTGCCGGCACTTGGCGAGGCCTTCGGGCCTTTCCACATCGTGCGTCAGCACCAGCGCGAACTTCTTCCCGTCCGGCCACCCCGGCCAACCAGACGGGGGCTGTTCCGAGCCGGGCAGGACGGGCCAGACCTCCTGCACGCGCCGGCGCTTCCGCAACGCGAGCCAGCTCCGAATGGCGATCCGGATGCGCCAGGGGACGAACGGCTTGATCTGATAGTAAAGGCGGTTACGTAACATTGAGTTCCCCAGGGGAGTCTATCAGTCGCGATGCGGCTCACCTCACTGCCCGAACGGACGGATTCACTGGCCGGCGGGCTGGCCCCCCGATTCGGAGGCTTTGCGCTCCACAAACTCCGTGATGCTGCGAAGGGTTTCCCAATTCTCCGGCATGACCTCGCCGTCGCCGATGGTCAATCCAAACTCCTGTTCGAGAAAACCGATGAGGCGCAACAGCGCCAGGGAGTCAATGACGCCCGTGCTGACGAGCGGTTCGTCCACGTCGAGGCTCTTGCGGCTGCCTTGTGACAGCAGTTCCTCGAGAATGAAGCGTTGGATTTTGGCTTGGGTGTTCATGGTTGCTTTTCGTCAAACGTTGCCGAGCCGCCGGCTCGGTCCCGGCTCAGCCGGCACAGGTTATTGGTCGGTCAAGGTTGAATCCGCGTCAAGCGGGGCAGAGGGCCTGAGAATCAAGAACCGGGAAGGGAACTTACACTTGGTGCGCTACGGGTTTCGGCTTCGCTTGGCCCCCAGTGCCGGCGAGCAGCGCAACGCGGTCTGTCTTCCCCGACGACGTTTTCGGCAGGACATCACGGAATTCGATGCGCTCCGGCACCATGTACTTCGGCAACTGGCCGACACAGAACGTTTCCAGTTCCTTGGGTGTCAGCGCGCTGCCCTCCGCCGGCACGACGTAAGCCCGAATCCGGTTGCCGAGCAGGTCATCGGGAATGGCCACCACCGCCGCTTCCTTCACCTGCTCGTGCCGATACAGGACGCTCTCGATTTCACCCAGTTCCACCCGGTAGCCGCGGGTCTTGATCATGTGGTCCCGCCGCCCGACATAGACCCAGTTCTTTCGGTCCTGGGCCAGTGTGACCACGTCGCCCGTACGATAGGCGATGTCGGGATAGAGCGGCTGAAAAGGATTCTGAATGAAAAAGCGGGCCGTCTTCTCGCGATCGCCCCAGTAACCTTGCGCGACGCAGGAACCGCGCGCCCACAATTCCCCCTCCTGGCCCGGTTCGGTCACGAGTTGTCCTTGCTCGTTGACGGCAAAGACCTCGACGTTTTCGCAAGCCTGCCCGATCGGCACGGGCTGCGTGCGCTCCGGCGCCAGATCCTCCGCCTGCACGCGATAGTATGTGCAAACGTTTGTCTCCGTCGGCCCATACAAATTGTAGTAGGCGACGTGGGGGATGGCCTCGGCCAGACGGCGCAGATACTTGATGGGAAAGACCTCGCCTGCGAACAAGATCGCGCGCAACGCGGAGAAGTCGTGCGCGGCCAGCTTCCCGTAATTCACCATCAGCGAGAGGATCGACGGCACCAGATACGTGATCGTGATGCGCTCGTTTTGCAGCAGATCGGCCAGTTGCACCGGCAGGGTCGAGAGATTTTCCGGGACCAAAACGGTGGTTCCCCCCGCCTTGATCGTGGCATACAGGTCGAACGTCGATAGATCGAAGTGAAGCGGCGCGTGGCTCGTCACGCGGTCCGCCGGGGTCATGCCGAAGGTGTCGTGGCACCAATTGACGAACGTGAAGATCGTCCGGTGCGAAATCATGACGCCTTTGGGCACGCCGGTGGATCCCGACGTGTAAAGGAGGTACGCCAAATCGGTTTCGATAGTGGGCCCCGGAGACGGTTCCGCCTCCTCCCCGGCAATCACCTCCGACCAGCGCACCACGCGTATCTGTTCCGGCACGCCGTTGAGCGGTTCGGGATTGTCCTCGGTCAACACCGCTGTCTTTAGCGGGGTTCCTTCGGCGACGAAACCCGCCAGGTCCGCCAGTTTCTTCGGAGACGTCAGCAAGACCTGGATGCCGCAATCGCCGGTGATGTACGCCAGCCGCCGGGTTGGCGCTTTGGGATCGAGCGGAACGTAAGCCGCGCCCGCCTTCATGATCCCGAAGACGCTGATGACCGAGCCGAGCGACTTGTGCAGGTAGATGCCCACCCGATCTCCCCGTCCCACGCCCACGGAACGCAAGACGCGCGCCACTTGGCTGGTCAGACGGTTCAGTTGCCCATAAGTGAGCGCACGGCCCTCCATGCGGACCGCCTCCTTCTCAGGGTGTTGGGCGGCGCTGTTGATCAACAGGTGATGCAGCAGATATTCCATGGCTCAACGACCTGTGTTCGTTCAGAAATCAAGCACTGGACCTCGCCCGATGAACGAATCGCCTCGCTAAGCTTTCGCAGTCCCCGGGGCCGCAGGCTCAGCCCGCGTCGTGGCATTGGCCGTCCGGCCCCGCGCTTCCAGCAGGACCTCGGCGACATCAAGCACTCGGAGTTGTTCGCCCCCGGGAGTGCCCGCCATCGCGTCACTCATCATGTTCAGGCAAAAAGGACAAGCCGTCGCCAGCGTCTGCGCCCCGGTCTGGGTGGCTTCCACGGCGCGCAACCGGGAAACCCGCTGCGTCGGAGCTTCTTCGAACCACATCCGGCCTCCGCCCGCGCCGCAACAAAAGGTCTTCGCTCCGTGGCGGGGCATCTCGCAGACGGGGGTTCCCGTCGCGGATTGGAGGAGGGCGCGGGGAGCGGCGGTTTCGCTGTTCGCGCGGGCGAGATAACACGCATCATGCAGCGTGACCGGGGCGGACGCCTTACCCGCGCTCTTCAGTCGCCCTGACCTGACCAGATCAGCAAGCATCTGAGAGTGATGCTGCACCTGGTAATGGCCGCCGAACTGGGGGTATTCGTTTTGCAGGGTGTTGAAGCAATGCGGGCACGGGGTGACGATCTTCTTCACCTTGCGCCCGTTCAAGATCTCGACGTTTGCGCGCGCGAGTTCCTGGAACAGGAACTCGTCGCCCAACCGCCGTGCCACGTCTCCGGTGCACCGTTCTTCGCGGCCCAACACGGCGAAATTCACCTGGGCCTCGTGGAGCAATTGGACGAGCGATCGCGCGACTTTTTGCGCGCGAGGATCGAAGGCCGCCGCACACCCGACCCAGAGCAGGTACTCAAAGTCCGGATTGGTTTCCACGGTCGGCACCGGTAATCCGGCAGACCAGGCAAGGCGTTCAGTCGCTGGTCGGCCATAGGGATTGAACTGTCGGCCCACGCTGGCCATGGCTTTGGCCGGCGGCCCAGCAATCTGCCCCTCGCCAACCAAGTGACGCCGCAGGTCGCTGATCAAATCCACGTGCCCGATCAGCACCGGGCATTCCTGAACGCAAGCCTGACACATGGTGCAGGCCCAAAGCGTGTCCGCCCCGATCACCCCGCCGTGCAACGCTCGGGCGGCCGGCCGCTCCGTCATCGCCTGGCGCAAGTCCACCACCACCGCTTTCGGGGAGAGCGGCTTGCCGCTGGCCCACGCCGGACACGCCTCCTCGCAACGCCCACACTCCATGCAGGCATCGAAGCTCAGCAACTGCTGGCGGGTGAAATCGCCCAGCACCGCCACCCCCGTGCGGCCGGTCCTCTCCACCTCCTCGAGTCTCAGCGGGGCCAACACTCCGACCGGCCGGTCAGGACGCACGGCGATGTTGACCGGTCCGGTCAGCACATGCAGGAAGCGCGTGACCGGAATCGAGACAAACAGCGCGGCCACCAAAACGGCATGCACCCACCAGAAACCCAAGTGCAGATGACGCGCCGTCGCGAGGTCGAGCTTGGGGAACAGGATCAGGTTCACAAAATGACCCATCACCGACCAGCGCGCCACGCCGGTCTCGACTTGCGTGTAATGCAGGCGCAGCGCTTCCACGAGAAAGCCCGTAACTCCCAATGCCAGCAGCAGACCCAGAAGCGCCCAGTCGCGCGTCTGGTGTCCGAGCGCCACGGGCCGGCGAAACCCCCGGCGATGGAGCGCCAGCAAACACCCGAGGCACAAGGCCACGCCGAACACATCCATGATGAGTTCATAAAACAGGTAGTACCAGCCCCGGTGGAAATTGACCGGCCCCTGGTCGGCGACCATCAGCAGGGTCGTCCCGATGGTGAGGACGACGAATCCGCTGAACAGCAGCACGTGCAGCGCGGCGCCAAGTGACTTGCGGTGAACCCGTTTCTGCGCCAGCGCAAATACTGCCAGCCGACGCGCCCACAGCCGCCAATCCCGAGCGAATCCCCCGGGTTGTCCCTGCCGCCACAGCCGCGCCCGCTTCGCCACCTGCCACGCCAGCACGCCCAGGCTGGCGAACACCATCCCGTAGAAGGCGGCCCGCATCCACGGCGAGATATTGCCGAATACCTCACGCGTGGAAACCTGCAGGCTAGCGGCGGCGTCCATTCCAGGGTCAGGCGCGGACGGCCTCGATCAGACGTGGCACCAGGGCGTGCAGGTCGCCCACCAATCCGTAGTTGGCCATTTGAAAGATCGGCGCATCCGGGTCGCGGTTGATGGCGACGATCACCCTGGAGTCCTGGATGCCGGCCAGATGCTGGATGGCCCCGGAAACACCCACGGCGATGTAGAGTTCCGGCGCGACGACCGTGCCGGTCTGGCCGACCTGGCACGCGTTGGGAGCCATCCCCGCGTCCACCGCGGCGCGCGTAGCGCCGACGGCGCCCCCCAGCGCATCGGCCAAGCCGCCGATCAACCGTTCAAAAGTCTCTTTGTCCTTCAATGGCCGGCCGCCGCTGACCACGACGCGGGCTTCGGTCAAGTCCGGTCGCGTCGAGGTTGAGCGCTCGCGCGAGACAAACTGCGTTCCGTTGGGAAGCGACGCGGCGTCGAAGGCAATCGGTTCCACAGGGGAAGGCGCTCCGTTCGGTGAAGGCGGGTGAAAGGCCGTGCCGCGAGCGGTCAAGACGCGCACGTCGCCCTGCAACTTGACGGTCGCGCACAGGCTGCCGGCGCTGAGGGGACGCTGGTAACAGGGCACGCCGTCCTTGATTTCCACGGCCATCACATCGCTCAGCATCGGCGCGTCGAGCAGCGCCGCCACACGCGGGAGGATGTCCTTGGTGAAAGTCGAAGAGGTGCCGACGACCGTGCTCGCCCCCCGCTGCCTGGCGGTTTCCGCGATGACCGCCGCGTAGCAGTCGGCCCGCGGTTCGGCCAAGGCCGGATGATCCGCCACCAACACGACCGACGCGCCAAAGCTCCGCACAGAATCGGCGATTTCCGCCACGCCGGAGCCGAGCACCCCGAGCGCGTACGAGCCGCCCAACTGGCGCGCCAACGCAACGGCGCTGAGCGACGCCCGTTTCACACAGTGACCGTCGTGTTCGAGGATGACCAGAGTCTGGATCATGGATTGGCCGGCAGGCGAAGGCGTCAGAGCACTTTCTCGTGTTGTCGCAGGCGGACCAGCAGGTCTTCGACGGATTCTACCTTTAACCCGGCGCTGCGCCGCGGTGCCGGCGACGTGGCGGCGACCGTCGTCCGCGGCTGAACCTCGACCGCGAGCTGCTGGCAGGTGAGCAGTTCAATCGGGCGGCGGCGCGCCTTCATGAGGCCCGGGAGCGACACGTAACGCGGCTCGTTCAAACGGAGGTCGGTGGTCACCACCGCCGGCAGGTTCACCGCAATGACCTCCAGGCCCCGGTCGGTCTCCCGCGTGCATTGCGCCCGCTGGCCGCCGTTGAGAAATTCGATTTTGGAAACGAAGGTGGCTTGTGGCCAGTTCAGGAGGCCGGCGAGCATCTGGCCCACCTGGTTGGCGTCGTCGTCCACGGCCTGCTTGCCCATGAGCACCAAGTCCGGCTTCTCCTGACGCACCACGGCCAACAGGATCCGCGCGACGGCGTACGGATCAAGTTCTCGGCGGTCGTCCACGCGGAGGGCGCGGTCCAGGCCCATGGCAAGCGCGGCGCGAATCTGTTCCTCCGCGGCGGACGGGGCAATCGTCACGCCCACGACCTCGCGAGCCTCGCCGCGTTCCCGGATGCGAAGCGCCTCTTCAATGGCGATCTCGTCGAACGGGTTGATGATCCAGGGCCGGGCCTCGGACATCCCGTACGGCGAGCTGGATCCAGGGTCGGGAACCCGCTTGAACGGCACCAGAATCTTCACGGGATTGCGCCTTCCGCCGTCACAGTCCAAGCAGCGAAGCGATCAGATTTCGCTGGATTTCACTGGTGCCGGAGTAAAGCCGGCTGCCCAGCGCGTCCCGAAGTTCGCGTTCAATCTCGTATTCGACCATGTAGCCGTAGCCGCCATGAATCTGGAGCGCGTCTTCGCAGGTCTTGACCCAGCAATCACTGATGTGGAGTTTCGCCAACGAGGCTTCCAGGAAGCCGCTTTTGCCCTGGGTACGCAGCCAGGCGCCGCGATACAGCAGCAGGCGACAGGTTTCGAGCCGGAGCTTCATGTCCACGATCTTGCCGGCCACGTGCTGGAACTTACCGATGGGCTGGCCGAACTGCTTGCGCGTATTCGCGTAGCGGACGCACGTTTCCAGCAGGCGCTGCATGGAGCCCACGGCACTGGCGAGGATGCAGCCGCGCTCCCAGGTCATGGAGCGGGTAAACAGAAAACTGCCGCCCCCTTCCGTGCCGAGGAGATTTTCTGCCGGCACTTCGCAGTCCTCCAGATAGAGTTCCGCCATCGGGGAGGTGCGCAGGCCCATCTTTTCCAGCTTGCGCGCGATCACCAGGCCGGGGGTGTTGCGCTCGACCAGGAATCCGCTGACGCCGTGCGCGCCTTTGGATTTGTCCACGGTGGCATACACGGCAAACAGGTCGCCGACCGGGCCGTTGGTGACGAAGGTTTTGCTGCCGTTAAGGACGTACTTGGCGCCGGCCTTCTGGGCCGTGGTCGAAAGGCTGAACGCGTCGGACCCGGAATTGGGTTCACTCATGGCGTTGGCGCCGATGAGGGTGCCGTTGCACAAGCCCGGCAGGTATTTCCTCTTCTGCTGTTCGGTGCCGGCGGTGATCAAAGGCATGACGACGGTCCACAAGTGCGCGTTGATGGAGAACAGGAGGCCGTTGTCCTTGCAGGCATACCCCAGGCGTTCGAGCGCGCCGACCGTGGTCAACGCGTCCATCCCCAATCCGCCATACTCGACCGGCGCCGGAAGCCCCTGAATGCCGAATTGGCCGCAGGCTTTCCAATCCTCAAGATTGAAGCAATCGTTTCGGTCGCTCTCAATGACGTTGGCCTTGAGCCGCTGGCTGGCAAAGCGCTGCACGGCATCGAGCAACTCGGTTTGCTCCTTTGACCAAGTAAAATCCATTGCGTTATTTCTTGTTCTGGCCGGTTACCGAAGGACGGCGATCAACCGCACCAAGGGACCCTGTGTCTGATCGAAGATACCGATTGCCTGGGGGCAGGGGTGTGCAGACTTCGTCCCCGTCGCTTCGCAAGTTCAGCGATCGACTGCATGGTTCGAGCTATCTGGGCAGTCCATTGCCCTCAGGCAGAGCAACTGCATCATCCGTCGCTCTCCGAAGTGACTCGGATCGGAGAGCCTAAACCGACCATCTTCCGTTCAACCGACAATCAACCTGGCCCGGCGCGGCGCCAGCTATAAATCGGGCCGAGAACACCAAACCTCGGAGCAGCATAGTTGGCGCCGAGACTCCTGCGACGCTTGCCTTTCGTCCGCCCAGGCGGACTGAAGCCCGCGTGGTCGCGGACACGACCCCGGCAGGCAGGTTGGCCGGCCGCGGCGCCAGGCGAAGTGTCCAGAATCGACTGAATCCAAGGATTTCCGTTCGCCCGGCGGAAGACCACGATCCAACCTTGCACCTTTCTCTGGTTTCACGGCTATGCGGTTCTTTGGACCACCCCAAATCCGCATCCAGTCCAGCCGCGAGCACACTTGACGCCGAAATTCCAGCTTCAGCTTGTCGTCGGACGCGTTCCCGCCGGGGTTGGAGAAATCCAAATCTGAACTCCAACTTGAAATACCGCTGGACCGCGCGGTGATTTCTTGCGGCCAATCCCAAACTCCCCACGCCATTCTGCCCTTGTCCATCGCCGGTCTCCGGTCGTCCATGTCTCGTCTGTCATCTGCTTCGCCATGTCTATTGAAGCTGCTGCGGCACATAGGTGCGGTATTTGTTCAAAACCGCTCGCACGTTCGCCTTGGACTCGAGCAGCAGTGAATGGGCGCTCTTGGCCACCGTGCGATTGGTCTTCTCGGACTCAATCACCATCAAAACCATGTCCATGTAGGCGGACAGCCGGGGAGTGATGCTGGTCTGGGTGACCGGCGGCATGTCAAAGATGATGTAATCATAGTCGCTGGCCTTCATCTTGGGTACGAGATGGGTGAACCGCTTGGGCAACACGCGAGGGAGTTTGCTGTTTTCCTCGCTGGCCGACACCATGTAGAGGTTTTCCCGGACCAGCGCGCTGCTCCGCTTTTCGCTCTCGAGCGCGTCGGACAAGCCGTACCCTGGCTTGCCTTTGTGGAACGAATGGGCCGCCCCGTTCTGCAGGTTCATATCCACCAGCAAGACATTGCCATCGCCCGTTTCAGACAGCGCCGCGGCCAGGCCGGTCGCAATGGTCGTGCTTCCGGCGCCCTCGGCACACCCGGTGACGGCCACCAGCTTGGGCTTGTGGGTCATGTTCTGCAGTTCGAAGTAAGTGACCAGGCGGTCGCGCAGTGCTTCATAGTACGTGCGCAAAGCATGGTTCGCGTCCCATGGAGCGATCTCCGCAGAGCCGGTTTTGCCCGAGGTTTCGGTCAAGGCGGAGGTGGGTGGTCCGGCTGGTTCCGGCGCTTGTGTTCGTGGCTTCCTGAAAATCCGGGGAAGCCAACCCCCGCCGTTGCTGGCCGTATCCGGAATCGACAGGAAGACGGGGAGGCGCAATTTGGTTTCCAACTCCACTGCTCGCTTGACCGACGGATCGAGGAACAGTTCCAACAGAAAGGCCAGGCCAATCCCCCCGCACAGACCGCCCGCCACCAGGCCGGCCAAAAGTTTGAGCAACTTGGAAGCGTTCTTACTCGGCGGAGAAGGCGCCTGCACCGTGCTGATCCCCGTGACTTTTCCGATCCCCAACGCCTCATTGACCCTGGCCTGCTTCAAGGTGGCGTCGTAATGGAGGTAGTTGGTTTGCTCCAGCGCCCTTTTAAGCTGCAACGCGTTGATGGCCGTTTCCGCCTCTTCCAGTCCGAGAGCTTCGGTACGGACTTTTTCCAACTGCGAGCTCAATTCTTGCACCTTGGCTTTAAGCTCTGCGACACGGCTTCGCTCGGTGGGCAGATCGAGGGCCGTCCGGTTGGTTGACGTGGAAGGGATGTTGAGCTGCGCCAGTTTGGGGTTTTCCTCTTCCAACTTCTTCTTGAGTTTCTCGGCCTCGGCCGCTTGCTGCTGGATGCCCTTGATCAGAGGGTATTCATCCGTGAACTGGGCCTGAAGCTGACGTTCCCGGTTCGATAACACATCCAACTGGATGCAAACGTTTCGGTATTCCCGAATCTTCTCCACGGTCGTCCCCAATTCCATTGCATTGGTTTCCGAGATTGACGGGCCCGTCTTCTCCAGTTCCTTTACCGACACTTCCCGCTGTACCAATTCCACCTCGGCATTGTGCAGTTCCTGGCGAATTCTTGACATCTCTTCCACGTAGGCCCGTTTCGTATCGGGCAGCGAGATAACGCGGTTGGTGG
>Ga0316630_10000912_pt1 | contig 10348 bp, 9 predicted proteins | sample OWC_May_M1_C1_D6_FD_207658 | JGI IMG/M metagenome (GOLD analysis project Ga0316630, IMG submission 207658) | Wetland soil microbial communities from Old Woman Creek delta, Ohio, United States - OWC_May_M1_C1_D6_A | ecosystem: Environmental > Terrestrial > Soil > Wetlands | place: USA: Ohio...
GCTGCTCGATCTACTTCACGTTCGCGGGCACCGCCGACGACGCCGACGGCGCCGAGCGGGTGTACGACGCGATCTGGCGCGACGGCCTCGAAGCCGCGACGCGCGTCGGCGGCACGATCAGCCACCATCACGGCGTCGGGCTGCTCAAGGCGCCGTACATGGCGGGCGAGCACCGCGAGGCGATGGCGATCTTTGAAGCCGCGAAAGCGAGCCTCGACCCCGACAACATCTTCAACCCCGGCAAGATGGGCTTGCGAGGGCGCCGATGACGCTCGAAGCCGAGCTCGTCACGGCGGTCGGTGAAGAATTCGTCGAGATCGTCGACGAGAACAGCTACCGCGTGCGGCCGGGGTCCCCCGCCGAGGTCGCCGAGGTGATCCGGCGCGCGGGATCGCATCGCGCCGCCGTCCATCCCGTCGGGGCGGGCGGCCGTGCGACGGATCCGAGCGCGGACAACCGGCCGCGCGTGTTCATCTCGACGCGCCGCCTCGATCAAGTGTTGCAGCTCGACGAGGCCTCGCTGCTCGTCCACGCGCAGGCCGGCATCACGGGCCTCGAGCTCGAGCGCGTGCTCGGCCCGCGCGGTCTGTCGATCGGTGACTACCCACCGGTCGTGCTGACGTCATCGCTCGGCGGCATCATCGCGGTGCGCACGCCGGGCAAATCGAGCGCGCGGCACGGCTTCTTCGAAGACGCCGTCGTCGGACTCTCGGCGGTGCTCGCCGACGGGCGCACCATCCACACGCGCGTGGCACCACGCCGCGCGACCGGTCCCGATCTCGCGCGCGCGTTGTGCGGCAGCGAGGGCACGATCGGCTTCATCACCGACGCCGTGCTCCGCATCCACGCGAAGCCGGAGGCGCGCCTCGTCGCCGCCTATCAGTTGCCGTCCGTCGATGCAGCGGTGAGCGCGGTCTACCTCGCGCTGCGCGAAGAAGCGGCGCCGTCGGGCCTACGCATCTACGACGCGGTCGAGGCGAAGCGTCACTTCGGCGACGGCTCGCCGATTCCGGTGGGCCAGGCCCTGCTCGTCGCGGCGACGGCAGGCCCGACCGATCTCGCCGCGTGCGATCGCGACCTGATCACGAGCGCGGTGATCGCCGAAGGTGGGTCCGCGAGTGATCACACGCTCGCGGAGCTGTGGTGGCGCCGCTTGCACGCAGGCGAGCCGACGCCGGGGCCGCCGCCGACGCTGCAGGTGATGGCGACGCCGTCGAAGATGCGCGCCGTCTATCACCAGGTCGTCTCGGAGATGATCGCGAAGGGTGCCTCGGCGCGCGCGCACATCTCGCGGTTCGACGCCGACGGAGCGGTGATGTTCTTCACGATGGAACGTAGCGGCGAACCGATCGACGACAGCCTGCTGACGGCGGCGGAGAAAGCAGCCGAAGCCGCCGGAGCCTGGCTGCTCGGCGCGCGCGCGCACAAGCTCGACGTCTATCTGCGCGCGCTGCGGGAATCGCTCGATCCGGATCGGATCATGAACCCCGGCACGCTCGCTTAGCCGGCGGTCGAGTCGGCCTTGCTCATGTCGGCGACGAGCTTGCGCATGAACAGCTCGATGTTCCTGCGCAGCGCCGGGTCTTCGCAGACGGGCAGCGCGCGGCGCCACGTCTCGACGGCGCGGGCGTGCAGGCCTTGGCGGAAGTACAGGTACGCGAGGCGCGTGAGCGCGGGGAAGTATGCGGGCTGGAGCTCGACGACGGCCTCGTACTCGTCGACGGCTTCGGCCCACCGCGATGCGCGCTGCAACATGTTCGCGAGCATGAAGTGCAGCTTCGGGCTCGCCGGATCGCTGACGAGCGCGCCGCGCAGCCGAGCGATCGCGCCCTCGATGTCGCCGGCGTGGTAGCGACCGAGCGCATCGGCGAGCAGGCTGTCGTGATCGGCGCGCTCTTCGAGCGAGAGGTCGCGCAGCAGGCGGTGTAGGCGCCGCGGATCGAGCGGCTTCTCGAGGTAGCCGTCGACTTGGTGCGACTGCAAGACGTCGTCGGGAATCTGCCCGGAGTCGACGACCGTCGTCGTGACCACGACGCGACACCGCACGAGACGCTTGCTGCGCTTGATCGCGCGGCACATGCGAAGGCCGTCGAGCTCGGGGGTCGCGACATCGGCGAACACGATGTCGAACATCGGCCCCGAGAGCAGCTCGATCGCCTGCGCGCCGGATGCGGCGGCTTGGCACTCGTAGCCGAGGCGCTCGAGCTCGGAGACGAGCTGGATGCGGCCGGGCGGATCGGGATCGACGACGAGCGCGCGGTGACCGTTACTCTGCTCGGGCTCGTCGCGGTCCTCGTGACCGTAGTCGGCATCGATCTGCGACACGATCACGAGGGTGTTCTCCTCGGTGCTCTCGTCGAAGCCGAGGTGACGTCGCTCGGTCGTGACCGTGCTGACGTGCCAGTCGCCGGTCATCGAGCTCGAGCCGGAGAGCGAGATGTCCTCCGACGGGAGATCTTCCTTCGCTTCGATGCTGCGCGCCGCTTCTTCGGCGAGCGCACGCTGCGCGCGCCGATGCTCGTCCTCGCCGCCGTCGGGATGCACGAACGACAACCGCGGCATCTCGTCTTGGCTCGCCTCGGAACCGTGCAGGTAGGGCTCGCCGGCCTTCCACTTGCGAAACGCGACGCGGATCGTGCGAGCGAGCGTGACGTCGAGCGCGATGCGCAGCTCGACGTGTTTGTCGCGTCCCGCCGCGAGCTCGCGCGCCGGCACGATCGCATCCTCGGGTCGCGCGGCGGCGACGACGATCATGTCGGCGTCTTCGTAGACGACGAGCGCGTTGAAGATCCGCGCCCACTCGAGCGTGACGTGCTCGAGGACGTCGAGCCGGATCGTCGACTCGTCGAGCACGATCGCGGGCCACCCGGTCTGCGACGACAGCGCGGTCGCGAGCTCGCGCTCGCTCGCGTAGCCGAGCATGTAGAGCTCCGATGCGACGGGGTGCCGTCCGCTCTGGCGCGCCAGCGCATCCGACAATCCCGACGCGTCGATGACCCCCTGCTGAATGAGGATCTGCCCGATCGATCCGCGCACCCGACGACCAGCGTATCAGAGCTATCGATCGCTCACACGATGTGAGGGACCCCAAGTATCTGATTTCTCAATTGGCCCCGGCTACTCGACCCGCCGCGTCGTGTTTTTGTCTGGCAATCGTTTCGATGATTGATATCCTCCGGGCCCCGTTGGGAAACCCCGGAATCGCCAGTCAGCCCGCAATCCAGGCCGGCGTGACAGCGTGGCGCAACGAGGTCCGTAACCCTATGAAAACTCTGGTGGCACCTGCATTGCTTGAACAGCGGTCGCCACGATCCTTATCGCCTACCAGGAGCTGCAATGAACAACGACTTTAGAATCGGCGAGAAGGCCGTCTACCCGGCACACGGCGTGGCCGAGGTCATCGGTATCGAGAAGAAGGAGATCAACACCACGGTGTGCTCCTTCTACGTTCTCAAAGTCCTCGCGACAGGGATGCAGATCCTCGTCCCCAAGGACAAAGCTGATCAAGTCGGGCTCCGCCCCGTCGCAACGGCCTCCGAGATCGAGGAGGTGTTCGACATCCTTCGCGAGAAGGACGTGCACATCGACAAGCAGACGTGGAACCGCCGCTATCGCGGTTTCATGGAGAAGATCAAGACGGGCTCGCTGTTCGATGTCGCCGAGGTCTATCGCGACCTCTACCGTCTCAAGAGCAGCAAGGTCCTGTCGTTCGGCGAGCGCAAGATGCTCGACAACGCGAAGCAGCTCATCGTGAAGGAGCTCGCGGTCGCGAAGAAGTGGGCCGAGGACAAGGTCGAGGCCGAGCTCGAGAAGGCTTGCGCGTAATTCGCACGCCAACCGCGTGATCGAACGGCTCCCCTGGGAGCCGTTCGTCATTTTCGGGGCTTCCAACCCGTCCGATCGACGTTCCCTTGTCGAATCGCCCCGCCGCGTGCTACGGGAGCGGGCGCATGCAAGTGCACGTAGCGAAGGCAGAGCTCTGGACGTTGCCCGTCGACGCCGTCGTCAATCCGGCGAACTCGCTGGGCATCATGGGTGGTGGCATCGGTGGCGGCCTTCGTCGGCAAGGCGGTGACGTCATCCAACAGGCTGCGATGGCCGCGGCCCCGATCGCCGTCGGCGCCGCGCTCGTCACGACCGCCGGCCAGCTCCCCGCCAAGAACGTGATCCACGTTCCGACGATGGAAGAGCCGGGCATGAAGATCGGCGCCGAGAATGTCCGCCGCGCCGCGCGCGCTGCGCTCATCGCGGCCGACCGCAACAACTTCAAGGTCATCGCGATCCCGGGCATCGGCACCGACCTCGGCGACGTGCCGATCGACGAAGCCGCACGCGCGATCGTCGAAGAGATCCGCGCGCACCGCCGCCCGAACCCCGAGACCATCTACCTCGTCGACACGAACGACCTGATGGTCGCCGCGCTCGAAGAAGCGCTCCGCAACGCGCAAGCAAATCTGTAGCGCTTCGAGCGCGGCGTTCCGCCGCATAACCGAGTGATCGCGCTCTGCAAATAGCAGGGCACGTGCGTTGACCCCAAAAAGTCGCGCCATATACTCGCCTCGCTTTGCAGCTACAGGCGTACATGCCAGCGGGACTGGCAATCGTGTTTGCGCTGGGCTTTTGCGGCCTGTTCACGGCACTTGCCGTGTTGATCGGTCCGAAGGCTACGAACCCTGAAAAACTGAAGCCGTTCGAGTGCGGTAGCGAGCCGATCGGCTCGCCGCGCGGGCGCTACTCGGTGAAGTTTTATCAGGTCGCAATCCTGTTCCTCGTCTTCGACATCGAAGCTGCGTTCATGTACCCGTGGGCGGTCTTGTACAGCCAGCTGTCGCGTGCACCGGCGATGGCGGGTGGTGGCATCAGCTTCTTCGGGTTTGCCGAGATGCTGCTGTTCGTGGCGATCCTCGTCGTCGCGCTCGCCTACGTCTGGAGAAAGAAGGCGATCGGATGGGAGTAGAAATCACCACGACCCGCCTCGAGGACGCAGCGAAGTGGGCCAAGCAATCGCTCGTCGAGCGCGCGACGAACTGGGGACGAAAGTTCTCGCTGTTCACTTATCCGTTCGTCACCGCGTGTTGTGGCATGGAGTTCATGAGCGTCGCCGGGCCGAAGTACGACCTGGCGCGGTTTGGCGCGGAGTTCCCGCGGTTCTCGCCGCGACAGAGCGATCTGCTCATGGTGGTCGGCACGATCACCGAGAAGCAGGGCCCGGCGCTCAAGCGCGTGTTCGATCAGATGGCCGAGCCGAAGTTCGTCATCGCGTTCGGCGTCTGCGCGTCGACGGGCGGGTTCTACCAGAACTACTCGGCGATGCCGGGATGCGATCAGGTGATCCCGGTCGACGTGTACATCCCCGGGTGCCCACCGCGGCCCGAGCAAGTGCTCGACGGTTTGATCATGCTGATGGATCGCGTGCAGCAAGGCCGCGGTCACTCGCAGCTCCGCACGAAGCGCGAGCAGCTGATCGCGGCGCAAGCCGCGAGCGACGAGTAACTGAGGAGCTCGACTCACATGGCGCAGAAAGTTCTCGACGCGCTCAAGCAACATCACGCGTCGGCGATCGAGCTGACCGAATCGGTCCATGGCGACGAGGTCGCGTGGGTCAAGCGCGAAGGCCTGGTCGCCGTCGCGACGTGGCTCAAGAACGATCCGTCGATGCTGTTCGACTCGCCGGTGTTCGTGACGTGTATCGACCGGCTCGACTGGCGGCCGGTTGGACTGCCGCCGTCCTCCGCGTGGAACGAGAGCAAGCCGCGCTTCGAGGTTTGCTACCAGCTGCGCTCGCACACGCACAAGTATCGGCTGCGCCTCAAGGTCGCCGTCCCCGAGCACGACGCGCACTGCCCGTCGCTCGCCGGTGTGTGGCCCGCATTCGATTGGCAGGAGCGCGAGACGTTCGACATGTACGGCATCCGCTTCGACGGTCACCCCGATCTCCGGCGCATCTACTTGTACGAGGAGTTCGTCGGCTATCCCCTGCGGAAGGACTATCCGAAGGAGAAGCGCCAGCCGCTCGTGCGGCGCGATGACTTGCCGATCAACCCGATCAAGGCGCCCGACGGCGGCCACCACGGAGACCGCTAATGGCCGCTCCACGTGACGTGACGTCCCTCAAGCAGCTCGTGCTCGGCCGCAAGGACGTGCAGGACCTCTCCGATACGGAGACCGAGCTCCCGCACGAGCTGATGACGGTGAACATGGGCCCGTCGCATCCCGCGATGCACGGCACGGTGCGGATCGTGCTGTCCGTCGACGGCGAGCGCGTCGTGAAGAGCGACGTGCAGCCGGGTTACCTGCACCGCTGCTTCGAGAAAGAGTCCGAGCACGCGACGTACACGCAGGTGTTCCCGTACACGGATCGGCTCAACTACGTCTCGCCGATGATCAACAACGTCGGCTGGGCGATGGCCGTCGAGAAGCTGATGGGCCTGACGGCGCGCATCCCGAAGCGCACCGAGTACATCCGCGTGATCGTCAGCGAGATGTCGCGGATCACGGACCACCTCACCTGCATCGGCGCCTCCGCGATGGAGCTCGGCGCGTTCACCGCGTTCCTCTACTTCTTGAAGTCGCGCGAGTGGTTCTACGAGCTGCTCGAGAAGGTCTCGGGCGCGCGGCTCACGCACAGCTACGTGCGGGTCGGCGGCGTCGCGAAGGATCTGCCCGATAACTTCGACGCCGACCTCACGCGCACCTTGAACGAGACCGAGAAGGTGATGGTCGAGGTCGAGGGGCTGCTCAACAACAACAAGATCTTCCGTGATCGCATGGCCGGCATCGGCGCGATGACGAAGCAAGAGGCGCTCGCGACCGGCTGCGTCGGTCCGATCGCGCGCGCGTGCGGCGTCGACTACGACGTGCGCAAGGACTACCCGTACTCGATCTATCCCGAGGTCGAGTTCGACGTCCCCGTCGGCACGACCGGCGATTGCTACGACCGCTACCTCGTTCGCATCGAGGAGCTGAAGCAATCGATTCGCATCCTCCGTCAGTGCCTGAAGCAGATCCCCGACGGCCCGACGATGGTCGACGATCCGCGCTGCTCGCTGCCGCCGAAGCGCGACACGTACAACACGATCGAGTCGATGATCCGCCACTTCAAGCACATCGTCGACGGCATCAAGGTGCCGGCCGGCGAGGGGTACTCGTTCGTCGAGGGCGGCAACGGCGAGCTCGGGTTCTTCATCGTCTCGGACGGCACGGGCCGTCCCTACAAGGCGTACTGCCGGTCACCGTCGTTCGTGCATCTGTCGACGGCGAGCCAGCTGATCCATAACCACCTGATCGCGGACATCGTGCCGATCTTCGGCATGATCAACATGATCGGCGGGGAGTGCGACAAGTGAGCGTTACGAGCGGTCCTCCGACCACGCCGACTCCACCGGCACCTGCACCGAACCCGGATACCGTCACGCTGACGATCGACGGTCAAGCCGTCACCGTCGCGAAGGGTACGAACGTCCTCGAGGCCGCGCGCACGCTCGGCATCGACATCTCGGCGTTCTGCTACCACCCGGGCCTGCCGATCGTCGCGCAGTGCCGGCAGTGCCTGGTCTCCGTCGAGAAGAACCCGAAGCTGCAGCCGAGCTGCCAGCAAGTCTGCGGCGACGGCATGGTCGTCCACACGACCGACAAGCAGTCGACGCTCGCGCGCCAGCAGATGCTCGAGTTCACGCTGGTCAATCACCCGATCGATTGCCCGATCTGTGACAAGGCCGGCGAGTGCACGCTGCAGAAGCTGTACTTCGAGCACGACAACCACGACTCGCGCGTCGACACGCCGAAGGTCGAGAAGGACAAGGCCGTCGACCTCGGACCGCACATCGTCCTCGATCAGGAGCGCTGCATCCTGTGCTCGCGCTGCATCCGTACGTGTGACGTCGTCGCCGGCGAGCACCAGCTCGAGTTCGCGCACCGCGGCGATCACGAAGTGCTGACGACGGCACCGGGCGCCCAGCTCGACAACGCGTACTCGCTCAACACCGTCGACGTCTGTCCCGTCGGCGCGCTGACCGCGAAGGACTTCCGGTTCACGATGCGCGCGTGGGAGCTCGAGGCGACGCCCTCGGTCTGCAACGGCTGCGCGACGGGCTGCAACATCGAGATCCACCACAAGCAGGGCCGCGCGTGGCGGCTCGTGCCGCGCCACAACCCCGACGTCAATGACTACTGGATGTGCGACGAGGGTCGGTTCACGTATCACGACCTTCGCGAGAAGCGCCTGGCGGCGCCGCTGGTCGACGGCCTGCCGGCCGGTTGGGATCGCGCGCTGCGCATGGCCGCCGATCGCATCAAGTCGGCGCTGACCGATTCCTCGACGGTCGGCGTCGTGCTCTCGGCCGTGTGCTCGAACGAAGATAACTTCGCCCTCGCGAAGCTCGCGCAAGCGTGGGGCGTGCGGCAGTTCCTCATCGCCGGCAAGCCGCCCGTGCCCGCGCGTGCGGATGGCCGCCTGCGTGCCGCCGACATCAATCCGAACACGAACGGCGTGAAGGCGATCGCCGACGCGCTCAAGATCACGATCAAGCCGTCGTCGGATCCCGGCGTGCTCGCCGGTCTGCGCATGCTGATCGTCCTCGGTGACGTGCTGCCCGGCTACGAGTTCGATCCCGGCCGCACGAACCCGCTCGAGATCATCGCGATCAGCGCGCACGAGCGGGCGCACGTCGGCAACGCGCGCGTCGCGCTGCCTGCGTGTGACTGGGCCGAGCTCGCCGGCACGATCACGAACGCGAAGGGCCACGTGCAGCGGATGCACGCGGCGTTCTCGCCGCCGGGCCACGCGATTCCCGGTTGGGAAGCGGCCGTCAGGCTCGGCGCGGTGACGAACGTCAAGCTGACGTGGACGCACGCACGCGAGGTCTTCAAGGACATGTGCGCGGCGGTGCCGGCGTGGAGCTCGCTGACCTGGGCTCGCGAGGCACGGCCGCTCGCGCTTCGCTTTGCTGGGAGCCGCGGATGAAGACTACGAAGCGCAAAGTCTTTGCGACGCTCACGCTCGTCGCGTGGTTCATGTTCTTCCTCGCCGCGTGCGGCGCGGAGAAGAAGGTCGACGACAAGTGCAAGAGCGCGTCGCCACCGGCGGCGTGTACCCAGGAGTGCAGCGTCGGTGTGGTGGGCACGTGCCCCGCGGGCTTCCACTGCGAGCCCACCAAGCCGGGCGACTACGTCGGCAAGTGCAGCACGTCGTGCTCGCCGAACGGCAAGGAGTGTGGTGACGATGCGACGTGCTCCGTCGAAGGCCGCTGCCACAAGAGCTCGCTCGTCTTCAAGATCCTCGACTTCCCGGGGACCAAGTGGGTCTTCCTGATCCTCGCGCTCGTGATGCCGCTCGCCTCGATCCTCACGTGGATGGAGCGCCGGCAGAGCGCGATGATGCAGGACCGGCTCGGGCCGAATCGCGCCAACATCGGCCCGATCAAGCTGAAGGGCATCCTCCACTTCGTCGCCGACGCCGTGAAGATGATCTTCAAAGAGGACTTCATCCCCGCGAACGTCCACAAGGGCCTCTACGCCCTCGCCCCGATCCTCGCGATCGCGCCGGTGTTCATCGCGTTCTCGATCATTCCGTTCGGCCCGACGATCTATCCGCACTCGGTGACGGACGTGCTCGACCCGGTCGCGCTCATGCAAGCGCCGGCGTCGGATGCGTTCCGCGACTCGATCCGGATGCAGATGTTCCAGATCGACTTCGGCCTCATCTTCTACTTCGCGATCCTCACGCTCGCGAACTACGGCGGCACGATCGCCGGCTGGGCCAGCTACAACAAGTGGGCGCTCCTCGGTGGCCTGCGCAGCTCGTCGCAGATGATGTCGTACGAGGTCGCGATGGGCCTCTCGCTCATGGGCGCGTTCCTCATCGTCGGCAGCCTCGAGCCCGGCTTCATCGTCACGCACGGCGCGTCGACGAGCATGTCGGCGTCGCATCCGCTGAACTGGCTGTGGCTCTGGCAGCCGCTCGGGTTGGTGCTGTTCTTCACCGCGGCGATCGCCGAGACGAAGCGTGCACCGTTCGACATCCCGGAAGGCGAGCCCGAGATCATCGGCTACTTCGTCGAGTACTCGGGGCTGCGCTGGGGTCTGTTCTTCCTCGCGGAGTTCATCGAGATCGTCTTCATCTCGGCCGTCGTCGCGACGGTCTTCCTCGGCGGCTGGCAAGTGCCGTTCCTCGACCCCGATGGCTTCCGCTTCGGTGGAGAGATGCAGGAAGTGAAGAACGCCGCCGGCCTCGTGATCGGCAAGGTCTCGGTCGGTGGCTGGTTCGCGCCGCTGCCGCACGCGGTCGTCGTCGCGCTGCAGTTCGCGGCGTTCGGACTCAAGGTCGTGCTGCTCTGCTGGTTCCAGCTGA
>Ga0316630_10000914_pt1 | contig 10340 bp, 5 predicted proteins | sample OWC_May_M1_C1_D6_FD_207658 | JGI IMG/M metagenome (GOLD analysis project Ga0316630, IMG submission 207658) | Wetland soil microbial communities from Old Woman Creek delta, Ohio, United States - OWC_May_M1_C1_D6_A | ecosystem: Environmental > Terrestrial > Soil > Wetlands | place: USA: Ohio...
TGCCGTGGTCCAGGACAAGGGGCTGGGCGCGCTCAACATCGTCCCGCGAGGGGCGCCACGGAGGGCGGCCTTCGTCGACATCGGGTGGCTCATGAACGCCACCGAAAGCGACGGGTTTAATCTCGTTCTTGTCTCCAACAACGGGGACGCGCGCGCCGGGATCGACGGCACGGACGGGGTCATGGCGCGCCTGGGGGCGATTCTGGATGATGCTTCCGGCTATGCGGAGGGCGGCTACAACCTGACGGCGACGCCCGGCTATGTCAAGCTCCAAAGCGACAAAATATTCTTCGACGGGGAACTTGCGGACAATGTCCGTGCCTCGGATTCCCGGGTCAGCTCGGTTTCGGTGCAGACATCCTACTTCGTCAACATGATAATGGCCAACGGCTCCTGGATAGCCTATTCCACCGTCACGGCCCTTGACCCGGCGGCGGACGCCGCCTTCGGCCAGTTCACAGACAACGCCACGGGACTGGGCATTTCGGGCCAGATGGGCGACGGGGACATCACAGTCACCAGCTACACGGCGGAAAGACTGGGGCTGAAGATGGGGGACAATGTCACATTGAACTACACCGTCTACGACAGCGCCTTCCGCCAGCAGTTCCGCTACTCCAATTTCACGGTGGGGCACATCGTGGACCTGGAGGGAAAGGCCGCCGACCCGGAGCTGATGCCGCCCTTCCCGGGAATTTCGGGCAAGGCGTCCTGCGGCGACTGGAAGCCGCCGATACCCATCGACTACTCCATCATGGTCCCCGACGACCTGACCTACTGGCGGGAGCACGGCGGGGCGCCCAAGGCCTACATAGCCCTCGACAGGGGCAAGGAGCTCTGGGGGAACGACCTTGGCAACATAACGACGGTGAAGGCGCTTGCGGCACCGGGCGTGGACACAACCCGGCTTGCCTCGATTGTCGGCGAAAGGCTGAACGCGACCCTGTCGCCCGCGCGTATGGGCGTCTCCGTCGAGGCCGTAAAGCGCGACGCGATAGATTCGGTTGCGGGGCTGGAGGTGGTCACCGAGGCACTGGTCTCCTTCGGGAGCGCGGTGACCGCCTCGGGGATGGTCCTCATCTATGTCGTGGTGATGGGCAACATCGAGGGCAGGAGACGAGAGATAGGGATTCTGAGGTCCATGGGCTTCACCCGCCAAAACGTGGCGGCCGTGTTCACCATGGAGGGGGCCGTCCTCTCGCTTGCCGGCTCCGCCGCCGGCGTGGTGGCCGGGCTGGCCTTCGCCTTCCTTGGCGTCTGGGCGTCCAACAGCCTCTGGGCGCAGATTCTCCCCGTGAACTCTTCTCTATATCTCCCCGGCCCCGCGTGGATAGCGGCCGCCTTCGTCGCCGGCGCGGTCCTTTCCACCATCGCGTTCGCGTTTGGCGCGCGGGCCTCCGCCAGGGGCGATGTCGCATCCAACATCCGCGGCCTGCCGGGTCAGGATGGCGGGCCGGTTTCCAGGGGCCGGAAAGAAATGGTCAGGCAACCAGTGGCGCTTGAAGGGGAAAAACGCGCCGTCCCGTACCCGCCGCCTGCCAGTTCGTCCATTGGCGAAGGGGGCGGCGCGGGCGATGTCGTCGTCGTTCGGAGGCCTTCGATATTTCCGACGGTCGCATGCATCGTGGCGATTATTGTCGCCGCGGGCGCCGGCACCCTGCTTTCGGCCTCGGCGGGGGACATGCTTTTGCTGTACTATTTCCTGACGGGCTATACAATTATCCTGCTGGCCGGATACATCGTCTACAGGCACATGGAGGGCATCGCCGCCGCTCTTTCATCGGGGCACCGCCTGGGCCACATCTTTTTGGCCAACAGCGCCCGCAACCGGAGGCGCTCCGGCGCCTATGTGGTCGCCTACGCGCTCGTGATATTTCCGCTTCTGACGCTTTCGGCCTACATACCTGCCGAGACATCGATGGCGTCGAGCCAGGTCGCCCTCAGGGGCGGCGGCTACGACATATTCGGGACAAGCGAGGTCCCCCTGTACTTCGATTTGGGCGACGAGGCCGCCAGGGCCCGGCAGAACATCACCGGATTCCCGGATGTGGATGTGGTGCAGTTCTCAAGCTTCGGAAGCCCCGGGGGCACCTGCTCCAACCTGAACAAGAAGGCGCCACCCCGGATTCTGGCGGCCAACGCCTCCTTCGTCCGTTCCTCGAGTATTCCCTTCGTTTCCAGCCAGGACGGCTCGTCCGGAATGGACCCGTGGAGGCTGCTTGACAGGGACGGTGGAAAGGCGGGGGCTGCGGACGGTTCGGTCGTCCCCATTATCGGGGACTACACGACCGTGGTGTGGATATTCGGAAAAGGGCTAGGCGGGACCATAGAGGTCAGGGACGAGGCAGGCCATCCGGTGAGGCTCAAAATAGTGGCCATACTCCACGACTCGATATTCCAGGGCAGCGTGTTTTTGTCGGAGGCGGCGATGAAGCGTCTCTACCCCACACAGGCGGTCTACAACATTTTCCTTTTCAGGGCCCTGGAACGCACTGCCATGGGGGATCCTTCCGGGGACATGATATCGATCGAGAACTCCCTTGTGGCATATGGCTTTTCGGCCAGGGAGGTCGCCGACATCGCCGCCGGGTTCGTAAAGGTGGACATGGCCTACGCATCGATGCTTCAGGCGATGCTCGCGGCGGGAATACTTATAGGCACCGTTGGTTTTGCCGCAAAGGCCGCGAGGGAGACGGTGGAGCGCCGACTCGAGCTGGGCGTCATGCGGGCAATCGGGTTCAAGAGGGGCGGGCTCGAGCGCATGGTCTTGGCGGAGAACATGTTCATATTCTGCATGGGCTTTGCCATCGCGCTTTGCGCCGCAGGGGTGGCCACCATGCTCTTTTTGGGGGCCCTGCCCTCGATTGTGGACACCATCGTGCTCCTGCTGCTGCTTCTGGGCGTCACCGGCCTCTCCGCCATCGGGCCGATTCGGCGGTTCAACTCGCGTCCGGTGGCCGGATGGCTCACAATCCCCGAGTAATGCAGAGGGTCCGTTCTCAAAAACGTTCTCAGAAAGTTTAACATAAAAGCTATATATTGTAATATTTTATCTTTATAAGAAAGTGATGCGGCGGTTCCTTCAGACGTTGCTAGTGTCGACCTTCTTATTGACTGGGCTCCTGCTTTTCCCATCCGTCCGTTCCGACCCGGGCATGGAATCCGGCCCCGCTTCCATGTGGTCGGCCTTCCGCGGGGATGCCGCCCGCCAGGGCTGGGCGGCCGGGCCTGCGCCCTCCCGCGGGGACGTAATCTGGTCGTTCGACACGGGCGCCCCCGTGCAGTCCTCGCCCGTGCTGGGGGGAGGGCTTTTGTACATCGGCTCGGACAACGGCAGGCTCTACGCCCTTCGGCCCTCCACCGGTGAGGAGGTCTGGAACCGCTCCTTCGGCGAGTTCGCCGCCATCCAATCCACGCCGGCCTACTGGTCGGGTATGGTGTTCGTCGGCTCCCTGAACTTCTCGGACTCGGGCCTGTTCGCGCTAAACGCCACCGACGGCTCGGTGGTATGGTCGGTCCCGGACGACCGCGGCATCGTCGCGTCCCCCGCGGTGGCGGACGGCACGGTTTACTCATTCTCCCAAAACGGGACCGCCATGGCCGTCAACGCAACGACCGGCGAGGTCCTTTGGACGGCGGCCACCGGGGGGGAGATGTGGGCCAGCCCGGCGGTGGCCGGGGGATGCGTGTACGGAGGCACCCTGGCGGGCAATGTCTTCGCCCTGTGGGCCCACAACGGGAGCGTGCGCTGGAACTTCTCGTTCCCCCAGACATGGACCGTCTACTCGACGCCCTGCGTGGCGGGCGACAGGGTCTACATCGGCGCCGCAAGCTACTCCGAGCTCAAAGGGGAGCTTTTGGCCGTCAATTCATCCACGGGGGAGCCTGTCTGGAGGCATCTTTCGACACAGGGCGTCTATTCCTCGGCGGCGGCCGCATCCGGGGCGGTGTATTCCTTCGTGTGGAACAAGACCGCCGGCGGGAGCTTCCTGGTGGCGCTGCCCGCCGACGATCCGGACGGGGACGGCGTCATCTCGCAGGGCGAGGCCCTTTGGTCCTTCAAGACCGGGGATTTCGAGGGCGGCTCCTCGCCCATGGTGGCCGACAACATGGTGGTGGTGGGCTCCACGGACGGCAATCTCTACGCCCTGGACAGGCAGACGGGCGCCGAGGCATGGAACGCTTCATTGGGCGGAAAGGTGGTCGGCTCCGCCGCCATTTTCGAGCGCAGGATATTTTCCGGCTCCATGGGCGGGTCCGTGTTCGCCTTGGGCTCGGCCTCCGAGCTCCCGGGCCTGCGGATACGGGCCTCGCTCGAGAAATCGTCGCTGGCCTCGGGAACGGTGATGAGGATAAACGTGTGGGTGGCCGACGAGGCGGGCAACCCCGCCGAGGGCGCGTTCGTGAAGTTTTCGGTCAGCTCCGGCAACCTCTCGCAGAGCGGCGCCAGCACCTTCCCGGACGGGAGCCAGACCGTCAAGTATCTCGCGCCCCCGGTCAAGCGCGACACCTCCGTGACATTGTCTTTTTCGGCAACGAAGGGGGGATTTGCCGCCGCCTCCTCGTCCCTGACCTTCAACGTGACCGTCTACCGCTCGTCATATTCGGGCGTGGCCTCGGGCTCGGCCTTCAACATCCCCAGATACGCCCCATACCTGGCGGTCGTAGCCGTCCTGGCGGGCATCGATGCGGCGGCCATCGCCCTTCTTGCCAGGAAGCGCTGGCTCTTCGGCCCGGGGAAAAGGCCGGCGGGAGGCGACTGACATGGCCAGGAGGCATCTGGCGGCCGTGGTCCTGGTCCTGCTCCAGCTGGCCTGCCTTGCCCCGCCCGGGACGGACATGGCTGCGGCGGCCGCTCAGGACCCGGCGGGGATGGGGCTGGCCTGGCAGAACGCCACGGGCCGGGATGCCACGTTGTGGTCGGTGCGCTGGTCCCCCGACGGCTCGATGCTCTCCGCCACCTACTTCGACAACTCCACCACGGTGTACAATTCCTCGAACGGAAAGGCGGTCGCCAGGATATTCGCAAGGCCCGTGCCCGCCGGACGCTGCGACGGCTACACGCCCGCCGGCTGCTTCCCGCTGAGGTGCAGCGCATGGTCCCCTGATGGAAAATACCTGGCCATGGCGGGGGACGACAGGGCCATACTGCTCCACAACGTCTCCGACTGGTCGCTTGCGATGACCCTTTCGGGCCACCGCGGGAGCGTGCTGAGCTTGGATTTCTCCCCCGACGGAAGGTACCTCGCCTCGGGCTCCGGCACCGACAAGGTGGAGATGAACAACGCAAACGACGAGAACCTCGTGAAGATATGGGACTTGCACAACGGCACACTGGCCAGGAACCTTGCGGGGCACCAGGACGGCGTCATGGAGGTGAGGTGGTCCCCGGACGGCAGGAGGCTGGTGTCGGTGTCGGACGACAAGACCATCCGGGTCTGGGACACGGCCAACTGGACGCTCGAATCCGAGATTCGGGGCCACACCCTGGGCGTGCTCTGCGCCGACTTCTCGCCGGACGGCAGCGCGCTCGTCACGGGCTCGCGCGACTACACGATACGCCTCTGGGACCTCGATTTGGCCAACTTCAGCCGCGGGGCCCCGACCAGCATGAGGCAACTGGCGAAATGGCAGGCGCCCAACTGCGTGCGCTCGGTGGACTGGCACCCCGGCGGGGAGTGGATCGCCGCATCGGGTGTGGACCAGACCCTTCTTTCGGTGCGCAACGCGACCACGGGCGCGGTGGTCCGCACCTTCGCCGAGAGCGCCGCCAGCAGGTCCTCGGTGATGTCGGCGCGCTGGTCGCCGGACGGAAGGGCGCTTGCGGCCGCATCGGGCAAGGAGGCGGCACTGCGCCTCTATCTTTTCGGAAAGGGGCAGGCCGCGGTCGCCGAGGCGGTCCCCTGGTGGGTCCCCAACATGGTGGTGTTCACCATCCTGAGCTGGGCGGGATTTTTGGTCTTTCTGGCGCTTGCTCTGAGGCACATGGAGGGGGAGCGAAGGTGAAAGGCCGCGCCTTTTTGGCGTTCGTGTCGGCGGGGATGCTTCTGGCCGTGCTCCAGCTTCCGCCGGCGGCCGCTGCCGCCGCGTCCATCGATTCGTCGTTTCTGGGCACCGCGCCGGGAAGGTTCAACTCCATCAAGGTGGCCGATGTCGACGGCGACGGCGCCCTCGAGATAGTGTTCGGCAACTACGACGGACGCATAGGCGTGATATCCTACGTCGACGGGGGCTACAGGGCGAAGTGGCGCAGCCCCGAGCTCGAGTACAGGCTTTGGGGAGTCGATGTCGGCGATGCCAACAACGACGGCAGGACCGACATCGTGGCGGGCGGCGGCGAGGGGCACGTCTATGTCTACGACGGGCGCAGCCACGCACGCCTTTGGAGGAGCCCGGACATCGTGCGGGACGCGCACGGCATTAAGGTGGCGGATGTCGATTCAGACGGAAAAAACGAAATCGTGGTGGGCTGCGGCTACAGGACCGACGTGCCCCACGGAAGGGTCTATGTCTTCAGGCTCTCGTCGACGGCCAACGCCACATCGGGCAAGAACGAGACGGTCCACCAGGAACTCCTCAGGGACGCCGCCATATCCAGGGAGTTCGACGCCAAGATACGCGGGATGGCGGTGGCGGACGTCGACCGCGACGGCGACATTGAGATAGTGGCCGGCAGCGGAGTGGCATTGGGCGAGAAGCCCGGCGAGGGATACGTCAGGGTCTTTTCCGGAAAGACGGGCGCGCTCGAATGGACCAGCCCCGACACCAACGGGGACGTCGAGGGGCTCGCGGTGGCCGACACTGACGGCGACGGCAACCCCGAGATAACGGGCGGCAACGGCTACCGCTACTTCCAGGGCTACGCGTTCCAGTTCAGGTACCGGGGGACCGGGGGCGTCGGCAACCCGCCGGCATACGAGCAGGTCTGGTTCAGCGACAACATAGGGCCGAAGGCATACGGGCTTGCGGTGGGCGACATCGACGGCGACAACGCAAAGGAGGTCGTGGTGGGCAACCAGCCCGGATACATCTGGGCATTCGACGGCGCCTCCCACGCCGTGAAATGGAAGAGCGCCCTTCTGGGCTCGGACATGCTGGGCATTGCGCTGGCGGACATCGACAGCGACGGTACCGTGGAGATAATCGGAGGCCAGGGCGGCTACCAGGGCAAGGCGGACTTCACCTCGGCCTACACCGACCCCCACATATACATCATCGACGGGAAGACGAAGGCGACGGAGGCCGTCTTGGGCGAGCAGGACTACCTGGAGCTGGCGCTCCAGGCCACTGTCCTGGGGCTCTTCATAGTGTTTCTGGCCGCCGTAAGCCGATATACGAAGAAGTGGTATGAAGCCAAAGACCCCAACAAGCAGGTTCCCCGAATGATGAACAATAGCCAGCCCCCGCAGGGGCTGGCCAGGGAGGGGGCCCAATGATTCCCGAGATGCTGGCCGCCGCCGCAGTGGGACTTTCGTTCTCCAACGCCTGGCTCTGCATGGGCCTTTCGTTCGGCACCAGGGGCGACAGCTCGTCGGTGGGCACCCGTTTCATCCTGGGAAGGTTCATCGGGATCGTGGCCATAGGCGTGATCATCTCCGCCGTTGGCGCCGTGACCCAAATTCCCCCGATATATTTCGTGGCCGTCTTCGGGGCGGGAAGCATCGTGTTCGGCGTGCTCATGCTGGTGGCGATGCTCGGGGGACCGGGACAGTTCAAACGGAGGCTTCGGCACGCTTTGGGGGTCAGGCGCGGTGGCGGCGAACAATGCGATGATTCGAAAGGGAAAGGCGCGGAATGCGGGGGAAATGCCAGGGTACGGAGCATGAAGCCCAATAGCGCGTTCCTGCTGGGCATTTTGCGCGGGGCGACCCCGTGCGTGAAGCTCATGGTCCTTGCGCCCCTGCTCATCGCCGTCGGGCCGTTGTGGGCCGTGGCACTCTCAGCCGTCTACGCCCTTGCGTCGAGCGCCTATCCGCTCATGGGTTTTTTGGCGGCGTCGTCCCTTTCGCACGTCCCGAACTACGCAGGGGCGATGAAGGTCGCGGGTGCATTCCTGCTAATATTCATCGGGTTCTACATGACGATAAACGAGACGCTGGCCTATATGGCGCCGAGGGGGGATTGAGGTGGCGGTCCCCGCTGGAGGCGGCGCCAATGCCCCGGCCGCGGCGCCGGCGGCCGGCGGGAGGGGCAAGGCCAAGGCCCGCCGGAGGCGCCCCAAGATCGCGGACCTTCGGCTCGTGACCCAGATATTCGGCCTAATACTGGGCAGCGGGATGCTCATAGGCCTTCCGCTCTTCGGGACATCCAACATCCTGCGCCAAATCTATCTCCCCAACGCCTCCACCAAGTTCTTCATCTACGCCCCGACTTACGCCACGCTCTACAAGGTCCAGGACACCGTGTTCAGCGGCTGGAACTCGGGCTACATCGACCTTCTGGTGCCCCTGCTAGTGTTCGTGGCGCTCATGATTCCCCTCGGGAGGGTCTGGTGCGCCTGGCTGTGCCCCCTGGGTCTTCCGCAGGACCTGCTGACGCGCTGCAGGCGCGCCCTGGGCATCCGCCACATCGAGATGGCGCCCCAACACGCCGACTTCGTCCATTCGCTCAAGTACCTGGGGCTTGCGGTCATCGTGTTCTACACGTTCGCGCTCGGCGCCCCTTTCTTCGACCTCAAGAGGATGTGGAATGCCCTGCCCGTCCCCTACGAGCAGTTCGACCCCAACCGCGCCCTTTACATCTACCTGCAGATGGCCGTCGGGCTGGCCCCTCCATCGACACATGTCCCGCTGATGTCGGTGCTGGTGACCGTCCTGTTCCTGGGGACCTGCTTTGCGGCCAGAAGGTTCTGGTGCCACCTGTGCCCCCAGGGGGCGATGATGTCCGTTTTCAACAAGATATCGTTCGTGAGGTTGCGCAAGGACCCCTCGAAATGCACCCACTGCCGGATATGCTACCGGGTCTGCCCGATGGAGATATTGAAGGTGTACGAGCAGCGGGAGGGCTCCGACGTATCCTCGGAGAAATGCGTCCACTGCTACAACTGCGTGGACAACTGCCCCGAGGACGGGTGCCTCAGCGTGGAGTTTTTGGGAAAGAAGTTGGTCGGTTCCAGATACCGGTGCCAGTGCGATGAGATCGGGGTGCGGACATGAGAGATGATTCCCAAGGGGCCGAAAGGGTGCAGCGGTACATGAACAGGGAGCTGGCCGAGGGCGCGGCGGCCCACCGGGAGAGGATAAGGGAGGCGGCGGCCTCCCAGGTCCAAAAGCACCTTGCCGCCATGAAGGCCCTTTCCCGCCCGAAGGCGATGGAGTACTTCGATTCCATGGCCGACCCTTTCGGGCCGAGGGCCGAGGAGCTGCGAAAGTTCAAGGAGGCGGGCGGAAAGGTGGTGGGCTCGCTGTGCTACTTCGTCCCCGCCGAGATACCGGCCGCGTTCGGCGCCGTTTTGGTCCGTTTCTGCTCGGGCGTCTACGAGGCGGTGCACCCGGCCAACGACCTTTTGGGCGACGCCGGCCTGTGCCCCCTGGTCAAATCAACCCTGGGCCTCAAGATGTCGGGGGCGTCGCCCATCCTGGAGCTTTGCGACCTGGTCATCGTCCCCACACCGTGCGACGCCAAGCTCAAGCTGGGCGAGATTCTGCAAGACATGGTGGATGTCCACATCATGAACATGCCCGCCGTCAAGGCCACAGAGGCGGGGCGCCAGTCATGGATAAGTGAGATAAGGGGCCTGGTGGCCGCGCTGGAGAAGAGGTTCGGCCAGAGGCTTCGGCCGCAGATGCTCAAAAAGTCCATCCAGACGTACCAGCGGGCCCAGGCCGCCTGGCGCAGGTTCGCCCAGTTGCGGAAGAATGGGGCCATATGGGGCCGCGACGCGCTGCTTGTGGCCCAGCTCACCTTCTTCGACGACATCGCGCGGTGGACCCAAAACGTCGAGCGGCTCTGCGACGAGCTCGAGGGCAGGCCGCCCGTGGCGCCGGATGCGGCGCGCATCCTCCTGGGCGGCTCGCCCATAGTGTGGCCCAACTGGAAGGTCCCGCTGCTCATCGAGGAATCCGGGGGCATCATAATCGCCGACGAGCTTTGCTCCGGCAGCCGCACCATGCACGACCCGGTGGTGGTGGAGGAATGGACCATGGACGGAATGCTGGTGGCCCTCGCGGAGAGGCACATGATGCCCTGCACATGCCCCAGCTTCAGCCCCAACCTGGAAAGGGAGCAGAACATGCTTGGCAGGATAAGGGATTTTGGCGCCGAGGGCGTCGTCTTCCACGTCCTGCGGGGCTGCCACCTCAACAGCCTCGACGCCACCAAGGCCGCAAAGACTCTCCGGG
>Ga0316630_10000916_pt1 | contig 10335 bp, 10 predicted proteins | sample OWC_May_M1_C1_D6_FD_207658 | JGI IMG/M metagenome (GOLD analysis project Ga0316630, IMG submission 207658) | Wetland soil microbial communities from Old Woman Creek delta, Ohio, United States - OWC_May_M1_C1_D6_A | ecosystem: Environmental > Terrestrial > Soil > Wetlands | place: USA: Ohio...
TGTCGCTGGTGCTGGCGCCAGAGGCCAGCCATGGCCTCATCAGTAACGGCCCGTACGACCCGGTGACCACCGCGATGTTCGGGGCCGCCATGATCGGCATGATGATCATGTTTGTGATCGCCGCCTATGATCCGGAACGCGAGATCGTGCGCGCAGCGGCGGCCGGCCTGGCGGTCGTGGGGTTCACCTCCGCCTACCTGATTTTCATTGCCAAGGCCATGCCGCTTGCCCCGGTCACCGTTATCAGCCTGCTGGTGGATCTGGGTGCCTGTGCGGTGCTGTTTCTGACCGAAGCGCGCATCGACCTGCAGGAACAGAAAAAGCCGCGACGCGTGGCTTCTGCTGCGCGTCGCCGGCACGCCTGAACGCGAACCGGGTATTACAGCCTGCCCGGGATGCCCCGGGCAGGCTGGTTCATTTGCGTTCCGGAAGTGCGCGCGCCTGGAGCGTGGCATTGCCTGTGTAGCTGGCGGGCGTAAGGGCCAGCAGCCGTGCCTTGGCGTCCACAGGGATAGCCAGCTTCCGGATGAAGGCTTGCAAGGATTCGCGCGTGATCCCGCTTTTGCCGCGCGTCAGCTCCTTGAGTTTCTCGTACGGATTTTCGATGCCATACCGCCGCATTACCGTCTGGATCGGCTCGGCCAGCACTTCCCAGTTGTTGTCGAGGTCGGCATGCAGGCGCGCGCTGTCCACCTCGAGCTTGCCGATGCCACGCAGGCACGAGTCGTAGGCGAGCAGCGAGTAGCCGAACGCCACGCCCAGGTTGCGCAGTACCGTGGAGTCGGTGAGGTCGCGCTGGAAGCGCGACACCGGCAGCTTGGCGGCGAGGTGTTCGAACAGTGCATTCGCCAGTCCGAGATTGCCCTCGCTGTTCTCGAAGTCGATCGGGTTCACCTTGTGCGGCATGGTTGACGAACCAACCTCGCCTTCTTTCACCTTCTGCCGGAAGTAGCCGAGCGAGATGTAGCCCCACAGGTCACGATTGAAATCGAGCAGGATGGTGTTGAAACGGGCAAGCGCGTGGAACAGCTCGGCCATGCCATCGTGTGGCTCGATCTGTGTGGTGTACGGGTTCCAGGTCAGACCCAGCCCGGCGACGAAGTCGCGCGCGCAGCCCTCCCAGTCGAGCTCCGGATAGGCGGCGAGATGCGCATTGTAGTTGCCGACCGCGCCATTCATTTTGCCGAGCAGGGGCGCGGCCGCCACCTGCGCACGCTGACGCGTGAGTCGATAGCCAAGGTTCGCCATCTCCTTGCCGAGCGTGGTGGGCGAGGCCGGCTGGCCATGGGTGCGGGCGAGCATCGGCTGATCGGCAAATTTCACCGCCATGGCCTCGATCGCCGCGATCAGCCTGTCCATCACCGGCAGCAGGATGTCGTCACGCCCGTGTCGCAGCATCAATCCGTGTGACAGGTTGTTGATGTCCTCGGAGGTGCAGGCGAAATGGATGAATTCACCAACCTTGGCGACCTCGGCGTTAGCCAGGGTTTTCTCTTTCAGAAAATACTCCACTGCCTTCACATCATGATTGGTGGTGGCCTCGATCTCCTTCACGCGCCGCGCGTCCGTCTCGCTGAAGCTGTCCGCGATCGTTTCGAGCGCCGCGCGCGTCATCGGCGAGAAGGTCGGCACTTCCTGCAGCGCTGTCCAGTTCGAGAGTGTCAGCAGCCAGCGGATCTCGACCTGCACGCGAAAGCGGATCAGCCCGTATTCGCTGAACAGCGCGCGCAGCGGTGCGATTTTCTTCTCGTAGCGGCCGTCGAGCGGCGACAGCGCGGTGAGCGGGGAGAGGGCAAGGTTGTCGGGCGTCTTGTTCATTATGGTTCCGGACGCAGGTTGAAATTAGGCGCTGAAGTCAGGCGGGCATTCTATCAGACATGGGCGCGCCCATCAGGCGCCGGTCGATAACACCGCCGCCGAGACAGACCTCGCCGTCGTAAAAGACCACGGATTGGCCCGGAGTGACGGCACGCTGCGGCGCAGCGAATGTGACCTGCGCTGTCCCGGACGCAATCTCTCCGATGGTGCAGGCCTGGTCGGTCTGACGATAGCGCACCTTGGCGGTGCAGGCGTGCGGCAGGGCAGGCGGCGTACCTGCCACCCAGTGCAGCTGGCTGGCGAGCAGGGCCGGGTTGTAGAGTGCCGGGTGATGCTCACCCTGTTCGACGTAGAGGATGTTGTGGTCGATGTCCTTGTCCACGACATACCACGCCTCGCCGGCGCCGCCGATGCCGAGGCCCTGGCGCTGGCCGATGGTGTAGTACATGGCGCCCTCGTGCCGGCCCTTGTCTACACCGGCGAGCGTGCGCATCGCACCCGGTTGCGCGGGCAGGTAGCGTTTCAGAAAAGTGCGGAAGTCGCGTTCGCCGATGAAGCAGATACCGGTCGAATCTTTGCGGGCGTAATTGGGCAGTCCGGCCGCTTGCGCCAGGGCGCGCACTTCGGTCTTGGCGAGATGGCCAATCGGAAAGAGCGTCCGGGAAAGCTCCGCCTGACCGAGCGTGTAGAGAAAATAGGTCTGATCCTTGTCGGCATCGCTGCCCTTGAGGAGCTGGTGCCGGCCATCGGTCTCGCGCATGCGTGCGTAATGGCCGGTGGCGATTCGCTCGGCACCGAGCGTCAGGGCATGATCGAGGAACGCCTTGAACTTGATCTCCTTGTTGCACAGCACGTCCGGGTTGGGCGTGCGCCCGGCCTTGTGCTCATCCAGAAAATACTGGAACACCCGGTCCCAGTATTCGCTGGAGAAGTTCACGGTCTGGAACGGAATACTGAGCACCGCGCATACCCCGCGCACCTCCTTCAGGTCTTCCTCGGCGGTGCAGTGCGCTTCACTATCGTCTTCTTCCCAGTTCTTCATGAACAGGCCGGTGACTTCGTGGCCGGCGCGCTTGAGCAGCAGCGCCGCAACCGCCGAATCCACGCCGCCGGAAAGGCCGACCACTACGCGCGCCATGATCAGCGCGCCGGACCGGGCGCGTACTCCTTCAGCAGATCGAGCGGATAGCAGGTGCCAGCCAGATAGTCGTCGAGACAGCGCTCCACCTGCGGGCTACGGAGGCGGGCACGATTGGCGCGGATTTCCTCCTGCGTCAGCCACAGCGCGCGCAGGCAACCGTGGTCGAGCGCGCGTCCGTGTTCTTCGCGCAGCGCGCGGGCAATGAAGGCAAAGCGCAGGTAGGTCACAGGTTTGCTCGGGTGTAGCCAGCGGTACACGCCGAGCAGCGCCCGCGGTTCAATATGCCAGGCGGTTTCCTCAAGGGTTTCGCGGATAACGGCATCGATCAGCGTCTCACCCTCATCGAGGTGGCCGGCGGGTTGATTGAGTACCACCAGACCGTCGGCTTCCTCCTCGACCAGCAGGAATTTTCCGTCGTGTTCGACGATCGCCGCCACCACCACGTTCGGTTTCCAGATCATGGCGGAATTGTATCAGTGTGGCATCAGCCTCGCGCCATTCCCCGGGGGCGAGGCCATCGATTCGATATGGACCGACCGCCACACGCACCAGCCGCAGGGTCGGAAAACCGACAGCCGCGGTCATGTGCCGCACCTGGCGGTTGCGACCCTCGGTGATGGCGAGCTCGATCCAGGTGGTCGGGATGTTGCGGCGCATGCGGATGGGCGGATCGCGTGGCCACAGTTCTGGTTCCGGAATGAGGCGAACGTCCGCCGGGCGCGTACGGCCATCGTTGAGTGGCACGCCGCGGCGCAATTCTTCCAGCGCCTCTGCACCCGGTGTGCCTTCGACCTGCGCCCAATAGGTCTTGGGCAGTTTGTGTTTCGGTTCGGCAATGCGGGTTTGCAGGGCCCCATCGTCGGTGAGCAGCAGCAGGCCCTCGCTGTCGTAGTCGAGCCGTCCGGCCGGGCGCACCTGCGGCACAGAAATGAAATCGGCGAGTGTGCGCCGGCCTTCCTTGTCGGTGAACTGGCTCAGGACATTGAATGGTTTGTTGAGCAGGATGAGCATTACAGCAGTTCGGTGTCTCCGTGCGCGTACGGCGGTGCGCAGCAGCACAGGATGCGCAGCGGTTCGGTGCCGGTGTTGGCGATACAATGCGGCGTTCCGGGCGGTATGCAGATCGTATCGCCTATCTCGACTTCGAAAAGGTCTTCCCCGAGCGTCATGCACCCGTGCCCGGCGGTGATGTGGTAAAGCTCTTCGCTCAGAGGATGCCGGTGCAGGCGGGTGGCAGTTCCGGGCGCCACGATTGCTTCGGCGAGACTCTGGGCGTGATTGCCATGGGTGGCCGGGTGCATCAGCTCGCGGATCTCGGAACCGTCCTTGGTGATGAAGGCCGGAACAGCAGCGTATCGGGTTTTCATGGCGTGAGATTATCAGGACTCTCGCCGCGGTGTTAGAATGCGTCGCCCAAAATTGGGCAAGTGCCGCGAAAGACATGGCTGTCAGGAGCGGCGGCCGCCAACATTCGTGCACTGGAGAATTTCATGGCCTTTCAGAAGATCGTCGTCCCGACGGGCGAAAAGATTAGCGTCAACCGCGATAACTCCCTCAATGTCCCGAACCAGCCCGTTATCCCCTTTATCGAGGGCGACGGCACGGGTGTGGACATTACCCCGGTGATGAAGAAGGTTGTGGATGCCGCCGTGGCGAGGGCCTACGCCGGCCAGCGCAGGATTTCCTGGATGGAGGTGTACGCCGGCGAGAAGGCGGTGAAGGTCTACGGCGGCAATACCTGGCTACCGAGTGAAACCCTCACGGCGTTGCGTGAGTATGTTGTGTCCATCAAGGGCCCGCTCACCACGCCAGTCGGGGGCGGCATGCGCTCGCTCAACGTGGCGCTGCGTCAGGATCTCGACCTGTATGTCTGCCTGCGGCCAGTGCGCTGGTTTACGGGTGTGCCGAGCCCGGTGAAGGAGCCGGCCAAGACTGACATGGTCATTTTTCGCGAGAATTCCGAGGACATCTACGCCGGCATCGAGTGGGCCGCCGGCACGCCCGAGGTGCAAAAGGTCATCGCCTTCCTGGTGAAAGAAATGGGTGTGCGGAAAATCCGTTTCCCGGATTCATCTGCGATCGGTATCAAACCGGTGTCGCGCGAAGGTACCGAGCGTCTGGTGCGCAAGGCCATCCAGTACGCGATCGACAACAACCGCAGCTCGGTGACCCTGGTGCACAAGGGCAACATCATGAAGTTCACCGAGGGTGGCTTTAAATCCTGGGGCTACGATCTGGCGAAGCGCGAGTTCGGCGCGACGCTCGTCGACCAGGGCCCGTGGATGCGTCTGAAGAATCCGAACAGCGGGAAGGAGATCGTGGTCAAGGACGTGATTGCCGATGCTTTCCTGCAACAGATCCTGCTGCGTCCCGAAGACTACAGCGTGATCGCCACACTCAATCTCAATGGTGACTACATCTCGGACGCGCTCGCTGCCCAGGTCGGCGGCATCGGCATTGCGCCGGGCGCGAACCTCTCCGACACGGTGGCGATGTTCGAGGCCACGCATGGCACCGCGCCCAAGTATGCCGGCAAGAATCAGGTCAATCCCGGCTCGATCATTCTGTCCGCCGAGATGATGCTGCGCCACCTCGGCTGGTTCGAGGCTGCCGACCTCATCATCAAGGGCATGAATGGGGCGATCCGGGCGAAGACCGTCACCTATGACTTTGCGCGCCTCATGCAGGGCGCGAAGCAGGTCAGCTGTTCGGCGTTTGGTGAGGCCATGATCAAACACATGGCCGGCTCTTCCGCAAAGAAGGCGAAGAAACCGGCCAAGAAGTCTGCAGCGAAAGCGAAGCAACCCGCGCGCCGGGCAACACCTGCGAAGAAAAAGGCGCGGCGACGTTGAGTAGCAGTATCTGGTTCCGATGAAATAGCCGCTCCGTGCGTCCTGCGCTCACGCGGCATACACTCCGTCCTTGGAGATAAAAAGCCCCGGCCGATGGCCGGGGCCCAAGGCGCCGTCTTCGGCGCATACCCCATCAACCAGGAGGACTGTCCACGGAATGGTTGTCCGGACCATCTGTGGTGCTCACCCCTGCCGCTTCCAGCAGGGAGATGAGTTCTGCGGCGATCTCGCCCAACTCGGTACGTTGGCGGTAGAGCTCTTCGAGAAGACGCTGCGCCTGGTTCAGGTCAGCGTCCTCTGTTTTTCCACCGCCTACATCAGTGGTCATGAAATCTCGCTGTTGTCGTTATGCGCGTTCCGGGAGCGCCAAGCTTCGGTCATTTCGATAATGTTTAAAGCGTAGCAGAAAATTTTTTGTCTGCTGGCGAAGTGGCGCAAGAAAAGAAAAAACCCGGCCAGGCCGGGTTTCAGAAACAGAAGAATTCTAAATTGAAGAATTCTAAATTAGGAATTAGGACCGTTCAGGCCAGCGCGCGAATACGCGCGGCTTGCGGACCCTTCGGGCCATCCTGGATTTCGAACTCCACGCTTTGACCTTCCTTGAGGCTCTTGTAGCCATCCATTTCAATGGCGGAGAAGTGCGCAAACAGGTCATCGCCGCCGTTGCCAGGTGAGATGAATCCGTAGCCTTTGCTGGCGTTAAACCACTTCACAGTGCCTGTAGCCATGCTTCACGTCTCCCTATATGGCACCGCGAAACCGGACGGCATTCCGCGGTTGTTCCTTGGGTACGGGGCGCCGTCAGCCCCGATGCACCGATCTCCGGGAATACCACTCCTCGCCGGAAAACTGGCATAGGTTTTTAATCCTCCGCTTTTTTCCGGGCATGTCAAGGAAGCGCCGGACGGATTGGGGCGGGAACGGAGCGCACGAATGTGTGTCAAAATTCATGCCATGGGTTCCCTTACGGTTCCAGCGCTTGAATTTTTGCCCGCGCGCCGCAAAATGTAGCGACAGGCGAAGATTCGACTAATGTTTAAAGTAGATTCAGGGTATGAGCGACAAACTCACGCAGCAAAACGATGGTCTGGTAGTCCAGGAAACCAGGCCGCAGCTCAAGAAGCCGCCGCTCTATAAAGTTATTCTGCTGAATGACGATTATACGCCTATGGAGTTCGTCGTCAGGGTGCTGGAGCGGTACTTCCACAAGAGTCGTGAGGAAGCGACACGCATCATGCTGCAAGTGCACCAGAAGGGTATGGGCATTTGCGGTGTGTTTACGCGCGAGGTGGCAGAAACCAAGGTACGGCAGGTGATGTTGTACGCCGCCGAGAGTCAGCACCCGCTGCAATGCAGCATGGAGCCCGAATAGGCGGAAAAGCTGCTCCTGAGTTTGTCCAGTGAAGGAAGCCTCATTCACTGACGGCTTCGCGCTCTGCACTTCCGCCATCCATGGCGGTCGGCGGCACGTTGCTTGCAAGGCTTTTAATGTAGGCATGACCGGGCTGAGTCCGGGGAGGTAGCAACGATGTTGTCCCAGGAACTGGAGTTTTCACTCAACGCCGCGTTTCAGTCAGCACGCGAGAAGCGGCACGAGTACATCACCGTCGAGCACCTGCTGTCGGCGCTTCTGGATAATCCCAGTGCCGCGCGCGTGCTGCGCGCCTGTGGTGGAAATCTCGACGAGCTGCGTCGTAGCCTCATTGCCTTCCTGCGCGACAACGTTCCGGTACTTCCGCAGGAGAGCGAATCCGATACCCAGCCGACACTTGGGTTCCAGCGGGTCATCCAGCGTGCCGTGCTGCACGTCCAGGGTGTTGGCAAGAAAGAGGTGAATGGCGCAAATGTATTGATTGCGATCTTCGGCGAGAAGGACTCGCATGCCGTCTACTTTCTGCACAAACAGAACATCAGCCGCTTCGACGTCGTGAATTTCATCTCGCACGGCATCTCCAAGGTGCAGGGCGAGAGTCAGCCGGAGTTGCCGCCGCCGGAAGAGGGCGAGGAGGCCGCAGCCACCGAAAAGAGTCCGCTCGACATCTTTACCGTCAATCTCAACGAGCGTGCCCGTCAGGGCAAGATCGATCCGCTCATCGGGCGCGAGCACGAAGTCGAGCGCACCATCCAGATTCTCTGCCGCCGGCGCAAGAACAACCCGCTGTTCGTCGGTGAAGCCGGTGTCGGCAAGACCGCGATCGCCGAAGGCCTGGCGAAGAAGATTGTCGAGGGACAGGTGCCGGATATTCTCAAGAAGAGCACGATCTATTCGCTCGACATGGGCGCACTGCTGGCCGGCACAAAGTATCGCGGCGATTTCGAGAAGCGCCTGAAAGCGGTATTGAATCAGGTGCGCAAGCATGAACACGCGATCCTGTTCATCGACGAGATTCACACCATCATCGGCGCGGGCGCGGCTTCCGGCGGCGCCATGGATGCTTCCAACCTGCTGAAACCGGCACTCGCCTCGGGCGATCTCAAGTGCATCGGCTCGACCACCTATCAGGAATACCGTGGCATTTTCGAGAAAGACCGGGCGTTGTCACGCCGCTTCCAGAAGATCGACGTGGTCGAGCCCTCGGTGGAGGAGACCGTGCAGATCCTGCAGGGGCTTAAGAGCCGCTTCGAGCAGCATCACGGTGTCAAGTACACCAGCCACGCGCTGCGCGCCGCGGCCGAGCTCTCGGCGCGCTACATCAACGACCGGCATCTGCCGGACAAGGCCATTGACGTGATCGACGAGGCCGGCGCCAGTCTGCACCTGCTGCCGCCAAGCAAGCGTAAGAAGACCATCAGCGTCACCGATATCGAGAACATCGTTTCCAAGATTGCGCGCATTCCACCGAAGAGCGTGTCGAGCACCGACAAGGAAGCGCTGCGCACCCTCGAACGCGATCTGAAGATGGTGGTGTTCGGTCAGGACGAGGCCATTGAGGCGCTCGCCACCTCCATCAAGATGGCGCGTTCCGGCCTGGCGCATCCGGAGAAACCGATCGGTTCCTATCTGTTCTCCGGTCCCACCGGTGTGGGCAAGACCGAGGTGACGCGCCAACTGGCCAAGATTCTGGGGCTGGAGCTGATTCGCTTCGACATGTCCGAGTACATGGAGCGGCACACGGTGTCGCGCCTGATCGGCGCGCCGCCCGGCTATGTCGGTTTCGACCAGGGCGGGTTGCTGACCGACTCCATCACCAAACATCCGCACGCGGTGTTGCTGCTGGACGAGATCGAGAAAGCGCACCCGGATGTGTACAACCTGTTGCTGCAGGTCATGGACCACGGCACGCTCACCGACAACAACGGGCGCAAGGCCGATTTCCGCAACGTGATCATTGTCATGACCACGAATGCCGGCGCCGACCAGATCGGGCGCGCGTCCATCGGCTTTACCAAGCAGGACCACACCGGTGACCAGGTGGAAGTGATCAAGCGTGCCTTCAGCCCGGAGTTCCGCAACCGTCTGGATGCGATCATCCCGTTCAAGCCGCTGTCGCCCGACACCATCGGCCACGTGGTCAGCAAGTTCGTGCTCGAACTCGAGGCGCAGCTTGAGGAGAAACATGTCGAGATCAATGTGGACGAACGTGCCCGCGCCTGGCTCGCCAAGAATGGCTATGATCCGACCATGGGCGCGCGCCCGATGGCGCGCCTGATTCGCGAGAAGATCAAGAAGGCACTGGCCGACGAGATCCTGTTTGGACGGTTGGCGCACGGCGGGTCGGTGGACGTGACTGAGGAAGGTGGTGAACTCGCCTTCACCTTCGAAGCGCGGGAAGCCGCCAGTGTCGAGCACTGACGACCGCCAAGGATGGCGGAAGTGCGGAAGACGCAGGAGCAGTTTTTCCGCCCTAGCCCCCCACTTGTTCCGGCGCTGCGGGTAGCGGGCCATGCAGCTCGTTGCCCGCGGCGCCACAGCATTTTCCATCGAGGTTAACCAGCCGCTTTACCAGCGTGTACCGGCGCGCGACGAAAACGGCCGGCCGTTGAGCGATTTCATGGTTATTCTGCCCGGACTGCGCGAGCGGCCGAAGCTTGAATTTACCGAGACCTTGGCGCGTCTGCAGGCGGTGCTGGTGAGTTTTTCCGAGGTCGTGTTCGTCGACCTCAACGTGCCACTGAATCTCTTGTGGGTATCCGTGCGGTCGCGGCCGGGCGTGATTCTGGAGCTGTTCGGTGCCGTGAAGCTGCACCTTCCCGAGGCCAAGCTGGTCGGGCACCGCCGGGAGTGAAGCGAAGGATACACCGCCGTGCAGCTAGCGCGCGCGGAAGGTGATGCGGCCCTTGGTGAGATCGTAGGGAGTGAGCTGAACCGTAACCTTGTCGCCGGTCAGGATGCGGATGTAGTTCTTGCGCATTTTGCCGGAGATGTGAGCGGTGACGATATGCCCGTTGTCGAGTTTTACCCGGAACAGGGTGTTGGGAAGGGTATCGACAATCGTCCCCTCCATTTCAATGCCTTCTTCTTTTGCCACGCAAAACCTCGGATGAGTCAAAGACCTGCCGGAAATGGTCTCCCGGCGCCTGCTT
>Ga0316630_10000917_pt1 | contig 10324 bp, 5 predicted proteins | sample OWC_May_M1_C1_D6_FD_207658 | JGI IMG/M metagenome (GOLD analysis project Ga0316630, IMG submission 207658) | Wetland soil microbial communities from Old Woman Creek delta, Ohio, United States - OWC_May_M1_C1_D6_A | ecosystem: Environmental > Terrestrial > Soil > Wetlands | place: USA: Ohio...
CAAATCCATGGTGAAGCGGGTGGGTGAGGAGCGCTACGACCTGCATGAGCTCGTCCGCCAGTACGCGGCTGCACGATTGCAGTCGGATCCGCAGGAGCTTGAGCGAACCCGCGAACGTTACATTCGGTACTATGCAGGGCTGTTGGATGATTGGCAGAAACCGCTGCGAAGCCCCCGGCAACTGGAAATCCTGGGGGAGTTGCGCGCTGAAATGGACAACCTACGCCAGGCCTGGGATTGGATGGTCATCCGCGGGCGGTTCACCGACATCCACAAGTCGTTGCACTGCCTGTGGCATTTCTACGAGATCCGGGGGCGATTTCAAGAAGCCGAAAGCCTATTCGGGCAGGCGGTGGAGACGCTCCAATCGACCGCTGGAGCGGATACCCGGTCAGACATGGAAAGCCAGGTGGTGTTCGGGATTTTGCTGGCGCGACATGGATACTTTTGCACCTCCCTGGGCCGGCACGAGCAGGCAAGTGCATTGATGCATCGCAGCCTGGCCCTGCTTCGCTCCACGACGGACCGGGTTGCGTTGGCCGATACGCTGATGTTACTCGCCTATTTGCAGTACCGCCAGGGCGAGCTCCAGCAGGCCAGCCAATCTGCATTGGAAAGCCTGGACCTGAACCGGGCGCTGGATCTCCCGCTCGGAACTGCCTATTGCCTGATCATATTGAGTTACATCCACCTGGCACAGGGAGAAAACGAGCAGGCGTATGTGTTGTCGAACGAAAGCCTGGCCATCTGCCGCGATCTCCTGGGCGACCCGCACGGCACGGTTGACAGCCTGATTACGCTCAGCACGGCGGCGGTGCAGCTGGGCAAGTATGACCAGGCTGAACGCTGGGTGCAGGAAGCGCTCGAGATCAGCCAGGCAACCAACGACCGCTGGAGTGCTGGACAAAATCTCCGGCAGCTTGGCTTGATCCACTTCGAGCTTGGTGAGGCTCAGGCGGCAGTTGATTCGCTTACGCAGAGCATATCCAAGTTCAGGGAGGCCGGCGATCGCCAGCTAATGGCTCAGACGCTGATCGACCTGGGTGTGGTGCTGCGCGGCTCGGGCTCTCCTTCCGAATCGAAGCAGGCACTGCTGGAAGCTTATCGGGTTGCCGTGGAACTGCAGATCCTGGCGATTGCCTGGCAGGCATTAGTCGAGATGGCTGTGAGCGAGAAGGAGCAGGGGAAGACGGAACAGGCGCTGGAACTGGTTACCTTTGTCTTGAATAACGCTGAAACCGACCGGGAGGCAAAGGAGCGCGCCGGGAGCTTGAAGGCTAATTGGGCAACTTTGCTTACACCAGTGCAAATCGAGGCCGTCCAGGCGCGAGCACAGGAAAGGGCACTCGAAGACTTAGCACAGGATCTATTGACTGTCCGATGACAGGACTTCCCATAAACCACGCCGCTTAGAATATCTCGTCTTTGAAAGAATTATTCTTGTGGTAAAATCGCCCGCATGATTTACGTATTCCGTCCATCGGTTACCCCTATCCAAAAGGGGGCGATCTCAGGCACTCCAGCAGGGGATCCTCGAGACGCGCCTGCAACCGGACTGGTCTGATCGATCCGTTTTATCCGTTGAATGAATTCCGCGCCGCAGGTGATACCTGCGGCGTTTTTTTTTATATTTTTAATCCTGGAGACAGTGATGATCGCAGTACAACTTTCCAATATCCTCCTGGTCCTGGGTGCCCGTACGATCTTCGACAGGCTGAACTGGGAGATCCAGCACGACCAGAAGGTTGGCCTGATCGGACCGAACGGGGCGGGGAAATCCTCGCTGTTCAAGCTGATCACCGGTGAGTATCACGCCGAACCGGGCGGGGTGGTGACCCGCGCCCGTGGCTTTAGCCTGGGATATATGGCTCAGCAGCCGGAATTCGACCCCGAGCAGACCGCCCTGGAGATGGCTCTGTCCGCCCTGCCGCGCCTGGCGGCGATCGAATCTGAGCTGGATCAGGTGGAAGCCAGCTTGGGCGAGCCGCAAGTGTATGGGGACCCCAAGAAGCTTGGCCGCGCCCTGGAGCGACAGCAGCGGCTGCTGGATGAGTTCGCCAGCCTGGACGGCGCCTCTTACGCTGAGCGCGTGCGGCAGACGCTTCTCGGGCTGGGGCTGCCGGAAGCTGACCTGCATAAACCGCTCGATCTGCTCAGCGGCGGGCAGAAGAAGCTGGCCGTGCTGGCGCGCCTGATCTTATCCCGCCCAGAAGTGCTGCTTCTGGATGAGGCCGATAACCACCTGGACCTGCCAGGCAAGGTCTATTTGGAAGGCCTGATTCGGGAGTATCCCGGCGCGGTGGTGCTCATCTCGCACGACCGCTACCTGCTGGATGCCTGCGTGACTCACATTACCGAGCTGGAGGACGGCAAGATCTTCACCTACGAGGGCGATTATTCCAGCTACATGGTCGAGAAGGACCTGCGCCTGGCGCGCCAGGAGGATCTGTACCAGGCTCAGCAGAAGGAATTGAACCGTATGGCGGCTGCCATCAAGCGCTTGGCGCTGTGGGGCAAATTGTACGACAACGAGAAGTTCGCCAAACGGGCGCAGGCGATGCAAAAGCGCATGGACCGCATCGAGCGCATCGATGCGCCGGCGCTGGAGCGCAAACACATGGAACTGCAGCTCGGCGGCTGGCGCGGCTCGACCAAGGTGTTGGAGCTGCGCGGCGTCAGTAAAACGTACGGGCCGCGCCGCCTGTTCGATGGACTGGATCACGTCATCCAGCACGGCGAGCGGGTCGGGTTGATCGGCCCCAACGGCAGCGGCAAGTCGGTCTTCCTGCGCATGCTGCTGGGCGAAGTACAGCCCGACCGGGGCGAGATCATCCTGGGACCGAGCGTCAAGGTTGGCTACTACGCGCAGGAGCACGAGAACCTTGACCCCACCCAGACGCTGATCGAGGCAGTGCGTCTTACCGCACCGCTGAGCGAGGAGCGGGCCGTGGCATTCTTGCGGCGCTACCTGTTCAGCTACCAGCAGGCCTCACAGCACATCGGCGAGCTGTCCGGGGGGGAGCGCAGCCGGCTGCAGCTGGCTCTGCTGGTACTTTCGGGGGCCAACTTCCTGCTTCTGGATGAGCCAACCAACAACCTGGATATCGCCTCGGCGGAGGTGCTGGAAGAGGCGCTGGCGGATTTCGTCGGAACGGTGCTGGTCATCTCGCACGACCGCTACTTCCTCGACCGCACCGTCCAGCGCCTGCTGGTCGCTGGGTCTGGGCGTCTGGAAGCATATGCTGGATCGTATACTGATTATCTGGCGGCTGGGGGATAGGTGCATAGGACGCGGAGCGTGGGTAGGGTAGATCCATGGTTCCGGAGTATGGCGAGTATACCCCCAACCGATATCGTCCCATCTAGCGTTTTCATCTCCCAGCAGCAAGGCACCGCTTGAATTCGGATTTATTCCTCTTCCGGTTTAGTCGATGCTAATGGACTTCCCGGCTCAAACAGGCGCGATGTATAATCCATCTTAGAATGTCCGCTTCTCTCCTCTCCACCAAAATCTTTATTCCACCCACACGGGCAAATGCCATCGCGCGCCCGCGCCTTACCGAAAAACTACTGACCAGCCTGAACCAGGCGGGGAGTTTTACATTGCTGTCCAGCCCAGCAGGATTTGGCAAAACCACCTTGCTGGGCCAATTTGTCGCCCAGCTTCGGCGGCCGGTGGCGTGGGTGTCTCTGGACGAAGGGGACAATGATCCGGTTCGATTTTGGACGTACCTGATCGCGGCCTGCCAATCGATCCAGGATGGATTAGGCGAATCTGCGTTGGCGCTGTTACGCACGCCTCAGCCGCTGCCGGTCGGGGCGGTCCCGGCGATCCTGATCAACGACCTCGCCAGACTGGACCGCGACCTGGTGCTGGTTCTGGATGATTACCACACCATCCACAACGAAACCATTCATGCGGCATTTTCATTATGGCTCGAACACCTGCCTGGAAATCTGCACATCCTGGTGTCCACGCGCGTCGACCCCCCCTGGCCGCTAGCGCGCTTTCGCGCCCGCAACCAGCTGGTCGAAGTGCGTGCCCAGGATCTACGCTTCACCCCAGAGGAGGCGGCATCATTTCTAAATCAATTGATGGGGATGAATCTGTCAACAGAGAACGTGACGGCCCTGGAAGAGCGCACGGAGGGCTGGGTCGCTGGGCTTCAATTAGCCGCCCTCTCCATGAAAGGGCGTAGTGACATCGCAGAGTTTATCAAAGCCTTTACCGGCAGCCACGTCTATGTGGCGGAATACCTGGTCGAGGAAGTTCTCCAGCGCCAGCCGGATGATGTGCAGGCATTCCTGCTGCAAACTTCCATCCTGGAGCGCCTGAATGCCAGGCTGTGCGAGGCAGTTAGCGAATGCCAGGATGGGCAGGCCGTGCTTATGGCGCTGCAGCGGACGAACATCTTCGTTTTCCCGCTGGACGACGAGGGCTGGTGGTTTCGTTACCATCACTTGTTCGCCGATTTGCTCCAGGCCCGTCTCCGGCAGTCTTTACCGGCAGATGAGATTACTGGTCTGCACCGGCGCGCCGCAGGTTGGTACGAACAAAACGGATTCGCCATCGAGGCGGTAAACCATCTTCTGGCAGCCGCGGATTTCGAAGAAGCCGCCCGTTTGGTTGAACAAAATACTTTCCCGCTAATGACAAGCGGCGAATTGGCAACGCTCCTGAGGTGGATCGACGCGCTACCCTCCGACCTGACCCTGCGCCGTCCGTCATTCCTTCTGGCAAAAGCCTGGGCGCTGACCTTTGCCGGGGTTCCAGGACAAATCGAAACGCTGCTGCAACAGGTCGAAGCGCAAATCGAAAGGGAAGGCGAAACTCCGACAGGGCGTGAAATCCTGGGTAACGTCACCGCCCTACGGGCGTTCTTCACGCTGATGGCCGGGGATAACGAACGCGCTCTTGAGCTAGCCGAACGAGCCGAGACGCTCTTGCCCGCTGACAGCCAAGAGACGAGCCAGCCAAGTCCTTACACACTCGCCGCCCACAGCGTCCTGCCGTATACACTCGGCATGGCCTATCGAAGCCGGGGCCAATACGAGAAGGCGGCGGATGTCTTTGCGCGTGAAGCGCAGAACTACACAGCTCCCGAAGCGATCCTGATCTGGACGATAGCCACGATGGAACTGGCGATCACACGCCGCATGCAAGGTAGGCTCCGGGAGTCGGGTGAGATCTGCCGGAGGGCGCTACAGAGGATTGCTGACCAGGGAGCGCTTCCCTTCGGTTCGCTTGCCAGACTGGATACCGTTCTCGGTGATATTTTGCGCGAACAAAATGCGCTGAATGAAGCCTATCAGCGGGTGAGCGGGGCGATCGAGAGAGTGCAATCCTGGGCAATGCCGACCGACCGATTAACCTTCTACCTGACCTTAATGCGCGTGCAGGAGGCCCAGGGTGACCTCAGCGGAGCTTATGAAACCCTACACCTGGCCAAAGAGTTGAAAGCGGCACATCCTGTTTTCCTGGACCTGGCGCGCATGGTAGACCTGTATGAGATTCGGCTGGCATTGGCGACCCGCGACTTCGCAACAGCCGAGAGCTTGATGAATGGGCTTCAACCCGGAACGAGCCGCAGCGTGTTTTTGCGCGATCAAGAGCTGATCCAGCTTGCTCGCCTGCGCCTGGCCCAGGGCAGACCTGACGAGGCACTGGTGATCTGCTCTCCACTCGCTGATGATGCCGAGGAAGCGGGGCGGATGTACGCCTGGCTCGAGACCCGGGCAGTGCAGGCGTGCGCTCTGGATGCGTCTGCGAACCGGGAAGCAGCTCTGAAAATTTTGCTCGAAGCTCTGAAGTACGCCGAAACAGAAGGCTTCGCGCGTGTATTCCTGGATCAGGGCGAGGTCATGCAAAACTTACTGGTCGCGGCAGGGCACCGACTGTTCCCGTCCACAGATCCCGCATGGACCTATTTGAAGGCTTACGTCGCAAAACTGCTGGGCGCTTTTGAAGGCAGCCGGCTAACTCAGGCAATTCCCCACCCTACGAGTGAGATTGAGGGCCTGGTTAATCCACTGACCGCACGCGAAATGGAAGTGTTACGGCTCATGGTCGCTGGTGACTCAAACCGGACGATTGCAGAGAAGCTGGTCATAACAGTGCGGGCAGTCAAGAAGCACACCGGTAACATCTACGCCAAGTTGAATGTGCAAAGCCGCACCCAGGCGGTTGCCCGCGCCTTGCAGCTGGGATTGCTCGCTACCGACTGATATCTCCTCGATTTTCCAGGCCAATTAATTCACGGAGAGGTGTACCTAGGTACACTCGCACTTCATTTTGCCCCAGGTGGGAAGAGACCACCTAAGTACACTGACATTTGGGGATTATCGTCGTATCTTTAAGCACGACTGAACCCAGGAGCAAAGCAACGATGAACGATTCGCCAGGAGTCCGTCAAATCATTTACGAGATCCGTGTGGAAGGCCATCTTACGCATCGCTGGTCCGAGTGGTTCGAAGGGCTGGCGATCCACAATGACCCGGACGGCGGAACGACGTTGAGTGGGGCGTTGATCGACCAGGCAGCTCTGATGGGTGCGCTCGGCAAGATCCAGGCGCTCAACTTGACTCTCATCTCGGTAAACAGGTTATCTTCCAACGAGTGCTACCGGCATCACCAGGAGGTGAAAAATGAGCATTGATATCTATTATTATTCGGGAACCGGGAATTCCCTTTACGTTGCGCGCGAATTTCAAAAAAGGATCCCTGAAGCGAACCTGATACCAATTATACGTTTGCTGAGTCGCGGCGCTATCAGGACGAGCGCCGACACGGTTGGCTTCGTTTTTCCAAATTTTTGTCTGACAATCCCTATACCGATATATGAATTTCTCCACAAGGCAGATCTGGCTTCTGCCGGGTATATCTTTGCAATTTGCACTCGTGGAGGCAGTCAGACGGAAGCCTTCGAGTACATGGACGAAATCCTGGAGGTACACGGCAAGGCATTGAATGCCCGGCTGGATATCAACATGCCCTGGAACCATTGCTTTGGAAAAGAGAATCTACCCGGAACGAACAGCGCCGAGAGGATCGCACATTTAGAGGCTCAAATGCAGAGTCTCTTGGATGATTTTTGCAGGTCCATCATTGCGCGTGAACCTTATCTTCAAAAGGATGCCGGTGATTACGAACTCTCAGCGGGGATGAAATTGTTCGATTTATTGGTGCCCAAATCTTTGAACTACAAATCGCATGAATACTTGTACCGGAACCTGGTGCATTTTTTGGCCGACTCGGAATGTAGTGGCTGCGGCATCTGCGCCAAAGTCTGTATCAACGAGAAGATTGTGCTCGTGGATAAAAAACCGAACTGGAAAGAGGACGTGCCATGCTACGCATGCTTTGCCTGCATTAATTATTGTCCACGCAAGGCAATCCAAGTTCAATCGAGGTTCCCGATCCGCTCGTATACTGCAGTGAACGATCGATATCACCACAAATCGGTGACTTATAAGGAAATCGCCGAACAGCGCTGAGTTTTATCCTTGACGCTTTGCATGAATCCATACAAGCGCAGTCTGTATTCGCCAAGATTATCGTGCTATTTGGCTCCGAAACGATCGATTTCAGGAAGGAGTTGCTTTCCGATGGTTAAACCCAAGTATTTCCTGTTAGCAGGTGGAGCGATCAGCGCGTTGATCTCCATCCTTCACGTTATCCTCGCTTTACAGCCGACACTTTACAGGCATATTAGCGCAAGTCAAGAATCCTCGTTGGCGCAAATGGCCGAACAGGGTTCAACCTCCACCACGATCGCTACCGTTGCCCTGGCCCTGATTTTTGCCATCTGGGCAATATACGCTTTTTCCGGTGCCAGATTGATCAACCCGCTGCCTTTGCTGCGCGCGGCATTGATTGCCATCGGTGTGATTTACATTTTGCGGGCTTTGTTCATTCCCACCGAGTTAAACATGGCATTGAACAAAGGGTATCCGTTTCGGTTCGTGGTCTTCTCGACGATCTCACTTGTGGCGGGTCTGCTTTACCTGATCGGGATTTTTAAACAACGAGCTCTCTGAACCCTGGCAAGCAAATGGATAAAGCCGAATCAGGCCAAAAAGCATAGGCTCAATCAATCCCCTGACAATCTCGATGCCATCTTTCTTGTATCGGTTCATCTTGTTCAATCTTTTCGTTAGACGTAGTAATGTGGGATGCAAACAAAGAAAACTATCCAGATCGTTTCACTGCATACCTCCAATCTAGAAGCAGCATGGTAGATATGTCGTATAGGGATTAAATTTAGTTGCATAAAATCTGGTCCTGATCTAAAATTATTTTAGGTTTCATCTCCAGATTTGAAATACTGAAACTGCCGTATGCAAAAGGCTGATACACTCATCCGCACAAAGCTGCACCTGCCTTTTATCCGGCTAGAGCTGGTCGCCCGGCCTCGTCTCCAGGAACAGATTGCGCAGGGCCTGCGCGGTCCGCTTACCCTGATTACCGCCCCGGCAGGTTTTGGCAAGACCACCCTGGTTGCATCTTATGTCACAGGTTGTGGAATGCCTGTAGCCTGGCTGTCCCTGGATAAGAATGATAATCAGGCGGAGCGCTTCCTGAGCTATCTGATTGCCTCCATACAAGAAGCTGACCGTACGATCGGCAACGAAGCTGCACATTTAATGGCAGCGCCACAGCAAGCACCACCTGAAGCGATCCTGACCAGTCTCATCAATGACCTGGATACCGCAGGCAGGGAGATTGTCCTGGTATTGGATGACTACCAGTTTATTAACAGCCAGGCTGTGCATGAGGAAGTGGCATTTTTGCTCGAGCATTGCCCTAATTCACTCCATATGGTGATTGCTACCCGTTCAGACCCCCCGCTTCCCTTAGCCCGTTTGCGCGCCCGCGGCCAGACGGTTGAACTGCGGGCTGCTGATCTTCGCTTCACAGAGCCCGAGGCAGCTCAGTTCCTGAACGACGTCATGGGGCTCAGCCTGGATCCAGGATCGGTGGCGGCGCTCGCAGAACGTACGGAAGGCTGGATCGCCGGCTTGCAGATGGCTGCTCTCTCCGCGCGCGATCGTGAAGACGTGCTCGGATTTATCGAAGGGTTCTCAGGCACGAACCGCTACATTCTGGACTACCTGCTGGAGGAGGTCCTGGCCAGCCAGCCGCCAGAAATCCAGCATTTTCTTCTATACACATCGATTTTGGAGCGCCTGACAGATCCACTATGCGATGCCGTCCTGGTAAATGACGATGGATCAAGGATGGAAGGCGATGATCGATCGACTCGTTGGGAACCGCTCTTCCTCCGCCAATCCGCCTCCATCTTGGATTATCTGGAACGGGCAAATCTCTTTCTGGTTCCCCTGGATGATGAGCGGGTCTGGTATCGCTATCACCACCTCTTTGCCGACCTGCTGCGGACACAACTTCAAAAATCCCTCGGAGCCCAGGGCGTTGCGCTGTTGCACCTGCGCGCAGCGGTGTGGTACGAACAAAACGGCTCAATACTGGAGGCGATTCAGCATGCATCCATGGCCTCTGACGATGAAATGGTTGAGCGCTTGATCGAACAGCACTATATGGAAATGGTGAATCGCGGCGAAATGTCCTGGGTCCGTTTTTGGATGGGTAAGTTAAGCAAGGAGTTGATTTATCGACGTCCCTGGTTATGTCTATATGAGGCCCTCAGTCGCTCCTGGTTTGGACAACTTGAAGAGGCCAATTTATTGTTAAGCGTAGCTGAAAAGCACATTCAATCCGAAGCTTCAGCGCCCGGCGCTCAATCCATGCTGGGATATCATGCCTTCGTCAAAAGCCGCGTTACCGCCATGCAAGGGGATACTCATCGAGCCATCGAGTTATGCATTACGGCACACGAAAATATTCCTGCAGACAACCTGGCCTTGCAAAATGAAGTTAGCATCACGCTGGGATATGAATATTTCCTGTATGGTGATTTTGTAAATGCCAACAAGACATTGCACGAGACGATACGATCAGGTTATATCGCCAGTGCTATTAATAACCCTGTTGCCGCCTATGCCCTTCTGGCGAGGTTGCAAGTTTATCGGGGGCGGCTACATGAGGCGTATAATCTTCTTCAAAAGGCTGCACAGCTGATCCAAGAGGCAGGTGGCCAATATCTTGGTGCGACCGGCCTGGTAGAGGTTGGAATAGCCGCTTTATTGTACGAATGGAATGACGTAGAGGCCGCTCTCGTTAGCATAAAGCGAGGCCTGGATTTCCTTCCCTGGTGGGGCAAAACGGATGATTTGTGCCTGGCCTACACCGCACTATCGCGAATTCAACTCGCTCAGGGGAACCGGGCAGATGCAGCAGGCTCTATAG
>Ga0316630_10000918_pt1 | contig 10317 bp, 7 predicted proteins | sample OWC_May_M1_C1_D6_FD_207658 | JGI IMG/M metagenome (GOLD analysis project Ga0316630, IMG submission 207658) | Wetland soil microbial communities from Old Woman Creek delta, Ohio, United States - OWC_May_M1_C1_D6_A | ecosystem: Environmental > Terrestrial > Soil > Wetlands | place: USA: Ohio...
GAAGACCGAAGATTCGGTGCGCCACTCGGGCGTTGCAAAGATGGTTCCGGTCGGGGACGAAGCCGCGCTGGACAGAGCGTTGATCGAGCTGCTCCGCGATCCGGCGAAGGCCGCAGGCATCGCTCAGCGAGCCCTGTGCCATGTGGCTGAACACGTCTCCTGGAAGCAGTCGGCGCAGCTGAGCATAGATTTTATGAACCGCATGATTCGGCGTGTTCCGGTGACGGATGAGTGACATCCTTCTAATCTACCCCGCCATGACCGGGGGTCGAAATCCTCATGGATCGTTCCTCCCCTTGTGCTTTGCCTGGATGGCCGCCGTGCTGGAACAGAATGGCATGTCCGTGAGGGTGCTGGACCTCCAGGTCGAGGACGCCGATCTCGTTCAGGTGCTGCGGGAAGAAAACCCCCTGTGCGTCGGTGTTTCAGGGACCACTCAGAGCCGATTCAACAGTTTCAAGATCATCGAAACCGTCAAGTCGATCAACCGTGAGATTGTCACCCTGTACGGCGGCCCGCACGCCACCCCGGCGGCCGAAGACACGCTGAAGCACCTGCGCAGCCTTGATGCGGTGGTCCGAAATGAGGGCGAGTTCACCGTCCTGGAAATCATGTCTACCCTGAAGCAGCACCGCCGGATCGATTTTTCGCCTATCGCCGGAGTGAGTTTCCACAAGGATGGAAAGGTGGTTCACAATCCCGCGCGGCCATTCATACGCGATCTCGATCAGCTGCCGCTGCCGGCCTGGCACCTGTTCCGGATGGAAAGCTACCGGCAGACCATGGAGTTCCTGGATGTGCCGGGCCACGCCATCGTGACATCGCGCGGCTGCCCCTTCCAGTGCTCCTTCTGCTCGGCCCGCCTGCTGTGGGGCCGTCGCCACGCAATGCGTTCGGCCCAAAATGTGGCCGACGAGGTCCAGCACCTGGCGGACCGCTACGGCATCCAGGGGTTCAAGATTTTCGACAGCACCTTTACCGTCAACCGCAGGCATGTCCTCGCCATCTGCGCCGAGCTGAAAAAAAGAGGGCTCCACCGCCTGCCATGGGAATGCGAGATAAGGGCCGACACGGTCGACCCTGAGCTGCTTCAGGAAATGAAGAGTGCCGGCTGCTACTACGTCGACATGGGGCTGGAGTCGGCCTCCGCTCGTGTTCTGAAGCAAATCTGCAAGGGCGTGACCCTGCAGCAGGTGGAGGACGTTATCGACTGGTGCAACGATCTCGGGCTGATGATCAAACTTTTTCTGACCTGGGGCCACCCCACCGAAACCTATCCGGAGGCGTTGGAAACGTTGCGGTTCATGGAGAGAAACCGTCATCGGGTGAAGCGCATGGCCGCCCACGTCGGGATCATGATCTACCCCGGTACCGGCGTCGAAGCCTTCGCCCGTGAGCACGGCTTTTTGCCGCCGGATTTCTCCTGGAGCAATCCCTACCATGAGGACGCCAATGAAGCCCTCGGCAGTGACCCCAGCGTGCCGCTGCTCCTCCAACCGCAAATGGACCGTAGGCATCTGGCGCGCATCTTTTTCAAGATCCACTGGAAGCCGCTGCTCACGGTTTCCAACCTATTCAAGAAAACCTGGGCTTGCGTCTGGAGCCGGGAGTCCAGACAACGGCACCTGAACACCCTGATTGAACTTTGCAACCAGAGGTTCAACCTGCATATTCGGCCGATCGGGGGCTGAGACCGATGAAGATCATCCTCGACGGGTCAGATGCGGTGGTCGGTGTGCGGGCCATCCGGCGTTACACCATCAATTTGATCCGGGAGTTCATCACCGGTTATCCGGATGATCACTTCACCGTTTTCCTCACCTATTTTCGAGGGGCCGGCCAAGTTATAAATGATCTGGTCGGATCCGGAAAAAATGTTTCTCGGATCCACTATGCACTTCCTCGGCGCCTGTCACTGCCGCTTTGGGAACTTCTGGGAGTCCCCCGGGTCGAGTGGTTCACCGGTCCAGCCGACGTGTTCCATGCGCTCGGCGACGACGGCCCGCCGGTCAAAGGCGTGGTGCACATCCTGACGCTGCACGGCCTCATTTACATGACCCGCCCGGACCTCATCGATCCGGCCTATGCACGGAAGAAGCGCAGCTGGCTTAAGCGGATGGCAGGCCGGGCCGATTATTTCATCGCGGTCTCGGAGCACACCAAGGTCGAATTTCTCAACTGTTTTCCCGAGATCGATCCGCGGCGGGTGCGGGTGATTCCGCTTGGGATCGGATCCGAGTTCAGGGTCATGGACCGCCGCACGGTTCAGGAAAAATTGAAAGCCGCATTTCAGATCAACCGCCCCTACCTTCTCTACGTCGGCGGGTTGGAGACCCACAAGAACATTCAGGGCATCCTGCGGGGGTTTTCCCTTGTGGCACAACGTCATCCCGAACTGGATCTGGTCCTGGCAGGAGGACCCGGCCACGGGTATGCCGAAATCGAGGCGCTGGCCTCAGAGGGGTGCCTCCGGGGCCGGGTCAAAGTGATCGGCTATGTCGGCCAGGAAACGGATCGGCTGCCGCTGCTCTACAACGGCGCCGAATGTTTTGTGTTCCCGAGTTTTTCCGAGGGCTGGACTTCGCCGCCTCTCGAGGCCATGGCCTGCGGGACCCCGGTCCTGACCTCCGACATTTCCTCTCTTCCGGAGACCGTAGGGGACGCCGCAGTGACGGTTGACCCGTCCTGCCCCGAGGCCATCGGGACAGCGATGGACCGGCTTCTGACCGACAGCACGCTGCGGGCGGACCTGCGGAGGAAAGGGCTGCAGCATTCCAGCCGCTTCACTTGGAAACGCTGCGCCGAAAGCACCCACGCGCTCTATCGGGACGCGGTCGCCGCACGCTGAAGAGATCACACACAAGATCTCGGGAAAAGCAGACAGCACAAGACACGATGCCGCAACTGACACGCATTCGCAAAAAAGCCGGCCGCCTCAAACGGGAGCTGGCCCAGCGGCTTGAAACATGCCTGGCCCGGATAGCACCCGACCTGCTGCTGGCGTTGTTTGCCCCCTCCGCTGTGATTATTGAACCGACCAACATCTGCAATCTGCGCTGCGCGCTTTGTCCGACATCTCAATCGAAAAGGAAAAAGGGGCGAATGCCGTTGGAGGATCTCCGAAAGATAGCAGCGGAGCTGCCCTCCGGCATCCAGACCTGTCACCTCTACCTGTCGGGCGAGCCTTTGCTCCATGATGACTGCTTCGCGATGGTTGCCGAGCTCTTCCGGTTGGGCCTGAAAACGTCGCTGAGCACCAACGGGACTCGGCTGGGGGGATGCCTGGATGAGGTCATGGATTCCCCGCTCGACGAGTTGATCATCGCCCTGGACGGAGCCGATCGGCAAACCTATGAACGCTATCGCATCGGTGGCGATTTCGATTCCGTGGTGGACAACATCCGGCGGCTGGTTATCGCCAGGCGGGCACAAAATCTCCACCGGCCTCGGATTGTTCTTCAGTGCCTCGTCACCCGCGACACGGAAGCGGAGCTGGGGGCGGTCCAGGAACTGGCGCGTGATTTGGGAGTGGACGCGCTTTCCTTCATCAGTATCTCCCTGGGCACCCATCAAACGGATGCCGCCACGCGCCGCCAACTGGCCGAGCGTTTCCTCCCCCAGGATACTTCCTTTTGTCGCTACGAACGCAGTCTCAAGGGGGATTACGTCCTCAAGTGGAAGCGTCCCTACTGCCCTCTCTGGCGCCTTCCGGTGATTCTCTGGAACGGAGATGTGACGGCCTGCTGCTTCGACCACAACGGGGTGGAGGTCTACGGCAATGTACTGGAACAATCTTTCAACGATGTCTGGCGCGGTGCCAATCACGTTTCAGTCGTGCAACGCATGCTGCCGCGAAAGATGACCCTTTGCGATACCTGTGGGCTCACATCCGGTGATGAAAACCGCCACATTCCGCTGCCTCGTTAAAGACTGGGAACTTCACGGCGCCGTTCAGCCGCGGCAAACGCCAGCGGTGCGCGCCGAGGCCCTGAAGGAACGGGTGCTGCCCGCTGCCGCCATTTTTCTGCTTGCCCTCGGGGTGTATGCTTACACGCTGGCGCCCAGCATCTTGTGGGGCGATCCCACCAAGCTGGCGCGATTTGTCCATTTCGGGCAGCCCCGCTACCTGGGCGGAGGGGCACACGGCCTGCACACCCAGCTGGGGGTGGTGTTCGCCTATCTGCTCCCGGCAACCTGGCCCTTGGCGTACAAGGTTAATTTCATGTCCGCTGTCTGGGCCAGCATGAGCCTGCCCATCATCTACGCCGTCATGCGCCATCTGGTGGGCGCAACGCTGCCGGCGATGGGGGCCGCCGCCTGCATCGGCCTCAGCCACATGTTCTGGTGGGTCGCCACCCTGACCGAAAGCTATAGCCTTCTGGTGTTCACCTTTGCGGGAAGCTTCTGGATCTTCATGCGATGGGCTGGGGGCGGCAGCGACTGGTGGCTGCTGGCACTGCTGGGGAGCCTTCTGATCGGGTGTCTCAACCATTATCTGACCCTTCTGTTTGTGCCCGTTTATGCGGCGTTCGCCGTATATTGCGCTCGCAGCCGGCGGCGGATTCTGGGAATCTACCTGGTCTTCGCTTCCATCGGCGGCGGGCTTTTGGCAACCGACGCGGGCGTCACGATTTTCAGCGCGCTGGTGGAGACAACCTATGTGCACCTGACGCAGTATTCGGATTATTCCAAGCTGCCGAAGGAAATAATTCTTTTTTTTCTTTACCTCTCCTACCAGTATCCCGCAGCCGTTTTTTTCGGCCTGCTCGGTCTGCGGACCGCACGGCATCCCCTCACCCCGCTGGTGCTGAGCCTGATCGTCATCGACGTGGTGTTCGCCTCGTTTTTCGGCAAAGCCCGGCAGCTCTTCCAACTGCTGCCGGCGTTCGTTCTCTTCGGTTATTTTATAGCGGCCGGGTTCGCATCCGTTGCGGGAAAAATGGCGCCGAAACGATTCGTGATGCTCCTGTCGGCGGCGGCGTTGCTGCAGCCCGCCGCCTATTTTGTGGTGACCCGTTCGGCGTCCTACCTGTTTCACGTCAACCTGGTTTCGGAGAGCACCTTCCCATACCGCGATGCCAATATCTATTACCTGTGGCCGAGCAAACGCGACAATTATATCACCTATGATTTTGCCAGGAATGCCTTGTCCGCCATGGAACCAGGCGCCGTCATCCTGGCCGATTTCAACATCTACGAGCCGCTGCGGTATCTGCAGAGCGTCGAAAACGTCCGTACGGATGTCCGCGTAAAATCCACCAACGATTTCTGCTACCAGCCGGCGGAGGCCATCTGGCGGGATCTCCGCCGCTACATCGACGATCAACTCGCGCATGACCAGCCGGTCTACATGGCTGCCTATGAAAGCTTCAATTTCTTCACCATCGACAAGGACACGGTTTCCTTTCGAAGCCGCCTGGATGTCGCCTATACCATTCAGCCCGTCGGCAACATTTTCCGGATCGTGGCGAAGAAATGACGGAAAGAAGGCCAATAGCGAGGACGGCAAAGATCCGAAAAACTCTGCTGCGAATCAGGCGCCTGTGCTTGCTGCGGCTGACGATGCGGAATTTTCTGGAAAACGCCTCCCGGATCGCCCGCGGAAGGTGCATCGAGCGGTTGGTGATGCGAAACGGTATTGCTCTCCATGGCACGGCCAAGCATCCGCTGGTCGAAATGGCAGAAGAGATTTTTCATGCAAAACTGTACACGCCCGATGGGTGGGAGCTGAAGACCGGCGGCGTGGTGGTGGACATCGGGGCCAACATCGGGGTTTTTTCTTTGCTGGCGGCTGTTCGACAGAGGTGCCGGGTGTTTGCCTTCGAGCCGCACCCGGAGAACATGCGGTGCTTGAGGCGAAATGTAACGGCCAACCGGGTGCCGAACGTGACCGCCTGCCAATCGGCCGTCAGCGACCGGAGCGGCTGGCAGTGCCTGTATGTCAACCCGAACGCGGCCGGCCACTCCCTGTATGCCACCTCCGCGGTCGATGGGTATCCCGGTGATGTCCGGGTTCCGACCACGACCCTGCCTGAGATCATGGACACGTACCTTCTCGACCGGGTCGACTTCCTGAAAATGGACTGCGAAGGATCGGAAGGGGCCATCTTGTTGTCCACCCCCGCCGACTACCTGAAAAAAATCAGCAGACTGGCAATCGAATTCCATGACAATGTGTCTGCCCTTGCCCATGACCGGATTAAAGCGCTTTTGGAGCAGCAGGGTTTCCGCACCGCACTGAGGTGGGACGGGGTGAGCCCGTTCGGGTTTTTGTACGCGTCTCAAGACGGAGTCCATGGCGATGCGCATCGCGGTTGACGCCTTGCATGCCCTCTATCCGGCCGGCGGGGTTGCGCGATATGCGCGAAGCCTGATCTCGGCCATGGCCGCAGAGGCCGACTGCAGCGAGATCCTGCTGTTCTACAATCGCTTTCGCGGCAACGGAGCCCTCTGGAGGCCGACGGGCACGACGCTCACCGTCCGAAACGTTCCGGTCCCGCGCCGGCTGCTGCAGGGTCTGTGGCAAACGATCGATTGGCCGCCGATAGAGATGCTGTGCGGGCGGGTCGACATTTTTCACGGCCTGCACTTTGTTCTGCCGGCCAGCCGAAAAGCGAGACGGGTGCTGACGGTCCACGACCTCACCTATTTGCGGCATCCGGACTATTACCGCAATGTGCGCCTAAACGATCGGGGGTACCGGCAGGAGCTTCCCAGGGCGCTCACTCAAGCCGATGCGGTGATCGCCGTGTCCCGGAAAACGCGCGACGACCTGGTTGATTGGCTCAACTACCCGGCTGAGCGAATCCGCGTGATCCACCACGGGGTGGCGGAACGGTTTTTCGCTCCTGCGACGAGCCAAAACCAGGAACTCATCCGGCGGCATTACCAAATCACCCATCCCTACGCCATATTTCTGGTGGGGACTCCGGAACCCCGCAAGAATATCGCGAGGACCGTTGCAGCCGTCCGTCGGGCGGCGCCTTCCATGGACTTGGTCATGGTGGGGGAGCGGCACTGCCTGCAGCCGCTGACCGGGGCTCCGACGGAGCACCTGGTCTTCACCGGCACCGTACCGGAGGACCACCTTCCGGCGCTGCTCTCCGGCGCGACCATTTCCGTCTACCCCAGTCTTGAAGAAGGGTTCGGGTTGCCGCTGCTGGAGTCCATGGCATGCGGCGCGCCGGTCTTGACCTCAACCCGCGGCGCGCTTCCGGAGATTGCCGGGGGAGCGGCCTTGCTCGTCAACCCGGAGGACATCGAGGACATGGTGCATGGATTGTCCACTCTTCTGAACGATGAGGCCTTGCGGCAACAGCTGGCCCAAGCCGGCCGCAGGCGCGCTGCCGATTTCACCTGGGAGAGGGCGGCGGCACAGACGGCAGCCCTTTATCGGGAGCTGATCTGATGTGCGGTATTTGCGGATCCGTCGGCCATCCCCGGGGCCGAGCAGCGATCGATGCGATGGTCCCCGAACTCCGGCACCGCGGCCCCGACGCGAACGGCACGTGGGTTTCGGGTGAGACCGCCCTGGGGCACACGCGGCTGGCGATCATCGACCTGACGGCGGCCGGCAGCCAGCCGATGGTTTCCGCGGACGGCCGCTGCGTGTTGGTTTTCAACGGCGAAATATACAACTACCGGGAGCTGCGGCACGAGTTGCAGCAGCAGGGCGAGCGGTTTCACTCGGCCTCCGACACCGAGGTCATCCTGCACGGCTACCGCCGCTGGGGGACGGACGCAGTGGCAAAGCTCCGGGGCATGTTTTCCCTTGCCGTCTGGGACGGTGCCAGGCAGCAGCTCTTTCTCGCCCGCGACCGCATGGGAATCAAGCCCCTCTTCTATTCGTTTTTGGACCCAGGGTTGGTGTTCGGGTCGGAGATCAAGGCACTGCTGGCCCATCCCGATCATCGACGGGCGATGAACCCGGCTGCGGTGAATGCCTATCTGGAACTCGGTTACGTCCCAGGGCCGATGACGATTTTCGAAGGGATTCACTCGCTCGGGCCCGGGTCTTGGCTGGTTTACGGGGAGCAAGGTCTGAAGATCCAGCGCTACTGGACACCGCAATTCACCGGCAACGGCACAGGTGGCCGGGAACCCGAGCTGCTGGAACAACTCGATCAACGGCTCAACGACGCCGTGAAAAGCCACCTCGTGGCGGACGTCCCGGTTGGGGCGTTCCTGTCCGGGGGCATCGATTCGAGCCTGGTCTGCGCCGTTGCCCAGAGGCATGCGCCGGAACCGCTGCACACCTTCACCATCGGGTTCGGCGGTGGGGGCGATGAGCGGCGCTACGCTCGATCGGTGGCAGCCCACATCGGGTCGAACCACCATGAAACGCTGGCCGCTCCGGACATCGTCGCGGAACTGCCGAGACTGGTGAAGCACCTGGAGCAGCCGCTGTTCGACAATTCCGCTCTGCCCACCCATCTGGTGTCGCAGGCGGCGCATCCGCACGTCAAGGTGGTGCTGTCCGGAGATGGAGGCGATGAGCCTTTCGCCGGTTATGAATGGACGCGGTTGGCGCTGTCACTTCCTCGCGCACCCGGTTCCTGGCAGCCCGCCGGGTGGCGCTGGGCCTATCGAAGCGGCGCGGCCGGACTGGCGCAGCGGCTGGCCTATGACCTGACCCATTCTGCGGATGACCGTTACCAACGCCGGGTCTGCGTGTCCGCAGCGCTGCGTTCCTGGCTCTGTCGGCCCGAGTTTCTTGCAAGTTGCACAGACATGCCGGGCCCCTCCACCGCCGGGCTACTCGACCTCGCCCTGGTGCGCGACCGGCGCGACCGGTTCGCTTTCATCGATCTTTGCCGTTACCTGCCGGACGATGTTCTCTTCAAGGTGGATCGGATGAGCATGGCTCACTCTCTGGAGGTCCGGGTGCCGCTGCTGGACCATCTCCTGCTGGAGTGGGTGCTGAGCCTGCCGTTTGGTCTGCGTTTCCGGCATGGCCGCGGGAAATACCTGCTGCGTCAATTGGCGGCACGCTACCTGCCGGCCGAAGTGTTGACCCCCCGCAAGCAGGGCTTCACCATCCCCATCGGACGCTGGCTGCGCGGCGAGCTGCACGATCGGGTCGACGCCCTTTTTCGTTCCCCTTCCTTCGAACGGCGCGGGGTTATCCGGCCCCAGGCCGCCCGGGACCTGATGGGTATGCACTGCAGCCGGCGATATGAATTCGGTCACCGGATCTGGCAGATCGTGCTGCTGGAAATGTGGGCGCGCATCTGGCTGGATCAGCGGGGTCTCGACGAGGCGTGGAGCTCAGAATAAAAAAGCGTATCCTCTTGAGCCCCGAACCCTCGCTTGCTGAGTAGTCACGAGGATTTGATCGCAAGGGAGTCACCCATGTCCTGGCGGGTCGGAGTTGCCGTTTTCATACTATCGCTGGCCGTGCGGCTGGCATATTTGGCGGCTTTCCCCGCCGAGCCCCTGGAGACCGACGCCAGCGATTACGACACGATCGGCTGGAACTTGGCACAAGGCCATGGGTACACCAATCAAGCCGGTGAGCCGACGGCCTTCCGCCCGCCTGTGTATCCATTGTTTTTGGCCGGCGTCTATTACATTGCAGGACACAATTTGGAGTGGGTGCGCTGCGTTCAGGCCCTGCTCGGGGCCGGAATCTGCGTGCTGGTCTGCCTCACGACCCGGCGGCTTTATGATGAAGACAGCGCGAAGCTGGCCGGGCTGATCTGCGCGCTGTATCCCCCCTTGATCATCCCCACTTCGGCCATTTTGACGGAAACCCTGTTCATGTTCTGGCTGGGTTTGGCGGTCTATGGGGTGATCTCGACGAGGGGGCTCGGGTGGCGGTTTGTCTTCGGTCTTGTTTTGGGAGTGGCCCTCATGACCCGGTCGATTCTCGTCTTTTTTCTCCCGTTTCTGGTGGGCGGGTTCATTCTGGTCCGAGAACGCAGAGCCCTTGTCTCCGCGGCGGCCGTCCTGAGTGGTGTGCTGCTGGTGGCGTTGCCGTGGACCATCAGGAATTACTCGCATTTCGGCGCCTTTGTCCCGCTGACAACCCATGGCGGGCTGGCGCTCTTCAATTGCTATGTTCTGCCGCCCCAGGGTTTCGGCTACAACGCAGGCGGGCTGGCCGGGGAGGAGTATTCGCAGCTGACGGATGAGGTCAGCCGCAACCGTTACCTAAACAGTAAAACGCTCGAGTACGTCCAGCAGAACCCACTGGCGGTGGCCAAACTCACCGTCCTCAAGGCGCTTTCCCTCATTTACCCGTTTGATGGATACTGGCATGCGGTGTCCCTCGGTTCCAAGTACAACATTTTCTGGGGGATCCTTCTCGCCTTCTCC
>Ga0316630_10000920_pt1 | contig 10316 bp, 14 predicted proteins | sample OWC_May_M1_C1_D6_FD_207658 | JGI IMG/M metagenome (GOLD analysis project Ga0316630, IMG submission 207658) | Wetland soil microbial communities from Old Woman Creek delta, Ohio, United States - OWC_May_M1_C1_D6_A | ecosystem: Environmental > Terrestrial > Soil > Wetlands | place: USA: Ohio...
ACTGCCGAGCCGATTTCCGCAGCGCCGTGGGCGCTTCCGGATCTCCCAGCCCCCATTGCAGACGTTGCAAGCGCACTCACGGTGCTCTTCAAGGAGCTTCCCCGTTTCCGAGCGGTAGACTTGGAAAAAGCCCTCTACTGTCTTCAACCGAAGGAGAAGTCATGAAAGTCTATCGCTTTTCAGCGCTACTAGCGCTGCTCGCCGCCGGCTGCGCGGCCAATACCTGCCCCATCGCCCACCGCGCCGGCCTCGAGTGCTCGGGCAACCTCTGGCGCGTCGAGGGCATCCGAAACCTCGGCCGTGTGCGCGCCAACGTCTACCGAGGCGGCCAGCTCTGCAGCGACGGCGAGAGCGAGGCGGCGTGCCTCGCCGAATGGCAAGCGCTCGCCCGGCGCGGTGTCCGCCAGGTGCTCAAGCTCAACACCGAGGAAGAGGGCAGCGACGCCATGGCCGAGCGGGTGGGGATTCGCGTCTACCGCGTGTCCATCCCCCCGAGCACCAAGCGCTGGCTGTCGGTGTTCACCGAACCTGACCAGGAGAGCGTGGAAGCGCTACGGTTCTTCGCCGCCGCGATGGTCGACCCGTCGATCGGCGCCTGGTACATCCACTGCCAAAACGGCCACGACCGCACCGGGCTTGCCGTAATGCTCGTCCGCGTGCTGGTCGACGGCTGGGAGCCATTGCAAGCCTACGAAGAGGCCCGCCAATGGGGCTACCACCATCAGATCCCCGGGCTCGATGAGGCCCGGCGGCAATACGTCAAACCGTGAAGGAGGAATCGAAAATGCGACCGTGCAAAGTTTGGTCGAGAGTCTTCAACAGCAAGTGGTTCGAGCGTGCCGTCAACTGGGCGCCGATCTGCAACATTTCCCCCCTGGCAGTCGTGCTGTACGCTCTAGGCCTTGCGGTATTCCCGGGACTGCCGTTGGCGTTCGTGCTCTTGCGACCGATCCTCTTTGTGCAAACCCTCGCAGGGGCTGCCTCGGCAGTTATCGTGGTCGTAGTGATTCGTGAAGGGCTCGGGCGACGCCGCCGCTGCTGATCTACTCGACCAGAAGCGGACCGAGCATCCTGATATCGCCGATCGTGAGCGGGGAATCGTCGCCGAGCCGGGCCGATGAAAGCGGCTCGCAGGCGATATCGACATTGCCGGCCAAGACTGCGTTCAGGCCGTCGTGGAAGGCTTGCATGTTCTCAGCGGTGTTGTCCGGATGCGAGATCGTGATGACGCTCTTCTCCTTGTCCAGAACGCCATATCTCCGCACGAGCTCGTCGCGAATCATGGCATAACGCTGGTACTCCTCGAGCACGGCCGCGCAGAGCTTCGCGCAGGCGAAGCGCACTCCCCAAGGGGGCCTACCTGTCTCGATCTTCTCGATGATCTTGGCTTCGACGGCGGCCACGAGCTGGCCGAGCCGGATGTTGATGGGCATGCTCAGCGTTTACACGCCGACCCCACCGGCGTCAAGCCCTACGTCGAAGCGAAGTCGGCTGAGATGAGCCCGATAGTTCGAGCTGCGGCCAAGACCGCATCGAGGTGCACCGAGCGATTGCCCGAAGCGCCGTCATCCGCAGCCTTGAGCGCTGTATACGCCCCGGCAATCGACATGCTCATCAAGAGAACACGATCGACATAGCTAGCCGGCGTTGCATTCTTCACCATTCCCAAGCATTCACGACTGTCGTAGGCAACCACAGTGTAAACGTTGTACAGGACGGCATCGTTGTTTCGAAATTCGATGGTCAACTCACAGTATGGAACGGCGTCGTCCTGGTTGGCAACGAACCTCACCGGCTTGATCCGGGTAATGTTCTTCATATCGATCGGCGTTGTGAGCGTCTGCTGTGACATGATCCTGATCCCCCCGCTGCTGCTTAGTAATACTCCTCGATGATTACAAGACCATTGCCGCCGGCCCCACCAACTTGCGGCGTTGTTGTACTGACAGCGCCTCCAGCACCGCCGCCGCCCCCACCCCCAAAGCCAGAGCTTGTTGTATTGGCTAGCGATCGACCACCAGCCCCGAAGATCGTGTTGCCTCCGGCGCCGCTGGCGCATTGTGTACCTGACAAACGAATACCGGGCATGCCTGGCGTGCCAAACATGGCAATGTCGCCACCGGTACCGGCAGAGGCATACACGCCGCCAGCTGCACACGCCACTGTCGTTCCGCCAGTCATCGCCTTGCCGCCAGGCCCACCTTTGGCGGTGTAGGTGACACCGTCATGAACTACGATCGTATCAGTGCCGGTGCCGCCATCCGTTGGGGCGTTGGTGCCGGCAATACCTCCAGTGCCGACGGTATACGTGCAGGTTGTCAAGCCGGTCGTCACATAGACGGTGAAATACCCACCACCACTGCCTCCACCTGCCGCAGCGGCATTGCCCGCGCTGCTGGAAACCCCGCCACTGCCACCACCGCCGGCCACGCCCCAGATGATCGCCGATTTGATGTTCGGCAGGTAGGTATGCGTGGCGCCCGATCCGGAATTGTACACCGTTCGTCGTGCGAGCCCGGTCTTTGCACCCCAGCTCATTAGACAAGCTCCCAGTTGGAGGTTGTTGCATTCGCCTTGAGCCAAAGGCATTGACCGGAAACAGCCATCGTGTAGTTACCGGCTACATTGTTGATCTTGTCGGCGCCGTTGCGTGCGAGCGTGATGTTCTTCACGGCAGCATTGTAACCGGAATCGATTACCGCTATTACGCGACCGTTACCGACTATCGAGATCGCGGGAAGGTCGATCGTAATGACATCCGTTGCCGTATAGCGGACCTCCAAGAAGAAGTCCGTTTCGAGAACGGTGTAGGGACCAGCTGCATTGATATCAGTTCCGTGAAATGTACATCCGCCATCGAGTTTCGTGTTTCCTTCGGAGATGATGGCATACGAACGTGTTGCAGAGGCAGGACCCGCACCAATGAAAAAAGCAGCGCCGACACGCAATGTTGAATAATCGCTAATCGTGATTGCATTTGCGGCTGTAATCGTCGGCCTGCCAATGAGGACGCAAGACAACGACCCAATGGGAGTTGTTGCTCCAGTCACGGTTACGGTGCTGTCGATGACATGCACGCCATTCCACACCGCTGCAAGCGCCGACGCGATTGTCTTCGAGGTGTCGATGCGCAACCGTGTCGAAGCGACCTCTGTTGTGGTGCCGAGGCAGGTATTGCCTTCCAAGGCCACGCAGCCGCTACGCACCCAGAACGAGAGGGGTTGCGTGATGGCTGCCGCGCCGGCAACTCCAGGCGCGCCCTGGATTGCGAGCGTGGCGGCGGTCGCCACGGTGTTGGCGGCGGCGCTCGAGACTGTGCCCGCTTCGACGTTCACCATCGCCAAGGCGGTCACGGCCGTGGGCCCTCCGGTCAACGTGACCGTCGAAGCCAGGAAAGCCACCTCGTTCCACGTCGAGCCGGCAGCTGCCGCGACGGAGAACGCAGACGCCACGTCGAAACCGCCCCGGGTGTAGAAATTCGTCGACCCGCCAATCACATCGATCTCGAAGGCGGTGACCCCGGTGAAGCCAGGCCCCGGCGTCGTGGCGTTGATCACCACACCGCCGCCGCGCGCATCCGTCAACACGAGCGTCTGATCGGCTGCCACCGTACCGATGTTGTAGGAGGCGCTCAACGTCAGGCTTGCGCCGAGGCCATCGAGCTTCGTCTTGTCGGCCGCCGACATGAACCCTGCGACGCCGCCGGGGTTGGGCGTGGCGATCGTGTGCAGCGAGCCTCCACCGCGATTCCCGTGCTCGGCATCGGAGGCCAGCACGCCCACCTTGATGCCGCCGGCGCCGACCACAATAGAGCCCTCGGCGTCGAGCTTCACAGAGATCCCAGCCACCGCGACAGTGATCGAGGTATCGGCAGCGAGGACCGAGAACGTTCGATCGGCCGACAGATCCCCGCCGCCGGTAAGACCGGGGCCAGCCGTCAACGTGCGTGTTGGGGGTACACCCCCGCCACCACCGCCGGTGCCACCAAAGGTCGGGCCAAGAAAGCCCGCGGGAGGTATGAGTTCGGCCATGTGCCGAGCTTAACAGGGGATCCGGGCCGCCGCCTAATTTCCAGACGCTATCGTCCGCAGCGTCCGCAGCCGCCGACGGTCTTGGCTTTGGGCGCCGGCTTCTTGCCGAACACGCCGAGCAGACCGCCCAGGATCGCCACCGCACCGGCGCCCACGGCGATCTTCGTCGCGGTTGAGGAGTTGGTGTTGCTCGAGGTGGCCATGCTTCTCAGGTAGCACAAAGCTGTGCGTTGCTCAAGCTGGGAGTATCGGCTGCTCGGGCTCCCACGCCGTGGGCACCAATACACCAGCGCCAGTCGTATTGGGGCCGACAGGCGCCGCCCGGCCAAGGATCATGGACGGCGAGCTCGGCAGGACATTCGTGACGAACCCCGCCTGGACAGCACTGAGGTAGAGGCTGTCACCGGATACCGGCACGGTGCTCTCGATCTCCTGCCGCAGCACCATGAACCCATCGTAGCCCACGACAGCGTAACCGCCTTCGATGAGCGCATCGCCTTGTACTGCATTGGTCAACAATGCGCCCACCACGCGCATGTTGGCGGCGGCGTCCGAAAGCGCCAAGGCGAAGCGGCTCGGCGTGGCCGCCGGTGCCGTGACGACTAAGCCCACCGGAACGGCCGTGCCCGCGACGCCATCCACCATACGCATCACAATCCCGCGGGGGCACGGAAGCACATTGTTGGAATACCCACGGTTCGATAGCAAGCACACGACTTTCTGACCGCCTTCGACCTCGAAGCCGGTCGCTTGCAACGAATCCCACGTCACGATAGTTTCGGCGCCGGAGGAGGCGTGCAAGAGCTGTACACCGGAACCGAGCAGCACGCCAGCGTCGAAATCGACGGTGACGGTGTACCGCCCTGGATGCAAAATGATACCAGGACGGGTAACAGGAACACCCTGCTGCGACAATCCACCCAGCAAGAGCGAGGCCGTATTGCTGAAATCTGGGACAACTGAGATGCCCAAAGAGGTAACGGTAGGCGTCCAAACAGCATCGGTGATAGCCGCAAAGCCAGAAGGCCGCAGGAAAAGCTGATCGTAGCCGACAGTCGTGAGTGTAAGACTCTTTGGACAACCGAACAGATCGCTCAGCAGGATCCAGCTTCGGGTAATCGACAATGACTCCGCTGTAAACGCACAGGAGATGTCGAGGTAACTTACATCAATACCTATGTATTGAACAGTCGGAGACGAGGTGCATCCACCCGCCATATCGATCCCGAAGCCGCCAAAAAGCACAGTTGCGCCGGTTTCACTCAGGAACACACCCGAAGCGCCTAACGATCCATTGACGGCGCAGGATTGTGTCCGAACACAGCAGTATACCGGCGGGGCGCCATTGCAATTGCTGCCCAGTTGAACCACACCATTGATCCCAGAACCGTTGTTGCCGAGTTCGATACCGGCCATCGAAATGTGATTGGTCACGCCGACAGCCGGCAAGATCGCATCTTCGACGCCTTCAAAGAAGTTGTAGAACCGAGTATCGGCAGTTTCGAGGTAGACCGCATCGCCGGGGGCGATTGGACCCCACGAGTTTTGCCACACGAAGATGTCGTTTGGGTTGGGGACGTTCTGTGTGTTGTTACGCCCAGGAGCGTAAAACGTCATGCCGTTGTGTACAACACGCACTCGATAACGGCCAATCTCGTTTTCCGGAACGCCCACTGGCGTCGTGCAGCGAATCCATACGCTATTCACGACGGTATCAATCGTCAGTGGGCCCGCCACCGTGCGCATGGCCAACTGCGCTCGATCTTCAACCGAGTTGGTGAGATCGCTGCCGCGGATGATCTGCAAACCGTAACCGACCAGCAGATCGCGTCGGTAGGTCCCGAGCCCATCACCCACCACCGAGGCGTCGTAGCAAACCTGCCCAGCTCTCGGTTTGGCAAGAATGACGTAGCTGCGCCCGGCGCCGAACTTGGGGACGATCGATGCCAGACGATCGGTCGTGCGAATCGCGACCGCCGCCGTCTGCGCGGGCGTGAATACGGTCCCCGGCGGGGCGACGATGTAACCCAGATGGGCATCGTTGCCGTTGTCGCCGTCAAGGATGAAGTAGGCCACCTGGTCGAGCGGCCAATTGGCCGTGTCGCCGCCGAGCCCGCTGCCGAACAGCACGTAGATCGCCCCCTGGCCCCCAGGATCGCGGCCCTGCTGAATGCTGTGATTCAAGGTCACGTCGAGCTGCCAATTGGTGCTGTTGCCTGGTACAGCCAAGTTCGTGAGGGTGACCACCAGATGCCCGGTGGGGCTCGCCGAAAGCGTGGGCGTGATGAGCGGGGCTCCCGAGACGTTGCGCAGCTCGAGGACACCGAACACCTGGGAAAGGGACTCGGCCCGTGCACGTAGCCCCGTCGTGATGACCACGCTCGCTCCGCCATCGAGCGGGGCAGCGGACTCGCGCCAAATCTCTCGGTAGACACCTGCTGTGATCCGCTGCATGGAACCCTCCTAATCGCTGACGAGCCCGATCTTGAGGCCGGCCAGACCACCAAGAATGCCGCCCACACTCGCACCAACCGCGCGGCGTTGCCACGAGCCGCCCGCGACGAGCAGCCCAGCCACGGCGCCGATGGAGGCCGTCAAGGCGATGTTGCCCTTGGAAACCACGCGCTCGGCTTTCTTCTGCGCCACCGATTCGACGATGGGCGAGGCGGTTTTGGCCACCTTCTCCTGCGTGGTCTTGATCACCGCTCCCGGAAGATCCTTGATCACGAGATCCTTTGCGTTGGTCTTGATGTCTTCCCAGATCGCACCGGGGTTGATCCCCTGCGTTTTGAGGTCGTCGAGCCAATCAGCCATCATCGTGATCATGATGTCGCCTTCTCCACTTTGTTTTCGACGGTGCGGACCGCCGAGCCAACAGCAAGCGCCTTGCTGGCCACGCTGACGATGAACTTGCCGCCGAAGTAGCCCACGACGCCGCCGATAGCAGCGCCGAGCAAGCGGTTGCTGGCGAGCAGAAAGCCCGCCGCCGCGCCGAGCGCCGCCGCGCCTCTGGTCCCCGCCTTGTCGAGCGCCGAGACTGCTTGCGAGGCAACCGCCGTCGCATCGCCGAGCGTGGCAATGCCGTTCGGTGTGATCGTGTTGTCGTAGCCCCAATCGTCGGGTTCGAGCACCGGCTGATAGAGCGAGGCCTGCGGATTCCGGCGAATCCGCTGCGGGCCGCCCCGATAGTCAGACGGAGACCAAAGAAAGGTCATGGCCATTACACACCTCCGACACCGCTGAAGTCTTCATCCTTCCGCTCGGCGATGCTGAAGTTGATGACCGTCAACAGGCCCTGAAGGGCGTTGGTGGGCGAGTACACACGGATCACCGGCTGCGCAACACCGTAGACCGGATCAGCGAGATTGGTAGCCGGTATGACGCCGCCGGTGTCACCCCCAACCGCCGCGAGCAAGCTCTGCGAAAGCTGCACGGTAGGCGTCGGGAGCTGCCAGTTGCCGTAGAGGCTGACCGACAACACGAACCCGAGATTCAACCGCTGCGTGAAGCCGCCCGCCGCGCCGGCAGCGAAGAGGTGCTCGAACGGCAGCGTACGCCCGCGGAGCTCGTAGTAGCCCGCATCACCGCAGGCGGCAGTCCACCCTACCGGCGGCGTGGTGACGTTGCCTGCCCCGTAGGTGACGGGATTGGCTACCGGCAGGGTCCGCGTACCCATCGGCGCGTGTACGCAGATGTCCACGAAAGCGGGAATCGTGCGTTGGGTTGTGGGGAGGCTGACAAAGTACGTGCGGTTGATCATGAGCGCCCTTTCACGCGACCGATGTTACCCTACTCGCCAGATCCATGGCCACTTTCCAGTTGTTGACGGCCGCCTCGGCGTTCTTGTAGGGGCGCGAAGCGTCCTCGCCGGCGAGAATCTTCGACTTCACGTAGGCCGGGCCCTTGTAGTAGAGGCGGGTCAACACATCGATTGGAGCCGATTGCGGCACGCCGGATTGTGCAATGAGGTTCTGTACCGTCTTGCGATAGTTCGCGTAGATCTCACTGCCGATCTCAATGTTCTTGTCAACATCCCATAGATCGTCTTCGGTATACCCACGAGCAGCAAGTTTGCCACCCCATGCACGCACATTGATTTGCATGAGGCCGCGCGAATCCTCTGTGGAGAGATTCGCCCAGGCCTTGGGGTTGCCGCGGGACTCGACATAGATCGTCGCCAAGATCTCCTGCGCCGGCACGCCCCGAGCCCGCGCCCACTTCACCGCGCTCGCGACGATTTCCGGCGTGAAGCCCTTGGGGATGATCGTTGTTGCCACGTAGCCACCTCCTGCCGGCGTCGCCGGCGTTGCGTAGGTGATGGTCTGACCGGCGGGCGTGCGGCGCACGGCCCAGAGCACCGCACCGAAGCCCAATCCCGCCAGCGCAAGCACGAGCGGGATCATGACTACCCCGGTCCCAATCTGCGCTCGGTATCAGAGGCGATGGCGGGCGCGATCTGGATTTGCAAGGGCACGAAGACCGGCGATGTGGTGACCGCGAAGAGCTGCTCGTTGCCCGGCAGCGAGATTTCGTAGGGCAGCCCCGGCGGAAGCGTGTAGCTCGAGAAGGGGTTGAAGCTCGCTTCCGAACTGACGAGGATCGCGAAGGCGAGCAGCGGCGCCGTGAGCGTGACGAAGCGGTTCTGCGTCGTGGGCGGAACAATGAGCGTCGGCTGTTGTACGACGCCCAGGGCGTTCACGTTCGGCGTGACGTTGACCTGCGTGAGCTGCGTGCGCGGCGGGGCTCCGGTGTAGAAACCAAGCGGCCGGCCGCCGGGTTGACGGCCGAGCGTCGGATCGGCGGCCGTCGTCGCGGGTAGCGACGGGTCGCCGAAGCGGAGTCCCGAAAGCGACATCGGTTACTGCCCCCGGCTCGGGATGAGCAGGTGCCCGTGCAGAACGATGCTGACGTTGATGGGGTTCACCGGATCGAGGTTGTCGACGAACCAGTTCTGGCCGCCGCCCTGGGTGCGGATGATCCACGGGAAGCGGAGCTCGTAGAAGCCCGTGTTGGCGTCGACCATGGTTTCCACCATCACCGACTGGCTCTTCATCCACTCGTGATTGAAAGTCTGATCGACGACACGCACGCGCCAATCGCGGAAGGTGTGCGAGGGATCGTTCGAGAAGCGAATGCGATCCACCTCGAAGGGGTACTCGAGGCTGTGCGAGAAGTCCGACTGCAGCTGCGGCACGTTCACGGCACCGGCGGCCACAACCGACCCGTTGGGCGCCGAGGTCCCCAAGAAATAGGGCTCGCGGATCACCGGCTGATCGAAGAGGAACCGCAGACCGTCGACGATCCGCCGAGCGGTCGGGACCAGCTGCATGAGGGTCTGCGCCAGGGCTTGGACGTTGTCACCGTTTGCCATAGTGCCCACGGTAGCGCGGACGGCCCACCGACCGCAAATTTCCGCTCCGGCAAAGAGAAACCCCCAACCAGGAGGCTCGATTCTGGTTGGGGGTTCCCAAGCTCTTTCACCCTGCCGCCCGCTTGAAGGCGACAGCACGCACCACCCGAAGGGGGTTACTGAACCGGGCGCTTGACCAGGCCGACCAAGCGGACGCGGACATCGAAGCCGAGCGCGGCGGCCGTGATGTTCGACCAGTCGACATACCACGGGGTCGCCAAGCCGTTGCCCAGCGCCACCTGGGGCCGCAGCTTCGCCACGAAGGCGATGTTGGGCTGGATCCAGATGGGCAGCACGAACGCGCGCGCGTCACGCGGCGACGGGATGCCGTTGTTGGCGACCTCGAGATCGGTCGTGGTGCCGAACACCGAGATGCCGACGCCCTGGGGGTAGTTCACCGCCGGGCCCTCGCTCTTCACCTTCTGGTTGACGGTGAACTTCACGAAGGTCTTGCGCAGGAAGTCGAACAGGATGCCGCCCGCCGTGTAGGCCGGATCCGCGCCGCCCACGTGCACGGGCCGCGACTGCTGCGTGGCGCTGTCCTCCAACGTGAACGCGGCCTGCCCCGCGGAGCGCGCCATCTCGCGCACCGGTTCGAGCTGGATCGAGTAGACCAGCGCCTCCCAACCCTCGGAGAGGCCGTTGTCGCCCGAGCGCGGGATGTTGGTGTCGACCTCGGTCAGGATGCGCGTGCCGCCGGGGATCTGGCTGCCCTGCGCGCCGATGAAGGCCTGCACCTCGTTGGTGTCGCCGCCCTGGAGCTCGACGGTGTGGAAGAGGTTGTCGTGCGTCCAGTCCGCGAAGCTGATCGGCTGCGGAAAGCCGGGGATCTTGACGGTGAGCGTGCCGGTATTGGGAGTTGCCATGTCGATTCT
>Ga0316630_10000921_pt1 | contig 10312 bp, 5 predicted proteins | sample OWC_May_M1_C1_D6_FD_207658 | JGI IMG/M metagenome (GOLD analysis project Ga0316630, IMG submission 207658) | Wetland soil microbial communities from Old Woman Creek delta, Ohio, United States - OWC_May_M1_C1_D6_A | ecosystem: Environmental > Terrestrial > Soil > Wetlands | place: USA: Ohio...
TCGATCGCACGAGGTCGAAGTATTCACCGCGCGGGAGGTCGTCGAACCAGAGGTGGGCCAGGTACCAGTGCTCGTAGATGTAGCGGCTCATGAGCTGCTGCTTCAGGCTGTCGCCGTTGAGGAAGGCCTCCCAGGCCTTCACGCGCTCGACGTGGGCGGCCGACAGGGCGGCGGGCGGCGCGTACGGTGCTCCCTCCTCGATCCATTCGATGAGGGTACGGTACTCGGAGTCGGCGAGCTGCGGCATGCCGTAGGGCATGCCGAGTTCGGGATGTTGCCGTTCAACCTCGTCGATCTCCTCGATGGCCGGACAGGCCTGGGCGCGGTCGAGCGAGAAGTCGTAGCGATCGGCCGGCAGGATGCCGGTCTCCGGCGAGTGCCTGCGCTTGAGGTCGAGCAGGCGGTGCATCACGCTTGCCGCGCTGTCGGCTTCGCGCGACGCACGGCGCTCGTTCAGCACGGCGTAGAATCCCTTCTTTCTCCACTCGGTGTCGCTCTGCGCGTCGACGTGAAGGCGCGTCGGGTTGGCCGCCAGCAGCCGCGTTGCATAGACGCGCTCCTTCGAGGCGCCGCGCGTGATGCCGTCGTACGACGACAGCTTGAGCTGACAGGGGGCGTCGTAGCAGGCGTGGCAGACCACGCAGCGGGTCTGAAGGACCGGCTCCACCTTCTCCCAGGCGGCGCGCGCGGCGGCCGAGGGCTCGACGTCCTCGTAGCGGGCGGGGTTCGGCTCGCCGTAGAGCTCGTCGAGCTTGTGATGGGCCGCAATCGTGCAGCCGGCCGCGAGCAGGAGGAAGCACGGCAGGGCAATGGGACGCATGGGTCCCTCTAGCGGGAACACGAAGATCAGGCCAAAGCGGGGACGGCATGGGTTGCCCGCGTTCCCTTCGCGGTCCGGGGGCCCGCTTGTCCGGCTCGAGTGCCGTTGCCGCTCCGGACCCGGGCGCCCTGTGCGCGGTGGCCAGGCAGAAGGCCGCGGCGAAGAAGCTGGCCGCCAAGGTTCGGTGTCACGCCCCGGCATCCCTCGGTGCCGGCGTGTGTCGGCAGGCCTGTCGCGATGGCGGCCGCTTGCGGCTCTATAGCGCCCGCATGAACGCGGCGAGGTCCTTCTTCTCCTGTTCCTCGAGCTTGAGCCCGAGCACCAGGTTGAAGAACTCCACCGTGTCTTCGAGCGTCAGCAGCCGGTCGTCGTGCAGGTAGGGTGGCGAATCCTTGATGCCCCGCAGCGGGAAGGTCTTGATCGGCCCGTCCGCGGAAGCCTTGACGCCGTTGATCATGCGTTCGTTGTAGAAGCGCTCGACCCGCAGGTTGTGCATCGAGTTGTCGGTGAAGTACGGCGGTGCATGGCAGATGGCGCACTGCCCCTTCCCGTAGAACACGGCCTCGCCGTTCAACTCGTTCGGAGTGGCCTTGGCGGGGTCGAGCCGGCCGAATACGTTGAGCTTCGGTGCGGGCGGGAAGTCGAGGATGGCCTGGACTTCGGCCATGAAATGCACCTGGCTGCCGCGCTCGAGGATGTTGACGCCCTTCTTCTGGGCCTGGACCGGGTCGCCGTCGAAGTACGCGGCGCGTTGCTCGAATTCGGTGAAATCCTCCACGGTCTTCATCGCGCGCTGGGAGCCGAAGAGCAACTGGATGTTCACGCCGCGCAGCGACGGCGTACCGATCCGGTGGCGATGCTCGTTCGGACGGATGTCGCCGACGGTGTGTGTCGCCGCATTCGTGTGGCCGTTGGCGTGACAATCGAAGCACGCGACGCCCTGGGTGGCCTCGGCGCTGCGACGATCGTCGGTGGCGTTGAACTGCGCCTGGGGAAACGGCGTCACCAGCAAGCGGAGTCCTTCGAGCTGCTTGGGATTGAGCGTGTCCTTGAACAGTTCGTGGAAGTTGGCGAGCGTCACGAGCTTGCCCTGCGACACATCGCCGAGATCCGGTCGCGTGGTGAGATAGATCGGTGCCGGGAACTCGGGCAGCAGATGCTGGGGAAGGTCGAAATCCAGGTCGAAGCGCGTCAGGTCGCGTCGGGTCTGGCGCTTGGTCTCGTCGATCACCGGCTGGGGAAACACCATGCCGCCGGCCTCGTGATGCGGATGCGGCAAGGGGAAGAACCCCGCCGGCCACGCATCCTTCGCCTTGATTTCGTCGGGCGACATCGAGGCGAGCTTTTCCCATGTCATGCCATTGGGCAGCCTGGCGCGCACTCCTTCCTGCACGGGCTTGCCGCGCGACATCGTGACGCCCGCAGCCGGCCGGTCGGAAAGATCGTAGCGCAGTGCGAGCAGGTCCTTATGGCGCTTGTCGAAGGTGGGCTTCTCGAGTTGCAGGCGTTTGACGAGACTGCCGAAGTCCTCCTCCTCGGCCGCGCGCACCGTGGAAGCGCCGAAGAGGAGCACCGCAACCGAGGCGGCCGAGAAGCAACGCATCGTGAATCCGGATTTCATGGCAGTCTCCTTTGGGGTCGGCGCGCGCGTGCTTGTGCCGGCAGCCGAATCATCCCGGCGGTGTGTCCGGGGACGCATCCGATCGGTGGAGCGTCGTGGTTGCGTGACCATACCGCGACATGGGCGTCTCGGGGAAGCACCCCCGTGCGAGATTCCTCACCCCGGCGGGTGAAGGCCTCCTCGAAACTCACGCCGTCGGCCGCGCTGCCCCATCGCGCGGGCCACGCGCGGCGACGCGATGCTTCGCGGCGCGGCCTCCGGTGGGTCGACCCGCGGGGCGTCGTGGTCGGTCACCGACCAGGTCCATGGGCGGGTTGCCCGGGGCGGGCCCCCGACGCAGTCTTGCGCCCGCCCCGCCTGCGACCGGGCGGCGGCGAGAGGAGACGACGATGACGATCCCGAGATTTCCCGCCGCTTCGAATGTTGCCGAAGTGACCGCGGCCCTGGCCGAGTTCGGCTGCGCCGTGGTCGAGCGCCTCGTGCCGGAATCGACGATGCGGGGCGCGCGCGAGGAACTGCGGCCCTGGCTCGACGCGACCAGGATCGGGCCCGATTCGTTCTCGGGTTTTCACACCAGGCGCACCGGCGGCCTCATCGGCCGCTCGGCCACGTGCCGCGAGCTGGTGATGCATCCGACGGTTCAGGGCGTGGTCGGCGGCGTGCTCTCGCACGCGACGAGCTGGCAACTGCACCTCACCCAGGTGATCGCGATCGGACCCGACGAAGCCGGCCAGCCCATCCACCGCGACCAGTGGGCCTTCGACTTCTTTCCCTTCCCGAGCGGTTTCGAGGTCCAGTGCAACACCATCTGGGCCATGAACGATTTCACGGAAGCCAACGGTGCGACGCGCGTGATTCCGGGCAGCAACAAGCTCGAGGATCGCCTCGAGTTCACGCCCGGGCAGACCGAGGCGGCCGAGATGCCGGCGGGCTCGGTGCTGTTCTACACGGGCTCGCTTTACCACGGCGGCGGCGCGAACCGCTCGACGGACGTCCGCTACGGACTCAACATCACGTACGCACTGAGCTGGCTGCGCCAGGAAGAAAACCAGTACCTTGCGGTGCCCCACGACATCGCGCGCACCCTCGACGACGATCTCCTGCGCGTGATGGGCTACCAGCGCGGTGCCTACGCCCTCGGGTACGTGGACGACCTTCGCGACCCGCTCGAAGTCCTCAAGGGCGAGGGCCATCGCACCGAGGGACTCGGCGACCTCGACTCCACGCTGGCCCGCCTCGAATCGATGCGGCGCTAGCGGGCTTCGGGAAAACCCCTCCCGTCGGCCCGCGCGCAAGCGGCGCACGGGCCTCGGTCCGGGTTCTTCCGCAACCTGCGCAACCTGCTATCGACGCGCGGTAACCTGAACCACTTGCTGGAAGGTGGGGCGGTTCACCCACGGCATCGGGGCCACTTCGGCGAGGCCGAAGGGGCGGAACTCGATCTGCTCGGCGGTCGGGTCGACGGTCCAGTCGGCGGGGTCGGCCGACGAGAACTCGGCGGTGAGGTCGGCGACCGCGTCATTCAAACTGCCGACGAGAGCGGCCCGGCATCCGGCCTCGGTGCCGTCGGCGCACTTCAGGATGTCGTAGGGATCGGTGACCGGCTGCCCGAGCGCCATCAGGAGGGCCTTCTTCAGGATGCCGTAGTAACCCGACTGGTAGGCCGATCCGATGTCGGACGGCTCGTTGTCGAAGCCGAGCGGAATGTCGCCGTAGAAGGGCGAGAGCTGGGGGCCCACCGTGTCGTCGATCATGTGTTCCCACCACGCGTCCATGATCGCGACCGCGCTCGCGTTGTCGTAGTCGCCGTCGTGGTCGCGGTCGCGACGCTGGGTGCCGGCGGCCACCCAGTCGCCGAGCGTGGTGAGCACGGTCTCGAGGCCGGGCTCGGCGCCGATCATGTCGAGCGCAAGAGGCAGGATCTCCTGGCCGCGCAGGTCGGTGTAGCCGGCGTTCGCCATCACCTCGACCATGTCGCCGGCGGTCAGCGGGCCGCCGAGCAAGGCTTCGTCGAGTCCCTTGTCGAGCATGTCGACGCGGTAGGTCATGCCGTAGGAGTAGTTGTTGTCGGCCGCGCGCCAGTCGTGCGCGGGCTTGTTGTTCCACGACGTCGCGTAGCCCTTGGCCGGATTGAGCTCCTGGGGCTGGTCGGCGGTGCTCACGAAACCCTGCCATTCCCACTGGCCGGTGCCCCAGCTCGGCAGGTCGTAGTCGACGCCTTCGGCGCGAATCGGGAAGAGCCCGGAGTGGAAGTAGAAGAGGTCTTCCTCGTTGACGTAGAGCCAGTTGAAGCTGCCCGGTGCCTTGCGGATCGACTTGAGGAAGCGCTTGGGCGTCGCCGTGTTCTTGTTGATCTTCTGGAAGGCGAGCGCGTTCTCGCCCTCCTTGAAGAAGCTCGCGCGCTGGCGGACCAGCGCCACCGGGGCTCCGCCGACGGTGGCGCGCGCGATCACGTTGCCGTGCACGGTGCGCTGCACCACGGCGCGAACGTTGTCGGGGTTCGAGTCGCAGAAGCCCGGGTCGGCCGAGCCGCCGCCGGCGCACCAGGTGTCGGTGCGTTCGAACATCGGCGTGCAGACGTTGTTGAACATGTAGTTCATGGAACCGGTCGTGGGCGGGCTCGCGTCGAGTTCGCAGAGCAGCTCCACGCGCACGTCGGTGTTGTCGGATCCGCCGGCCGTGGCGGTGAACGCGTAGCTGCGGCCGCGTCCGAGCACCACGTAGGGCGAGCCGACCGGCGCCACGCCGCGAATCTTCAGGCCGCCGCCGTCCACGCTGAACTCGTAGAGCAGTTCCGGAACGAGATAGGAGGTTTGCGGGCCGCCGACGAGAATGGGGTGGCCACCGACGGCGTTGGCGGCATTGACGGCGAGGAAGTTGCTCATCGCCGGATTGCCGGCGGGCCTCACGAACGCGGCCGTGCTTGCCATGCTCATGCCGCCTGCGGGCAGGGGGCCGAGCACCTCGACGGCCGGGTGTCCCACGACCGTGCCGGTATCGGGCCTGGCCACCGCGGCCGGATTCACCGGATGCTCGCTCTGGACGAGGTAGGGGAAGGACAGGCTCGAGGTGACCGGCGCGTCGGGTTCCTCGGTGCTGCGCAGGTCGCGCCACAGCGCGAGTCCGTTGCTCGCACCGAGGCTCGCCTGCAGCGTGTCGATGAGTGCCGCATTGTTGTGCTCGTTGCCACCGCCGGCGCCGAACAGGAACTCGAGGAACACGGCAACGGAGACCACGTCGGTCTTGGTGAAGGACGGAATCGGCAGGGCGTCGAGGCCGACGTACTCGATGGGCGGCGAGATGGCCCCGTTGTTCACGCGCACGATGAACGCGTTGATCCCGTTGATGAAACTCTCGATGTCCTTGTCGGTGCGCTTGCCGAGGCCGCCGTTGGACGCGACGATGTCGTTGTACTGCTGCAGCAGGTCGGCTTCGTCGTAGCCGGCGAACTCGTAGACTTCCCTGTCCTGCGCGATGAGGGCCGGGTCGTAGCCGACGAGCTCGGAGATGCGGCCGCGGCCCGCGTGACGGGCCACGTCCATCGAGAAGAGGCGGTCGGCGGCCGAGGCCCAGCCGATGCCCCACATCGCGTCGGCGCGGTTGCCGGCGTCGATGTTCGGCACGCCGAAGTCGTCGCGCGTGATCCTGAGACCCGCCACCACGGGCGCGGGTGCATCGATGGGGTTGCCGGAGTCTCCGATGAACGCGGGCTTGAAGTAGGCGGAGAGTTCGGCGTCGTCGATGCCGGGAGCGGCGTAGGTGAGGTTCGCGTAGAGCGGGGTCTGGTCGTCGAAATTGACGGGCAGGGTGCCGTTGTCGAGATAGGTGATGCCTTCGCCGGCGTTCATGTAGCCGTTGTTGCCCGGAGGCATGATGTTGAGGAAGGTCCCGTTGACGTCGGCCACTGCCGCCTGGGGCGAGGCGACGAGGAAGGCGAGGGCGAGGGCGGCGACGGAGGGGTGGAATCTGGTCACGATGGGAGTCTCCTTCTGGACGGCGGGCGTTCCGCCCGCCTATTGCTGGACGGCGGGTGTTCCGCCGGCCCCTGTCCTGAACGGCTGGCGTTCCGCCGGCCTGTGTCCTGCACGGCGGGACTCTGCCTGCCTGTGTCGGGAACGGTCGATCGCTGCTTATACGCTGCTGCCCGGGGTGAGCCCAACGATGTTTTTCGCGGCGGCCCGCTCGGCGGCTGCCGGCCGCCGGTCGCCGATCAGTCCGCCATCCAGTTGCCGTGGAAGCCGAACGGGATGCGGCAGGGCAGGTGGACGACGGCGACGGGGGGCGCCGTGAAGCTCTGCGCGTCGAGGATCACGAAGTCGGAGCGGTCGGTGGCGGCGTCGTACACGTACGACATCAGCCAGCCCGCGTCTTCCTCGCGCGTGGACGGATCGGGCGCGAACACGGCCTCGCCCGGGTAGCGGCCCGGCCCGAAGTCGTGCTCGAGCGACGCTCCGGTGCGCAGGTCGTACTTGAGCAGGGACGTCGCGTCGTCCTTCGTGGAGGAGAGGTTGCGCACCGCGTAGCCGTAGCGGTACGGCGAGCCGCAGAGCCTGTCGTCGATGCGCGGGAACTCGATCGGCCGGTCGTCGAGTGCGGTCTCCGCGACGCTGCCGCCCGGCAGGTCGAACTCCCAGCGGTGCAGCGAGGCCAGGTCGAAGCGGTCGGAACCCTCGCGCCACAGCTCCGGATAGCGCGCGACCTCGACGACGATGCGACCGTCGATTTCGCAGGCGTTCATCGGGTGGAAGACGTAGCAGGGCTTCACGTCGAACCACTGCATGGCGCCGGAGTCGTCGCCGCGCTTCATCACGCCGACGCGCGCGCCGTGGCTCTCGTCCCAGCGGTAAGGCATGGCGCCGCGCATCGCGCGCTCGAGGTCGAACACGACCGGGAGGTCCATGATCAGCACGTGGCGATCGGTGATCGCGAAGTCGTGCATCATCGTGGGCCCGGGCACCTCGATCGGGATGCTGCGCACGAGTTCGCCGGCGGCGTTCGCGCAGTGGTACGTGACGTAGGGCGCGAACCAGTTGTAGTCGAAGAAATGCAGCTCGCCGGTGACCGGGCAGACCTTCGGGTGGGCGGTCATGCCGGTGGTGAGGCGACCGCCGAAGTCGTAGTTGCCGATCGTCTCGAGGTCGCCGGTGACTTCCCACGGCAGCGAGGTCTCGGCCAGCGCCAGCGTGCGGCCGGCGTGACGGATCACGTTGGTGTTGCCGGGGCCGGCGGTGAGGTTGCGCTGCCCGTCGGGGCCGACCATGCGCAGGCGTTCGGTGAACTGTCGGGTGCGGACCCAGCGGTTGCGATACCAGAGCGCGCGTCCGTCCTCGACGGCGAGCCCGTGCAGCATGCCGTCGCCGAAGAACCAGTGGGGTGGAGCAGCGTGCTTCGGGTCGAGCCTGGGGTTGGGCCCGTTGCGCAGGTAGCGGCCGCGGAGCGCGCGCGGGATGGCGCCTTCCACGCGCAGGGTCGTGACGGTCTGTTCGTCGGTGACGGGCGCGTAGTTTCCACGAAGGAAGAACGGGAGCTTCTCGGCGGCGGCGACGGTGCTCATGGCGGGGGCCTCTCCTTGCCGCGGCGTCGCAACGGCAGGGCCGGACAGTAGGGGCTCGGCTGCCGAAAGGAAAGCGCGGCGGCGCTGGCCAGAGGGGTGGGTTCGGGCATAGTCTCGCGCCGTCGTCATGCTCGCGTCCGCCCGCTTCCCGGCCCCCGGCAGCCTCTCGTTCGCGACCCCGAACCCGGCACGCCCGCCAATCGTCCGTTCCCTCGCCGTCTCCCGCGTTGCCACGCTTGCGCTGCTTGGCGCGCTTGCAGCCTGCGATTCCTCCTCCGCCCCGCGCGGCGGCGCCCAGCCACCCGACGTCGCGGCCGACTTCGCCGAGCAGGCCCGCGCGTTCCCGCGCGGCGTCCTCGAAGTGACCGACGGCGTCTACGCTGCCGTCGGCTACGGCCTTGCGAATTCGGTGATGCTCGTCGGCGACGGCGGCGTCGTGATCGTGGACACGATGGAGAGCGCGGAGGCCGCGGCGCCCGTACGCGAGGAATTCCGGCGGATCAGCACGGCGCCGGTCGCGGCCATCATCTACACGCACAACCACGCCGACCACATCTTCGGCGCCGGCGTGCTCGCGGGCGACGATCGTCCCGAGGTGTTCGCGCACGCGAGTTTCCAGGCCGAACTCGATCGCGTCGTCACCGTCACGAGTCCGATCACGTACCGGCGCAGCATGCGGCAGTTCGGCACGCTGATCCCCGCAGACCAGCGCATCCACTGCGGCATCGGGCCCAGGCTGGTCAGCGACGCGACCACGACGGCCTCGCTGCTGTTGCCGACGCGCACCTTCGAGGGCGAGCGGCTCGAGGTCACGATCGCGGGGATCCGCATGGTGCTGCTGCACGTGCCGGGTGAGACGCCCGATCAGGTGGCGGTCTGGCTGCCCGACAAACGCGTGCTGGTCTCCGGCGACAACTATTACCACTCCTTCCCCAACCTCTACGCCGTTCGCGGGACGCCGACGCGCGACGTCCTCCAGTGGGTGGCCAGCCTCGACACCATGCGCGCGCTCGACCCCGCTTTCCTCGTTCCCGGTCATACGCTGCCGGTGGCCGGCGAGGGCGACATCCATGCGCGCCTGACCGACTACCGCGATGCGATCCAGTACGTGCACGACCAGACGGTGCGCTCGATGAACGAAGGCCGGACGCCCGACGAGGTCGTCGAGATCGTGAAGCTGCCCAAGGCCCTGGCTTCGCGCCCGTGGCTGGCCGAGCACTACGGTCGCGTGGACTGGTCGGTGCGCGGGGTCTTCCACGGTTACCTGGGCTGGTTCGGAGGCGACGCGGCCGATCTCTCGCCGCTGTCGCGCAAGCTGCGCGCGGAGCGCATGGCGACGCTCGCCGGCGGAAGCGAGAAACTCCGCGACCGCGCCACCGCGGCGCTCGCCGGCGGCGATGCGCGCTGGGCCCTCGAACTGGCCGGCCACCTGGCGGCGCTCGGCGAGTTCACCGACGTGGCCGCGCGCGTGCGTGCCTCGGCGCTGCGCATGCTGGCCTCGGCCGAGACCAGCGCCAACGGCCGCAACTACTACCTGACGCAGGCCATGGAATCCGAGGAAAAGCTCACCGTGGAGCCGCCGGATCCTGCGCGCCTGCCGCCCGCTCTGCTCGAGAACATCCCGATCGCCGGTTTCCTACGGGCGATGACGGTGAGGCTCGATGCGAAGAAGGCCGAGGGCAGGAACCTCGCGGTCGGACTTCGTTTCACCGACACCGGCGAGGACTGGGGCATGCGCCTGCGCAACAGCGTCGTCGAACTCGAACCTCGCCTGCCCGACGGCGCCGACATGACGGTGACCACCACGTCGCGGACATGGAAGGAAATCGTCACGAAGAAGCGCAACCCGACGCTCGCGTTCGCCAGCGGCGACGTGCAGGTGGACCGCAACCGGCTCGAGCTGGTGCGCTTCCTCTTTCTTTTCCGCTGACCTGCTACTGCATGACGACCAGGTCGGCCATCGTGAGCAGGCATCCGAGCTGCACGAGAAAACACGTGAAGCGCAGGTTCACCGCCATCACGCTGCCCGAGGACACGTGGATGATCGACTGCGCGACACGCGCGGCGATGTACACCTGGGAGAGGGTGGCGAAGGTGCCGGTGGTGAGGCCGGTGACGTGCCCCGCCAGCACCACCGCGGCGAAGAGCGGAAGGTTCTCCACGCAGTTCATGTGGGCGCGGTTGAGGCGCCAGTAGCCGGCGCTGCCGTGGGGCTGTCCGGCCGGAAAGGCGTTGGGGGCCGTCTTGCCCGAGAGCACGTGCAGGACGCGCGCGACGCCGATCGCGACGACGATGAGCAGGGTCCAGAACACGAAGC
>Ga0316630_10000922_pt1 | contig 10310 bp, 9 predicted proteins | sample OWC_May_M1_C1_D6_FD_207658 | JGI IMG/M metagenome (GOLD analysis project Ga0316630, IMG submission 207658) | Wetland soil microbial communities from Old Woman Creek delta, Ohio, United States - OWC_May_M1_C1_D6_A | ecosystem: Environmental > Terrestrial > Soil > Wetlands | place: USA: Ohio...
CAACACCGCGGGGCCCGGCCGCCCGCCGGTGGCCGCGGTGAACGCCATGTCGACGTAATCCTCGATGCGCGACGCCTCGGTCACGCGGCGGATCCATTTGGCGCAGCCGCCGAACAGCGCGATGTGATCGAGTTCCTGGAAGGCGTTGCGATCCGTCGTCGGGCGCTCGACTTCCTGCACCAGCGCGACGATGGGCACCGAGGATTTCAGCGCCTCGGCCAGCGGCGGCACCAGCAGCGTCGCGGCGGGTCCGTTCTGGGCCGTGACGACGCCCACCTTGCCGGAGATGCGCGCGTAGCCGTCGGCCATGGCGCCGCCGGCGTTTTCGGTGCGATAGGTGACGAGGCGGATGCCCGCGTCTTCGGAGGCCAGCAGCGCCGCCGAGGGCAGGCTTTGCGAGAAAATGGTGTCGACGCCGTGACGCGCGAGGCTGGCGGCGACGATTTCGGCTACGGTCTTGTCCTTTGCCATAACTGCTCCCTGGTTCTGTGCGGTCTGCAGGACGGTCGCGTCCTGGTGTGGAAATCCGTGACGGCTACGCGGGTCGGTGGCGGGGTTGGTCGTTCCAAATTTATACAGTTGTATGAAAAGTGTCAAGTTGGCGGCGGACGCTTCTGGTAATATGGGCGCCACTGCCCGCCCGTTGCGCGGCGGCACACCACACGATGGCCCGTAAAATCAAAAAAGATGGCGCGCCCGAGCCGCTGCCCAAGGCCCGGGAGCGACTGCTCGATGCGGCGGAAACCCTGTTCGCCCGCTACGGCTTCAACGGGGTTTCCGCGCGCGACATCGTGAAGGTCGCCGGCGTGAACCTCGGCTCCATCCCTTATTACTTCGGCACCAAGGAAAACCTGTTCAAGGAGGTTTTCTATCGCCGGGCGATCCCGTTGCAGGCGGAGCGCGAGGCGCTGCTGCGCCAGTTGCAGACGGCCACCAAACGCCCGGCTCTCGAGGACGTGCTGTGGGCGCTGCTCGAGCCGGTGTTTCGCGCGACCCGCGGCAACGAAGCGTTCCGGCGGCTGCTCGGGCGGGCCTCCATGGACCCGACCCCGGAAGTGCAGGCGCTACTGGCCGAGATTTACACGCCCGAATTCACGGTGGTGCCCAAGGTATTGCGCAAGATCTGCAAGGGCCTGCCCGCCAAAACTTTTTACTGGCGGCTCAACTGCCTCTATGGCGTGATGCTGTTCGTGCAGGCCGACACCGGGAAAATCCAGACCATCGCCGGCGAGAAATTCGACACCTCGCAACCCGACGAAGCGCTGCGCCAGGTGATCTCGTTTCTCGCCGCCGGGTTGGCCGCGCCGGTTCCCGGGCGCAAGCGCCGCCGCGGACGCGAGGCGCGGGCTACGTCGCTGCGGCCGTGACGACGGGTGTCACGGATTTCCCTTATTTCAGTTCGACGCCGGATTCCTTGACGATCTTGCCCCAGCTTTCCACTTCCTGCTTGAGAAGTGCGCCGGCTTCCTCCGGCGTGGTGCTCTTGAGTTCGACGCCCGCCGCTACGAGTTTGTCCTTCACTTCCTTGGCGCCGAGCGCCTTGAGGATCTCCCGGTTCAGCGCGGCGATGACCGGCTTGGGCGTTGCGGCCGGCGCCAGGATATAGAACCGGGCACTGACATCGAGCGTGGGGAAACCCGCCTCGGCCATGGTCGGCACATCAGGCAGCACGGATGCGCGTTTATCGCCGGCGACGCCGAGGACCCTGACCTTGCCCGCTTTCGCGAGCGAGACGCCTGTTGCCATGGTCGTGAACCAGATCTGGACCCGGTTGGCGAGGATGTCGGTGGTCGCGTCGCTGGTGCTTTTATAGGTAATCAGCGCGATGTCCACCCCTCCCGCGGATTTGAGCATCTCTCCCATGAAGTGGGACACCGAACCGAACGTGCCGGCGTAATTGAATTTACCGGGGGCGGCTTTGGCCAGCGCGACGAGCTCCTTGATGGACTTGGCAGGCGATGCGGGGGACACGGCCAGCAGGTAGGGCAACACACCAGGAACATTCACGGGAGCGAAATCCCTCAGTACGTCATAGCGCACCTTGGTCACGTACTGATTGAGGATCTGGCTGGTGCTGGCGATGATGATCGTGTAGCCGTCCGGCGCAGATTTGGCGGTAAATTCGGTCGCGATGGCGCCCGCCGCGCCGGGGCGGTTTTCCACCACCATGGAATGGCCCCAGTTCTCGCCGACCTTCTGCGAGATGAGGCGCGCGATCACGTCGTTGCCGGTGCCCGGCCCGTACGGGACGATAAAGCTGATGGGCTTGTTGGGATAGGCTTGGGCGGCAGCCTGACCGGCAGCAAGGCCACATGCCGCAGTCGACACCAACGCCGAAACCGCAAACCGGGATAACCAGTTCCTGTTCATCAGATCCCTCCTCTATGCTGCATTGTGAATGGTCGTGTTTTTGATGCTTGCGCCAAGCAGCGCCTTCCAGTTGTGCGGCAGTTTGATTTCCTTGCCGACGGGATAGCCGAGCACGCCGTTGTGCGCGAAGACGTAGCAGCTGTTGCGGCCGAGGTCGCCCGTGACGACGATCATGTAATCCTCGGGTTCCCACACGATCGGCACCATGCGCTCCGGATCGTCGGATTCATGGAATACCTTGGGGATCCGCCCGGCTGCGTGCTCCTCGGCGAGGTTCCACGTCGGCTTTTGCGTCCAGTCGCGCAGGTAGCGCTCGAACACCCAGGCCGGCATGCGCGCATGATCGAAGAGCTGCTGTTTCAGGTCTTCTTTGGACCAGCCGCCGGCCGCGATGGTCTCGGCGATGATCGGCGAGAGCAGCATCAGCGGCCGCAGCGTGTGGTAGCCCTGGCCCACCGTGAACATGATCTGCCATGAGTACTGCTTGATCACGGCGTCGGCAAGGTACGGCAGCAGCGCTTCCGGCGTCGCGCCCGACACCGACGAGATGTGGTTGCCGCCGGTATAGCGGCCGATGGACAGCGCGTTGGTGCCTGCACGAAAACCGAACTCCGCGCAGTTCGGCGGCCAGTTGATCTTTGTCAGCACATCTTCGTTTTCGGCAATGACCACGCGCCAGGTATTGCCGAACGTGGCCTTGTCGTTCTTGTGCGGCAGAAAGCCGGCGATGTTGCGCAGATAAAGGCGCCAGAAGCGGCCGACGGTCGTGTTTGCCTGAAAGCCGTCGCGCATCACGCCCTGCGTGTAATTGAAGCCGAGTTCCTTGATGATCGGGCCGTTGAGCACGATCAGGTTTTCGCCGCCCGGCGTGTTGCCGCTGTGCTCGACGCCGTAATCATGATCCGCCATGGCCTCGACTGCGGCAACCAGCACCGGCATGTATTCGGGCCGGCAGCCCGCCATCACGCCGTTGACCGCGACGCTCCACACCGTCGCGGCACGATTGTCGGGCAGCAGCACGCCCAGCACGTCGTCGGGCTGGCGGTCCGTGTAACGCAGGAATGCCTCGACTTTCTCCACCGTCGGCGGCACGACCGGCAGGCCGTCGGACAGTTCGTGCGCGATGAAATATTCGTTCACCTCCTCGAAGCTGCCGCGGCAGACGATGTCGCGCGCGCCGGGTTCGCCACCCACCACCGCCTGCGCCGGCGGCTTGGTCAGATTCGCGATCACGCTGTCCAGCGTGACTTCGCGGATGTTCTTCTGCAGCACGTCCTTGCTCTGCAGGCCGGGATGGCCCGGCACCGGCGCCACCGGAATATTCGGAAACCCCAGGCCCATCGACGCCGCTTTCGCGAGCGTCATGAAGCTCGCGCAGACCAGCGTCGAGGACGGGATGCCCGCCGCTTCAGCCGCCACACTCGCCCGCAACACGGCGGGCGTGCAGCTGCCTCAACACCCCATGCCGGAGACGACGGCGTCGGCCCCCAGTGCTTTCAGCTTCTGCGGCAACGCCGCCACGATCGCGCGTTCGTCGCTGCCGTGCGTGTTGCCGAACTCGCTCCAGTTGAGAAACTTCACGCCGGGATAGCGCGCCTTGAGGCTCTCTTCCAGTTGCGCGAACACTTCATCTCCCCGGAATACGTAGTCCCAGACCCAGGCGATCGTCTTGCCTTCAAGCGTGTCGAGCCGCCTTGCGAGGGCTTTCACTTTGGCCTGGCGCGGACTGCGCGGCCACAGCGCCTCGTACCGCGCGCATCCTGAGTCTGTCATGTGAACTTTTCCTTGCGCAAATAAAAAGAGAATATCGCATCGCTACACCAGCGCATAGCCGCTGCCGGTCGCGCCGGTTGCGATGCGCAACGGGCCGTAATTGCGGAGCTGTAGTGAACCCGTGTCAGCGGCGCATGTAAATCAATCCGAATTATCGACATTCCTTTCTTGCGTAATTCCGGATCACGACGCCAGATCTATCGGTAGCGGCGACCGTTCGGTCGCGTTGGTCGCGATGAACGGAGAACTCGTTGAACGCCGGTCCCGGTGCAGTGAGCGCCTGCTGAAACGCACGCGCGCCGATCGCGGTAATTTTTGTAATGCGAACGGGCAAAAATAATAGCCGTTCGAGACCGCTTGCGCGCTCGCCACCCCCTGGAACGAATCAACTAATAAGTTTTTATAAACAACGGGCTACATTTGAGTTCTGATTCCGGGATCCAGGTTGCGTCTGTCGGTTTGGCGAGGTAGGGGACACTCGTATATCACCATATTATTAATTATTGATCTATGACAAAGCGGGCGATCGCGAGATGGCTAGACTTTGCCATGGAGGAGTATCGGCGGCAGTACCGCCAAAGTATCCGAGGCGGACGGCGCCACAATGCAGCAGAGGATATTATGAGCTTTCCTCCTACGGGTGCACTCGCGAAAGTCGCGATCGCAATCATTTTTGCGGCGAGCGCCGCGGCAGCGCCAGCAGTAGCGGCACCACCCTCTTCCACGGCCGACCACAGCAAGTTCAAGGAACTGCAGCAAAACTTCCAGTCTGGGCCGGAAGTCACCAAGGCCTGCCTCAGTTGCCATACCGAGGCCTCCAAGCAACTCCATAAGACGGAGCACTGGAAGTGGGAATACAAGAACGCGGCAGGCCAACTCCTGGGCAAGAAGAACGTCATCAACAACTTCTGCACCTCAATAACGACCAATGAGGCCGCCTGCAATAGCTGCCACATCGGTTACGGCTGGAAAGACAACACGTTTGATTTCACTTCGGAAGTCAACGTCGACTGCCTGGTCTGTCACGACACCACCGGCAACTACAAGAAGCCCGCCGGTCTCGCCGGAAACGTGGTCACCAAGGCGATGGAGTTGCCCCCCGGCTCGGGCAACATCATCAAACCAATCGATCTCAAAAAGATCGCGCAGGCCGTCGGCAAGACCAGCCGCGACACCTGCGGTGCCTGCCATTTCTACGGCGGCGGCGGCGACGGCGTCAAGCACGGCGACATGGACAGTTCGCTCGCGTCCCCCGACAAGGCGCTCGATGTGCACATGGACGCGCTTGGCCTCAACTTTGCCTGCGCCACCTGCCACATGACCGAACGCCACCAGGTGCCCGGCAGCCGTTATGCGCCGACGGCGCAGGACAAGGGCGAGGCGCATGTGCGCGGGAAGGACTACACCACCAACCCGACCACCTGCCAATCCTGCCACGGCCAAGCGCCGCACAAGAAGACCGCAAAACTCAATGATCACACCGACAAAGTGGCCTGCCAGACCTGTCATATCCCCAAGTACGCACGCGGCGGTGTCGCCACCAAAATGTCCTGGGACTGGTCCACGGCGGGCAAGATGGGGCCCGACGGCAAGCCGCTGACCATAAAGGACGCCAAAGGGCACCCGACTTATACCGCCGCCAAAGGCGACTTCGTCCTGGGCGAGAACGTTGTGCCCGACTACATGTGGTTCAACGGCAAGGTTATATACACATTACTCAGCGACAAGGTCGAGAAAAGCGACCAACCCACCCGGATCAATCACTTCGAGGGCAGCGCCGGCGACGGCAAGTCGCTGATCTGGCCGGTCAAAATAATGCGCGGCAAGCAGGCCTATGACCCGGTCAACAAGAGGCTGGCCGTGGTGCACACGGCGGGCAACGACGACACAGCTTTCTGGACCAACTTTAATTGGGAGAAAGCGGTCGCCACCGGCATGGCCTCGGTCGGCGCGCCGTTCTCGGGCAAGGTCGATTTCGTTACCACCGAGAGCACCTGGCCGATCACCCACATGGTGGCGCCGGCCAAGAATTCCCTGCGTTGCAACGACTGCCACGCCTCCGGCGGCCGGCTGGAAAAAGTGTCCGGCATCTACATTCCCGGCCGCGCGAGCGACCACGCAAGCTGGCTCGAAACCGCCGGCTGGGCCATCGCGGTGCTGACGCTGCTCGGCGTGTTCGGACACGGCCTGGGGCGCGTCATCGCATCCAAACGGAACAAGTAAAAGGAAACCGATCATGGCACGCATCTATATCTTCAAGCGCTTCGAGCGCTTCTGGCACTGGGCGCAGGCAGCACTCATCATCTTCATGCTGCTGACCGGCTTCGAGATTCACGGCACTTACTCCGTCTTTGGTTGGGAAAAGGCGGCCAATCTGCACACCACGGCGGCGTGGACGCTGATCGGCCTATGGCTGTTCGCGATCTTCTGGCACTTCACCACCGGCGAATGGAAGCAGTACATACCGACGACCAGGAATGCAGTCGCCGTGATGAAATATTACTCGACCGGGATTTTCACGGGCGCGCCGCATCCTTTCCGCGTCACGCAGTTGAGCAAGCACAATCCCCTGCAGCGGCTGGCCTATCTCCTGGTCAAGTTGTTCATCAACCCGCTGATCTGGGTGAGCGGCCTCGCCTACCTCTACTACAACGACCTGGCCGCGTCCAAGATCGCCGTTCTTGCTGGTCTGCCGCTCGGTTCGATCGCGCTGGTACACACCGCCGCGGCGTTCATGATGCTGGCTTTCCTGATCGGCCATGTCTACCTCTCTACCACCGGTCATACGCCGCTCGCCCACATCAAGGCAATGATCACCGGCTGGGAGGATCAGGACGAACCGGATCGGGAATCGACCACGGACAGTGCGCGCGCCCAAGCGTCCGCAGCGAGCTAAGCGCGGCGATCTGGAGACTGAGGATCGCCGACGCAAGACGACAAACCGTAACCATTGAAGCACATAAATGGAGCAAATCATGACCACGAAACTATCCCCCCTCAACGTTCTCTCGCTGTGCCTGCTTGGCTGCAGCCTGTTCGCGAGCGCGGCGCATGCCGCCGATGCTGACTGGAAACGCGGCCGCGTGTATTTCCGATATGTCTGTACGGCCTGCCACACGTCGCAACCCGGCGGCGCGATCGCGCCCAACACCAAGACCGTCGCGGAGTGGACCGCCTACATGCAAGCGGGAAAACACGCCAAAGGCAAGGAGCCCTTGAACAAATACCTGAGCAAGGAGTACCGCGCCAGTATCAAGGCAACCAACAAGGCGGCCGAGAAATATGCCGATGTTCCCGATCAGCAGCTGTTCCTCGACGTCAAGGCATTCCTGCTCAAGGGCGCCAAGGATGGCGACGCGCCCGCCAGTTGCAGCTAGCCCGGCGGCGAACCGCCCTTGGAGTCGCAATGCAAGCTGGCTTGTGAGGAATCGATATGACAACCGCAATCGCTCATGAAGCGAAACCCGGCACGGAAAACGCGCCCGCCTGGCTCGCGGGTTTCAAGACGGACTACGAAGCTATATTCGTCGAGCAGTGGTCGCCCTATTTGGGCAGCGTCCTGGTCGTTTTGGTGATCGCGGGGCTGATGATCAGCGGCCTGTTCTGGGGTGTGTTCGGCGGTCTCAGGCTATGGGGCGACTGGTTCAATAACGCGATTGGCCTGGGTCCGCTGTTGGGCTTGCCGCAAACGCTGGATGGACCGCTGCAGGAGCGCATATCGCTGATGGACATCACGCTGCTGTTGGGTGCCTTCTGCGCCGCGCTGTTGTCGCGCCAGTTCTGCATCAGCCGCCCGCCCAAGCTCGAATACATCTGGGGTGCGCTCGGCGGCTGCTTCATGGGCCTGGGCGCTACGCTCGCGGGCGGCTGCACCACCGGCGGCTTTTTCACCCCGGCGCTGTTTTCGTCCCCGGCGGCCTGGGCGATGTGGGCGGGATTGCTCCTCGGCGCCGCGATCGGTCTGAAACTGTTGCTGTGGACCCTGGAGCACATCCAATGGGGCATGCAGGCGCCGCCGACGCTGAGCATGCCGGCGGGCCTGGTGTCGATTTATCCCTGGATTGGCCTGGTCGTGGTGCTGGCTGTCCTCGCCTGGGCGGCGAATTGGTATTACTCGGGCAATGAAAGGCTGGTGGTGCGGGGAATCGTTATCCTGTTGGGCTTCGCCATCGGTTTCATTATGCAGCGGTCGCGTCTGTGCTTTGCGCGCGCCTTCCGCGAGCCATTCATGACGGCAGAAGGCGAAATGACAAAAGCGGTCATGTTGGGCCTGGCGCTCGGGATCCCGATTGCGGCATTGCTGTTTCAGCACAAAATGATCGATCCCTATATCGCGATTCCGCCCAGGTTCTGGCTCGGTTCTCTGTCGGGCGGAGTGGTGTTCGGCATCGGTATGGTCTTCGCAGGCGGCTGTGCCTCGGGCTCGCTCTGGCGCATGGGCGAGGGACACATCAAGCTGTGGGTTGCGGTGTTTTTCTTCGCCTGGTCGGGTTCTATCGCCAGCGCGCTGTTCCGCCGAGCCGGCTTGATCGTGAGTGAGGTGACGCTGGACGAGATCGAGGCGACACGGCTGGGCTACCAGGCCTATTTCCCGGCGATGCTCGGCGGTTGGGGTTGGGCGCTGTTCGCGAGCGCCGCCGTCATGCTGCTTTGGTATGTGCTGGTGCGCTACAACGAGTCGACTGAAAAATTTACGGTAACCTGAAGGCGGACTATCATGAAAACGAAACTTCTCCAAAAAGCCCTGTGGATTGCGATCGGTTTGGCGTTGCCTCTGGCGGCTCCGCTGGCGCCGGTCTGGGACGGCGTTGCCTTTGCGCAGTCGGCGCAGGCACAGCCCAAGGCAGGCTGGTACAAGAATCTCGTCGACACGGATTTCGTCAAGCAGCACGTCGAAATCCCGCCGCGCAAGGACGTGACCATCATCGATGCGCGCCCTGCGGCGCGGCAATACGATGTCGCGCACATCCCGGGCGCGATCAACATCCCCGACTCGAAGTTCGACCAGATGAGGGATCAGCTGCCGGCAGACAAGGGCAAGCTGGTGATCGTGTACTGCGGCGGGGTCGAATGCATGCTGAGCCACAATGTCGCCCACAAGATGGAGAAACTGGGCTACACGAACATCAAGGTTTATGCCGACGGCAATCCGGCATGGAGCAAGGCGGGCCTGCCGATGTCGGTCAGCACCGCCTACGTGAAAAAGCTGATCGACGAGAAAGAAAACTTTGTGCTGGTCGATGCCCGCCCCGGACGCCTGTTCAGCAAGGGGCATGTTCCGGGCGCGGTCAGCATCCCGGACAGCGAGTTCGACAAGCACGTCGACAAGCTGCCGGCCGACAAGGCGGTCTCCCTGGTGTTCTACTGCGGCGGTCTCGAGTGCAACCTGTCTGAGAAGGCTGCCGCCAAGGCGCGCAAGCTCGGCTATACCAACGTCAAGACCTATCCCGAAGGCTATCCGGGCTGGAGCAAGGCGTATCCGTCGGCCACCGCCGGAGCCGAGACTGCCGCACCTGCCGCTGCTCCCGCAAAGCAGGTTGCCGACATCGTGCCCGGCAAGGAAAAGGGCAGCATCAGCAATGCCTCGTTCGAAAAACTGGTCCGGGAAGCACCCGGGGCGGTGTTGTTCGTCGATGTGCGCGATCCCAACGAGTATGCCAGGGGACACCTTAAAGGCGCGATCAATATTCCAATCAATGAATTGGAGAAGAAGCTCGACACCTTGCCCACGGACAAGCCGGTCATTTATCTTTGCGCGACCGGTGCGCGGTCAGGCGAGGCTTATGACGCGACCAGCACGCTGCGCGGCGAGGTGAGATCCTATTTTCTCGATGCCGAAATCACGTTCGAGGCCGACGGCAGTTACCAGTTCAAAAAGAAATCATAGAGCCGGACCGGACAGTTTCATTTTTTGAAAGGTTCGTCTGTGAGCAAAAGCTACCGGGAAATCACGCGGGACGTTTCGGCCTCGATTGCGAAACTGCGGGCGGACCTGCCGGACACGACCAAAGGCTTCAGCCTGATGGCGAGGTCCGCCCTTCAGGACGGGGCGCTCAGCAAGAAGACCAAGGAGCTGATCGCGCTCGCGCTGGGTGTGGCATCGCATTGCGATGCCTGCATCGGTTTCCATGTCGAGGCGCTGATCAAGCTCGGCGTAACGCGCCTGG
>Ga0316630_10000923_pt1 | contig 10308 bp, 8 predicted proteins | sample OWC_May_M1_C1_D6_FD_207658 | JGI IMG/M metagenome (GOLD analysis project Ga0316630, IMG submission 207658) | Wetland soil microbial communities from Old Woman Creek delta, Ohio, United States - OWC_May_M1_C1_D6_A | ecosystem: Environmental > Terrestrial > Soil > Wetlands | place: USA: Ohio...
ATCTGATCTTCCAACCTACAAATGTGAATTTAATATCTGTAGGCTTGCGAACAGGTAAGATGAGAGATAGGCTGTCAGTACCACCAGGATGACGGTAACCGATTTTCGTTGGATATCTTCTCGGGACACAATCTATCCAAGTTTCTCCCTGCCGAGATCATATCCACACATTTCTGAAAGCACTGTGTTGCGGATTAGCTGACCAAAACCAGCAAATTTTTAAAACTCCTCAAAGATTCTATTCATCGCCGGATGTTATCTTTTCCCTTTTTACACATTTCGTCTGTCAATCTAAAATAATTCAAACTCCTATTTCACCGTCCTGTAAAGATCTGCGGCAGTGAAATTTTCAACTGCCCCATGGGCTGATGGTTTACTGGTTTCTTCCGGCCATAACGCCGCCGTCCACATCCCAAACGGCACCCGTCACCCAGCTTGCCTGCTCTGACAGCAGAAAAACGATCGCGGATGCTACGTCCTGGGGAGTGCCGATACGCCCGATTGGGTGGAAGGCGTTAAAACCTTGGAGTGTCTCATGTACCTTGTCCGGGGCGATGAAGGCTTCGTAGATAGGTGTCTCCACCACCGCGGGGGCCACGGCATTGACGCGAATGCGGTGATCCGCCAGTTCCATTGCAAGGTGCTGGGTGAAGGCATGCAGCCCGGCCTTGGCCATGGAATATGCCGAGGAAGGTGTCGTCTTGATCGCCTGGCGGGCCCACATCGATCCCACATTGACAATGGCCCCGCCGCCGCTTCCGATCATGTTTTTCGCCACCTGCTGGGTCACGAAGAAGGTGGCCCGGTTGAGCCGCATGTAGGCATCGTAGTCCTCGCCGGTATGCTCCAGGAAGGATTTGGGCAAGAAGACCCCAGCGGCGTTGACCAGGCATTGCACATCCTTCATTTTTTCAGCCACATGGCGGATCAATCGCTCAACGTCGGCATCACGCATCAGGTCACATTGAAAGGCGTGCAACTTGTCGCCAGCGCCCAGAGCCTTGAGCGCATGATCAAGCTTCTCCTGTCGGCTGCCGACGAGCGTCACAGCGGCCCCGGCCTTGAGCAGCAGGCTGCCTGTCTGCAGCCCCATTCCGCTGCTTCCGCCTACAATCAGCGCTTGTTTTCCTGAAAAGCTCATGTCTTCCTCCTATCGAAAGTTGTTATCACATCCTTATACCTTTCCAATAAAATAATGCCGAAATGATGAATTGACAGAATAGACGAGACCGGGTCGCTACCAAAGATAGAACTGCTCATTCAACCCGGTAAAAATTGGAAGGATATTACAGTCGGTGCCCTCCGGCAGAACTGGAGTTCACTGAATGTTTTGTTCTCAGAAATAAGGGTCAGCAGGGAAACTTCTAATCTCTTTCCAATACCCCCTCTCAATTTCTAGAAAACACCGCTGCGCCGATAGATTGGATTAGAAAGGGAATTGGCACGGAGTGGCGTCGGACTATCATTTGTTACAGCTGACGCTGGCGTGGATGGAATTGGAAGATTCAGGGCAATTTCGTAACAGTTGACACCACTCCATATGAGACACAGCTTCTATCTAAGTTAAAGTGACTGTTGCGTGTCGCTGTCAGTACCACCTAAACGGGGATGGTCATTTGTTGTTGGATATATCCCGAAGATGCAATTTATCATGGCTCGCTCATCTTCAATCTATCCTTACCGTTGATCCTGATTATATCGGGCAACGATCCTGTTGCCTGTAGCCCGGGCAGCAGCTAAATCCGAATGCTTACCTATACGTTTATGCAAAGAGCCAGGCAGCACATTATTCAGTCTTTCCCTTTCCCATATCTCATACTCTCCATTCTCAGATTGCATTATCTGCGCCAATAGTCGCTCATCTTTGCCTTTGAATATTGTAATACTTCTTCTGTCCAATTATTCCCCCTTTGCTTTGGCCTTCTTAAAGTTATACTCGGCTCTAACATACGCAACTTTTTCTACTGTCAAGATAACAAATCGATTTCATTGTATACATTGGGAGCAAAAAATATTGGAATCCATAGTTTTCACTCCTTGATTTACTTCTAAACTTAACTGGTCTATTCAGCACCAGTTCGAAGGGGTATACTGGAATTGCCATGAGGACCGGGACTCAATGGCCGCGGCATTGAGAGAGTGTTCGTATTACAAACTGCCCAACGTACCGCAGTGGTTCACGTGCAATATCGGTCTGCATCATGTTCACCATAACACTTTGGAAAAACATAGTTTTACATCATTCCACCCATGCCACCTCCCATTCCTTGTGCTCCCGGATGCATCTCCTTTTTGTCATCAGGTTTTTCTGCAACCATGGCCTGGGTGGTCAGCATTAATGAAGCCACACTTGCTGCATTTTGCAATGCGAGCCGGACCACTTTGGTCGGATCCATTATTCCGGCTTTCATCAGATCCTCATAGGTATCCGTTTCGGCATTGTAACCAAAAGCTCCCTCGCCGTTTTTTACTTTATCGATGACGACGGAACCTTCAGAGCCGGCATTGTTGGCAATCTGACGAAGTGGCTCCTCCATGGCGCGCATAATGACTTTCACACCCAGCTTTTGATCGGCTTTGATTCTCATTTTCTCCAGCGCGGGCAGACAGCGAACCAGCGCCACACCTCCGCCGGGGACGATCCCTTCCTCCACAGCCGCACGGGTAGCGTTGAGCGCATCTTCAACCCGGGCTTTTTTTTCCTTCATTTCTGTCTCCGTGGCTGCGCCCACGCTGATCACCGCAACCCCGCCGATCAGTTTGGCCAAGCGTTCCTGCAGTTTTTCACGATCGTAGTCGGAGGTGGTTTCTTCGATCTGAGCGCGAATTTGCTTCACTCGGCTCTCGATGGTCGAGCGCGAACCGGCACCGTCGACGATGGTGGTGTTGTCTTTATCGATATTGATCCGTTTGGCCTTGCCGAGGTCTGATACCGTTAAATTTTCCAATTTGATCCCTAAATCCTCGGATACGACCTGACCTCCGGCTAAAACGGCAATGTCTTCCAGCATGGCCTTGCGTTTGTCGCCAAAACCCGGTGCCTTGACCGCGGCAACCTGCAGAGTGCCTCTCAATTTATTGACCACTAAGGTGGCCAATGCTTCACCGTCTACATCTTCAGCAATGATCAATAAAGGTCGGCCCATTTTGGCGACTTGTTCAAGGATGGGCAACAGATCTTTCATGTTGCTGATCTTTTTCTCATTGATCAGAATGTAAGCATCTTCCAAAGAGGCGACCATTTTTTCGGCATTGGTCACAAAATATGGCGATAGGTACCCTCGATCGAACTGCATACCTTCGACAACTTGGAGTGTTGTTTCCATGCCTTTGGCTTCTTCAATAGTGATGACCCCTTCTTTCCCAACTTTGTTCATCGCTTCGGCAATGATTTTGCCGATGGTTTCATCATTGTTCGCCGAAATGGTGCCCACTTGGGCAATTTCGCGCTGGTCTTGGGTGGGTTTGCTCAAATCTTGAAGTTCTTTCACAACGACCGCAACTGCAGCATCAATCCCCCGTTTAATAGCCATAGGATTATTGCCGGCCGCCACCAGCTTCTGCCCTTCTTCATAAATAGATCTAGCCAAAAGCGTCGCGGTGGTTGTGCCGTCACCGGCCATGTCACTTGTTTTGCTGGCAACTTCCTTTACCATCTGAGCGCCCATGTTTTCGAATCTGTCTTCCAATTCGATTTCCTTGGCCACTGTAACGCCGTCTTTGGTGATCGTCGGCGATCCCCAGGATTTATCGATGACGACATTTCTTCCTCTGGGACCCAAGGTAACAACAACCGCGTCAGCAAGGGTTCTTACCCCGTTCAGCATCGCTTCACGGGCTTTCATGTCATATTTTATAAGTTTAGCCATTTTGTCTTAACCTTTATTTTTAGTTTTATTCGATGACACCAAGTACGTCATCCTCGCGCATAATAAGGTATTCTTCACCCTCCATTTTTACCTCAGTGCCCGAATATTTGCCGAATAGAATCCGATCGCCTTTCTTGACATCAAGCGTCATTCTCTTCCCCTCTTCTCCGAGTTTACCATTACCGGCGGCAATCACTTTACCTTCAACTGGTTTTTCCTTGGCCGTATCCGGGATGATGATCCCACCTTTTGTTTTTTCCTCTTCTTTAACCCGTTGTACTAAAATTCGGTCCTGTAATGGTCTGAGTTTCATGGCTAAAATTTTCCTTCTAAAAGCGGCTAATTTATATTAAACATTTCTCAACAGCGAATGACAAAGCTAAGCCGAGGAGCAGGATGGGGGCGACTCTTTCCGGCGCCTCGCCGGCTTCAGCGTCTGGTTAGATCTCCGACAGGGGCGGCGTCATCAGCATTGGTAGAAGGTTAGTCTCCGTTGTGACGCTACGCCCCCCCCCAACCCGGCTGGCACCTTCAACTGTATTGTCCGGTTTGATGAACCGGGCGTCATCCGTGGCAGGACGAGAAGAGACTCTCTCAAGTTAACGAATCTTCAGGCTCTGATTTTCTTGATGTTGGCGTCCGTGCCTCCTCCTTTGATGGCGACCTTCGTAGCATCTTCCATCGGATCTTTGAATGGCACCTCGATTCGGAGCAGCCCGTGCTCGTAGATCGCTTCGGCTTTGTCAGGTTTCACCGGCCAAGCCAAAGCAAGTGCCGAAACATACTCAATGTCCCGTGCTGGCGCTGTCAGGTGGACGCTGTCTGGCAGGAGCTTCAGATCGATGGTATCCGTTGGCGCTCCTGGGATGGCGAACTCCACTACTAGCTTGTTTTTCTCATCGTCAGCATACGCTACTGTACTGGGCGCGACCCTGATCCTACTTTCAGTCATTTTAGCAACCCCCTTAATTGTCTCGTGCAGTTAACCCGGCATAGTTCAGATTGCCGGGAGATTGGCTGAGAACAGCTCAGACCCATTAATCAAGATAGGGTAAAAAGCTACCGGTATCTATGGAACCCGCTGAAATAAAATTTGAAATGAAGGATCGCAAGAAGGCCAGCTGTTGCGAGAGGTCAGCTCCGGTAAATAACTACCGATATTTGCTGAAAAGTGGAAAGAGGAATTGTTTCGAGTTTCTGTAATTACTTTAAGATATGTACCACGATCATCTTTGTCAAACCGCCTTAAATTACAAATCTCGCCCCAAATCTGATAATTGAGTGTTTTTGGAAAATAGGGATTTATGGCAGAACCATTGAGCTTTAAGGCAAAACTTGACTCTGTATGAAAAAAATAAGGCAGAACCCATTACGGTCTGCCTTATCCATCGATGTTCTCAAAATGCCGTTAATTTACTCGACTTCCCCTCTTTGGTAAAATAAAAAGTCGAAAAAGATGCACGCACATTTGAGAGGCATCTTTCAAGGCCACCTCTAACCTTCCCTTTTTAACTTTAACCCCTGGATAGCAGAAGCCGCCCTGAGTTATAATAGAAGTGTTGAAGTTGGGTGGTCCTTAAAATGTACCATTAAGGTAATCAGGATTTATATAAAGTCAACGGATTTTAAGTAAGCTTTTCATGAATACCCTCAACTCCAAACATATCCGAATTGGGGAGCACCGTCACAAATTCATTGGTGTTTGGGCGGGTGGAGAACCCGCCCACAGGGCCAAAGTATTTATCGCAATACGCGCCCATGCGTCGTATGTCCAAAAGAACTTTTTCTTCATTGCGCATCGGTCGTCAGGTGTTTCAGGGAAAATCCGCTTATGGCGCTGACTACCGGTTTCAACATATCGTATGGGGTCTGGCCTTCTGCCAGACCACCAAGGAAATAGACCCACCCGCCTGATTTGGCCGCAATCCGTTCGATGCCGTTTCTGCCAGCCTCGTCCCAGTCGTACGCAACAATATAGTGCTCGATATCAAGGCCTTTGAGAATGTTCGCCGCTTCGGGGGTGAGATAGGAACCCAACATCGAAACCACCACCAGTTTGTCCTGGGCTTTGAGCAGGTTGTAGAAGGCAAAATAATCAAAGAGGCCCTCCACCAGTATGATCGTCCGGTACTGCCGGATATACCGCCCTGCCTTTTCAATACCATAAAGCCAGCCCCTGGCAGAAAGAGGAGCTTCTCTGGTCTGGTGTTTGAGCCAGCGAACGCCCCTATCGTCCGGGCGTCTGCCGACAAATCCGGTCGGGCAGGCATCAGCATCATAAATTGGAAACACAATCCGTCCGGCGAGATTATCACCGTAATTTCTTGAAAACGGATCATTTCGTCTGAAATCGATCTGCCGGCAATAGTATCCGTATCCCTTTACGGTCCCATCGTTCAACAATCTGACCAATCCACCACCTAAGAACGCATTGAATGCCCCATAATCCTTTTCAAACAGTGGGGAGAAGCCGGCTATGAGTGCTCTGCCTTGGTCCCGTTCATCGCTATATGGCGGGGCGTAGCCGATTTTGAACTTGCCTATGGTGTCTTTCCCGATGCCCCGGCGGGCAAGATACTCCCAAATATGCTTGAACCAGTTTTCATTTGAGATCAAAAGGTCATTGTAGAAGTGGGCGGCATCATTCAGGGCAGCAACAATCTTCTCATCAAGCTTCTGCGGTTCGACAAAATCAACCGGATCAACGGGCTCCGGTGTTTCGTCAGGTTCAGGAATACAGGGACTGCTGCCATCAGCAAACTTGAAATCCGTGACACCCAGATGCTCAGCCCAAACCTGCTGTGCCTTTCTGAACCGATATTTCTTCCGCAGCATGATCAGGTCGTAAATGTCCCAATCTCCCTTACAGGCACCGAAACAATGGAACCGGACCCCATCATTCTTATTGACATAGACCATGAATCTGTCTTTGGTGTCAGCGTGGAATGGGCATAGGGCACTATACCGATATTTTTTGACCCTCGTGAAACGAATACCAAGCAGCGGTTCAGCATAATAGATTATGGAATCGATGTACGCTGACGATTTCATGTCCTGGTATGTTTTCATCACGTATCCAGCTTTAGCATACGGGCTCTATCGCGCCTGCCTTCCAAACTGCGCTCTCGATCGCTTTTACTTGACCCGGCTTTTTCCCGGGGCATTGCCCCCGCGATTCCTATCATGAATCGCACCAAACCATAACTTAGCCAACTAGCCAGACGCTGACCGATGGATTTCGTTCTCCAGTTGTTCAACCTGATGTTTTCGCAAATTTAGCAAAATTACCGTGATGTCGGGTATTCCCGGTAGAGGTTTCTTACCGTATCCCATGATAGGTTTCAATATATAGTACATTCGGAAATCTAAAATATTTTGTAGCCTGCCGTGTTTGGACTTCGTGCCTCAGTCCAAACCTTGCCTGGGTTGAAGGCGGGGTTGGTTTAGCAGATCAAAGGTATCGATTCGGGGAATTGCAGATTTGTTCAGACGTTGGTGGGTTCTTGGGGGAACAGGCTACTGTGATTCGCGGAAACAAACTCAGAAATGGCCGATCGGTGATTTGTCGGATGGAATCTGAATAGTCCAACCTTCTAAAACCATTACAGATTTATTCCGAATATCCTATCCTTACCCCCGCTGGCCAGCTCGTGTCAAATCCAAACCGGACGACCTTGGACCGCTGTAGCCGGTGATACAGGCATTCAACCTCACGCTTTCAGAAACCTGATATGGTGGCCTTCGCTGTCAAAAACGCAGCTTTATATGGTATTGAGTTTCTCTGTGATATTTTGAACGCTCGGCATAAGCCGTTTGCGCAGCGCCAGCGGAGCAAATCGGCTGCATGCGGTTGTTGGGCCGAATGTCCGGATAGTGTTTTCTTACTTTACAACCTAAGCAATTCAGTAATTACATAATATTTCCCGCACCGGGAGTGTAGCTTGCGCTGATGACACTGTTACTGATGAGCGTATCGCACTCCACAACTCCGCTGAATCTCGACATGCCTGAGTTCACGGTGATCATGCCTGAACTGATCTCGACCATGCTGGCGTTGATGGTGACTTTCCCGCTGGCGTTCACCATGATGCCGGCCGTCTCAAGTTTCACTGAATTTCCGTTGCTATCTATAATCTCGATCGAGCCAGGTCCGTCCTTGAGAGTGACCTTTTGGCCACCAGGCGTCTCGACAATGAAGTTCTCCTGGCCACTTTGATCGTCTAGGGTGATCTTAACGCCGTTGCGGGATCGCAGGAGTTTTTTGTTGTTGTTCGTATCCATCGTCTCCGGTGGCGAGCTGGTGCCGTTCCACATGCTACCAATGACATAAGGTCGAGTAACGTCGCCGGCTTCGAATACAACCAGGACTTCGTCGTTCGCGTCAGGGATGAACCACGAACCTCGATTCTTTCCAGCCATCAAGGTGGCCACACGAGCCCATGCTTCATAGCCGCGTTTGCCAGACGTGTGCATCTGTGGAAGCCGCACCTTTATGCGTCCAAGGTTATCGGGATCAACGTTATCAATCACGACTGCCGGGAAAACTCCATTATGCTGTCCCATATATCTCTCCTTCCATTTAGGCCCAACGAATAGCGTTTTATCCGTCATCCCAGAGGATGAAAGCGCCAAGGTGATTAGCTATGAATTGAGCATTTAAGGCGCAGGAGCTTAAGGGATGATGGATAAAATGGTGTTGAACTGGCCTGCTTTCAATCTACCGGCTGCGGTTTCGCAATTAGTCTCTTATCAGTGAAATTGAATGCAAAAAGGCATCAAAATATTACCCGCGAGCATGGGCAGCAGCCAGCGAAGGGATGATGGTCATCTCGCGCAAACGCAATGCGGCGGCCGCCACGCGTCGCCCCAATGCCGTCAGGTAGTACTTATAGCAATGCCCGATTTTTTTGATCATCCCATGGGCGCGCAAGCGCTTGAGAAGCCAAGAGACCTTCCGGCCGGCTGTCTGCAGCCGCTGAGCCAAGTGCTTGTTCTGGAAACCGGAGATGTTAAACTCCCCGCGCAACAGAGCCTGGAACAAATCCAAATCCTCTCCGGCAAACAGGTTAAAACCTCGCAGCGAACGCTCGCCGTCGCGCACGGCGACGGCTATTTTCTCCAGGTCCTTGAGCGCAGAGCTGGGGTCATCCAGGGTGGAGATAAACTCCAGATAGCGCCGATTGGCCGCGCGAAGCAACTCCATCAACTCCGGCAGGCTGTAAATGGATTTCTTCAGCGCGGCGGTCTTCATCTCCCAAGAGCCGTCGCGATGTTCCACCCGACGGTGGTGCTTAAAGAAGCTCACGTCGTTGACCGTGGTCTCAATCCTCAGGATCAGCCCGTGCTTGTCGTACATCTTGATGGCGGCCTTGCCCATGTGATGCTTGATACGGGTTCCCTGGATTCGAGTTTGAAAATCATTGCCCAGCTCGTCGCGATACTGGCCGCAGAGTTTGCGGCCCAGAAAGGTGGCCACATTATCGGCCTTCACCGCATGCACGGCCGTGCGCACCAGCGCTTCGTAGATGGGGGCCAGCTCCTGTTGGCGGCGAAAAACGATGTCGGTGGCATATTCGACTTGCATCAGCGACCAATGATAGCCGCTGTCAAAAAGTGCCACCGGCGGACAAAACTGCCGCGCGTAGCGGTCCAACTTGCGATGCAACCACTGGGGCTTGAGATGGTCGGCCAGCCGCTGGACGTGCGCCCAATCCGCCACATGGACAAAGCCGTTATCCAGCATCCGGGCGTCGATCTGCCGTTTACGCAGCGCGGCCTCCAGCATCCCGTGGCCGTTGAAATAAACTTGCAACCGAAACGGCGCCCAGGTCGGCACCCGCACGTAGCAAAGCCCCAGGTCCCGATCGATAAAATAAAAATAGTAGTGCAGACACTTGCCCGTATCACCCTTAAGAAACGTGCGGCCGCTGGGCTTATCGTGCCAGGGCTTGTAGCTGGGGCAGGCTTCCATCGCCGAGAAGATGCACACCAGCCCCTCCTGCTCACCGCGCTTCTTGAGAACCTCGCGCACCAGTCCTTCTTTACGAACTCTGCTGTTGCGCAGATGCTCGATGGAAAGCCCCGCTTGTTCGGCCAACGCCTGGGCATTTTGCCGGATCTGATCCCGCAACGGCTCCGCCCAGCGGGGGTAGTTAAAAATAGGGATGCCCTTGATCCGCAGATAACTGCTCATCCCATCGGCATAGCAGATACCCGGGATGGTGCCGCTGATCACCACCCGATCCAAACAGGACAACTCACCGCTGATCTTGGCCGCATGCCGATCGGTGAAAAGTTCCATGATTGGCCTCCCGTGAAAGGGTTGGCCCGTGTATATCAAACCGCGCAAGCGACTTAAACTTTATTCCTTATTGGTTCCGGCTTGTCCGGGTTAGGGGATATATTTTTTACGTTGATTCTCATTTATGCCGCTTACTCC
>Ga0316630_10000924_pt1 | contig 10304 bp, 6 predicted proteins | sample OWC_May_M1_C1_D6_FD_207658 | JGI IMG/M metagenome (GOLD analysis project Ga0316630, IMG submission 207658) | Wetland soil microbial communities from Old Woman Creek delta, Ohio, United States - OWC_May_M1_C1_D6_A | ecosystem: Environmental > Terrestrial > Soil > Wetlands | place: USA: Ohio...
ACAACGATGCGAAGGGCCGCCTGTCCCTCGCCACCGAGGCCGAGGGCGTCACCGTGGACGGGCTGCGCCTCAGCGGCCTATACGACGAGTGGAGGGCCGACCACGACATCGCGGTGACCGTCTCCGACGGCGAGACCGCCACCATCTTCACAATCGCGGTGCACGTGCTCGGCGTCAACGACCCGCCCGTGATCAAGTCGACCCCTCCCCTCGATTGCCCGGCGGGGGAGGTCTACTCGTACCAGGTGGAGTACGCCGACGAGGACGTCGACGACATCCTCACCCTGGAGCTGGTCGAGTTCCCCGAGGGCATGGCGATCGATGCCAACGGCCTGGTCACCTGGACCCCCTCACCAGGGCAGGAGGGCGCCCACCCTGTCAAGCTCACCCTCAGCGACGGCTCGTCACCGGTCCACCAGACATGGGCCATCACTGTGACCCCTCCCCTCGACAAGCCCCCTGCCTTCACCAACTCGCCACCGCTCGCCCACGCGGCCGGTGCCCACTACGAGTGGGACGCCGGGGCGGAGGACCCCGATGGGGAGACGGTCGGCTTCTCCCTGGTCTCAGGGCCAGCGGGGGCCACGATGGACCCCGTCTCCGGCGTCCTCGGGTGGGACCCGCCCGCGGACCGACGGGACGCCATCGAGAACAGGACCTTCGTCGTCAGGGTCACCGCCGGGGAGCTCCACACTGACTTGGATTTCACCGTGACCCTGACATACCCCGTCGACAGGGCCCCGGAGATCGCCCCAGGCATGAAGGACATGAAGGTGTCCAAGGAGAGCAGGCTCGACCTCACCGAGTACATGTCGGACCCCGACGACCCCCGGGAGGACCTGCACTGGACCGCGGTGAACAACACCGACCTGTTCACCGTCAGGATGGACGGGTCCGTCCTTGTCATCGAGCCCAAGGTGGGGAAGGAGGGCGTGGGGACCGTGACGCTGAGCCTCTACGACCCGTGGGGCCGTGTGGACACGCACGAGCTCTCCGTCCAGGTGGACGCGGAGGAGCCGAACGGAGGGCGGACCTGGTTCTCATCCATCGGCGTGCACCTCGTCTACATCCTGTCAATCGCCCTCATCATCCTCTACTTCACACGGGATCGGTGGATGTCTCGCAAAGAGGCTGCCTGAGCGGAGGGGGCCCGGACCGCCGCCCGTGATGGATGGGGGGCCGAAGGCCGGGCCAGGGGAGGAGGCGACAGGAGCTGGGGAGGAGTACGGGGCAGCGGGGCAGGTGCGAGACGGCCCGGCCAGAACGTCACAGTGAGCGGTCCGTCGCTCATCCCAGTGGGTCAGGGCGAAAAGTCTTTATGGAATGGTGCGCTCAAGACACCCATCCGAGGGCCCGCAAGGCGCGTCGCGGCGCGTCGTTCCGCTCACGGGAGGGGGGCGCGGCGTCCCAGGCCCTCAGCACGACCGGGGAGTCCCCACATGAAGGAGTTCGACATCGTCTTGCAGAAGAAGCCCAGCGCGTTCGCTGGCATCGCAGAGGCGCTGGCCAAAAGCGGCGTGAACATCAGGGGCATCTCGACGGAGGCCCGTGACGATAAAATCACGATCAAGCTCGTCACGGACGACGAGGCCTCCACCCGCGCGGTGCTGGCCATGCAGAAGGTATCGTTCAGCGAGCGCGAGGTCCTCTCCGTGGTCATTCTCGACCGCCCGGGCGAGCTGGCCAAGGTCGCGCGCAGGCTCGCCAGGCACATGATACAGATCGAGAGCATGTACATGCTCAGCCGCGGCGGTGGCAAGACCGAGGTCGCCTTCACGGCGAGCGACATGGAGCGGGCGGCCGAGACCCTCAAGCACTGAGCCGACGCTCGCACGATGCGTCAGTCGACGAACGGGCCCCTGTGGATTATGGGCTCCCCGATCGGCCTTCCCAGCAGCAGCACGAGGTGGGCCGGGCCCTCGACCGCGGACACCTTCGGCCGCGAGCCGGGTGCGAGCATCGCGGCGCTACCCGAGCGCACCTCCTGCCCGTCCACCGTCACGCGGCCGTCGAGGACGTACACCAGTCCCCTCCAGCCATCTGGCACCTCGTCCTCGAAGGTGGCCCAGGCGTCGAGGCGAACGTCCAGGTACCGCACGGGCGTGGACAGCCGCACCGGCGAGCCCTCGCCGACGACGATGCGCGCGCGCCATCCCTCCCCGACCGCCTCGGGGATGCCAGGGCCGTCGACCTGCTGGTACGAGGGCGCGACGCCCTTGAGCATCGCGGGAAGCTTGACCCAGAGCTGCAGCCCGCGGCTGCGGCCCTTCGAGCCTGGCATCTCGGAGTGCACGATGCCGCGGCCGCCCGCCGTGAACCGCTGCGCCCCGCCGGCCGTGACGGTCGAGTCGTTGCCCATGTCGTCGCGGTGGTGGAAGCTGCCCTCGAGCATGTAAGTCAGCGCCTCGAACCCCCTGTGCGGGTGCTCGGGGAACCCCGCGGGGGGCCTCAGGTCGAACTCGTCGAGCAGCGCGAACGGGTCGGCGTCGCGCATCGCGCCCGTGGGGAACAGGCGGCGCACGCGGGCCCCGTCGCCCTCCTCGGTCTCGATGGCCGGCACGACCCTGACTTCCTTGGCATCACCCTTCATGGAATCGCCTCTCGGGGACGCCCCATCGTCCCCGACCCGTTGAGCCCGCGCCCGTTAAAGAAAGCACCGCCTAACCACGGAGGCGGCGCAACGGATATCTCCCGAGAGGACCGAAGAGCTGGGGAGATGCGAATGGAATATCGAGCCTCGGGGTCACCCGCACCCTGGTCCGCGTGGTGATGTCCCCATCAAGGAGCCGACTAGCGGAGCTTCGCCCAGTAGTTCTGGTAGTCGATGTCGAAACCCTGGCCCAGTTGTGTGACCTGGTCCGTATAGTACACGCACCAGTATTGGCTTATCGACTGCGCATTGTTGATGGTCACAGTGAGGGTGGTGTTGCGATACGTGTTCGTGCCGTTCGCCGTGGAGCTGAACGTCACCTCGTACCAGTCGCGACCCCAAGGGATCGACGTCTGGCGCTGCCAGCCCGACTCATCGTAGACCTCCAGACTGAAGTAGTGCGTGGTCTCTGTCGTGCTGTTCGACCGGGCGCTCACGAACATAACGACCTGGAGGTCGGGGCCCATCTGCGACGAGTAGTCCACCGTGTTGCTGCCGTTCTGGGGATGCGGCTGACCGTAGTTGGTCCATCCGCTGACGTTGTCGCTGCAGTATGCCCAGAGGGGGGTGTAGCGGGTCCACATCCACTCCTCATCGGACACAATCGTGAACGCCGAGGCGTTCATCGATCCCAGCACGAGCGACCCTAGAATAATCGCCACCGCAACCGTTGACAATCTCCCTGCCTTGAACATAGAAACCACCCTTCCTCGATTGTCGATTCGCAAGGGGGGGATAATAACATCCCTGTCAAGTGATGGTACATCCTCAGATGTACCACCAGATGCATCGAGATATGCATCTGATGATATGCCCGTGAAGCCCAATCTGAACTCCACTCGTCCCGTCCCCCCTAACGAAGGGGTACGGCCCTAGCTCCTTCGGGGGGCGACTCTCACGTGCAGCAGCAACAGGGCGATGGAACCGAGGGCCGTCACAATCACGATGAGCAGTGCCCACCGCGGGGCGTCGGATTCACGATGTGTGACAGGGGGTGAGTAGACGACCGTTACGCTGCTCTCGCCCAGGTTCCCCACGAGGTCCCGTGCTGTGATGCTGAGCAGGTTCTCGGACCCGTACAGCGCGGTCCTGATAGTGCAGTATCCCGCCGAGTCGGCATCGGCCCAGGCCATCGTTCCGACGCGGTATTGGGCGCCCGCCTCCCCGTGGATGACGACATCGATGTCGGTGGTCTGCACAACGGTGCCGTTCGGGGGCCATACCACCTCGAAGGCCGCCTGTGTGTCCAGCGTCACGACCACGTGTACCGTACCGCGGTTGTCGGCCGCGTCTATGGCTGCGACGGTGAACGCGTTCCGTCCCTCGGCGAGGTCGAGGACGAGGGTGAACCTTCCCCCGGGCAGCAGAGGTACCTCCAGCCCGTCGAGCTGCACCTTGGCGACGTCCGGGTCAGTCCATCCTCCGATGACCATCCGTGCGTCCCTCGTGACGTCAGGGTGCTCGTCAAGCTCCAGCGCGGGCGCTGTCATGTCCCTCACGACGATCTGCGCCATGCTCACGTTGTTCCCCAGGTCGTCCCAGGCCCTGATCACGAACGTTCGCTCGCAGTCCTCTGGGAGCTCGATGAGTGTGCTGAACGTACCATCCTTCAAGGCCTGGTCGACCCCGTCGATGGAAACGCCGGTCCCATTGACGATGAGCCCCGAGATGAGCACGGAACTATCGGCGACGATGAACGGGCTCGAGGGGGGCGAGAGCATCCTCAGCAGCGGAGGCGTGGAATCCACGAGCAGCGGTTGCCGTCTCCTGGCCTTGTTGCCACCAGCGTCCGTCGCGACGTACTCGAGGGAGTGGGCGCCGTCGACGAGGTTGACGTCCATCTCCCACCGGTTCTCCCCCTCGTAGATCAGGTCTCCGTCAAGATGGATCTCCATGGCCACATCATCCGATGTGCTGTCAACGCAATAGCCAGACAGGGTCACGCGCCCGTCCCTCGATGTCTCGGACGACGGGGTCTGGATGACGATGCGTGGAGGAACGTCGTCAATGCTGATGGCGATTGTGGAGAATCGGTCTATCATCGCCTCGATGGAACAAGTGCGACCCGGCGTTGAGGCCATGAACAGATGAGGGGTGTGCATCAGGTGCTCGCTCTGTGTGTGGGATGCTTCCCTCAGCTCGATGCTCCTGGTCCATGGTAGGCCGGGGACGTGGGCGCTGATCTCGATCGTGCCCAGGGCGCTGCGGACGGTCAGCGTGCCGGGCCGCTCGCTGCGATTGCCGCTCTCATAGCCGACGGACACGATGACGTCCCACCAGATGCTCATCGTCGAGGCCAGGTCGATATCATAGGCGCGCACATGTGTGGAGTTGTGCAGCTCCACCGCGCTCCCGCCCTCGAGCTCAGCGCTCAGTGCCACCCGAGCGATGGACGACTGCCTGAGGACCGCCGTCCCGCCCGAGCGCACCGACATGGCGAGGGGGCCCTCGTCGATGGTGCAGTTCCAGGCCAGGAGCTCGCTCCCGTCCAGAACGATGGCGGTACCCGAGCATCCCAGCACTGAGCTGTTCGACGCCACGTTCCCCGGCGAGCCCAGACAATAGATGCCGGAGGAGCATCCCCTGAGGGCCGTCGATTCGACCATCGTCGAGCGGGAATGGGTGAGGGAGATTCCCACGTCGCAATCGATGAGCTCGCAACCGGTTATGCGGTTGTCAGCGGACGCGTCGTCATAGATGGGTCCTATTCTCACCCCGACATCGCATCGCTCGATGGTGCATCCTGTCATCATGTTGGCCACCGATGAGACGTTGATGGCGATGCCGCAATCGGCCATCTCGAGGTCCAACAGGAGGTTGGACTCGGCCCGGTCCGCGAAGAGCGCGCTAATCGTCACGGCCTCGCGCAATCCGGTCAGCGCGCAGTCCTGTATCCTCACCCGCGCGGAGTCCTGGACGAGGATGCCCGAAACCGCGCCCGGCATCGATGGTGGGCCGGCAATCGGTTGGTCCACTACATCGACAAGCTTGCTCGAGCGGACCTCGACCGCCCGGCCACAGCGCATGGCGATGGTGTTGGACCGGACGGCCACGTCATCGACCAGCACCAGGCTGAGGCCGACGATGGTGATGTCTGTCAGGACGTTGTCGCGGACGAGCAGTCCCGAGGAGTACTGGGCCTCGACACCGACATTGCCCCCCTCTATGCGATTGAACCTGAGCGTGCAGTCGACGACGGAGGAAAGCTCGATTGCGCGCACCCAAGCCCCCGCGAACCTGTTGCTGACGACCTGCACGTCCCTGCAAGACCTTATCGAGAGCGCGACGGCGCAGTCCCGGAACTCGCAGTCGCGCACGGTCGATCCATCGGCATGGTCGATGAGCATCGCCGGCACGACGCCGGAACCGCAGTCCTGGACGGTGAGCTCCCTGATGTCGACGGAACGTGGCCATGATGCCTCCACCCTGGTGGGGTACCTGGGGTCGACCGGGCGGATGAGCGAGCCGCGGCCTGTCGAGGATGGCCCGATCGTCAGGCCACCCCCCGGATTGACCGTGAGGACGTACTCGAACGGGCGGCTGCAATCGAACATGAGCGATGACCCATGCAGCTCAAGCAATCCTCCATCAAGGACCGTGATGTTCCTGTCCAAGACGATGTCCTGTCCCTCTATGACCACATGCTCCCCGATGGCCCATGGCGCACCTGCATGCGCTTCCTGGCAGTCGAGGAGAAGGGCGAGGCCGACGAGAAGGCAGAGAGCTCCCAGGGGAGCGAGCCCCCTCATACCTCGCGTCGCCTCCACAGGATGAGTGTCGCCATCGAGATGAACAAGGAGATGATGCCCAGCAGCACGACGAGGGGCCATGGGTGACCCTCGTCCGAGACCCGGCGCGGCTGCTCGTTCAGGTTCAGCACGTACACGAGGACCGCGCTGTTACCGGCAGCATCGGTGACATTGAAGACGAATAGGCTCGTGCCCGCCTTGAGCGGGCCGACATCGAAGCTCAGGTTCCCGTGGAGCGTCCCGTTGAGTGAGAGAGTCGTCTCGGGCCCGGTGAGATTGATACGGAGCCCCAGCTCGCCGGTCGCATTGATCCTCACGTAGGCGAGCTCCACCGTCGCGCCGTTGATGGGCTCCACGACCTCGAACTCCACCCGCCTGTCCGAGACGCAGGTGGCACAACTGCTCGCGGTGTTCCCGGCACTGTCCGACGCCTCGACCACTATCAGGTTCGACCCCTCGGCGAGCGGGACGAGGAACGTGAACGGCCCGCGGCCTGGGAGGGTGCCATCGGTCGCCAGGCAGCGGACCAGGTCACCGTCCGTCTCGCCGCTGATGTAGATGGCCGGGGCATTCGTCAATCCCGGCATTTCATCAAGCGTGATGACCGGTGGAACGGTGTCCCTGATGACGTCGATGCGCTCGGTCCGGTCGTTCCCGGCCGCATCCCAGGCGCGTATCTCGATGGAGGTGAGCCCCTCGACCGGGAGCTCGACCTGCACGCTGAAACTGCCGTCCGCGGCCGTCGCGATGGGTTGGCCTTGGATGATGGCGAGGCTATGGCCCGTGATGGTCCCCGAGACGACGGCCGAGCGCGTCCTCGTGACCGTTCCGTTCGTGGGCTCCGTGATGGCTATCCGAGGCGGTTCCGTGTCCACTGTAATGTGCATGGTCATGCTGCACACGTTGGACCAGTCATCCTCGGCCGTGAGGACGAGCTCATGCTCGCCATGGGGCAGCACCAGCCAGGCAGGGAGGCCTTCGATGTTGGCCATGACATCGACCACCATCCGGCCATCGACGTAGAGGAGGGCGGAGGCGACCGTGCCATCATCGTCCGTGACTGAGACCACGCACCGCACCGTCGAGGAGTCCAGGACGCTCCCGTCCGCTGGCTCGAGCATCTCCAGGCGGGGTGGCACATCGTCGATGTGGAGCACGAACAGATGCACGGTCTCGAGTACGACCTGCAGCGCATGAGCGCTGCGGCGATGGGACACGACGGCGTCGTAGGGATTGTACTCCTCCACCCCATCGAGGACGGCCAGGGCGATCGGGACCACCACGGGCCCCACCAGCCCATCCGCGTCTGACGCGTACTGGCCCACCTGCGGATGACCGGACGGGACCAGCGCGAGGGGCACGTCCATCGCTGGGCGTCCGGTGCTGCGGTACAGGAGTCGGATGGATACGGTCCATTCGACCAGTATCTCCGAGGTCTCGTCGACCACGCTGAGCGCATCGACGCCCGGGGTGTCCCTGAGCGACAATCGTGATACATTGCCCGCGACCGCGTCCATCGCGCAGCGCGTCAGGCTGCACGCGTCGAATCTCACCAAAGTGCCGACGTCGGCGACGATACCGACATCGCAGTCGACAATCGTGATGTTGCGCATGGTGCCGCGCACGCCCATGATGGAGCATCCGACGTCGGCCGCCTCGACGGTCTCGTGCGCGATCCCGGAGACATCGAGATTGAGCAGCATCAAGGCGGTCCTGCCGCCGCGCCAGGTGTTCTGGGCCATCGTCAGCGTCCGCACGTCCCTCGCCAGGATTCCGTACCGGTTGTCGGCGAACCGGTTCGATGTGAGCGTCATCCCCGGGTCGTACAGTTGGTCCCTCTCTATTCGGACCGCGTAGGTGCAGTTCACGAACCTGTTCCTCGCGACGAGCACGATGCCGTTCCCGGTCTGTCGGATGCCCGAGGATATCATGTCGGTGATGACGTTGTCCTCGATGCGGACCCTGTCGCCCATCGGGACCACGGCCGTCGTGAGGTTCGCGAACGTGTTGTTGGCGATCGTCATTTCATTGAGCGTGCCGACACCGCACTCGATGCCCGTCCCCCCCAGCTCGAGGGCGTTCGACTTGAACGAGACCGATGTGGCGAACATCTTCCAGAGGCTGAGCGCGCAGGTGAACCAGCGGAACGAGCAACCCATGACGGTCACCCCCCTCATGTTGTCCAGGACCAACGGGTAGGCGGTGCCGTCGAAAGTGCATCCGTTCACCTCGGTCCCGACGGCGGCGTCCATCGCCCCGGCCAGACCGGAATCCCCCTTGAGGTACATCCCGTAGGTGGGACAGCCCCTGAACGTGCATCCATCCACCTCGACATCTGGACAGGAGTCCAGGCGGAGGGCATCCCTTCGGATTTGTGTGAACTGGCATCTCGTGAACCTCGAGCCTGTCGATGAGAAAAAGAATGCGCCAGTCTCCAGACCGGTGAAGGAGCTGTCCTCCAGCGAGATGTTCGCGGCTCCGATGGCGCAAACGCCGATGTTCAGGTTGATGAACGATGAACCACGGATGGACCCGTCCGCGCAGCCTGTCAGGGTGGCGCCGCCGAGCGAGTCCCTCAGGACGGAGCCCTCTATGGTCCATCCGGATGTTTGAACCTGCATGCCAGAATTGAACGGGTCATCCCTTCCTCCGCAATTGGTGATGAACGAGTTCTGGATGTGGAGCTCTGAACCGGCCTTGGCGACAAGGAAGAATGGCTGGGGCGCGGTGATGGTCGAGGAATCCCACGCGGTCGATGGGAGCCCATCGGCATCCGTAACGGTCAAGGCCCCCCCCATCTCTACCGTGATGCCGTACTGCATCGTCGAGGAACAGTTGAAGGTGATATTGGATGAGATGACCCTCAGAGCGCCGCCGACCACGACCTTGACGCTCTCGTCAAGCGTCAGGTTCAAGTGGTCCCATTCGACCTCGGTGCTAATGACGCAATCGGCCGGAGCGGGTCCTGAGAGGAGTGCTACGACCGTGAACAGGAGGGTGAGGGTCAAGGTAAATCGCCATGTCCAAATCAGAGCAGTACCAGGTCCTCTCCGACCAGTGCAGGGCTTCTGAGGATCCGTCAGGTCGACGGATGGACGGTGGGGGGCGAAGGCACTCATCGCGGGAGGTCCTGCTAGGGAGCTCATCAAGCCCTCCTCTTAAGGTAATCCCTGTGTGCGATAACCATGTCGAGGATGTAGTAGTACTTCTTCTTCCCCTCACGGTACTCACCGATGCGAACCCCCATCAGCTGGCCCAAGGCGAGATAGATGTCACTCTTCCTGAAGGGCAGCTCCTTGACCAACGTGCCCGCCAAGATGAATGGTTCCGGTGGATTATGGAAGAGCATACCCTCCATATACTCGATTATAGCCTCAGCAACATTGCACCTCTGGGACCGAATCACGGCGCACATGATCCCATCAAGTCGGTTGATATTGTCCACCCTCATTATTTATACATATCGATTTATCAGCGCAACGCCGTGGGGCATAGCATGTGGTCCGACTCGCTCACGACGGTGCACGAGATGCGCATGGCGGTCGCCGCCTTCGTCGACGAGCGCGACTGGACGCGCTACCACGAGCCCGTGAACGTGGCCTCGGCCGCGCTCGTCGAGGCCGCCGAGCTGCTCGAGCCCTTCCAGTGGCGCAGGGGGGGCGACCCGGTGCCCGCGGAGGTCGCGCGCTCGTCCGTGGAGGAGCTCGCGGACGTGCTGCACTACGCGCTCGCGCTCGCGAACGCGGCCGGCGAGGACCTCGCCGTGGACGGCATGACGCTCGCCGGCGTCCTCGAGGGCGAGGAGCCCGACGACGCGACGCCCAAGGCGCTGGCGGAGGAGGTGGCGGCCAACGCCGCGCTCGCGCTCGTCGCCGCGAGGGCGGTGGAGGGGGGGCCGGGCGCCG
>Ga0316630_10000926_pt1 | contig 10299 bp, 21 predicted proteins | sample OWC_May_M1_C1_D6_FD_207658 | JGI IMG/M metagenome (GOLD analysis project Ga0316630, IMG submission 207658) | Wetland soil microbial communities from Old Woman Creek delta, Ohio, United States - OWC_May_M1_C1_D6_A | ecosystem: Environmental > Terrestrial > Soil > Wetlands | place: USA: Ohio...
CCCTCGAAACACTCAAGGCATTTCATATCGGCTATAACCCGGAGTTCAGGATCTACGACTGGAACACGAAGCAGCACTCGAACTATGAGTGCTTTACGTTTCCAACCTTCCGGTATATCTACGATCCATCACGTGGCATGGACGGTGTCTTTTGCACGAACATCCGCCACCGGCTGATTGGATTCACCGGAACGGGCAAGTATCGCCCGTTTATGGCTGGTCTTAGCCTGGACTACTTCGAATGCCGCAGACCCAACCGGGTGCTCATTGTCACCGAAGGGGAGAAAAAGGCTATGGCTTTCTGGCAACTGGGCTATCATGCTATTGGCCTATGGGGAGTCGAGTCATTCTTCAAAGAGTGGGTGAAAGAAATACAAGCTATCGGAAAACCTATCTACGTCATCTTCGATCACGAAGAAGACCCGGTCAAGCAGCAGAACATGGTGCGCCTATCGGAGGCACTGGCCGAGCGTCTGAAAGGCACTTCGATAGTCCTGCCAATGGTTGGCAAGCCAGACGATCTAATCCGTGACGGGCTGCTCACTCCCGAAGTGATCGGCGGATTTCTGGTTCCTCAAAACATCATAGACATAAGATAGGAGGTGCTCATGTATAACAGCAGATACAGAGATCGTGTTGAGTGGCAAGAACTGGTGGACCAGTATGGGTGGGGCATGCTCGCCCACTTGGGATTCTCCAGCTGGTACCAGGTCGAGGATTATATCCGGAAGAATACGACCAATCCACTGGTGGACGTCCTCCGGGCAGATCCCAAGAAGTTCATGAGGGCTGCGGATCTCGCTGGTGGAGCCAGGGGATTCAGCCTAGACGGCGTGTCCCGTATCGTGATCATCTGCCAGATGGTCTTGTATGACCAGGTCGGTGGCCCAGAGCGTGATGGTAAAGAGAAAGCCCTGCGACGTCACTGGTATCACTACTTCAAACAGTTTGCCCAAATGTTCGCCTTTGCGGCGGGCAAAGTCCGCCCCAATGATGACGGTGTCGACGAAATGGTCGACATCCAATGGAGCGGGCGTTTGAGCAAACTCTACGGTGAGTTCGTGGACTCCCGCAAGGTAGACTACCGGGGTATGTGGATCGAAGATGCCAGCCGTATGATGGAGGCTATCGGCACGAGCAATGCGCTCTTCAATGGTCTAAAGGTAATCGTCTGTGTCGAGAAAGACAGCCTGTTTGCAGACTTTGTACCAGCGGCGAAGGCTCTGGGTGCAATTGGTATCATATCCGGCAAGGGAAAGAACTCCAAGGCTGCCGCAGAGCGTCTGAAGCGCAAACTTGGCCTGGATGGTGATCCTGATGCTCCTATCCTGGTCATCACTTTGTCCGACTTCGATCACGACGGCTTTGATGTGATCTGGCCCACGTTTGGCGAGCAACTGCGCCGCTACTTCAACAAAGTGTACGAAGCCAGGATTGGCGTCATGCCAGACCAGGTCGTCGCCACTGTCGAGAACCCGTGGCAAGCAAGCTACCAGGTCAAACTGGGCGATCGTGGATACCAGGAATTCGCCTATAACAAGGCGCTCTGGTGGACTGTCTGCGAGGAATGCGGTCACGAAACGTTTGTCCAGGGCGTTGAATACGACGACGACGGCAAGAAGATGGAGCCCACTGGATGGGCTGTTGACCCATGTGCTCATGAGGACGAATACGGCGATGTATGCGGTGGCCGCTTGAGGATCGAGCACGTGGAGGAACCACACGGGTTTGAGGTAGAGTCCTTGAGATCTGCGGACTACTATCGTGCGATGGTGGACGCAGTGATTGATCTGGTGGACTTCCCGTTTATCATCGAGCGGCTGCGTAAAGATTGCCAGCCGAGTCTGTATAACGTCAAGGCTCAGATCCGTGAGAGATTCCTGGATGACAACTATCGCTATCGCAAGATCAAGGATGCGATCCGGCGTCTCGAGCGTGCTCAAGATGAACTGACAACTGCACTGGATGAGCCCATCGAAGAGAAAGCTCGTGAGCTCATGGAAGATCCGGACAAGATCGAGGAGCTCCAGGCTATTGGCGATGATCCCGAGCCGGATGACTTCAAGGATTACGTTGTTCAATGTGGACAACGTGGCTATGGTGAGCCCTGGCGTCCATTCAGCACCTACGATCGTGACGACCAGATCGTGGCCTGGCTGAACGAGGACGATGAGTTCATCGAGAGCCTGGCAGAAATAGACATCGAGAACTTTGGCGACATTGTCGACGAGATCGATACGATCTTGACCGCCGAAGACGAATAAGACTCATAACCAGAAAGACCAAGGAGGCCACATGGCTACTATCACTATCAATACCGAACTAACGAACATCGTCGGAGAGAACATCCTGGCCACGATCGTGGAAGGTAAGCTCATCCTGATCATCGACACCACCCAGGAAATTGGGCTGTCATCCACTGGCAAAACGATGGGCGTCGGGTCCAGCAGCGGGTTCAAGCCCCTCCCCGGCAATCTCACCGGCAACATCTACGTTGGCAAGAAGTATCGGCCAGCCTAGATCCAACAAACCAGGGGGAGGGGTAACCCTCCCCCAAGGAGAAAACATGAGCATAATTGACAATCTTCCTGGATACAAAGAGGCGATTACTCTCGGGTATTCGCTCCACAGCTACTCTGGCAATTACCAGGGTGCGACTTATACAGCGCCTCGTGGTTACAAATTCATTTGGCTCACGGTCACGATAGATCCCCATGCTCGTGAGGGACAGGCGGGGCTGAAAGCGATCATCAGCTACTATGGCCATGGACTTGTCACGATCACCACCGGCGAGTTCTCTTTCCCGCACAAGCTGTTCAGGAGCTTCGAGAGAGACGTCACCCGATACCTGGACTATGATTTGGAATACCCAATGGAGGATCACGATGCGTAACCACTTCCGCAAGATCAGCCACCGTGGGTTCTGGACTTACCCAACCATTGCAAAAGCCCTCAAGATCAATCTGTACGATGCGCAGTATCTCCTGGAGCTCATGCTGGATGCTCCCTATGACATTTCAGAAGCCTTCGACGAGATCAACCGGCTCCTGGATTGTAGCAAGCCCTGGTCGTATGGGGTAGAGTGCTTGCGCCCGGAGGCGGATGGATACGACCTGGCTCCTATCGAGTATGTCAATCGTGGTGAAGTTTATGAGCCAACCGTGATCTGGTTCGAGCAGAAATGGTACGTTATGTCCATCGGCGACCTGATTGAGGCGCACTACTTCCAGCCCAAGAGATCCTGGCCAAAGGAGGAACGATAATGTATCTAGCAATGAGAGTGAAAGTAACCCTGTGGGTAGACGAGCCGCAAGAAGGTCTCGGGGGATGCAAGATACTTGACGGCGAGACCGTCGAGATGATTGCGGAGCTTCCAGTCCATCGTGATGACTACGACTCCAGCATCAGCCTCTCGGAGGTATTCTGGGATTATACCCAGTATATCGTCGAGCCATTGCCAGCAATAGATGGCAAAGTAAGTGCAAACATCTACCTGAAACTCGAGGACGAACGGCGCATTGCCAAGTACCTTACTCCAGAGTATCCGGCATTTCGGGTAGAGTTCACGGTGCCAGACGGATACGACGGCGAGGACGAAGACGATCAGCTGGAAATCCTACGTGATGTCTTCTGGGAAGACTCACGATACGACGTGGAGAGAACGCAATGACCTATGACTCCGGGATCACAACCAAGATGATGTTTGGAATCCATTCTGTTCATGCTCCTATCCAGATCTTCTTTCAGGGAGCCGGTCACCGAAATGGCATCGACCTTGTGTCGTTCGTTGGAGCCTGTCCATCCAGTGAGATCCTGCAAAACCAAGATACAGCAGAAATGTGGCTCGGCGATGTCGTCTTTCGCCCCCACAAGAAGTTCTTTGATGTGACCCAAAACTTCCGTGGAATGGGTCTGGAAGGTGCCCTTCGTGAGATGATCGATCTCGACCAGTGGGGTCTATCTCACGATTTATTGAAAGGAGGTCCAGTTGACACAACCAAGGTTATTATCAGCTGAAGAACTGGCTGACCTGCCCGATGGCGGTTGGCTGAACGCCACCGTAGACACTACCAAGTATTATCAGAATGTCTGGGAGTGCTACGAAGTGGATTCCTACTCATTCGATATCCTGATGAGGTCTGGTCACATAGGCCAGGCGTACAAGGGCCGGTACTACGTTGCTCTCCATCTCCTGGGTTATCACGGAGACGGCGAGTCCGATCCCATTGTTGACTAAGGAGGTGATGACTATGAAAACCATTCGTGACGTGTTGGCTCATATGCAGCAAGACCGGCAAGCGACTGTCAGCTTGATGATCACGGAGTTCTGTAATTTCGAGTGCGACCACTGCTTTTATGGTTGCAGTAACCGGAATCCACGGAAGTATATCTCCAACGATACCCTCGGGATTGTTTACCAGCGCATTCGTGAACTGAACGACTACCTGATCAATGTGACTGTGAACATCATCGGCGGCGAGCCCACCGCCAACCTGAAGGAGTTCGAGCGTGTGTGGAATACCGTAGATGGCTGGCGTGACTACCCAGACATCGGTATGGAGATGACCACCAATGGCTGGTGGCTCAAGAGCGCCAAGACTGCCAGGGAGTTCTTCCGGGCTATTGAGTATTCCACTCGAGGGGGTGTCGGAATAGAAGATGGTCTCAGTATCCGTATCAGTGGTGATCAGTTCCACGATACGTTCCGTGACTTCGACGCCAAGCGAGTTCTCGAGAGCGTCTTCGACTATGGGGCTATAAACGACGAGTATGTCCTGTACGAAGAGATTGGGATCTGCACCGAGTGCGGTCACCAGCCTCGTGACAAATACCGGTCGGATTGCCCGAAGTGTAAGGCGAAAGACAGCGTCGTTCTCGAGGAAGGAAATGACTACATCCAACTTCCTGAAAATGACCCGAATATGCCTTGGATCTATGTCGAAGAAGACCACCTGGGTTACGACGGCGTCATCCCGTCTGGAGTCCGAGGCCAATTCGGTCGCAACGTCTCCGAGTACCACTGCACCGAAGGATGTGATGTCCGTAGCATGAAGGGTTGCTATTTCGATGAGAAGTTGACTTTCCTGCCAAATGGGAAACATACCGATGGTTGCTGCCGGGGCAGTCTCATGCCGTTCGGGGATGTGTCCGATCACTTCCTGGTGCTCATGGCACTGAACTGGAATTTCCTGGAAGACTGCGAACCAAACTGCTGGTCGTGCCGCAGTGATGCCGAGGAATGGGCGGAAAGACCAAACACGCAAGATCTGCGCATCGCCCTGTACGACGAACTCCAACTGTTGGAAGAAAACCACGATCTGGTCGTTGAGTTGATCGAAGTGGAGAGCGTCGAGACTCTACCAGTCTACTTCAACGAACAGGCTTTCGCTACAGAAGAATAAGGAGCGTCCGATGAAACTCATCTCAAGAACAATTGTTTACTACGACGAATACGAGGAATCCGGGCACCTACATGCAAAAGTTCTCTTCTCTTCGACGGCGGAGTATCTGAACCTGAGCACCGAAGAGATTGAGGAACAGGCATTCCAGCTGGCAGAGATATTCTGGCCTCACTACTCTGGTCCTGGACGATCGTTTGTCGAAAAGCCCTCCTATCACTTCGAGGATCTCACGATGTGCATCTCTCAACGCTTTGGGATGGACATATGAAAATCATACTCGAATCAGGAAACACTGACGGCGAGCCACTGACCTGGTCAACCAGAATACACACAGTTGAGTTTCTGTTTTCGACTGTGATGGTGGATGATACACCAGGCGACGGCGACGAGGAAATAAACTTGCGAGTTGAAGAGAAGTGGAATGACATGGGCGATCCACGTGATGCCAATTCATCCTGGGAGTTCTACGGGGATGATCTTGATGATGCAGCCTGGCTCGCCGATCACGTAGGACTCTTCACAAACGAGCTTCTTGATATCTGCACGGTGATCATCATGGAAGGCTCCCTCGAGGTGGATGAACTCAAGAAACAAATCGAGGACGCTATCGAGCGCAGAATCAAGTACGTTGCTACCATCCAGTTCGTTGATGAGAACATGCCGAATATCCACATGGACGCCACCAGCGAGGTGGGCGCAATACACAATCTGTCCGGGCTGATGGTGAAGTATGCTGGTATCAAGTGCGGATTCGTCACCCATCCCGATGGAAGTAAGGATTTCTATTCCACAAGCGGGAAGTATCTGTTTACCGTTCCCGTGATCCTCACGTAAGGAGGTGCATTATGAACGACAAAGAACCTATGGAGTGCCCAGGGTGTGGTAACACAAACATATCTGCCGGTCCCATCGATGGAGAAACTCTCTCCCGTCAAGTAGTATGTGGAGACTGCGATTACACCTGGATTGAGTTGTTCAAGTTCGTCGAGTGGATAGAGGAGGCATCATGACGATCTTCAAAGCTCGTATTGAGGAACACAATGGGGAGCAAGAATATGTCGAGCTCGTTTACGTCGACGCTCCCACCCTGGAGGCAGCAGAACTGTGGGCCAACAGGTACGTCAAGGACTGGTACTACGGAGCCTACTGGGACGATGTTTTCGAGGCATGGTGTGCTCCGGAGGGCTATCCGATGTGGACGCTGGATGGTGTATGGGAGGCGGAGGGAACGGAATCGTTTCCACGAGTGGATACCCTGGGTCGTGTCAGGGGTAAAACAGAGGTCGATCGCTTTGCCAACCCAAGGAGGGTCAGATGATCTTTTATGTCAGTCGCCAACATTACTATTATAATCAGGACTCAGACGGCCAGGTCGAGATTGTCATAGGGGGAATAGATTACTCCGGCCCGGATACCCTATGCGAGAAATACAGACGTCTTGGAGAAGGCCAAGAGTTCAGTGACCCACGTGCTGCTGTCAAAGCAGCTATCGAGATCCTGAAACGCTGGCAACAGGATGAACCAGAGAAAGAAAACCTTTTCATTACCGCCGTATCATTGGGTGGCATGGGCCTGGAGGGCGAACCCTGGGAGGAAGAAGCGTTGCTGAAGTGGGCTGACAAAATGTGGGAACGCCTTCCCAAGTGTGATGAGTGCGGAGATCCACTGGATGATGGCCCACGCGCAGAACTGTATCTCTCCGAGAGTGATCCTGATCTGCGGTTCTGCACCGAGCACTGCCTCGACAGGTGGGAGCAGAAGAATATCCTCTTGATGTGTACTTACTGCGAGGACACGTATCCGATGGGCGAGCTCGAGACAGACACGGAATGGGGTGAGTTTCCTCCGGACTACCTGTACTGCAAGACTTGCAAGCCTCTGCACAAGCTCGCCGAGAACATCGTCGTCACCCTCGAGGCAGCTGGCGAGAGTCTACTGGACGACAATGGTATCGACAACGATGCAGCCTGGAAGATAGCGTCCATGATCGTGAGTGTAGATCTTCTGATGTCATTCCAGAAACCAGTCAGGGAATTGCTAAAAATCCTGGTGTCCAATGAGAGGATGGTCGATCTGGTTCGTCTGGTAAGCTACACCAATCATGAGGGAGCGTTTGAGGACGGCGGCTATGAGTACCAAGAAGTTCAAGTTGCAACACAGGTACTCAAGTTCATGAAACTGTTCAACATAGAACTTGGGGAAATTGTTCCCCTACCAGAACACCGCATCGATTAGGGAAATGCATGCCAGATTACAACGGATATCCAACGGAAGAAGAGCTAAGGACCATCGCCGAATGGCCGTGGAACGACCTGAAAGGAATGATGGAATACGTGCGCAGTATTTGGTGGATGCCAGACTGGGGATTTGAGGAAACAATGGAGGGTGTCTACTCGATATCAACTGGTGGATGGTCCGGCAATGAAGACATCATCGGTGCGATGAAAGATAATCGTGTCTGGTGGTCAACATGGTGGGCTGTTCATGAACGTGGTGGACACTATAAATTCTACAAGTAGGAGGTGCATTATGATCCCAATGGATCGAACATTGTATGCGATCGTCGAGAAAGACCTGCGTCACGATGAGCCAGTATGGGTCACGGTCGCCGTCACTGCAAGCGGGGCGAAAGATATGGTTGCCGCTGCTCTCCAGTTCTATCACGACAAGACGGAGCCTGACTGTATCGTGGTTGGCTCTCGCCCTGCACACTCTCTCGAGTATCCGCAGCTGGCTGAAATTCCCTGGCCTCTGTGTGGTCCGTCCACACCGGAGGACTACAGATGAGTATCGATCCCGAAACCTACTCCCAGGAAGAGAACAAAGAGAACGCAGTCGTCCACGACTTTGTGTACCGGTGGGTTGACGAAGAGGGCAGTGGACAGGAGATCGAAGTTCTCACGTGCCCTCACTGCAATGGGATCTTTGCTGTCGACTCCATGTATTTGGACATGATAGATGATGTGGTTCACTGTCCGATGTGCTGCATGGAAGTCATAGTCTTGATCCGGATAGAGAATTGATCATGAACACTCGCCCAAGTGACGAAGTAATACCCGAGCATCCAGATGGAGAAACCTATACCGGTAACTCTGTTGGGTGGATTGCACTACTGCTGTTTGGAGGTGGTTTTTGTCTGATAATCGTGGTTCCAGCTATCCTGTACCTGTCGCCTTCAGCCAGGGAGTGGACGACAGCGGTCCTAAATACATTCTGGTATACCTTCTTGGATATTCTCCACCAGATCGGACTGAAGCCCTGATCTGCTTTCCTGTCCCGGAAGAAGAGCGGTCACCGACAAGGGGGCCGTGCATAAACAAGTTCATACCATCGAAGGAGGTCATCTATGACGCAACCATCATCGAGTCTCTGCAACGGGGAACTAACAGAGTTCACCCTAAAGGATCAAGCAAGCGGAAAGGAACTGAAGGGAACAGTCCGGCTTGATTACGGAACACTGTTCTTTATGTTCGAGGGCTATGGGGACTACGATTCCCAGGACGGCCACGGTCAGCCACTCGTGATCGAGGTATACGACGACAGCTTGCGAGTGATCCTGTATGAGGATATCAACTGGGAAGATCCAGTGATCTACAACCTGGATGGAGCTCTGGAATCCAAAAGAAAGGAGGACTGGGAGGGATGATACACGGCCCACGGATCGTAGTCCGGACAGTCATCCAGTACAACCAGACGGTAAAGCCAGATGCCAATGGTTTCTATGCCTGGTTCCGGAATAGTTGGGGGATGGCCAGGCGCACTGGTTACGTTGCCTCATGCGGAGATTCGCACTTCTGGGCACCAACGAAGAAGGGTGCAATGCAACGGCTACTTCAATCTATCGCAAATCGAGAGGAGATACCATCATGAGTAACACTGCTGACGTGCGGCACAAGCAACTATACAACGCAGCTGTAGCTGCAATCCACAAGCTCTATGAAGACTACCATGTTCCACCAGAGCAGACCGCCGAGGATCTCGAAAAGCTGGCGGACGAGATCGAGGAACTGAAGATGAGTCTCAGGGACAACCACTAGGAGGAGCCTATGAATAGCAATCTGACATCTCTTGATTTGACACGTCGTCAACGCAATACCTTTTATCAGCTGTATGCAAGCGAGGCTGATTCATGGGAGTTCCACGCACTCATCCAGGACATCGACACCAGGGTCACGAGAGAGGACTTCGACGCAGCCTGGGGAGACGCCGGTATCCTGATGATCGACAGTCCACGCCTGGCTTTGTCGAGGTTCATGTACCTGGTCAACGAACTCCGCAGCGTGTACGAGATCAGTGAGGGGGAATCAAAATGGTAAACGCATCAAACGCAATCCTGATCTGGGATACCTTCGAGATCGCAAAGGATGAACTGGCAAGCCGTCTCGAGAATCCAAGCGTGGAAGACACCGGGCTAACGGCAGAGCAGATCGAAGAAAGCATCTGGGAAGACCACGATCTATACCGTGTTCGGTGGGAAGACTACCAGGATCTTCTCTCAGATATCCTGGACGAAGAGTCATTTGAGGGTGGATGGTGGTTCCACGAGTCCAGCACTCCCTATATACACCGACAATATTTCGTGCGTCTACGTGATGCCGGTGAGTTTGGCGAGAAGTTCACGCTGTCCCTGAATGACTGGACGCTGCGCATGTGGAAAGATGAGGCCGACAAGTCTCTTCGCTTCTCTGTATCCGATCACGATGGCACCAGCTGGCACAAGATCACCCCAGTTCCATGGGAGCCAGGCGATTTCGAGGACGCCTTGACAAGTTTCATGGAGGCTCTTCGGTACCATTCTGTGGGCTTCAAGAGCGGGTCTACGCAGGACTACGACAGCAACGAGAACCAGTTCATTTACCACTGCGAGACGTTCTGGAACTCGTTGGGGGCCTGGGAC
>Ga0316630_10000927_pt1 | contig 10297 bp, 7 predicted proteins | sample OWC_May_M1_C1_D6_FD_207658 | JGI IMG/M metagenome (GOLD analysis project Ga0316630, IMG submission 207658) | Wetland soil microbial communities from Old Woman Creek delta, Ohio, United States - OWC_May_M1_C1_D6_A | ecosystem: Environmental > Terrestrial > Soil > Wetlands | place: USA: Ohio...
ATGCCAAGCTCCCGTGCGCGCCTCGCAACAATCGGGGAATTACGCGCCGACAGGATCGCAACGTCGATCCCGCGCCCGAGCAGCATCTTGATGCCGTGGCCATCGCGCACGTCGAAGGCCTTGAGCGCCTCGCCCTCGGGCCCGTAGTAGAGCCTGCCATCGGTCAGCACGCCGTCGACATCGAGGATGGCGAGTCGCACCCGCGCCGCGCGCTGTTCGGCCGTCATCTAGATGACTTTCGCGTTCATCAGGTCGAGGTTGTTCAGCGCTCCGACCAGCCGGCCGCCTCCGTCGATGACCAGCAACTGGTTCTTCCGATTGCGGTCCATCAGCTGCGCGGCTTCAACCGCGAGCGCATCGGGGTCGATCGTCAGCGGCGTGCGGGTCATGACGTCCGCGACAGCGAGTGGGCGCACATCGCCGACACGCTCGAGCAGGCGGCGCAGATCACCGTCGGTGAAGATGCCGGTCAGCGTTCCATGCTCGTCGAGCACGGCGGTCATGCCCAGCTGCTTGCGCGTGATCTCGTGCAGCGCGTCCATGACTGTGGCCGCGCTGGAAACGCGCGGAATGGCATCGCCGCTGCGCATGACATCGCTGACCCGAGTCAGCAGCTTCCGGCCGAGGGCGCCGGCGGGATGTGAGCGGGCAAAGTCTTCCTGCCCAAAGCCTCGCGCGTCGAGGCAGGCGATGGCGAGCGCATCGCCGAAGGCGAGCATCGCCGCGGTCGAGGACGTCGGTGCGAGGTTCAGCGGGCAGGCTTCCTTCTCGACATGGACATCCAGGTGGACATCGGCAAGCCGGGCCAGCGCCGAACTGGCGCTGCCCGTCATCGCGATCAGCGGTGTGCCCGCGCGCTTGGCCACCGGAAGGATGGTCAGCAACTCGTCGCCTTCGCCCGAGTAAGACAGCGCGAGCAGCACGTCGTCGCGGGTGATCATGCCGAGGTCGCCGTGAGCGGCTTCGGCCGCATGAACGAACATTGACGGGGTGCCGGTCGAGGCCAGCGTGGCGGCGATCTTCCGCCCGATGTGACCGCTCTTGCCTATGCCGGTAACGACGACCCGCCCGCGGCAGCGAAGCAGCAGCGTGACGGCCTTGCCGAACGTCTCATCGATCCGGGCGGCAAGTGCGGCGACGGCGCTGGCCTCGATCTCGATCACTTCGCGCGCCAGCGCCAGCGCGCTCGCGTTCGCTTCGTTCGTCTTGGCGGAGGCGGGCATCGACTGCAGCGAGGTTTCTGTTTGAAAGATGGTGGCGCAGGGCCATGCGGGAGGCTGCGGCGATAATACACGCGGAACCGGCGCTGGCATGACGTTTGCTTGCGCGGCTCGTCCGACCCTGCCCCACGCCTGCAATCGATGACATCAGGTCTTGAAGTAACGCTTGTTCTGCTTGCCACCGTGGTGCTTGGCGTGGTCGCCTTCCGCCTGTTGTCGTTGCCACCGCTGCTCGCCTACCTCGCGGTGGGCATCCTGATCGGCCCCAACGCTTTCGGCCTGGTTCCGGATAGCAAGCAGACGCGCTACCTGGCGGAGTTCGGCGTCGTCTTCCTGATGTTCTCGATCGGCCTCGAGTTTTCGCTGCCGCGACTGAGATCCATGCGGCGCATCGTGTTTGGACTCGGCGGTGCGCAAGTCGGGCTGACGATCGCCAGTGCGCTGTTGGCCGGCGCAGCGCTCGGGCGCTATCTCGGTGTCGATATTGCCGGGTCCTTCGCGCTCGGGGCCGCGCTGGCGATGTCGTCGACCGCCATCGTCATGAAACTGATTGCGGAGCGCATGCAGCTGGACACAGAGCACGGCAAGCGCATCGTCGGCGTCCTGCTGTTCCAGGACCTTGCTGTCGTGCCGCTGTTGGTCGTGATCCCGGCGCTGGCTGCAGATACCGGCGACCTCGGCTGGACTCTCGGCGCCGCGATCCTCAAGGCGACGGCACTTCTGGCGGTGCTGCTCGCCGGCGGTCAGCGTGTGCTGCGTTGGTGGCTGCACCTGGTGGCCAGGCGCAAGTCGCACGAGTTGTTCACGCTCAACGTGCTACTCATCACACTCGGACTCGCTTGGCTGACCGAAATTGCCGGACTCTCGCTCGCGCTGGGCGCGTTCGTGGCCGGGATGCTGATCGCCGAGACCGAGTTTCGCCATCAGGTCGACGAAGACATAAAGCCGTTCCGGGACGTGTTGCTAGGCCTGTTCTTCGTGACGATCGGCATGCTGCTGAACCCGCGTGTCGTGGTCGAGCACTTCGGATGGGTGCTGCTGGCGTTGACCGTGCCGGTGGTGTTCAAGTTCGGTCTGATCTGGCTGCTGGCTCGGCTGTTCGGCGCGGCCGCCGGGACCTCAATCCGGGCCGCACTTGCTCTCGCCACCGCGGGTGAGTTCGGCTTTGTTCTGCTCGGACTCGCGGGCCAGTTCCGCTTGCTTGACGATCTGATCCTGCAGATCGTGCTGGCCGCGATGCTGTTGTCGATGCTGGCCGCGCCCCTGCTTGTGCAACACGCGGACTGGATCGCGATGAGGCTGGCATCGAGCGAGTGGCTGCAAAAGTCACTCGAGATCGCGCAGATCGCCCAGCGCGCCATTGCCACTGAGCGCCACGTGGTGATCTGCGGCTTTGGGCGCAGCGGCCAGCACCTGGCAAAGATGCTCGAGCAGGAGGGTATCGGCTATGTCGCACTCGATCTCGATCCGGACCTTGTGCGCGAAGCCGCGGCGGCCGGCGACTCGGTTGTCTATGGCGATGCAGCGCGCCGCGAGACGCTGGTTGCGGCCGGCATACGGCGCGCGGCGGCGCTGGTCGTCACCTACGCGGATACCCGGTCAGCGCTCAAAGTGTTGCACCACGCCCATGAATTGCGGCCCAATCTCGCCGTCATTGTCCGGACGCAGGATGACCACGATCTAGACAAGCTGATGCAGGCCGGGGCCACCGAAGTCGTGCCGGAAGTAATCGAGGGCAGCCTGATGCTGGGGTCCCACGCTCTGGTGCTGCTCGGCGTGCCGGTGGGACGCGTGGTCCGGCGTGTGCGCGAGGCGCGTGACCAGCGCTATCGCCTGCTGCGCGGTTATTTCCATGGCACCGGCGATGAAGACCTGTCGCCTGAAGGCGAGTCCCACGAGCGATTGCATTCGGTGCCGATCGATGCCGGCGCCCTGGCGATCGGCAAACGTCTGGCGGATCTCGGTCTGGAAGGAGTGGGAGCCGAGGTCACCGCTGTACGCCGGCGCGGGATTCGCGGCGCGGACCCGAGTCCTGAGATGACACTGCAGGTCGGCGATGTGATCGTTCTGCGCGGCGTGCCCGAGTCGCTCGAGCAGGCCGAGGAAAGGTTGCTGGAGCGATGACGCGACTGCTTCGTGTTCTCGTGGCTACGGCAGTTGCGTTGGTCACCGTCACCAAGGCGAGCGCCGAGGAGGCTGCCTGGGCAGCGCTGCGCGAGCCCGGGACCGTGCTGATTGTCCGCCACGCCGAGACAGTGCCAGGCATTGGCGATCCTCCCGGCTTTCAACTCGACGACTGCGCAACGCAGCGCAACCTTTCCGAAACGGGGCGGGCGCAGGCGCTCGCGATGGGGCGGAAGCTGGCCGAGCAGGGCATCGCGGTTACGCGTGTCGAGTCGAGCCGCTGGTGTCGAACTGCGGACACCGCACGTCTGGCCTTCCCGCGCCTGCAGGTGGTGTTTCTTGAGGCGTTGAACTCGTTCTTCGAGGATCGTTCAGCTGCTACCAGGCAGACCCGCGCGCTGAGTGTTCGCATTGCGGAGTGGAAAGGCCCCGGAGTGCTGGTACTGGTCACGCACCAGGTCAACATCTCGGCCCTCACGGGCCGCCCGACCGCTGTAGGCGAGGCGGTCGTGCTGCGTCCCGCCGGCGGCGATGTGCGAGTGGTGGGGACCGTCAGGTTCTGAACTGCTCTACGCAGCGCGCTTCCGGCGTCGCCGCGCCAGTACCGGTGCAAGGTACGTGCCGGTATGGCTCTCCGTACTGGCCACGATCTGTTCGGGCGGTCCGGCCGCGATGATGCGACCGCCGCCGTCGCCACCTTCCGGTCCGAGGTCGACCACCCAGTCGGCGGTCTTGATGACGTCCAGGTTGTGCTCGATGACGACCACTGTGTTGCCGGCATCGCGCAACTGGTGCAGCACCTTGAGCAGCAGTGCGATGTCGTGGAAGTGCAGTCCGGTCGTCGGCTCATCGAGAATGTAGAGCGTCTTCCCGGTGTCGCGCTTCGAGAGCTCGAGCGAGAGCTTGACGCGCTGTGCTTCTCCGCCCGACAGTGTCGTCGCGCTCTGGCCAAGCCGCACATAGCCGAGACCGACGTCGAGCAGCGTCTGCAGCTTGCGGGCGATGGTCGGCACGGCGTTGAAGAACTCGAATGCGTCTTCGACGGTCTGGTCGAGCACCTCGGCGATGTTGCGGCCCTTGTAGTGCACCTCGAGTGTTTCCCGGTTGTAGCGCTTGCCGTGACAGACGTCACAGGGCACGTAGACGTCCGGCAGGAAGTGCATCTCGACCTTGATGACACCATCGCCCTGGCAGGACTCGCAGCGTCCGCCCTTGACGTTGAACGAGAAGCGGCCAGCCTCGTAGCCGCGCTCGCGCGCGGTCGGTGTCTCGGCAAAGAGTTCCCTGATTGGCGTGAAAAGTCCCGTGTACGTGGCGGGGTTGCTGCGTGGCGTGCGGCCGATCGGACTCTGGTCGACGCTGATCACCTTGTCCACGTGCTCGAGTCCCTCGATCATCGTGTACGACGCCGGCTCGGCCGCGGAGCCGTACAGGTGGCGCGCGACGGCGGAATACAGCGTGTCGTTGACCAGCGTCGACTTGCCTGAGCCCGAGACACCGGTGATGCAGGTCAGCAGGCCGATCGGCAGGTCCAGCGTGACGTTTTTCAGGTTGTTGCCCTGTGCGCCGATCAGCTTGAGCCAGTGTGTGAATGGCGGCGTGCGGTCGGCGGGAATCTCGATCTGGCGTCGGCCCGCCATGTACTGGCCCGTGAGCGACTTGCCGTTCGTCACGATCTCGTCGAGGGTGCCGCAGGCGACCACTTCGCCGCCGTGCGCGCCAGCCCCCGGCCCCATGTCGACGATGTAGTCGGCGGCGCGGATCGCGTCCTCGTCGTGCTCGACGACGATCACGCTGTTGCCGAGATCGCGCAGGTGCTTCAGCGTCCCGATCAGCCTGTCGTTGTCGCGCTGGTGCAGTCCGATCGAGGGTTCGTCCAGCACATACATCACGCCAGTGAGGCCGGATCCGATCTGCGAGGCGAGCCGTATGCGCTGCGATTCACCGCCTGACAGCGTGTCGGCAGACCGATCGAGCGACAGGTAGTCGAGGCCGACATTGACCAGGAAGTGCAGCCGCGAACCGATCTCCTTCACGATCTTGGAGGCGATTTCCTTCTTCGCACCCGTGAAGGCGAGGGACTCGAAGTACTTCGACGCCTCTGCCAGCGGCGCCGCGGAGATCTGCCAGATGCCGCGCTGCTGATTGCCCTCGCCGATGAAGACATTGCGCGCCTCCCGCCGCAGTCGCGATCCCTCGCAGACAGGACAGGCGCGCTGGCTACGGAGCTTGGAAAGCTCGTCGCGCACGACCAGCGAGTCCGTCTCGCGCAGGCGGCGCTCGAGGCTGGGGATCACGCCTTCGAAGGGGTGCCGGCGCACCATCTTGCGGCCGCGTTCGTTCGTGTAGGTGAACGGGATCTCGGTCTCGCCGGAGCCGTGCAGGATCACCTTCTGTGCCGATTCCGGCAGCTGGTCGAATGGCTGGTTGAGATCGAAGCCGTAGTGCTGCGCAACGGTGACGAGCATCTGGTGGTAGTACTGGTTGCGCGCATCCCAACCCTTGATCGCTCCGCTGGCGAGCGCGAGCTCCGGGTGCGCGACGACGCGCTGCTCGTCGAAGTACTCGACGGTGCCTATGCCGTCACAGGCTTCGCACGCGCCCATCGGATTGTTGAAAGAGAAGAGACGCGGTTCCAGCTCTGCCAGCGAGTAACTGCACACCGGGCACGCGAAACGGCTCGAAAACGCGATCTCCTGGCCGTTGTCGAGATCGAGCAGCAAGGCACGCCCGTCGGCCAGCCGCAGTGCCGTCTCGAACGATTCGGCCAGCCTTTGCTTGGCATCCGCACGCACCTTCAGGCGGTCGACCACTACATCGAGCGAATGCTTCTCATTCTTTGCCAGCGGCGGCACGCTGTCGGCTTCGACCACCGCGCCGTCGATGCGAAAGCGCACGAAGCCCTGCACCTGCATGTCGTCGAAGAACTCGACGAACTCGCCCTTGCGCTCACGCACGACCGGTGCCAGGACGAGGATCTTGGTGTCTTCCGGCAGCGTGATCGTCGCGTCCACCATCTGCGAGACGCTTTGCGACTGCAGTGGCACCTTGTGATCCGGACAATATGGAGTGCCCACCCGCGCGAACAGCAGCCGCAGGTAGTCGTGAATTTCGGTCACGGTACCGACCGTCGAACGCGGGTTGTGCGAGGACGCCTTCTGCTCGATCGCGATCGCCGGCGACAGGCCCTCGATCAGGTCGACGTCCGGCTTTTCCATCAGTTGCAGGAACTGCCGCGCATAAGCCGACAGCGACTCGACGTAGCGACGCTGGCCCTCGGCGTACAGCGTGTCGAATGCCAGCGACGACTTGCCCGAGCCCGACAGACCGGTGATGACGATCAGCCGCTGGCGCGGCAGGTCGAGGTCGATGCTCTTGAGATTGTGGGTGCGGGCGCCGCGGATGCGGATTTCGTCCATCGGGGAGGCGAACTGCGAGAGGCGAACTTGTTACTATAGCCACAAAGCTCATCGCTCCCGGACCCACATCAGCTGCCGCGCTGAAAGCTGGGATCCACGCCCCCGAAGGAGGACAGCATGGCATCCGTCAACAAGGTGATTCTGATCGGCAATCTCGGGCGCGATCCCGAGACGCGGTACACCGCCGATGGCGCCGCCATCACCAATGTTTCGATCGCGACGACGCGCCGCTACAAGGATGCCTCCGGCCAGCAGCAGGAGGAAACCGAGTGGCACCGCGTCGCGTTCTTCGGCCGACTGGCCGAGATTGCGGGTGAGTACCTGCGCAAGGGCCGCCCGGTGTATGTCGAGGGCCGGCTGCGCACGCGCAAGTGGCAGGACAAGGATGGCAACGACAAGTACACGACCGAAGTCGTTGCCGAGAACATGCAGTTGCTGGGTTCGCGAGAGGGGATGGGCGGCGCAGCCGAGCTGGAAGGCGGGGAAGAGGCACGTGCCCCGGCGCCGGCCCGCTCCGGCGGAGCGCGTCCCGCGCCTGCAGCCAAGCCGGCGACCAACATCGCCGACATGGACGAAGACATTCCGTTCTAGCGATTCGGGGCGAGGGCCGCGCGTGCGATCTGCCGAGGTCGACCGCGCTGCGGGCCTTGCATCCATCGAACCTGGCCGCAATCTGCCGTGCTCCTACTGCTCGGCGGCTGCGCATCGGACGGCGGGCGCTTTTGTCTGTCGGTAGTACCACGTAGGCAATTTCGGGTATTCCGGGGCTCGCGCGCGAACGCTAAGGTCGGTTGGCTGGCCGGCGCTTCCGCTCTTCTGCCTTCGACTAGTGTCCCGCCTCGCATTCTGCGCTGCGCACGATGTGGGTTCCGAACCTCCGACGGTCCGTCGTCGGTGCATCGCGATCAACTCCCATGGATTTGAGCTTTCTGCCTGACTGGCCACCCGTGTTTCCCGCTGCCGTTGCGGTGGCGGCGTTGGCCTTGCTTGCGGCCGCGTTCGGCGAGGTGGCGGCACGCTGGCTCAGCGCGCCGCGGCTCCTCGGATATCTCGCCGCTGGCGCCTGCTTCGGTGCCGGCGGGTACCTGCTGCAGGCCCTGAACATGGAGCAGTTGCCGACCGGGACTCTGCGCTTCTCCCTGGAATTCGCGGCTGCGATCATCTCGTTCGACCTGGGCCAGCGCGTCTCGTTTGGTTGGCTGCGCCGCAATCCCGCACTGCTCGGCGCGAGCCTGCTAGAGAGCGGGCTCACGTTCGCCGTTGTTTTTGCGGTTCTGCATTGGCTCGATGTGGCGCCGCTGGCGGCTGCACTGATCGCCACGGTCAGCATGTCGACGTCGCCCGCGGTGGTGCTGGCCGTCACGCGCGAGGCTCGGTCGCAAGGACAGGTCACGGAGCGTGTTCTGCTGCTGACCGCACTGAACTCGATCTATGCGGTGGTGTTGTCGACGCTGCTTCTCGCCTGGGCCCGCGTCGAGACGCGCGGCTTGCTCGATGACTACCTGCTGCATCCGCTCTACCTGATCGTGGGTTCGCTCGCGGTGGCCGCACTGGGGGCGCGCATCCTGCTCCTCGTCGCGGGATTTGTCGGGCGTGACCGTGCTGCGCAGCTCACGCTGATGCTGGCTGTGGTGTGGATCGTGTTCGCGTCCGCACTCACGCTGCGGCTTTCGCCGCTGCTCGCCTCGCTGGCCTGCGGTGCCTTTGTGCGGGCGTTTGACCGCGGCCGTCGATTCTCGGGCAGCGATTTCGGACTGGTCTCGGCGCTGGCCCTGATGCTCTTCTTCGCGCTGTCGGCGGCCACGGTTGACCTCAGCGTTGTGCTCAACGTCGGGTTGCCGACGCTCGCGTTGGTGCTCGCGCGCACAGCATGCAAGGTGACGGCGGTGGGCCTGCTGGCGCCACTGACCGGCATCGTCTGGCGCAAGGGGCTCCTCATCGGCCTCGGGCTGCTGCCGATGTCCGCTATCGCGCTGATGCTGACGCAGCAGGTGACGCAGTTTGATCCGCAGCTGGGCGCGCAGGCGGGAGGGGTGCTCCTTGCCAGTGTCATCATCTTCCAGATCGTCGGCGCGCTGACGCTCGTGTACTCGTTGCGGGCCAGCGGCGAAGCGAAGGAAGCGCCATGAGGCGACCAGCGCGATCCTTTCGGCGGCATGAGTTCGACATACAGAGTGACCAATGAGCAACACCGTCCTCGACTTCACGGCTTCGCAGCCGCTTTCCGTCGGTGTCGAGCTAGAGCTGCAGCTGATCGACCGGCGCACGGGTGACCTGACGCGCGCAGCGTCCGACCTGATCGCGCTCGTAACCCGCAAACCCTTCCCGGGCGACATCAAACCGGAAATCACCGAAAGCATGCTCGAGGTGAGCACGTCGGTTCACACGGCCTATGCGCCGCTGCGCGCCGAGCTGATCGCAATGCGCGACACCCTGGTGGTCGGTGCCGACAGGCTCGACATCGAAGTGGCCGGGGGCGGCGCGCATCCTTTCCAGCGCTGGTATGACCGTCAGATCTATGATCGCCCGCGCTTTCGCCACGTGGCGGGGCTCTATGGCTACCTCGCGAAGCAGTTCACCGTATTCGGGCAGCATGTCCACATCGGCTGCGAAAACGGCACCCAGGCGATGCGCCTGCTGCACCAGCTATCGACCTACATACCGCAGTTCATTGCGCTGGCGGCGAGCAGCCCCTACTTCCAGGGCGTCGATACATCGTTCGACTGTTCACGCCTGAACAGCATTTACGCGTTCCCGCTGTCGGGTCGGGCGCCGTTCCTGACCGACTGGCGCGCGTTTGAGCAGTATTTCGACAAGCTGCGCCGGCTAGGCGTGGTCGAAAGCATGAAGGACTTTTACTGGGACATCCGCCCAAAGCCGGAGTACGGAACGATCGAGGTCCGTGTCTTCGATACCCCGCTGACGGTCGAGCGGGCGGCTGCGCTCGCAGCCTATCTGCAGGCGATCTGTCGCATGCTGCTGGAACACGACGAGACGGTCACCGAGGACATCTATCTCGTCTACAACTACAACCGCTTCCAGGCCTGCCGCTTCGGGCTCGAGGGCCAGGTGCTGGACAGCATCACCGGCGACTCGACGCCGCTGCACATCGCGGTCCTGCGCACTTTGGAGGCATGTCGTCCGCACGCGCGCGAACTGGGTTCGATCGATGCCCTCGACGAGATCGAGCGCTGGGTCCGCACTGGAGGCAACGATGCGCGCTGGCAACGCGAAACGATGCAGCAGTCGCACTCGCTGAGCGAACTGGTGCTGCAGTCGGCAGACCGGTGGCGCGGAAGAGTTCCCGTGCCGCATGGCACGACCGACTGAGACTAATTCGAGCTGCCGTGCAGCAGCTGCAGGACCTCGTCGTGTAGTTGGCCCGCGCTGGCGATGAGCGACAGCTCCGCCACGGGATCACCGCCGGTCCAGCTCGTCACCACGCCGCCGGCCGCCTCGACGACCGGAACGATCGCGGCCACGTCCCAGTGGGCCAGTGTGGGATCGAGCATCAGATCCGCGCCGGCGGTGGCG
>Ga0316630_10000931_pt1 | contig 10293 bp, 11 predicted proteins | sample OWC_May_M1_C1_D6_FD_207658 | JGI IMG/M metagenome (GOLD analysis project Ga0316630, IMG submission 207658) | Wetland soil microbial communities from Old Woman Creek delta, Ohio, United States - OWC_May_M1_C1_D6_A | ecosystem: Environmental > Terrestrial > Soil > Wetlands | place: USA: Ohio...
CGGGTACCAGTTCGGACGCTCCTGCTTCGACACGATCTTCGTGAAGCCGAGCGGCGTTTTCCAGTCCATCTTGCCGGTGCTGATCGGATACGTGCGCACCACGCGCCGCTCGCCCTTCTTCGCCGGCGGGTAGTAGTACAGACGGTGCTCGGGCAGGTTGACGACCACGCCCTCGCGCGGCGCATCCGGGAGAATGAAACGCGTCGGGATCAGGATCTCCGTCCCCGCGCCCGGCAGCCACGGATCCACGCCGGGATTCGCTGCGATGATCTCCTCGTAGCCGACGCCGTAGCGGCGACCGACGTCGAGCAGCGTATCCTCGTGCTCGGCGATCGCCGTCGTGACCACGCCGACCACGTTGTCGCCGTTCTCCGGCAGCACGTACTCCGCGCCGCCCCCGAACGCAGCCCCGCTGGCGAGCAGCCAGGCCGTCGAGAACAGTGGGCGGACGTGCGTGAGGATCGAACGGACCCTGTGGTGAAACCTTGCTGACATGCGGCGCATTCTAAACACAGGCTGGAAGCAGGTCCCGACTTCGTTGACCGTGCGCCCATTACACCAGTAGCCTTGCGCGCGGGAGACCAAATGCCATACAAGCTCACCATCGAACTCTCGGACCGTGACCTGCGTCACTTCCGGCGCGAGTTGCGCCGGACGCGGGAGGCCGTGGGCATTGCGGACGACGAGGAGATCCTCTCGGCGGCGGCGGACCTGGTCGCATCCATGCGGCGCTCCGATCTGCCGGACTTCGTCACTGAGCGGCTCGACAAGCTCGAGACGACGCTGGCCATGCTCACCGATGCCGACTGGCAACTCGACCAGGACGAGCGCAATCCGATGCTGTCCGCCCTGGCCTACCTCTGCGATCCGGAGGACCTGATTCCGGACGACATCCCGGGCATCGGCCTCCTCGACGACGCGGTGATGATCGAACTCGTGTTCCGCGAGTTGCGGCACGAGATCGAGGCATACGAGGATTTCCAGCGTTTTCGCCAGGACTTGCCGAAAGGGCTCGGGCAGAACAAGGATCCGGCGGCCGTGGCCGCCCGGCTGGCGCGCCGCCGTGAGCAACTGATGGATCGGATGCGACGCCGTCGCGCCGAGGAACTCAAGCGGGCGAGTGCGTGATCCCGGGCGTCAGCCGGGAGCAGTGACGCGCGCCATCAACTCCCCGATCTGCGCCGGCACCCCCTTGCGGGCCTCCGTCATCGCCACGCCGATCGCGTTGGCGAATGACACGCGATCGGCGCCACCGTGGCTCTTGATCACCACACCGGCGAGGCCGACCATGCTGGCCCCGTTATAGGCGCGCGGGTCAAGGCGGACCTTCAGTGCCTTCAGCGCCGGAGCCGCGGCCACCGCGCCCGCCTTGCGAAGCGGTCCGCGGGTGAACTCCTCGCGCATCGCGCCACTGATGAAACGCGCGAGCCCCTCCATGGTCTTGAGCGCGACGTTTCCGGTGAAGCCGTCGGTCACCACCACGTCGATGTCGCCCGAGAAAATGTCGTCGCCCTCGACAAAGCCCCGATAGTTGATTGGCGCGCCAGCGAGCCGCCGATGCGCCTCGCGGATCTGCTCCGTCCCCTTGATGTCCTCCTCGCCGATGTTGAGGAGCCCCACGCGCGGATGCTCGATCCCGTGCAGGTCGGCGGCGATGATCGACCCCATCACGGCGAACTGTACGAGGTGGTCGGCGGAGCAGTCGGGATTGGCGCCAAGGTCGAGCATGACCGTGTGACCGTGCACGGCCGGCACGGCCGACACGATCGCGGGCCGGTCGATGCCGGGGATCATGCCGAGAACGAAACGGGAGGTGGCGAGCAGCGCGCCGGTGTTGCCGGCGGAAACGCAGGCGGCCGCCTCACCCTTCTTCACCAGGTTGATGGCCACCCGCATCGAGGAATTCTTCTTGCGCCGGACCGCATCCTGCGGACGCTCGTCCATGCCGACGACTTCGCTCGCCTCCACGACCGTCCAGCGCCCGGTGGGCGCCGTGCGGAGCAGCGGGCGCAGGACTTCCCCGCGGCCTACGAGCAGTAACCGGAGGTCCGGCGTCGAGGCCAGGACGTCCAGCGCTGCGGGGACGGCGACTTCGGCGCCGTGATCGCCACTCATGGCGTCCACGGCGATGGTGAGCCCGGCAGTCATGCGCGGGCGCGGGCGGCGAAAATTACTCCTGGCCTTCCTCGGCCACCGGCTTCTCGATCACCTTCTTGCCGCGGTAGAAGCCGTCGGGGGTGATGCGGTGACGCAGGTGCGTCTCGCCGCTGGTGCGATCGACTGACAGCGCGGGGCCGCGCAGTGCGTCGTGCGAACGGTGCATGCCCCGCTTGGAGGGGCTCTTGCGGCTCTTTTGAACTGCCATGGTCTCGTCTCCTGTCGCGGGTCAGCGCTCGCCCTTGTCGAGCAGTTCCCGCAGGTTCGCAAAAGGTCTCTGTTTCTCTTCCGCCACTGCCACAGGCTCGACGGCGGCCTTCGCGGCCGGAGCCTCGCCGCACAGTGCGCGGTCGTCGTGCATCGGCACCAGCGGCATGCCGAGCAACACCTGTTCCTCGATCAACTCGCCGAGCGACAATCGCTCGGCGTCGCCCAACAGCGGCTCGTAGCCGCCCGGCACTTCTTCGTCGTCACTCGCCACGACGGCGAGCACTGCCGACTCGTCGATGCCGCATTCGCAGGGACGCATGCAGCGCTGGCAGGTCAGGACGACGACGCCCTCGACCCGTGCCTCGACGGTCGGGCGTCCTTCGAACCTGCCGAACGTCAGCACCGCATGTGCGTGCGTGCCCTCGAGCGCACCGGCCTCCACCAGCCTCGGCAACTGGCTCAGGCGTAACTCGCGTTCGAGCCTGGCCGCGCGGCCTGCCAGCTCGACCGCATTGACTTGATCGGCCGGGGCGGGCGACATGGGGCGCGTATAATATTGATCGCCCTCCCCTGTGTCAAAACGAATTCGAGCTTAAACCCTTGTTTTTCAAGGATCAGAGCGCGCCGGAGATCCCAGTGAACGCGCCGGATGCCCCGTGGCTGGTGCTCGCCTCCACCTCCGCGTACCGACGTGCCCTGCTGGAGCGCCTGCGCGTGCCGTTCGAGTGCGTCGCTCCCGAGGTGGACGAACTGCGCCTGGCCGACGAACCCGCAGCACAGATGTCGCAGCGCCTGGCCCGCCGGAAAGCCGAAGCAGTGGCCGCGACGCGCGCCGGGTTGATCGTGGTCGGCTCCGACCAGGTCGCGCTGCGTGGCGATACCCTGCTCGGCAAGCCCGGCACGTTAGAGCGGTGCGTTGGCCAATTGCGGGAGTCCTCGGGCCGCGAAGTCGTGTTCCTGACCGCCGTGCACGTCATCGACGGACGGGCCGGGCGATCCGAATCGCACGTGGACCGGACGGTCGTGCGATTCCGGACGCTGACCGACGCTGAAATCGCCCGCTACGTGGCCGCCGACGAGCCACTCGACTGCGCAGGCGGGTTCAAGGCTGAGTCGCTCGGCATCGCGTTGTTCCAGTCCGTCGAGTCCGTGGACCCGACCGCACTCACCGGCCTGCCGCTGATCTGGCTTTGCGGCGCGCTGCGCCGCGCCGGGATCCCGGTGCCTTGATCAAGGCGTCGAGGACGGCGCCCAGATCGTCCCCCAGCGGCGCGCTCACCAGCAGCGGTTCCTTCGTTCCCGGGCGGGTAACACCGATCGACGCCGCGTGCAGGAACATGCGGTGCAGCCCGTATTCCCGCAGCGCCTCGTTACGCTCGCGGTCCCCGTACTTGTCGTCACCCGCGACCGGGTGCCCGGCGTAAGCGGCATGCACGCGGATCTGGTGCGTCTTGCCCGTACCGATCTCCACCTCCATCAGGGTTGCCACGGTGCCGAAGAACTGCACCGGCCGGAACGTGCTGACGGCCATCTGGCCGTGACCGCGGACGGCGACGTGACGCTCGCCACCGCGGCGTTCCCCCGTCGCCAGTGGCAGCTCGATGCGCTTGTGCCCAAGGTCCCACTTGCCGCAGACGAGCGCGAGATAGCGCTTCTCGGCCAGGCCCTCCCGCAGCTGTGCGTGCAGGTCCCGGAGCGCCGCACGGCGCTTCGCCACGATCAGGCAGCCGCTTGTCTCCCGGTCGAGCCGGTGCACGAGGTCGAGTTCCTTCAGGTCGGGACGAGCCGCCCGCAACGCCTCGATCACGCCGTGGCTGGTGCCGCTGCCGCCGTGCACCGCCACGCCCGCCGGCTTGTTGAGCACCATCAGGTCGGCGTCCTCGTACACGATGGCCGCCGTGAGAAACGCCTGCAGGGATGCGCTCGGAGGTCGCGCAGCGCCGCCCGTCGTGGGCTCCGGCCGACGGACGGGCGGCAGGCGGATGCGATCACCGGCGGCCACGCGCTGGTCCGGCTTGGCACGCTTGCTGTTGACCCGGACCTCGCCCTTGCGCAGCAGTCGATAGACGTGCGTGCGTGGCACGCCTTTCAGGACGCGGACGAGGAAATTGTCGAGTCGCTGGCCGGCGTCGCCTTCGCCGGCCTCCACGTACTGCACGCCACTCGCCCGGACGGGCGTCGGCTGCCCGCTGTTGCCCTGGGGATCCTCGTAAGCCATTGATTTACCGGCCTTCACTTGTTACAGTCCGGGTCGAAGCGCCGACCAGCCGCCAGAAGTGCGGCCGGATGAGCGCGGAATGAGCGTTGCGAGCCCGACTCCCGCTGGGCGTGGGCCGCGCGCATCTTAGTTGGTTCTGAGACATCAGACCATCGAACTGCCGTGAACACGTAGCAGGCGCCGCGGCCCCGGCGGGCGGCGGGCCGGGCGCGATTCCCGGCGGGAACGATGCCATACAGCACCAGGATTCGGTCAGGCGCCGCGCCACCATCGCGGAGCCGCAACAACAGCAGCATGAATCACGCCGCTGACAGACCTCTCCGCAAGGCCACGGCACCACCCGTCCGGTCGTTCACGGCCCCTGTCTCCGTATTTGAGAGGGCCGATGAAGAGAATGCTCGTCAACGCAACCCAGGAAGAGGAGTTGCGCGTTGCGCTGGTGGACGGCCAGCGGATCTATGACCTCGATATCGAAATCCCGTCCAGGGAAACCAAGAAAGCCAACGTCTACAAGGGCCGGATCACTCGCGTAGAACCCAGCCTCGAAGCGTGCTTCGTCGATTACGGCGCCGAGCGCCACGGCTTCCTGCCCCTGAAGGAAGTCTCCCGCGACTACTTCAAGACCCGTGAGGGCAATGGCGAAGGCCGTCCGGGCATCCGCGACCTGATCGAGGAAGGCCAGGAACTCATCGTCCAGGTCGAGAAGGAGGAACGCGGCAACAAGGGCGCCGCCCTCACGACCTTCGTGAGCCTGGCGGGCCGCTTCCTGGTGCTGATGCCGAACAACCCGCGCGCGGGCGGCGTGTCGCGCCGCATCGAGGGTGACGACCGCGACCAGCTTCGCGAGGCCATGGACAGCCTGCAGATCCCGGACGGCATGGGCGCCATCGTGCGCACCGCCGGCGTCGGTCGCACGGCCGAAGAGCTGCAGTGGGACGTCAACAACCTGGTCGACATCTGGAACGCAATCAGGAACGCCTCGGAGGGTCGCCCTGCCCCGTTCCTGATCTACCAGGAGAGCAAGGCGATCCTGCGCGCGCTGCGCGACTACCTGTCCGACGACATCGGCGAGATCCTCGTGGACAAGCAGGAGATCCACGCCGAGGCGCAGGACTACATGCAGCGCTTCATGCCGGGGAACCTGCGCAAGCTCAAGTTCTACGACGACCACGTTCCGCTCTTCACGCGCTACCAGATCGAGAGCCAGATCGAGTCGGCGTACTCGCACAAGGTCACACTGCCTTCGGGTGGCAGCATCGTCATCGACCACACCGAGGCGCTGGTGTCGATCGACATCAACTCGGCCCGCAGCACGCGCGGCACCGACATCGAGACGACTGCCTGCAACACCAACCTCGAGGCTGCGGACGAAATCGCCCGCCAGATGCGCCTGAGGGACGTGGGCGGCCTGATCGTCATCGACTTCATCGACATGGAGTCGCAGAAGAACCAGCGCGCGGTCGAGGATCGCCTGCGCGACGCCGTCAAGCAGGACCGTGCCCGCATCCAGATCGGCCGCATCTCGCGCTTCGGGTTGCTGGAACTGTCCCGCCAGCGGCTGCGTCCGTCGATCAGCGAATCCACCAACATCGTCTGCCCCCGCTGCAGCGGCATGGGCGTGATCCGCAGCGTGGAATCGCTGGCGCTCGCCATCCTGCGCCTGATCGGCGAAGAGGCGCGCAAGGACCGCACCGCCAAGGTCATCGCGCAGTTGCCGGTCGACGTCGCCACGTACCTGATGAACGAGAAGCGCGACTGGCTCAACAGCATCGAGGCGCGCAGCGAGATCGACGTCATCCTCGTGCCGAACCGCTACCTCGAGACGCCCGCGTATGAACTGCGTCGCGTGCGTGACGACGAGGTGGGCCTGCCCGAGTTCTCGGTGATCAGCCACCAGATGGCCGTGCAGCCGACGGTGGACCTGGAGGCAATCGCCGCGGAAGAAAAGGCCCCCCCGCCGCCGCCCGTGCCCGCCGTGACGACGGTGGTCCCGAGCACGCCGGCCCCACCGCCTGCCCCTGAACCCGTCGTGGCAGCAGCGCCCGTCGCGGTGGCCGCGGCGCCGCAGTATGGTCCGCGCGATGGTGTGTTCGTGCGCGTGTGGCACTGGCTGTTTGGCGACAAGCGCGCCCCGGAGCCGCAGGCGGCTCCCGTGCGCAGCGAACACCCCCGCGACCGTGATCGCGACCGGCATCGCATGCGGGACCGCGAGGACCGCGGTGGCGAGCGCGGCGCGCGTCGGGACGGCCGGCGCGACGAGCGAGGCCGCGGTGACGGCCGCGGTGAAGGTCGTGGTGAACGACGCCCGGAGCCGCGTCGGGACGCGGAACGCCGGCCGGAAGGCCGCGGTGAACAACGTGGCGACCGCGGTCGTCGGCCTGACCAGCAGCAGTCCCAGGGCGGGCAGCGTGAGCGGCGCCCCGAGAGCCAGCAGCAACAGCAGCGTCCGCCGCAACAGCAGTCACAGCCACAGCAGCAGCCCCAGCCCGCACCACAGACCCAGCGTCCGGAAGGTGCGCCGCCCTCCGAAGGTCAACAGCGTAGCGACCAGCCGGAACGTGCCGAGGGCGAACGCGGTGGACGCCGATCGCGCCGCGGTGGACGTCGGCGTCGTCGCGAGCCCGGCGAGCAGCTGGGCGGCGAACAGCGCAACGACGGACGACCGACGGAAGGCGGCGAACCGGCGCAAGTAACGGCCAGCGGTGACTCTGCACGGCCCGAACCGAGGTCGGTCGACTTCAATCAGCCGGCAGAGCGCCCCGTCGAACGGGCGCCGGTAGAGTCTGCCCCACTCCCAATCGTGCGGCCGACGCACGAGGTGGCCGAATGGACGCCGGGCCCGCCGAGCGACGCGACGCGCGAGGGCCCGCGCAGCGAGCCTTGAGTGAGTCCCCCGGCGCCCTGCTAACGGCGCCGGGGCTTCGCCTGAGCCATGACTTCCTCGAGAAGGCCGGCAGCGGCTTCCTCGACGAGGTCGAGCACGCGCTCGAAACCGACCGCACCGCCGTAGTACGGGTCAGGCACGTCCACGATCTCGCTCGAGGCCGAAAATTCCATCAGGAGCCGTATCCGGTCCCGGTACTCCTCCGGACTCCGGTCGAACAAGGTCTCGCGGTTGAGACGGTCCATTGCGACGATCAGGTCGAACCGCTCGAAATCGGTCTCTGCCACCGTGCGGGCGCGCAGGCCGGTGAGGTCGATGCCGCGCCTCGCGGCTGCGGCAACAGCGCGCGGATCCGGCGGGTTCCCGACGTGATAGTCATGCGTCCCGGCCGAATCGACCTCGATGTCCACGGACGGCGCTCGTTCCCGGACCAGCCGTCGGAAGACACCCTCGGCCGTCGGAGACCGGCATATATTGCCCATGCAGACAAACAGGATCTTCATACGCCACCATTTTAGCGCGCCGTAAATGACACCGATGCCCCGCAGAGCCCGACGAATGATCGCTGGCGTGCTGGTCGCGATCGTCGCCCTCGTCGCCGCACTCGCGGCGTTCGTCTGGTGGGGGCCGATCACGGTCTCGGACAAGGGCATGATGCTCGGGTTCCTGCTGGGACGCGGCATCGATCCCCCCTCCGCGACCCGGGTCGCGATGCAGCTGAGGGTCCCGCCCGGACTCGCAGTTCACGCCTATTCGACCGACGTGCCGCTGGCACGCGTGATCACGTTTACGGAAGCGGGCGACCTGATCGTGAGCCGCACGCGCGCGGGCGCTGTCTCGCTCCTCGAGCGCGATCGCAACGGCGACGGCCGGGCGGACGGGCACCGAGTGCTGCTCGACGGCCTGGATGGTCCGCACGGGCTCGCGCTGCACGAAGGCTGGCTGTACGTGGCTGAGCGTACGTCCGTCGCCCGCGTGCGTTTCGACGCTGCGGTCGGCCGGCTCGCCGGGCCGTACACACGAATCCTCACTGGGCTGACGACGGACGGATTCCACCAGACCAAGACGATCGCCTTCGGCCCCGACGGCTGGTTGTACCTGTCGCAGGGCTCGAGCTGCAACGTCTGCATCGAGAAGGACGCGCGCCGGGCCACCGTGATGCGCATGCGAGCGGATGGCTCGCAGCCGGAGATCGTCGCGACGGGGCTGCGCAACAGCGTCGGCTTCGACTGGGCTCCGTGGGATGGAGGCCTGTACGCCACGGAGAACGGCCGCGACCTGCTCGGGGACGACCTCCCGCCGGATGAACTGAACCGCATCGAACCGGGCCGCTTCTACGGCTGGCCTTTCGTCAATGGCCCGGGCACTCCGGACCCCGACTTCGGCGCCGGCAATGAATCGAAGGCCGCCGGAGCCACGCCGCCCGTCCACGAATTCCGCCCGCACAACGCACCGCTCGGCATCCACTTCCTGCGTTCGGCGCAACTGTCGCCAGCACTGGAGCGGACGGCACTCGTGGCCTTGCACGGGTCGTGGAACCGAACGTCGCCCGACGGTTACAAGGTCGTGTCGCTGCAATGGCAGCCGGATGGCAGCATCGTCGAAGGCGATTTCCTCACGGGTTTCCTCGGCCCCGATGGAATCATCGGCCGGCCCGCCTGGGTGACCGAGGGGCCGGACGGCGCGATTTATGTCTCCGACGATTACGCGGGCGTCGTCTATCGCGTGATTGCCAACCAGCTTGCGAACGCCACGGGCCGATAGCCGTCAGGCGGCGGTCAGGTCCACTCGCGGGCCCGCTCGTCGAAGCGTGGCGAGCTCTTGCGCACGACGCAGAACCGCTGCCCGGTCGGTGCTTCCATGACCCACCAGGTGTGGACCTGGACCACGCGACGCGCGCCCAGTGCCTCGAGACGACGCACCTCTGCGTCGACGTCGTCCGTCTCGATGTCGAGGTGGACACGGCTCGGGTGACTCACGGACTGCACTTCGATGTGCAGTTCACCGGAAGGGTCCACGAGCCTCACGTACTTCTCGCCTTCCCCCGCGGGCAGTGCGCGGATCTCCATGCCGAGCGCATTTCCCCAGAAATCCGCCGCGGCGCGGAGATCGTCGGTATTGCAGTCGATGACGAACCCGGCGAGCTTGCTCTTGTGCATCGTCTGTCCCCTATTTCATCTTCGATGGAAGCCTGATGGTCTTGCCGGCGACCATGAACCGACCCTTGCCGCGATGATGAATCGTTCGCGGGTCCTTGACGGCCGGATCGATCCAGGCCTTGATCACCTCGACGACGAAAAAGCAGTACCGGGTGACCAGTCGTTTGTCGACGACGCGGCATTCGAGGTTTGCGTAGCATTCCTCGATCAGCGGCGCCGACACTTCCCTGGCGGCCGCAGGCGTAAGACCGAAGGCCTCGAACTTGTCGATTCCTGCGTCCGACGTGTTGCCGCATCGCACCACCGCGGGCGCCAGTTCGGCGGTCGGAATGGCGATCACGCATTCCCGCGCCGACTTGAGCGCGTGGAAAGTCCTGTTGCGGTCGCTCACCACGCATCCCACGAGTGGAGGCTCGAACTCCATCATCGTGTGCCACGACATCGTCATGACGTTCGGTCGTCCCTTGTGCGCAGTGGTGAGCAGCACGACCGGTCCTGGCTCGAGCAGCCCGTAAACCTTCGACAGCGGCAAGGCCCTTCTCGCGTGCTTCATGGCTTTCCAGCTCCCCACCCACCTCAGACTCGGATGACGTTGTTCGGGTTCGGACGCTCGTCCTCCGGTGCTTGGCTGTAGTCGCCAAAGGGCCCGTCGCGCTCGGCAACGG
>Ga0316630_10000932_pt1 | contig 10288 bp, 5 predicted proteins | sample OWC_May_M1_C1_D6_FD_207658 | JGI IMG/M metagenome (GOLD analysis project Ga0316630, IMG submission 207658) | Wetland soil microbial communities from Old Woman Creek delta, Ohio, United States - OWC_May_M1_C1_D6_A | ecosystem: Environmental > Terrestrial > Soil > Wetlands | place: USA: Ohio...
GCGGCGATCCGCCGGTCCGGCCGGGAGGCGTTCGTGGCCGGATCGATCGGCCCGACGACGAAGCTCCCCTCGCTGGGCCACATCGGCCGGGACCCGATGGCGCGGGCCTTCTCGGAGCAGGCGCGGGCGCTGGTCGAGGCGGGGGCGGACCTGCTGATCGTCGAGACGTGCCAGGACCTCCTGCAGGTGAAAATCGCCCTCCTCTCCTGCTTCGAAACCCTCGAGTCCGTGAAACGGGACGTCCCCGTGATGGTGTCCCTGACGATCGAGAGCACGGGGACGATGCTGGTGGGCACGGACGTGGCCGCCGCCCTCACGGCGATCGAGCCGTTCCCCGTCTTCTCCATCGGGCTGAACTGCGCGACCGGCCCGGAGGGGATGACGTCCCACATCCGGCACCTGTGCCGGCACTACCGGGGACGCGTTTCCTGCATCCCCAACGCCGGGATCCCCCAGGTGGTGGACGGCAGGACGCACTACCCGCTCTCTCCCGAAGCGTTCGCGGCGCAGCTTGCCGCCTTCGTCCGCGAGGAGGGCGTTTCCATCGTGGGCGGCTGCTGCGGCACCACGCCGGAGCACATCCGCAGGCTTTCCGAGGCGCTGGCGGGGGTCTCCCCGGCGGAGCGGAGCGTCGCGGAGAGACCGTCGCTGTCCAGCCTGTACCAGGCCGCGGAGATCCGCCAGGAGATCCCGCCGTTCCTGATCGGCGAGCGGGCGAACGCGAACGGCTCGAAGCGGTTCCGCGACCTCCTGCTGGCCGACGATTATCCGGGCGCTCTCCGGATCGCCCTCGAACAGCAGGAGGACGGCGCGCACGCGGTGGACCTGTGCACGGCGTACGCGGGGCGGGACGAGGTGGCCGACCTCTCCGCCATGGTCCGGCTCTTCGCCCGGTCGGTGCAGATCCCCACGGTGATCGACTCCACCTCCCCGGAATGCATCGAGGCGGCGCTGCGGATCCACCCGGGGCGGTGCCTGATCAACTCCGTGCACCTGGAGGACGGGGGAAAGAACCTCGACCGGGTCTGCCGCCTGGCGAAGAAGTACGGCGCCGCGGTGATCGCGCTGACGATCCACGAGAAGGGGATGGCGATGACGGTGGAGGAGAAGGTGGCCACCGCGCGCGCGATCCACGACCTCGCCGTGGGCCGGTACGGCCTGCGCCCGCACGACCTCCTGTTCGACGTACTGACCTTCACCATCGGGTCGGGGGACGCCACCCTCCTCGACGCGGCGGCGGCCACCCTCGCGGCGATCCGGCGGGTGAAGGAGGAGCTCCCGGGGGTGTTCACCGTCCTGGGGGTCAGCAACGTCTCCTTCGGCCTCTCCCCGGCCTCCCGCAGGGTCCTGAACTCCGTCTTCCTCCACGAGGCGGTGGCGGCGGGGCTGGACGCGGCGATCATCGACGCGGGGAAGATCCTCCCCATGTCGAGGATTCCCGAGGAGGACCGGGAGGTCTGCCTCGACCTGATCTACAACCGGGCGAAGGGCCCCGACACGTCGCCCCTGGCCGCCTTCATCCGCCACTTCTCCGACGCGAAGCCCGCGAAGGAGGGGTCGGCGGCGGGCCAGAACCTCCCCGCCCTCACGCCGGAGGAGGAGATCGCGGAGAAGGTGGTGGCGGGCGACAAGGAGGGGCTGGAGGACATCCTGGCGATCCTCCTGTCCCGCCGCCCCGCCGCGGGGATCATCAACCAGCTCCTGGTGCCCGCGATGCGCCGCGTGGGGGACCTGTTCGGACGCGGGGAGATGCTCCTCCCGTTCGTGCTGCAGTCCGCGGAGGTGATGAAGCGCGCCGTGGACTGGCTCGCCCCCTTCATGGAGAAAGCGGACCGGGAGGGCGGAGTCAAGGTTCTCCTCGCCACGGTGGCCGGGGACGTGCACGACATCGGGAAGAACCTGGTGGACATCATCCTGTCGAACAACGGGTACCGGGTGTTCAACATCGGGATCAAGGTGCCCGCGGAGACGATCATCGAGAAGGCGCGGGAGCACCAGGTGGACGTGATCGGCCTGTCGGGCCTCCTGGTCAAGTCCGCCCTGGTGATGAAGGAGAACATGCCCCAGTTCGCCGCGGCGGGCCTCCGGGCGCCGGTTTTGCTGGGGGGTGCGGCGCTCACGGAGAAGTTCGTCGCGCAGGATTGCGTTCCCGGCTACCCTGGGCCCGTGGTGTACTGCGCGGACGCCTTCGCGGGCCTTTCGGCGATGCGGGCCTTCGAGGCGGGGACCCTCTCCTCCACTGTCTTCGACCCCGTCGCCACGGCCCCGGCGATGACTCCCGGGCCGCGGGGGGCCGCCGTTTCGCGGGACAACCCGGTGCCGGCGCCGCCGTTCCTGGGAAGGCGCCACGTGACGGACATCGACCCGCGGGAGCTGTTCCCCTACGTGAACGAGCAGGCCCTCTTCCGGGGCCGCTGGGGGTACCGGCGCGGCAAGATGACGGCGGAAGGGTACGCCGACCTGGTCCGCGAAAAGGTCCGTCCCCTGTTCGAGGAGCTGAAACGCCGCGGGGTCGGGGAGGGGCTGCTCCGGCCGCGGGTCGCCTACGGGTATTTCCGTGCCTTCGCGGAAGGGGACACCCTCGTGGTGGAGCACGAGGGGCGGTCCTTCCCGTTCCCCTTCCCGCGCCAGAAAAGCCCCCCCCACCTGTGCATCGCCGACTACTTCCGGTCACGGGAGGACGGGGGCGACGTGGCGGGCTTCTTCGTCGCCACCATCGGAGAGGAGATCGGGCGCGCGGCGCAGGTGCTTTTCGCATCCGACCGGTATCACGACTACCTGATGCTCCACGCCTTCGGTGTGGAGGTCACCGACGCGCTGGCGGAGTACTGGCACGAGGCGATGCGGCGGGAACTCGGGATCGCCGGCGACCGGCCGGCGTCCTTCACCGGGTACGTCGTCCAGGAGTACCAGGGGTCGCGGTACGGTTTCGGGTACCCCTCCTGCCCGGATCTAACGGCGCACGTGCCGGTGTTCGAGCTCCTCGATCCCGGGGCGATCGGGGTCACGCTGACCGAGTCGATGGAGATGGTCCCGGAGCAGACCACCTCCGCAATCGTGGTCCACCACCCGCAGGCGAAATATTTTTCGGTGTAGTCCGGAAGGAGGCGCGCCATCAGAAAGTACATCTGCGCGAACTGCGGATACGTCTACGACCCCACGGCCGGGGACCCGATGAGCGGGATCCCGCCGGGGACCCCCTTCGAGGCTCTTCCCGACGGCTGGATCTGCCCCTTGTGCTACGCGCCGAAATCCCAGTTCGACGAGCTGGAGTAGCCCCTGGACATCCTGGCGCGCATGAAGAAATCGCCCCTGGTCTTCGACGGGGCGATGGGCACCGTGATCTACGACCGCGGGGTGTTCATCCACACCTGCTACGACGAGCTGTGCCTGACCAACCCCCGGCTCATCCTCCAGATCCACCGGGACTACGTCGAGGCCGGGGCCGAGGTGATCGAGACGAACACGTTCGGCGCCAACCCGATCAAGCTGAAGGGATACGGCCTCTCCGACCGGACGGAGGAGATCAACCGGGCGGCGGTGCGGCTGGCGCGGGAGGCGGCGGGGAAGGAGGTCTTCGTCGCCGGTTCGGTGGGGCCGTGCACGGAGTCGAACCAGCGGATGCCCGACGCGTTCGCGGCGGAAGTCGAGAACGCGTTCCGCGCGCAGGTGGCGGCCTTCGCGGCGGAGGGGGTGGACCTCTACCTCCTCGAGACGTTCTCCAACCTGAACGAGCTCCTGCTGGCCGCGCGGGTGGCGAAGGAGTCCGGCGGGCCGGTCCTGGCCTCCTTCGTGCTGAACGAGCGGGGCGAGACGGCCCTCGGGACGCGGGCGGAGGCGATGGCGTCGGCGCTCAACGCGGACCCGAACGTGGACGTCGTCGGGATCAACTGCGGCACAGGCCCCTCCGGGGTATTCGACGCCCTCCAGGCGATCCTCCCCCACACCGTCAAGCCCGTGGTGGTCATGCCGAACGCGGGGCTCCCCCGGGAGATCAGCGGGCGGGTGATGTACCTGACCAGCCCGGAGTATTTCACCGAGTACGCCAAGAAGTACATCGAGGTCGGGGTGCGGGGAGTGGGCGGGTGCTGCGGCACCACCCCGGCCCACATCCGGACGATGGCCCGGGCGGTGAAATCCCTTTCCGGGGTGAAGCGGCACGTCGAGGTGAAACCGCTGATCCGCCAGGAGGCGCTGGTGTACGCCGTCCCGCCGGAGAGGAAATCCCGGCTCGCGGCGAAGCTGCTGGCCGGGGAGAGGGTCACCTCCGTGGAGTTGGTCCCGCCGAAGTCCAGCGACATGACCTCGATCCTCGCCAAGGCGCGCCAGTGCGCGGAGGCGGGGGTGGACGCGATCAACATCCCCGACGGCCCCCGGGCGAGCGCGCGCGTCTCGCCCATGATCACCGCCATCACCATCCTCCGGGAGGTGGGGATCGAGCCGATCCTCCACTACTGCTGCCGCGACCGGAACCTCATCGGGATGCAGTCGGACCTGCTGGGAGGGTACGCGGCGAAACTGGCCAACTTCCTCATCATCACGGGAGACCCGCCCAAGCTGGGGGAGTACCCCGACGTGACGGGAGTGTTCGACGTGGACGCGATCGGCCTGGTCCAGGTGGCGTCGAACCTGAACCGCGGCGTCGACATCGGCGGCAACCCCATCGACCCGCCCACGGGGATCTTCATCGGCGTGGGCGCCAACCCGTGCGCCGTGGACCTGGAGCGGGAGATCGAGCGGTACTTCCGGAAGATCGACGCGGGGGCGGAGTTCGCCATCACCCAGCCGGTCTTCGACCCGGATGCGCTGTTCTCCTTCCTCGACCGGGTCGGGAAATACCACCGGACGATCCCGGTCCTCGCGGGCGTGTGGCCCCTGCTGAGCTTCAAGAACGCGGAGTTCATGAACAACGAGGTGCCCGGCGTCGTGGTGCCGAAGGAGATCCTCCAGCGGATGGCGCGGTGCAGGACGCGCGAGGACGGCAGGAAGGCCGGGATCGAGATCGCCCGCTCGATCGTCGAGAAGGTCCGGGACCGCGTCGGAGGGTTCCAGGTGAGCGCACCGCTCGGGCACGTGGAGACGGCCCTTGCGGTCCTGGTGTGAGCCTCCGGAATGACCGCCCGCGATATCTTCCCGTTACATTTTTCCGACACGGGTTGACAATCCCCGCGCGACTCCCTGTAAACTACCCGGTATGGACGAAACCGCCCTGAGATTTTCCGAGGACCACGTCTGGGTTCTCGAGATGGGTCAGACCGTCCGCATCGGCCTTTCCGACTACGCCCAGGAGCAGCTGGGAGAGATCATCTCCGCGACGCTGGGCGAGATCGGGAAGTTCCTCGAGCGGGGCGACACCTTCGGAGAGATGGAATCCCAGAAGACGGTCGTCGAGCTCGCCTCCCCCGTCACCGGCACCATCCGCAACGTCAACGAGAGCATCGTCGAGGACCCCACGGTGATCAACGTGGACCCGTACGGCAAGGGGTGGCTCGTGGAGCTGGAGATCGAGGAACCCGAGGAACTCGAGCGGCTGATGGGGTTCGAGGAGTACGAAACCTTCGTCGAGGAGTAGAGCACCCCTTCCCCTCGCCCCGCGCACTTTCCGGTTGATGCCGGCCGTCCCTGCGTCTACAATCGGATTCCTGCGCGCAATCCCCGGCACCGCTTCCGGATGGAGAGAGGAATCCGATGGACGAACGCGAAACGGACGCGGGGAAGCCGGACCGTCCCCGCCGGGACGGCATCCTCGAGAAGATCGGGATGCACGTCCCGCAAGGGAAGAAGGACCGGCTGCACATCCAGCCCCGGTTCTTCAAGTTCCTGGGTTTCCTCGGCGTCCTCTTCCTGATCTTCTCCGTCGGGATGTTCGAGTTCTCCACCAGCCCGTACTTCTGCTCGAGCTGCCACATCATGAAACCGTACTACAAGGCGTGGAGCACGTCGAAGCACAACCACGTCCCGTGCGTGGACTGCCACTACCCGCCCGACGTCCGGGACAAGATGATCCTCAAGTTCCAGGCCCTCTCCCAGGTGGCGAAGTACGTCACCCGGACGTACAGCTCGAAGCCGTACGCGGAGATCAGCGACGAGTCGTGCCTGCGCAAGGGGTGTCACGAGACGCGCCTCCTCCAGGGCACGGTGACCTTCAAGCGGGGGATCCAGTTCGACCACAAGCCCCACCTCACCGACATGAAGCGCGGCAAGAAGCTGCGGTGCACCAGCTGCCACAGCCAGATCGTGGTCGGGAACCACATGGAGGTGACGGAGACCACCTGCTTCCTCTGCCACTTCCGCGGGGCGGTGGAGGGGCGCAACATCAACCCGATCGGCGGCTGCGGCGAAAAGTGCCACAAGGCCCCGGAGAAGGACATCAAGTTCGGGACGATGACGTTCAACCACAAGGACTTCGTCGGCTCGCGGCACGTGGCGTGCCAGAACTGCCACCTCGACGCGGTGCAGGGTGCCGGGGAGGCGAAGAAGGAGCGGTGCTTCCAGTGCCACAACGACGAGAAGCGCCTGTCGCACTTCACCGACATCGACTTCATGCACCGGGAGCACGTCACCGTGCGGAACATCGAATGCATGCACTGCCACGAGCCGATCAAGCACGCCGTGAAAACCAGCATGGAGCCGCTTCGCTTCGACTGCACCGTGTGCCACGAGCACAAGCACAACATCCAGAAGCAGCTCTACCAGGGGATCGGGGCCCGCGGCGTGCCGAACCGGCCCAGCCCGATGTTCATCACGAACGTCGACTGCCCGGCGTGCCACTACGTCCGCAAGATGGGGCCGGAGGCGGAGGCCTTCCTCGGCCAGACGTACCGGGCCGGCGAGGACGGCTGCATCAAGTGCCACGGGGAGGATTTCCGGGGGATCCTCGACGAGTGGCACAAAACGCTTTCGGACGAGATGGCCGGGACGAAACCGGCGGTCGACAAGGCGCGGGCGCTGGCGCGGGGGGCGGGGAAGGGAAACGAGAAGGCGGTCCGTCTGGCGAAGGACGCCGAGTACAACCTCCTCTTCGTCCAGTACGGGCACGGCGTCCACAACGTGGAATACGCGGTGGACGTCCTGATGAAGGCGAAGGCGGACGCCGAGGCGGCGCTGGCGGCGTTCGGCAGGGGCGCCCCGGAGGCGAAGGCGGGGGACGGGAAGAAATAACCCGGCAGCTCACGCCCAGCGGGTTAAACAAAGCACCCCGGGAGATCGCTCTCCAGGGGCGCTTTACGTTTCCGAAGGGGGCTCGCGGGGGGCTTCCTCTCCGCTTGCTACTCCGCTCGCTGCGGAGGACTGGTCTCCGCTCGCTTCGTACGCCGCTCCGAGGAACCCCCCGCTCCGCCCCTCACCCCGGAGGAAACGGTACCGCGCCCGCAGCGGGTTATTTCTTCCGTTTCGCGGCGAGCACCTTGTCGACGTTGGCCTGCGCCACCTTCAGCAGGTCCTTGCTCAGGCGGTAGTTGTGGGACCCCCGCCCGTTGGTGACCAGGAGATAGTTCGCCTCCGCCTGCTGGAGCAGCGTCTCCTCCTGGGAGACGTCCTTCCCCGCCTTCTTCGTGCGCGCGACGTACTCCTTCGCCTCCTCCAGCCCCACGGCGATGGCGTTCTCCTGCTTCGTGATCTCCTGCTTCCAGTCGAGGAGCATCTTGCCGTACTTCGCGTCGTGGCACTCCTCGCACTTCGCCTTCACGGTGAGAACGGTCTGCGTCCCCTTCTTCAGCTCGTGGCACTCCGTGCACTTCGTCTTCGCCGCCGCCATCACGTCGGGCGCAGGGGTCACGCCGTACGCCTTCACCTTCCCCTCGTAGAGCGCCTGCTGGGCCTTGTGGCAGTGGGCGCAGTCGATGTCCTTGCTCTCGTGGTGGCACTTCATGCACTCGGACTTCGTCACGATGCGCATCTTGTGCTTGTCGGGGGAGTGGCACTTGGCGCACTCGATCCCCACGTCCTTGACGTGGAGGGCGTGGGGGAAGGACAACTCCATCTCCTTGAAGAACACCTTGTCCGACGGCATGACCCGCGCGTGGCACAGGGTGGCGCAGTACGCGGACGGGGAGGCCAGGATGGCCGGCTTCGCCGGCGCCGCCCCGGCTCCCGCCATCTTGAACGCCGCCGTCACCTGCTCGTGGCCCACCCGCAGGATCTTCAGCGCGTACTCGATGTTGTGCGCCCCGCGGCCCGCCCGGAGGAAGTCGAGGTTGCCCCGGGCGTCCTCCACGAGGGCCCGGGCCTGTGCGAGCTTCCGGTCCGCCGACTTCCCGCTCCCCACCGCGGCCTTCCCGGCGGAGACGATCCTCTCCATCTCGGAGACCAGGTTCCGCGACTCGCGGATCCAGTCGTCCAGCATCAGGTCGTACCGCTTCCCGTGGCACGCCACGCAGCTCTGCCGCTCCGCCGCCAGCTTGCGCTCGCCGGGGAACGACACGCCGGACTCCCTCACCTCCACGGACTTGGTGTGGCACCCGTCGCACGCGACCTGGGCAGAGAACATCCGCGACGGGGTGTCGGGGACGCCCTTCGCCCCCGCCCCCATGTACATCTCCTTCTGGTAGGTGTGCAGGCGCTTGTGGCAGCCGTCGCACTGGACCTCGAACGTCTTGACCAGTTCCACCGTGCCATGGCGCACCTTCTCGTGGCACTGGAAGCACCGGATCGCGTTGGCGGTGACGTGGGTCCGGTGGAGAGCCAGGACGTCGCCCTTCTTGTCCACCCGCCCCACATGGCAATCGTAGCAGTGGGCGTCGTCGACCTTCCCGTCCCCTTCGGAGACGCGGATGTGGCACTGCTTGCAGGCGACGCCGATCTTCAGGTACGAGTCGTGGGAGAACATGAAGCCGCTGTGCTCGACGACCTTCGTCGGCGTGCCGTGGCACCCCGGGCAGCCGCCCAGGGCCTGGCCGGCGCTGATCCCCTTGAAGTGGCACAGGAAGCAGACGTCGGTGTCCGGGAGGACGTGCGACCCCTTCTGGATGTGCTCGCCCTGCACGATCGAGTAGTGGCAGCTCGTGCAGCGCAGCTGCTCCCCGCGCCGGAGCTTCGTCATGTGGTCCTCGTGGTCGAACGTGATGCTCCCGAGGGCCGCCTTTCCGCTCTTGATCCTCCCCTCGTGGCACCCTTTCGCGAGGCAGGAGGCGTCCTTCACGATGGCCCGCGGCCGGGGGTTGTACAGGCCCGTGGCGTACTTCAGGGTGGTCACGGTGATGAAGACCGGGGAGAAGGAGTGGCACTTGATGCACGTGACGCCGGCGTGCGCGGACGCCTTCCACTGGTCCACGTACGGGTCCATGTAGTGGCACGCGCGGCACGAGTTCGGGAAGTAGTTGGCCACGAAGAAGGCGCCGTTGTATACGACCAGTAGCCCGACGACGACCACCGCGACCGTGACGGCCGGCCTCCGGACCTCCCCGAACGAATCCCACCATGCCCTGAGCTTGTCCTTCATCGGGTGGTTACCTCCGCCGACTCCTTCGTGCGCCGCGCCATGATCTCCTCGTACTCGAGGGGGTGCTCCTCCTTCATCTCGTGCTCGGAGAGCTGCCCGTGCCACCACAGGAGCGTCCCGGGGAACCGGTCGGGGTTGAAGTGGACGTTGTAGAAGTGCCAGATGACGATCGCCAGGGTGGCCAGCAGCGCCTCGTCGCTGTGCATCTCGTGCGCCACGTCGAGGGCGTACTTGGGCAGGAACCGGAGGACGTCCGTCTCGAACCACAGGAAGAGGCCGGAGCCGATCATGATGACGCAGCCCCAGTACACCGCCCAGTAGTCGAACTTCTCGATGTAGCTGAATCGCCCGAAGCGCGGCTTGTCGGGGGTCTTCCCGAGGAAGTGGCGGATGTTCTGGGCGATGTCCCTCGCGTCCTGGAGGCCGGGGATCAGGAGCCAGAAATCCCGCCGGCCGTCCCGCGTCAGAACGGTGTAGATGAGGTGGTGGACCATGAAATAGATCAGCATCCCCGCGCCGATGCGGTGGACGATGGTGGAGTTCTTGATGCCGCCCCAGAAGGCGATGATCCACCGGGAAAGGACGAATTCGGGGAACTTCAGCGGCATGCCGGTGACGATCAGGAGGATCACGGAGGTGAACATCACCATGTGCTGGAAGCGGAAGTTCCGGTTGAATCGCTGGAACATCTCCCCTTCCTCGTGGTGCTTCTCCTGCTTCCGGGCTTCCCTCGCGAGGCGGGCCGCCTCCCGGCGCTCCTTCGACGTCCGGGCGCGCAGCTCCCGCTCCATCTCCTCCTGCACGCGGCGCCGGATCCTGTCCCGCATCGCATCGGCCTCACCGGGCGGC
>Ga0316630_10000934_pt1 | contig 10284 bp, 8 predicted proteins | sample OWC_May_M1_C1_D6_FD_207658 | JGI IMG/M metagenome (GOLD analysis project Ga0316630, IMG submission 207658) | Wetland soil microbial communities from Old Woman Creek delta, Ohio, United States - OWC_May_M1_C1_D6_A | ecosystem: Environmental > Terrestrial > Soil > Wetlands | place: USA: Ohio...
TACTTGTCGGCAACGATGGTTCCAGTGAAACTTATGTTGCAAATAAAGTAAAAGATTGTGAGGAGGTTGGCTTCCGCTCCACACTTCTGAGGTTTGAAGACACTATTCCCGAATCGGTGCTGCTCAATAAAATTGAAGAACTGAATAACGATGAAGATATCGATGGCTTTATTGTGCAGCTTCCATTACCCGGACATATCTCCGAAAACAGAGTTATTGAATCAATAGATCCGTCAAAAGATGCTGATGGATTTCATCCTGTCAACATCGGAAAAATGGTTGCAGGGATTCCGGGATTTCTGCCTGCCACACCTTATGGAATAATTGAACTGATAAAAAGATATGGGATTGAGACTTCAGGCAGGAATTGTGTTGTGATCGGACGGAGCAATATTGTCGGAAGACCTGTAAGTATCCTGCTCTCCCAGAAAGGAATGGATGCCACAGTAACTGTTGCTCACAGCCGGACCCGTAACCTGAATGAAATTGTCAGGCAGGCAGATATAATAATTGCAGCAATAGGATCCCCTGGCTTTGTGAAAGCTGATATGGTAAAGGAGGGTGCAGTGGTTATTGATGTTGGTACTACCCGTGTTAAGAGTTCGGAAACAAGATCAGGATGGAAGCTTGCCGGTGATGTTGATTTTGACAATGTTGCACCCAAATGCTCCTTTATAACCCCTGTGCCGGGAGGAGTAGGCCCAATGACCAGGGTTTCCCTGTTAAGAAACACTCTGGTTGCTTCAAAACAAAAATAATAAAAGCCCTTTTACTGGTGAGGCTTTTACTTAGGAAAAGTTACCCCTCTGAAATAAAGATCATATCCTCCCTGTCCGCCTGGTCTGTTAGAGGAGAATATCATAAAGTTATTTTTATATTCCGGATCTGTTCCGAGAACAGGCCTGTATTCATCAAACGAAGTATTCACTTCAGGACCAAAATTTACAGGGGAACTCCATTTACCTTTTCTGAAAATCGAGTAATATAGATCATAGCCTCCCAGACCTCCGGAGCGGTTTGAAGCAAAAACCATTGCCTTCCTGAAAACACACGGGCACTTATCTTCACCTGCGCTGTTGATGCTGTCTACCTTTGTTCCGGCAGTGTAATCACCATTGAACCAGGTGTCAAGAGGTGTTTCCAGGGATTTGCTTTTAAGAAATATTTCAAAATTTCCCTCAACGTTTGATGAGTAATATGCGCTATCCTGATTTGCATCAAGCGATATGTATACATCATCAGAACTGGTATTCAATAGTTTAATTGCAGTGGGACCAGATACATCAGGCAGATTGTTTCCAAACACAGGAATGTTTTTCAGGAAATAAAAATCAAGATTGCCGCTGCCGTTTACGGAAGATAGCAGCAAATATTCGAAACCATCGACAGTACTGAAAAGCTGGTAAGGTCCCAGATCATCCCCTGTTGTATTTGCAGCATTGATAAGCTTTGCCAGAAACGCATCTTCATAAATCTCAGCTCCCAGTTCGAAGTCCGCGTTAGTCTGATCAAAAGTAAATGACAACAAACCCTGGACAAGATCAAACTGCCCTCCTGAACTTCCCCTGTTGCTGGAAAATATAAGAGATATATTTCCATACAGATGAAATAATGAGGTGTTAAAATCATCAAATGGAGAGTTAATATCTGACATAATAATTGTTGTATCAGGAAATATCCCTTTTGGATATTTAATGGGATTCTCGGTCTTTTTGCAGCTGGTAAAAGTGAAAAATGCAACTAATATGCTAAAAGCCAGCGATATGAAAATATTTAAAGATAACTTTTTCATATATAATCTTTTAAAAAGAACGTTTAAATGCAAAGATAATTATAAAGTACTAAAAGAAAAACCGGGTGGAAACCCGGTTCTTCGAAGGTAGAATTTAGGTTAATTCTAGGGTAAATTGGGTATAGGGTATAAAAAATCCAGTTTTATATAGAAGAGATGAATATTTGGGTTCAGTGGTTGCGTTAGTGAATTAAAAAAAAAGAAAAATTTCAAATTATATATGTATTATACTGTAAATTAGATGTTTATAAAATATTTAAAATGTTAATAATTGAATATTCCACTGGTGACCCTTGTTAAAATAAGTATTACTTTTGTACCATATCAAATATACCAATGGAAGAGGAAAAGTTTGGGCTCTCCTTCGAAGAAGAGGTGAGGCAGGCTGTGCAGAAATTCGAAAGGATGAGAAAGAACAATGAAAGTTGCTTCTTCGATGTTATCGAATTTGAGACCATTATTGATTATTATATTGACAGTAACAACTCCCTTAAGGCTTTTGAAGCTGCAACATTAGCCAGCAGGCAGCATCCTCATTCCGTATCCATTCAGCTCAGAAAAGCCAGAGTACTGCTCGACAGGGGACGGGCTGTCGAAGCACTTAAGATCCTGAAAAAACTGGAAAATATTGAACCGGGAAATCATGAGATATATATCGCTAAAGGAACAGCCTTAGGGATACTTGGTGATATACAGGGAGCAAAGAAAATGTTCGATTATTCCCTTACTCTGGATTCAGATGAGATTGAAAACATACTCTTTTCTATAACTTCAGTTCTTCAGAACCTTAATTATTACGAGCATCTGATACCTTACCTGCTGAAATTAATTGAAAAAGAACCAAATTTCAAGGCTCATATTTATGACCTTGCTTATGCCTATGAGAAAATAGAAGACTACGAGAATAGTGTAATATTTTATTTGAAATATCTCGAGGAAGAACCATTTTCAGACAGTGCCTGGTATAACCTTGGTATAATTTATAATAAGACAGAGATGCCTGAGAAAGCAGTGGAGGCATATGATTATGCTCTTGCAATTAACTCTCAGAACACTTTTGCACTATTTAATAAAGGTAATATATTAAGCAACCTCGAACGTCATTCTGAAGCTATTCCTGTTTATCATGAATACCTTGAAAATGAACCGGATAGTTTTGAAGCAATGACTTATCTTGCAGAGTCCTATGAGAAGACCGGTGAAATAATTCTTGCAAAAAAATACTACCAGGATGCAATAGAACTGGCTCCTGAATTCGCCGATCCATGGTTCGGTCTGGGAGTTATAGCATATAATCACGGTGAAGCTGATGACAGTCTGATCTTTTTCAGAAAAGCTGTGCGGCTTGATGATGAAAATCCGGAATTCTGGTACCTTCTTGGAAAAGCTCACTATAAGAAGGGAGAAATAAAAGCAGCGCTGAGGTGTTTCAGGGAAGCCCTCAAGTTAGATGCATATTATGATGAAGTATGGTCAGATCTGGGCAGGATAATTCTTGTCGAAAACCTGACACGAAAAGCAATTCCGTACTTTGAACACGCCTACAAGGTCACAGGCGATGTACCCGGTATCAATTACCTGCTTGCATCATTTTATATCCATACCGGAACTGCAGATAAGGCATTCAGGCATCTTGTAATGGCTGTTCAAATGGATAAAGAGCTGTTCTCAGAATTCCTGGATATTTTTCCGCCAGGACAACTTTCCAGGAAGATTAAAAAATTTCTTGAGAGTAATAATCTTATCTGAAGACGAAATCGAATATTAAGAAATTATCATGAAGAAAGTTCTTCCATATATGCCTGACCGACCTGCCAAGCCCAGGAATTCAGGACTGACAATGGTGATGGATAAAGGTCTCAGCATCAGGGAGGCTGAAGACTTTATGTCAGTAGGGAGTGAATATACTGATTATGTTAAACTCGGATTTGGCACATCACTTATTACACCAGGTTTTGAGAAGAAAATAACAATATATAAGAAATCAGGCGTCATTCCGTATTTCGGGGGAACCCTTTTTGAAGCATTCATCATAAGGAATATGTTCAGGGAATATATTGAGTTTCTTGATAAGCACGAAATTGAAATGGTCGAAGTATCTGACGGATCATATGATATCGATCATAAACGCAAAATTGAATATATTAAATCACTTGCCAAACGTGGTTCAGTCATATCCGAGGTAGGTTCCAAAAAGAAGGATGTTATTTATTCTCCGGATGAATGGGTAACAATGATGAGAGCCGAACTTGATGCAGGTTCGCAGAAGGTTATTGCTGAAGCACGTGAATCAGGAACTACAGGAATTTACAATGAAGACGGATCAATTAACCACAAGATCATCAATGCAATTTCGGAAAAGGTGAAACTCGATAATGTTATCTGGGAAGCACCTCTAAAGTCACAACAAGCCTGGTTTATAAAACATTTCGGGGCAAATGTTAACCTTGGTAATATTGCACCGAACGAAATCATCCCTCTGGAATCATTGCGTTGCGGTCTTCGCGGAGATACATTCTTCCAGTTCCTCCCGGATGAACTTAAAGAAAAGTAATCCCCAGATCTTACCCGGTCAAAAATATTCAGATATATATTAATATGATGAGAAAATTTGGACTCATTGGTTATCCTCTCAGCCATTCTTTCTCAAAAAAATATTTTACTGAAAAATTTCTCAGGGAAAAGATCAGCGATTGTTCCTATGAAAATTACCCGATGGAAAACCTCACCCGGCTTAAGGAATTCATTTCAGCAAATCCGGAACTATGTGGTCTTAATATCACAATACCCTTTAAGAAAGAAATACTCAATTATATTGATGTGACTGAACAGCAGGTCAGGGAAATTGGTGCTGTTAATGTCTTGAAGATTAAAAGGACAGGAGGGAAGATTCAGATTTGCGGGTATAACAGCGATGTAACTGGAATAAGAGATTCCATTAAACCTTTTTTCCCTGACAAAGGGAGAAATGCGCTGATATTTGGTACAGGCGGCAGTTCCGGGGCTGTCTGTTATGCGTTGAAAAAGCTGGGATTCAAAGTGTCTCTTGTTTCAAGAATAAAAAAGCCCGGCGTGCTGACCTATCAGGAAATCAATTCAAAGATAATGGACAATACAGACCTGATAGTAAATACCACGCCGCTGGGAATGTTCCCGGACATAACGTCTAAACCTGAAATAGACTATAATCTGCTTAAAGAAAAGCACATACTGTTTGATCTCGTATATAATCCTGAAATTACCTCATTCTTAATGATGGGAAAGCAGAGAGGTTGTAAAATTGTGACCGGATTGAAAATGCTCTATTCACAGGCAGAACGATCCTGGGAAATATGGAATGATGTTAATCTTTAATACAGAATATCTCCTCAGGGTATTCAATTTCCACAAGACATAATCCTTTTGCCGGTGCTGACTTACCTGCTCTGCATCGGTCTTTTGCCAGTATAATATCTTTAAACTCTTTAAGTGTGATTTTCCCCGTGCCGACATCAACCATAGTACCAACAATGGCCCTCACCATATTCCTGAGGAACCGGTCAGCCTTAATAGTAAATACAATCCGGTTTCCAGTTTCTTCCCATCTGGCAGAAAATAACCTGCAAACATTGGTGCTGGTATCTGAATGAAGCCGGCAGAAACTGGTAAAATCTGAGTATTCTGACAGGATCCCGGATGCATCATTCATCAATCCGGTATTTATACTACCGTGCAAGTACCAGCCTGAATCGTTGAAGAATGGATCCTTTACCCGGGAAATATAATACTTATAAGTTCTGGAAATGGCACTGAATCGGGCGTGTGCATCTGGTACAACTTTTTTGATAGATGTAACAGAAATGTCATCTGGCAGAAATCGGTTCAGCTTGAATATCAGGTTCTTTCTAATTGAAAGATCATGTGACTTACTGTCAAAGTGAGCACAGAAGACCAAAGCATGAACACCTGCATCAGTTCTTCCTGCACCTGTTGTAGAGATTGGTTCATTCAGAATGACATTGAGAGCTTTATCCAGGTTTTTCTGGACAGTAACAGAATTAGGTTGTACCTGCCAACCGTGATAAGAAGTACCTCTGTATGAGATAAATATGAAATAACGAGTCAACAGAATTTAATTTGTACAAAGATAAGGATTCAGTCATATTATTGAATTTCTTCCGGTCAATAAAAAAATATTGATCTGTGGTAGGAAAATCGATCTTTAAATGTAAATTTACTGCTACAGAAAAACAATCGTATAATTAATCTAACCTAATACTTACACTATGACAGAACAGAACAAAACGCAGACAGCCGGAATGGCCTTTATGGGAATGATTTTCTTCCTGTTTGGTTTCGTCACTACCTTTAACATTACACTCGCTGATAAGTTCAAGGCAGTTTTTGAACTCTCAAACTTTGAAGCACAGCTTGTAAATGGTGCATTTTTCTTTACCTACTTTGTGCTCTCTTTTACAGCTGGTGGCATAATTAAAAAGATCGGTTACAAGGCTGGCGTAATTCTGGGACTTCTGCTCGTAGCAGTAGGAAGCTTCTTATTCTTTCCGGCTGCCAAAGCACTATCTTTCCCGTTCTTCCTGTTTGCCATTTTCATAATGGCCGGCGGTGTCGTTTTTCTTCAGGTTGCAGCGAATCCTTATGTTACGGCCCTTGGTCCGTCGGCAACTGCTTCGGCAAGATTAAACCTGACCCAGGCTTTAAATTCGATCGCTACATACCTTGCACCAATTGTTGCCAGTGTATTTGTTTTCAAAGTTTCCGCTGACGCTGCTCTTAACGCTGCCGGTGCAGCTAATTCTGTTCCTACAACACCATTTTTGATTATTGGAATTGTGGTTATTCTTATTGCTCTTGCTGTGTATCTCTTAAAACTACCTGTTATATCGACCCAGGGAGTAGAGAAAAAAAGCATTTGGAAATATCCACATGTAATACTTGGAGCAGTTGGTATTTTCTGTTATGTTGGTGCCGAAGTAGGATCTGCAGCAATGCTCCAGAGATATTTCCAGGAAGCTTTGCAAATTGCCCAGTCTGATGCTGCAATGATGATAGCGCTTTATTGGGGCGGTGCAATGGTCGGACGGTTTTATGGATCATTCATGCTGTCCAATGTAGAAAGATCAAAAAAATACCTTTATACATTTCTGGTCCTCGCACTTGCCATGTTTGTCGGGTGGTTTGTAAGATATGAAATAACTGATGGGTTGATTTTCGCAGGAATCGCACTTGTAAACTATCTGGCAATGCAGCTTGGCAGAGGCAATCCTGGCAGATCACTTGCAGTCTTTGGTTTGATAGCCGCCCTGCTTCTGGTTGTTGTCATGTCGTTCAGTGGACCGGTGATATTATGGGTTGGTCTGTCAATAGGTTTCTTTAACTCCATCATGTTCCCCAATATATTTGCACTCGGAGTTGACGGACTCGATAAAGGTGAACTCAGTATGGCTTCAGGCCTGATTAATTCCTTAATCGTGGGCGGGGCAGTGATACCTGTACTTATGGGTCTTTTAGCTGACGGAATAGGAGTAAGATTTTCATTTATACTGCCTATTGTATGTTACCTGTATATAGTATATTTTGCCCTGATTGGAAGTAAGCATAAATAAAGATTTAACTTATCATATTAGCTGATTAGAGGCTGTCTCAGGAATTGTTTTGAGACAGCCTCAATTATTATTTCCCGACAATTATTATATTTACAATCAATCGTAATTTCTAAAATCTTATATCCATGGCAACAACAGAAACCCTGATCCATAAAATCAATAATGGTGAAAACAAAGTATTCCGGGAATTGTATGGCAATGATCCGTCTGAATTAAAAAGGAATGCAAAAAGGTACAATACTCTCTTAAATCAATTCATTGCAGCTTTTGGCAACAAAGACGCTGAGTTTTACACTTCTCCCGGACGTACCGAAATAGGTGGTAACCACACTGATCACAACTACGGACGTGTGCTTGCAGGTGCAGTTAATCTTGACAATGTGTGTGTTGCGGCCAAAAACAATACCAATATAATACACATTCTGTCGGAAGGTTATCCCGGATTCGAGGTGGATTTATCTTCACTTAAACCTGATAAAAATGAGCAGTTTACATCCGCAGCCCTTGTAAGGGGCATCTGTTCACGATTTAAAGAACTTGGACATGCTATTGGTGGTTTTGATGCATGCATCGATGGGGGTGTGCCCAAAGGTTCCGGATTAAGTTCCTCGGCTTCGTTTGAAGTGCTTATTGGTGCCATATTAAGCCAGTTATTCAATAAAGGAAAGGTAGATCCCATCCAGAATGCCATAATCGGACAGTATTCAGAAAACAATTATTTTGGGAAGCCTTGCGGATTGATGGACCAGACAGCCTGTGCAATGGGAGGCCTGATTACAATTGATTTTAAGGATCCTTCCAAACCTGTGGTAAAAAGGGTCAATTTCGATTTTGTATCAACAGGCTTCTCTCTGGTAATTACCGACACTGGCGGTAACCATGCCGACCTGAATGATGAATATGCTTCCCTGCCAACAGATATGAAAGCAGTTGCAGCAGAGCTTGGAGCCAGGGTATTACGTCAGGTAAGCCTCGAACAGGTGCTTGATATTGCTCCAAAAATCCGGGAAAAAGTGGGAGACCGTGCAATTCTGCGCGCAATACATTTCCAGGGCGATAACCAGCGTGTCGTAGACCAGGTTGCAGCCCTCGAAAGAAATGACTTTAAAGCATTCCTGGGAATGGTTATCGATTCAGGCTATAGTTCATATATGTATAATCAGAATATTTTCCCGGTTAATAATGTCAGGGAGCAGGGAGTTTCAATTGCGCTGGCATTAAGCGAACTGGTACTCAAAGGACATGGAGCATGGAGGGTACATGGCGGCGGATTTGCGGGTACAATCCAGGCTTTTGTACCACAGAACCTTCTTGCCAGATATATCAAAACTCTGGAGCATTTCTATGGAAAAGGCGCTTGTCATAATCTATTCATCCGTCATCAGGGGGCAGGGATAGTAGATCTTTGAGCCTGAGTAATAATGTCACAGGAAATACTTTATTTCATAAAATCTATTAAAAAATGATCAGCGAAGAATCATTCAGAGATAGCCACAAAGGAAAACCAGTTAACCTGTATACTCTGAAAAACAGGAATGGGTTAATCGCCCAGATCACAAATTATGGTGCAATAATTGTAAGCATATATGTTCCTGACCGGAACGGAATCCTGGCAGATATTGTCCAGGGCTACGATACTGCCACTGAATATATAAATGGCAACGGACCTTATATGGGCGCTATATGCGGACGGTGTGCTAACCGCATTGCAGGAGGAAAATTCACCCTGCTGGGGAAAGAATATACACTTGCAGTTAATAACGGTCCGAATCATCTTCATGGCGGTATTACGGGATTTAACAAAGTGGTCTGGGATGTAATAAAATCTTCTCCTTCCAGGTTACAGCTGGTTTATCTTTCAGCAGACGGAGAGGAGGGTTATCCCGGGAATCTCAGGGTTTCAGTCACTTATACACTGACAGATAAGAACGAGTTAAGAATTGAATACTCTGCTTCTTCGGATAAAACGACCATTGTTAACCTTGCAGGTCATTCTTATTTCAATTTATCAGGCGAAGGATCAGGAAGCATATATGATCATGAATTGAAGATTAACGGCTCCTTTTTCACTCCGACTGATGAGACTAATATTCCGACCGGAGAGATCCGAAGCGTTAAAGGGACACCAATGGATTTCACTGCCACAAGAAAAATCGGTGCATCTATTGATAAGAAAGATGAACAGTTAAAGTACGGAGCCGGCTATGACCATAACTGGGTTCTGAATCATCGTATGGGTACTTTGGGACTTGCTGCAGTTGCGCATGATCCAAAGTCTGGACGTATGATGGAGGTATATACAACCCAGCCCGGAGTACAACTCTATACTGCCAACTGGATTGATAATGAAAAAGGCAAGGGAGGTAAAAAATACCAGAGGCGCTGGGCATTCTGCCTTGAAACCCAACATTTTCCGGACGCGGTGAACAAACCTCATTTCCCTTCCGCTATTCTGAAACAGGGAAAGGAATACAGGCATAGCTGTGTGTACAAATTTGGTGTAAAATGATGATTTTAATCCGCTCCCTGAAGGGGTGGGTGTCAGATAAAAAGAACATCTCCTTACCCTCCCGACCTTGTGCCTTCGCTAAATTTACGACGGCATGCGGTCGGCCGGGACAAGCTCCCCAAAGGGGAATTAATAAGTGATTCATAATCAATAACTAATAACTTAGTAAAATGACAACCAAAAAAAACAACAAGTATCTGTTCCCTCTGATAGTGATGGCTGCAATGTTCTTCCTTTTAGGCTTCATCACCACCATGAACAACTCCCTGATCGATTACCTGAAAAATGCATTGAATCTGAACGAGGTTGAGAAACAACTGCCAAACACATTTTTCTACGGTGCTTACATTCTTTCAATTCCTGTGGGTTATCTTCTG
>Ga0316630_10000938_pt1 | contig 10251 bp, 5 predicted proteins | sample OWC_May_M1_C1_D6_FD_207658 | JGI IMG/M metagenome (GOLD analysis project Ga0316630, IMG submission 207658) | Wetland soil microbial communities from Old Woman Creek delta, Ohio, United States - OWC_May_M1_C1_D6_A | ecosystem: Environmental > Terrestrial > Soil > Wetlands | place: USA: Ohio...
CTTTGATAACTATCATCAAAGAATCAACCTGTTCCCCGCTCTGCACGATGAGAGTTCCTGATTTGAATTTCCTGGTACGATAAGATACTACTGCCAGCGTTCTTTCGATCTCTTCAACCGAAAGTCCTCTGAAAAGCGGTGCTTTAAGGAGAAGTGAATAGTCCATATTTTACTAAATTTGAAACCGTAAAAATTAAAAAAAAATGAAAAGATTCAAAATTCTGCTGATTATCTTACTTATATCTGATCTGGCAATCATTAATGCACAGGATGATTTTGAAACAAAATTACTCAATCATTTTCACAAAATTACGAGTGAAGAAATGATGATCTGGATAGGGAAGCTGTGTTCACCTGAATTTAATGGCAGGCTTACGGGAACGCCGGAGTTCATTGCCAGCGCAGAATGGGTCGCAGCGAAACTTAAGGAATGGGGAGTTAAACCGGCAGGTGATAAAGCAGACTATTTCCAGTGGTTTGATCAGCCTTATACTGTAGTAAACGATATCGGGAGTCTCTCATTGAAAATTACCCTGCCTGACGGCTCGGCAATAATAAAAAATTATAATTATCCCGAAGAATATTATCCCGGAATGAATTCCGGAAATGGCGAGGTCACAGGTGAAGTAATCTATGCGGGTTACGGTGTTTCTGCCCCGGAACTAAACTATGATGATTATAAAGGGATCGATGTAAAAGGGAAGATTGTTCTGGTTAACAGGGATGTTCCATATACTGATCCGCGCAATCCAGAATATAAAAAATGGGTGGGATACTGCTATCACCAGTATAAACTTGAAAATGCCGTGAAGCACGGTGCAGCAGGTTTCCTTTATATTGACGGCGCCAGCGCCAATCCAAATATTTCATTTGACCCTTCCATTATAGTTTGTGGTATCGGCCCCCAGCCGCTCGCTGATATTTTTGCCGGACTTAAAACTTCCAACGCAGACCTGTTAGCCATGATAAAAAAAACATTTAAACCGGCTTCATTCAATACAGGGAAAATTATGACCATCCGGGCAAATACAACAAGGCATCCGGAAGGCAAAGGATGTAATGTAATCGGATTAATTGAAGGAGTTGACCCGGTGTTGAAAAACGAGGTCATTATTATCGGGGGGCATCTTGATGCTGTGGGCCGGGCAGGAAAGGTCGTTAACGGAGCTCTTGATAATGCAAGCGGTATTGTTGATATTATGGGCGCTGCAAAAGCTATGGCACAATCAGGAATACAACTGAAGAGATCCGTCATATTTTTGTTTTTCGGTGGTGAAGAAAATGGATTAATTGGCAGCAAACTCTATACGCAGAAGCCCGTATTCCCGAAAGAAAAGACAATCGCCTTCATCAATCTTGATATGGTCGGGAATGGTATAGGCTTGTCTGTCAATGCCTCAAGTCCTTATAAGCAACTCCTTACTTATTTTGAGGAGGCCAATTCCAGATATATTCATCGCCCTTTCCGGGGTTCTGCCCCTGAACCTTCAGAATACTACGGACGTCCAAGAAGCGATTCCTTCAATTTCAGCTCTATAGGATACAGGACTATGTCTATCGGTACTACGGGCGCTTATAAAAAAGTTTTTTACCATCTTCCCGGAGATGATCCCGATGCAATCACAATTGACATAATGGAAGATGTCGCCAGGATGATCTATGTGGCACTCACAAATATGGCTAACGACACTGCTCTGAATTTCAAATAACTCCCTGCAGTCCTTCGCATCCTGACCTCTTTCACCCTGAATGGGGTTAAAAATCAAAATTTGTAACATATGTTACATTTTCTTTGTTTGTACTTCTTCATTTTTGCATCATTCAAACCAATATAATCAGATATGAAAAGAGACATTTTGAAGATAGACGAGGAGCTTTGCAATGGCTGCGGCCAGTGCGTTCCGAATTGCCATGAAGGAGCTTTACAGGTCATAGACGGTAAGGTACGGCTGGTAAGTGAACTGATGTGCGATGGTCTGGGGGCATGTATCGGCCATTGCCCGGAGGGAGCTATTACAATTGAGACACGGGAAGCAGAACCATATAACGAGTTAAAAGTAATGGAACAGATGAAAAACAAAGGGAAAAATACTATTGTTGCACACCTGAAACATTTAAAAGAACATGGTGAAACCGGCTTCCTCAGAGAAGGTATTGATTATCTGAAACAACAACGATCGGAACTCAGATTCAACCTCGATGAAGTCATGAGTGAAGTTCATAATCATGGAAAGTCTGTTACTGCTGCATCAGCAGGCGGGCATCACAGTCAACATCATGGTGTAACAGGAGGTGGCTGCCCGGGTTCAAGAGAGAGGGTAATTGAAAAACCAAATGCAGCTTCACAGGTGTCTGAAAGCGGAGTATCAGAGCTTCGCCAGTGGCCTGTCCAGATGCATCTTATAAATCCTAATGCTTCATACTTCCATAATGCGGACCTTTTAATGGCCGCCGATTGCGTGGCTTACAGCACCGGTGGCTTCCACAACAAATACCTGAAAGGCAGGTCTCTGGCAATTGCATGTCCCAAACTTGATCATAATACCGAGATCTATGTTGAAAAACTGACTGCCTTGATAGATACGGCGAAGGTAAATACAATTACAGTTATGATTATGGAAGTGCCATGTTGCGGTGGATTATTACAGATGGTAAAAGCAGCCTCATCCAGAGCATCACGAAAAGTGCCTGTAAAGGAGATGATGATCAGTATTTCCGGTGAAGTATTGAAGGAGGAATGGGTATAGGAGACGACCAGATCGGGCGTCTGTAACTATCAGTTTAAATGCTTATTGAATAGGGTATTTAATATGATATTATTCATAGTATTATCATTGGTACTGAAAAAAGAAAAATATATATTTGTGCCCTGCTTTTAACAGCACAGGGTAATAAAATTATTATAACAAACAGACAGGGTATGGTAAATAAATCTTTTCCGATCGCTCAGAATGGCAATGGTGTATATCTCGGTTTGGATATCGGATCGGTTTCTCTGAATACGGTTTTAATGGACGGTAATTATAATGTCATTGAAGATTATTACGATTATGTACATGGAAAACCTTTTAATGTTCTTAAAGACAGGTTATCTGATATACTCAAAAGGATTCCATCTGAATCAATTAAAGGGATAGCTATTACAGGCACCGGTGGCAAGCTGGCTTCAGAACTTATAGGAGGAATATTTGTAAATGAAATTATAGCCCAGGCTACTTCTACAGGCAGATTATTCCCTGATGCCAGAACTGTTATCGAGATAGGTGGTGAGGATTCAAAGCTTATCATTCTTGAAAAAGATCCGGCTAACGGACATTCGCGGCTGGTAGATTTTGAGATGAACAGTATATGTGCTGCAGGAACAGGCTCATTCCTTGATCAGCAAGCCCGCAGAATTGGAGTTCCTATTGAAAAAGAGTTCGGTGAGATGTCTCTGAAATCAGTTGATCCTCCAAGGATTGCAGGCCGATGCAGTGTTTTTGCTAAAAGCGACATGATTCATCATCAGCAGATAGCTACTCCGTTGCATGATATAGTAGCAGGATTATGTTTTGCCCTGGCAAGAAACTTCAGAAGCAATGTAGCGAGAAGCAAGGAGATTAAAAAACCTGTAGTTTTTTCCGGAGGTGTTGCAGCAAATATAGGCATGGTAAGAGCATTCAGGGAAGTGCTTAACCTCAGTGGTGATGAGCTTATTATTCCGCATCATCATGCATCAATGGGGGCTATAGGTGCAGTCATGTATGCACATTCAAATAAACTTGAAATGAACCATTTCAGGGGAATGCGGAAACTTGAAGAATATCTTTCATCTGATTCGACAGCCTTTATAAGCATGCCTCAGCTTAAAGAATCAGAAGCCATCTATAATAAGAAAGTCCATACTATAGAAAACAGGAATGAGAAACTACCGGTTTATCTTGGTATCGATGTTGGTTCATTAAGTACGAATGTGGTTCTGATAGATAAAGATCATAATGTCATTTCAAGACGTTATCTTCCGACAGCAGGGAAACCTCTTGAAGCGATTCAGAAAGGAATGTCTGAGATTTACGATGAGATTGGTGAGAATGTTGTGGTGATAGGAGCCGGGACTACCGGATCAGGACGATATCTTACAGGTGATTTTATTGGTGCGGATACAATTCAGAACGAAATCACTGCCCAGGCAACAGCTGCCATTGATTATGATCCGACTGTTGATACAATTTTTGAAATTGGCGGACAGGATTCAAAATATATCAGCATTGAAAATGGTGTTGTGGTTGATTTTGAGATGAACAAGGTTTGTGCAGCCGGTACCGGATCATTCCTTGAAGAGCAGGCAGAGAAGCTGAATATAAATATAGTTGAAGAATTCGGATCTATGGCTTTGCGCTCAGAATGCCCGGTTAAACTGGGTGATCGTTGCACGGTTTTCATGGAATCGGACCTGAACTCTTATATGCAGAAAGGAGCTCATAACGAGAATCTTGTCGGTGGTCTCGCCTATTCCATCGTATATAATTATCTGCAAAAAGTGGTTGCGGAAAGGAAAGTCGGTAATAAAATATTCTTTCAGGGCGGGGTTACAAATAACAAAGCTGTCGTTGCTGCTTTCGAACAGGTGCTCGGGAAAAGAATAATCATCCCTCCTCATTTTGATGTTACAGGTGCAATCGGAGCAGCTATTCTCGCCAAGAGATCAATGGCAGAGGGGCAGAAAAGCCGGTTCAAGGGATTCGGAATCCGCAATACTACCTATAAAATAAGCAGGTTTGTATGTCCGGCATGTACTAACCACTGTGAAATAAGAAGGGTACAGATAACAGGTGAAAAGAAATCACTTTATTATGGCGGACGCTGTGAAAAATATGAGACTGACGACAGGAAAAAGATTGCCAACAATATACCGAATCTGTTCGAAAAAAGAACTGAGATGCTCATGGATGGCTTCACAGAAGAAGTGACAAAAAAAACAACAACAATAGGAATCCCGAGAGCCCTTATGGTATATTATCAGCAGTTCCCATTCTGGAGGACATTTTTTGAGCTTCTGGGATTTACCATTGTTCTTTCCAAAGAATCTGATAAATCGCTTGTCACCACGTCAATAGAAACTATGACTACTGAGACATGCCTTCCTGTTGAACTTATGCATGGTCATGTTATAGACCTGATTGAAAAGGGTGTTGATTATATTTTTCTGCCGTTTGTGGTCAATGCCAAACCAAACAAGTTTAATAAGACATTTAACTGTAACTGTCCATGGGTTCAGACTTATCCTTTTATGGTAAAGGCTGCCCTAAGAGGGAAAGTCGATGAATCAAAATTTCTCGTTCCCACGCTTCATTTCAGATTTATGAAACGCGCTCTTGAAAAAGAACTGACCTCTTATTTCAATGAAAAGTTCAACATAAGCAAGAACGAGATCAGGAAAGCTCTTTATAAAGCCGATGAGGTTCAGGTTGCCTTTGAAAAAAGGCTTGTGGATTACGGAAAAGAGGTAATGAAATCCATTCCGGAAAACTGCAGGCCGGTAGTTTTACTTGGCAAGCCGTATAACAGCTCCGATCCCCATCTGAACCTGGCTCTGATTGAAAAGCTTATAAACCAGAATGTCATGCCTATCCCTCTGGATATGCTTGACACTTCGGATAATAATATTTTCACAAGCTACCGTAACATGTACTGGCCTAATGGTCAGAAGATTATTGCCGGGGCTCAACTGGTTGCAAAAACCGATGGCCTTTATGCTGTTTACGTCAGTAATTTCCGTTGTGGTCCGGACTCATTTATCCATCATTATGTAACCGAAGAACTTAAAGGCAAGCCTTTTCTTCATCTTGAAATTGATGAACATTCAGCTGATGCCGGTATGGTTACAAGGATTGAAGCTTTTCTCGACAGTCTGAAAGGTGCCGAGCAGAATGAAAAGAAGGAACATGAGATCTTCCGTCCCCGGCCAAGTCCTGCATCACCACCCAAAGAGAGGGTACTTTACTTTCCGTATATGAATGACGGAGCTTATCTGCTTGCAGCTGCTGCACGTGCCTGCGGGATACCATCAGAAGTATTGCCGATGCAGACGGATGAAGATATTGCCATAGGAAGAAAATATACTTCATCGAAAGAATGCTTCCCGATGATCTGCACTACCGGTAGTTTTATCAAGAAGCTGCAGGAACCTGGTGCAGATCCTTCAAAAATGTGCTTTTTCATGCCTGACCATAACGGACCATGCAGGTTTGGCCAGTATAATCAGTTTCACAGAATACTGTTTGACAAATTGGGGTATAAAAATGCGGAACTGATTACACCATCGAATGATACATCATATGAAGATGTTGCAGGTGAACATGGGCAGAAATTCAGAATAAATGCCTGGAAAGGATTTATAGCTGCTGATTACCTCCGGAAAATTTACAGGGAGACCAGGCCTTATGAGATAAACAAAGGAGATTCTGACAAACTATATTGGGAATCGTATGAGAAACTTGAACGATGCATTGAAAAGGGTTCAAAGGGATTAACAAAGCTGCTTGAAAAAATTGCATCTGATTTCCTGGCAATAAAAGTCGATAAAAGTGTACGAAAGCCGGTTGTGGCAATTATCGGAGAGATCTTTATGCGCGATAATGCAGGTTGTAACGGCAATATAGCAAACAGGCTTGAGGACCTTGGCGTTGAAGTAGTTATTGGTCCTTTCTCGGAATGGATTTACTATTCCACATACAGATTCACGCGTGACAGCAAATGGAAAAATGATAGAAAGGGAGTTCTTAAATCAAAGATCCAGGGAGTCGGACAGGACGTAATTGCTTATTCCCTGCTGAGAAATATCAAAAAATTCACCGATCATGAAAAAGATGTGTCATTGCACGATATGCTCAGGTTTTGCAATACATATGTAAATAAATATTATGACGGCGATCCGCCAATAGCTATGGGAACTTCTGTTGCACTTTACGACAGGGGAGTTTCCGGTCTGGCTGCCATTCTTCCATTCACCTGCATGCCCGGAACACTTGTTGCATCAGTCAGTGATACCTACAGGAAAGATCATGAAAATATACCATTCATAAACATCGCTTATGACGGTCAGGATTCTGTTTCCCTTGATACAAGACTTCAGGCATTTGTCTTCCAGGTTAAAGAGTATACCAGGTCGAAGAAACACATCAGGTCTGAGAAAACTGAAAAGAGCGTAAAAACCGTAAATGCCGAAAAGACAGAAAAGGTGCTCCAGAAAGTAGAATAGATGCCGGATACTTTGAGGCTGTCTGAAAAGTCAAAATCCGACAGCTGTTAAAGACGCAAAGAATTTTTTTGATTATCCTTTTTTGAATAGTCAGGTCTCTGTGATTTTCCTGACTTTTTTCAACAATGTTTCAATTTTTACTGCCGGATCTCCCTCTCCCAGAGTTTCAAGCGGAAGGTAACCTTTGTACTTGCATTGCCTGACAATATCAATGATTCTTGAATAATCAGTTTCGACCTGTTTGTCGTTAATAAATACATTCTCCTTCAACTGCCAGGAAATTGCGTATTTTGAGGTCCGGGCTATATCGTCGTAAGGATCATCCGTGTGATAGCTGCCGATATCCAGCATTAACCCTGTCCATTTGGAATCTACCAGTTTCAGGAGCTCTTCCACCTCCGATGCATTTCTGATAAAGTCGTTGTGATTCTGCAGTGCTATCATTACTCCATGCTCTTTACCATATTCTGCACATTCCCGTATATCATCAGCAATCCATTTTGCCCTCTCTTTCCAGGTGTAGCTTTCTTTAGACAGATTTCCGCTGAAGATCCGTATTGATGGAGCACCAAGTTTCTGGGCAACCACTATCCAGTCTTTCACAAGCTTCTTCTCTTCATTTCTTTTCTGAGGATCGGACCAGGTAAAATCGTTTCGTACACCTGTTCCGTTTATATAAAGACCAAGCAGGAAAGACTTCTTCTTAACAGAAAAGATATAATCGTCGGTAGGTACTGCAGGATATCCAGGGAAATAATAACCTGTAAGATCAACTCCATCAAAACCTGTTTCTGAACAAAAATCGAGCATGTCACTGATTGTGAATGTCCCTGCCCTCAATGGTTTGTCGAAAGAATAGGCATTCAGGCTCAGCCTGAATTTTTCCGGTGAAAATTGCCCGGAAGATTTATAATCGGATTTCTGTCCTTTTACAATTACAGGAGTAACCACACTCCCGATACCTGCCATTGTTATGGTTCTTGTGAAATCTCTTCTTTTCAGACTCCGGATATTCATTTCTAAATAATTTAGTGTTTATAAACCACGGATTTCAGGGAGTCACCCGAAAAGGAACACTGTCTAATATAATTTCCTTCTCTCCCCCTCATTCTTACACGACCATGAATCCCAAATCTTTCAGCATCTTAATTACATTTTCAGAGCCGACTTTAAGTTTTACCGTATAAGCATGAAATTCTCTTCTAAGGGGGTAATCACCTCTCTGATTCTCAAAATCGTATGGTGAACTGCGGAGATTAGAATTATCCTTTTCAATATCATATGAAATATTTACTGCTTCCCTTATAATGTCTTCATCGGATTTCACTTCACCACTGAGGTTAATAACAGGAGAAGCGGGAGGAGGGATAATTTCAGGGAACCAGTTTTTCAGCGGAAGATTAAAATATCTGCATAAGGCGTTTACAATCATTGATGTACCATTTGCCTTCCCGTCAGTTGAATACCCGGCAATATGAGGAGTAGCGATAAAAATATTTCCCATCAGCTCAAGATCAAGGTCGGGTTCATTCTCCCATACATCAATCACTGCACCTCCCAACCTGCCTGACAGAAGCACTGACTTCAATGCTGATGTTTCAACTACCTCGCCTCTTGAAGTATTAAACAGCCAGGCGCCTTTTTTCATCCTTTTAAATGTCTTCTCATTGAAAAAATGATAGGTATTGTCATCACCTACAATATTTAAAGGCACATGCAGTGTCACTATGTCTGATTCCCTGAGAAGAGTATTAAGTTTTACAAAACTCCTGCTGCCTTCTTTCCTTTCCCTCGGAGGATCGTTAAGGAGAACATTCATGCCCATTATACGGGCAAATTTCTCTACCCTGGTTCCTACATTCCCCACCCCCACAATTCCGATAGTCTTGTCTTTTAAACTAAATCCGAATTCAGATGCTGTTCTCAGGAGTGCAGCTGCCATGTATTGCTGTACCGATGATGAGTTACACCCTGGTGCATTGGTCCATTTTATCTTGTGCTTTCGACAGAATTGTATATCAATATGGTCAAATCCTATCGTTGCAGTACCTATAAACCTGACACCTGAGCCTTTCAGAAGACTTTCAGTACATTTTGTCCTTGTTCGTATCAGAAGAGCATCAGCATCTTTCAGAATCTCATTGACGATTTTTTTCCCCGGCAAATACGATACAATGGCAAATGGTTCAAGAATTCCCTTCAGAAATGGTATCTTATCATCTGCAACTATTCTGATCATTATAATTAAATTTACTTGTGAAAGATACTAACAATCCGGGAATTAAGTACACCCGGGCCTGCCTATTTATCATTCAGCGAGGTGAGAGAGTTTTTTACAAGGAGTAAAATTAACATTAATTGCACTTGCATATAAGTCTGATTTTTTTTGTATTTTTATAGATCGAAGAACCCTGATCACTAAAATAAATACCATGAAATCAATTTATACACTCTTATTGCTGATCTTAATTCCATTTCTTGGAATTAAAGCTCAAAAGCCGATTTTAATGTCGGAGGATAGCCTTAAGATAGGTAACAACCGTTTACCTGGATTGTCAGTGAATATTCCTGAAATAGAATATGAAAAAACTCTGAAAAACTGGATTAAAGAATTGCAAACAGGAACCAAATCGACTGTAGTTACGGATAATGGAGAAATGTCAATTTTTGGCGCTATACTTAAGAGCGTTACTGAAAATCCTGTTAATGTTTACAGCAAACTTATAGATCAGGATAGTGTCCTTAACCTGCAGGTTGCGATTGAATTAAAAAAAGATCAATATATTGAAAGAGCAACAGGGGAAGCTGAAGTTGCCAAAGCAAAGAGTTTCTTATTCAATTTCGCTAAAGTCCAGTATATTGACCTGGTTACAGAACAGGTTAAAGCGGAAGAAAATAAATTGAGAGATATTGAAAAAGAGCTTAGTTCGCTTGAGAAGGACCAGTCGGGGATGCAAAAATCGATCCGCTCAAATAACAAGCAGATATCCTCTGAAAAAGACAGGCTTATT
>Ga0316630_10000939_pt1 | contig 10250 bp, 6 predicted proteins | sample OWC_May_M1_C1_D6_FD_207658 | JGI IMG/M metagenome (GOLD analysis project Ga0316630, IMG submission 207658) | Wetland soil microbial communities from Old Woman Creek delta, Ohio, United States - OWC_May_M1_C1_D6_A | ecosystem: Environmental > Terrestrial > Soil > Wetlands | place: USA: Ohio...
GGGACAACCTGGAGGCTATCCAGAAGCTCTACAGCGACCCGAATCTTGCGGTTGAGTTCGGAAAGATGTTTGACGGCCAACCGGATATAGTGGTCTGGGAGGATTCGGGCTGGTTCCAGTTCTAGACACTTCGCTCTTGAAATCTGGACGCTCAGCATATTGGTCTGTTTAATCACTGCTTGTTTGACCAGGTCATCGTTCGCTGCGAGGGGGAGTTCCTCTATATTGACTAACTCGATGCTGCGCGTGTATTGCCTAGGACCCTGCTGGACTCATGTTAAGGCGCGGCCTGGTAGACAACCTGGATGAGGGTGTTGATTAGAATTTGAATGCGTTTCGCCGTGGACTTGAGGTATGCGCTTACTATCGGGTTTCAGCTGTGATAGCGCTCATTACGGCGTATAGACCGGCATATCCATAACGGCGAACTTGCCCTTTGCGTCCTTGACGACCCTGAATGGAAACTGCGACTCGGGCGGGAAATCGGTTTCGTTCCCTCCGCAGCATGGTCCTTGAACGAAAAGGCTGCCGTCTGGGTTTGAGAATTCAACCAGGAATGTGTATTGGGATGGATCAGCCTCAGTTTGCAGGACGGCGCTTTTTACCTTCAGGCATTGCGCCCCGTTGATCTGGCAGGCTGCCTGGAACAGGGCAGCGTGGTCTTCCGCATCCAGGCTGGGGTTGTGCTCGATCATGACCTCATAGCCGCCACCGTATAGCTCGGCTGCTTTGTCATACTGCCCAGCGTTGAGCTGCTCAAAAAACTGGATCAGCGTCTTGCGCGCCGACTCGGCCTCCGTCGGCTCGTCCTGCTGCGTGGGTGTTCCGGACGATGTGCAGGCTGCGGCGATCACTGCGATGAGGATGAGACTTATTAGATTCTTGCAGGTTTTCATGGAATTTCTCCTACTTGCCCTTCATCAATCGTCTGCAGATGTTCATGACTGGCGCGATTATGAAGCAGGATGCATTAACAAAGTATAGGGTTATCTGTATTATACAGATAATTTCACCTGCTCCTCTTCGCTTCCGCCGCCAGTACTAGGTCTGAGGTAGGAGGGCAACGTTGGAACTACACCCTGCGCAAGAGGATAAGATCATTCCCTGTTGGGAGACAGAAGTCCACCTGCAGCCTGATGCGTAAAGGGGGAGGAGGGTATATCCTATGATTGTCAAACAGGGACAAACCTAAGGAGACCAAAATGAACGCACAAGCCGACCTAATCCAGACCCAATCCCGCCCGCGAAACATGAACGACATAGCGATCTATTGGACCGTCCTGCCCACTCCTTTGAAGCTTACTTATGACGACCTGATGGGCAATTTGGAGGAAGAAATCTCGCGCGAGTTAATTGCTGCCGCAGGGGAACTGGAGCAGATGCCTGAGATCGATGCTGATGATTTCGAAACGGCATATGTGTGGTTCATCGCCTGATGAGAGCGCTGATAGCCAGGGCTGCGATGCTGGCTTACCAGATCTTATCTCCCTAGCAAGACAAAAAACCCCGTGTCACTTATAGCCTTGCAGCAGGACGTCCAGCTCCAGTGAGGAGCCCTGCTGCCAGGCCTCTTTAAATGTCTGCACCGGCGCCATCGATTGGATCAGCTTCAATTGCCCGTCGTACTCCGCCTGTTCGTCGGGTGGCATGATTGCGCCGTTCACCTGGCGGATCGTTTCGGCTGCCCCCAGCAGCTTTGCTGCCTGGTTGATATGGACGGATTGTTCTGCACTGGAGCCTTGCCCGGCAAGCTCTCCTTCATTGAAAGCCAGGCATTCCAGGCAGCGCGCGACAGCTCCCAGGTTGCCCAGCCTGCGCCATTCCTCGATGGTATCCAGGTAGATGCGCCTTGCCTGAGGGTAATCCTTTTCTGCACGGGCGATCTCGGCTAATCCGCTGCGGGCGATGTTAGTGAAGTGGCGATCTCCCATCCCATCAAAGATCAGGTAACTTTCCAGGATGTGATCCCGGCTAGCCTGGTAATTGCCCTGGTGAAGATCGATCATACCAAGACTAAACACACCTATACCGGCAAACCATTCATTGCCACTACCTCGCAGTTTCGATATCCCCTCTTGAACAAATTGGCGCGCGGTCTCGAAATCCCCGTCCTGCCAGATGCGCTTTTGTCCGATTGCGCCCAATCCCAGACCGATTCCGATGTCATCCTGCACTTCGCGGGATATTGCCAGGCCTTCCTCCGCATAGTTTTGAGTGTTGAATGGCAGTCCTCTAAGGTTGGCCAAATTTCCTAACGTCCCCAGTGAAAAAGCAAGGCCGCGCTTATCACCCAGTTCGCGCCAGATTACCACGCTCTTTTCCAGCATCTCATGCGCCAGCCGGTAATCTCCCTGGGTGACGAGTACCAATCCTAAACCGGAATATGCTTGCCCTCGAGCGCTCTGTCGTTTCTGCGCGGCGTCCCCTTCCAAAGGGGGTAATGCCTCCACTCGGGCGAGAGCATCATTGAGCGAGCGGATACCATCTCTGGCGTATCCCCAGGATCTCCAAAAGAGAGCCAGGTTACCGGCGAGCTCCAGGGCAGTGTCCGGGTCATTGGTTAAAGCCCAATCCAGGGCAGCCCGCAGGTTATCGTGTTCTTGCCCTAAACGGTGCGCCCAGGCTCGTTGTGCTGGGCCGGTCAATTGCGAGTTTGCTTCTTGCGCAAAGCGGGAGAAGTAGTCGAGGTGCAGATTGCGGTTGGTTTTCACTTCTCCTGTTTCCAGCAACCGGTCGCGTGAATACTGGCGAATGTTCTCCAGCAGGCGATAGCGGATTTCACCCTCCGGCTCCTCGACTTGCACCAGAGATTTATTTGCCAGTTGTTCCAGTAGATCGAGGGCATCGACTCCGCTGACAGACTCCACGGCCTCGAGGGAAAATCCACCCACAAAGACTGATAAGCGGAGGAAGAGCGTCTTCTCGTCTTCTGATAAGAGATCGTAGCTCCAGCTGATCAGCGCTTCCAGGGTTTGCTGGCGGGGCAATGCTGTGCGGCTGCCGCCGGTCAGCAGGCGGAAACGGTCATCCAGCCGGGAGGCGATCTGTGCGGGGGAGAGCAGCTTGCAGCGCGCCGCGGCCAGCTCAATCGCCAGCGGGATGCCATCCAACCGGCGGCAGACCTGGACGATGGACGGGGCGTTTTGGGATGAAAGGATAAACCCCGGCTGCACCGCCTCGGCGCGCTCAGTGAATAAGTGTACCGCTTCATATTGGCGTAGCTCATCCGACCCTGGCAGGTCGGTAGCTGGAGGCAGGGAGAGCGAAGGCACGCGAAATACGCCTTCTCCGGCGATGCCCAACGGCTCACGGCTGCTGGTCAGGATTTTCAAGCCGGGGCAGGTGTGCAGCATGCTATCCGCGATCTGCGCACACGCTTCCACCAGGTGCTCGCAGTTATCCAGCATGAGCATGGATGTTTTTGGCCGCAGGAAATCCATCACCACTTCTTCAAGTGAGCGCCCGGGGAACTCGCGCAGATGGAATGCTGCGGCGATTGCAGGTAAGATCAGGGTAGGATCTGTGAGCGGCGCCAGCTCAACCACCCAAACCCCATCGGTAAAACGATCCAGCGCCGCAGCGCCTGCCTGGAGCATTAACCGGCTCTTGCCGGTGCCGCCCGGCCCCGTCAGGGTGACCAGGTGGTAGCGGTTGATCATCCCTCCTACGTCAGCCAGCTCGCGCTGGCGGCCGATGAAGCTGGTCAGCTGCACTGGAAGATTATTGGGGGCAGAATCCAGCGATTTCAGGGGTGGAAAACTATCCGGAATGCCTTCGATGGAGAGCTGGAAAATATTTTCCGGATGCACCAGATCACGAAAACGATGCTGTCCCAGATCCAATAGGGCGGTGTTGGCTGGAAGGTAGTCACGAGATAACGCTGCCGTTGCTGCGGTGAGCAGAGTCTGTCCTCCATGGCAGACAGCCAGCAGCCGCCCGATACGATTCAAGCTGGAGCCGACATAATCTCCGCCATGCTCTTCGACTTCGCCGCTGTGCAGGGCGATGCGCACCAGGAGTGGGCTATCCGTTGGCCAGCGCTCGGCAAACAGGGCGCGTTGGGCGTCTGCTGCTGCGGCGACTGCCGCCGGGGTGGAGTTGAACACGGCACAGAATGCGTCACCTCCTGTGCGAAAAATCCGTCCGCTGTGGCTCTCGATCGCCGTACGCAAGATCAGATCATGGCGCTCGATGGCGATGCGCATCGCCTCCAGCTGGCCATCCCACAAGCGGGTGCTGCCCTCGATGTCGGTGTAGAAAAAGGAGAGCGTCTTAAGAGAAGAATTCATCTAGATAGAGTGAGAATGCACCAGGATTGTTGCCTGAGCAGGTTGCTTATCGAAAATTCGTAGGACCAATCAGGCGGATGTGAGTAGCTCGCATGCAGCGGTCCATCACAACCTGCAAACCAGCCTTCTCCGCAATGCGAGCCGCTTCGGGGTGAGAGATGCCAGCTTGCATCCAGACCACTTTGGCGCCAATCTGGATGGCTTGCTCCACAATCGGGGGCACATCGTTGGACGGGCGGAAGACCTGCACTACATCAACTTTCTCGGGGATCGATAATAGATCGGGATAGACTTTTTCACCCAGGATCTCTGTGGCTGTCGGATTGACCGGGATCACATGGTAACCCTGGCGCTTCAAATATGCAGCCACCTCGTAGCTATCCTTGGTTGGATTAGAAGACAAACCTACCGTGGCAATCGTATGGATAGACTTTAAGATGCGTTTTAGATCTTCGTCGTTCATCCTGTGCTCCTTCGCATATGTACTGGCAGGGTCACCTGAAAGCAGGTCCCGCCGGGCTGAGACTTAACCTGGATCAGGCCCTTGTGGCGATGGACAACAATGTTATAGGAGGTGTGCAAACCCAGACCCGATCCGGAGCCCGGTGGTTTGGTGGTAAAAAAGGCGTCGAAGATGCGCGGCTGGATATCGGCGGGGATGCCTGGCCCGTTGTCACCAATCTCAACGACAACGTTATCGTCCTTGGAATACGTGCGTAAAGTTAACTCCCCTTTCCCCTGCATGGCGTCGACAGCGTTGTCGATGATGTTTGTCCAGACCTGGTTCAACTCACTGCCGAAGGCTTCAATGCGCGGTAGGTCGTGCGAATACTCCCGGCGAATGACCACGCCTTGTTTTAACTTGTGCTGCAAGATTACCAGCGTGTTTTCTAAGCCATCGTGGACATCTACTTCCTGGATGGGCGCCTGGTCAAGATAGGAGTATGATTTGACCGCGTTGACGATTTGAGAGATGCGTTCCGTGCTCTGGTGCACCTCATCGACTAATGCGTACAAGGAGCTACTGGCTGCAACATAGCGGATGATATCTTCCAGGCTGCAGCCCAACTCGGCATTCGATAAGCTGCTTTTTATCTCATCCAGTGATGTGGTGTCCCAACCAGAGGATACCAGAGTAGGAGCAAGCTCCCATGCTTCGGGGATATCGTGAGCTTCCAGCCAGGATTGAATGGAGTCTGCACGGTCTATGCGTTCCAGGGGATCTGGGCTTGTGGGCATGGCAGAGCGCTGGAAACTCTCTGCATTTAAGGAGTGCAGCCAGCCAGTCTGGCTTGTGCGCGCGGCTTGCTGAAACAAAGGTTCTGCCAGGCTTTGCCAATCCATCAAAGCCTGGCGCAAAAATGCACTGCTGCGCTGGGCGGCGGCGGCGGGATTGTTCAATTCATGTGCCAATCCTGCGCTGAGCGTGCCCAAGGAGGCCATCTTTTCCTGGTGGCGAAGCGTTAATTCGGTATTTCGCAGGCGCTCCATCACTGTGCTCAAGATCGTCATCACCACCTCTGGGCTGGTGGTCAACAGGCGGGCGAAAGTCGGCTGCGAGATGCGTAAAAGCTGGCTGTCGCGCAGAGCGCGAACCGAGGCAGAACGCGGCGCTTGATCGAGTAGCGCCATCTCACCGAGCACATCTCCGTTTCCGCGTACGGCGATAGGTACTTCCTGCTCACCAGAGCGCAATAGTACTTCGAACTCACCGTCAAGTATCAGGTAGGCTGAATCCCCTGGATCGTCTTGTTTCAATAACCACTCACCTGCCTGAATCTGGATGGTCTCAGACTGGCCGAGCAGCCAGTTGAGGTCCTCGGTGCGTAAACCAGCGAACAATGGGGATTGGCGTAAAATTTCCAGGTTCACAGGGTTTTCAAGTATTGGCGGACCATCGCTACTGCGATACCGCCCTCTCCAGTCGCTGAGGCTACGCGGTGATTTGTGCCAAAGCGCACATCACCCGCGGCAAAGATTCCGGGAACGCTGGTCTCCAGCATGAGCGGATCCCGGTTGAGAGGCCAATCCTTGGGTTGTTTTCCTCCTGCTAACAGGTCCTGGCCCGTTAGGACGTATCCTTTCTCATCACATAAGACCTGACCTGCAACCAGGGTGCTCTGCGGCTGCACTCCGATGAATACAAACAATGCCGCACCTTTCAGATTCCTCACCTCTCCGGTGAGGGTATCTTTAACCACCACTTCTTCCAAGGATTCTTTTCCATGAACTTCGATGATCTCTGTGTTCAACAGGATTTGGATATTTTCCTGTTGCCAGAGGGCATCAGCCAGGTATTGTGCGGCTTTCAGTTGAGAGCCGCGGTAGAGCATGGTCACTTTGCTCGCAAATCGGCTCAGGTACATGGCTCCCTGTCCAGCAGAGTTGGCTCCTCCCAAGACAAATACCTCTTGATCCTGGTAATACAAGGCCTCGGTGTAAGCTGCGCCATAGTATACTCCCGCCCCGGTTAACGCCTCAACGCCAGAGATGCTCAGCATATTGTAAGCAGCGCCAGTAGCCAGCAGGACGGCATGGCAGGAGATCTCGGTACCATCGCTTAATGTGACAATGCGGTAGGCATCCTTGATGGAGATCTGGCGCACTTCCTGGGCTGAGAGGATCTCAGCGCCAAAGCGCCGGGCCTGGGTGACGGATCGCCTGGCCAGGTCCATACCGGAGATTCCTCCCGGAAAGCCGAGGTAGTTATCGATTTTTGGGCTGCTACCGGCTTGCCCGCCTGGAGCGTGCTTTTCGACCACCAGGCAGCGCAGCCCTTCTGAGCTGGCATAGACAGCCGCAGCCAGCCCAGCCGGACCCGCGCCGATGATCACCAGATCGTAGAAGGGAAGCTCGGCGCGCGTCTGCATTCCAATCTTCTCAGCTAAATCCTGGATGGACGGTTCGGACAGCACCCTCCCGTCCGGTAGAAAGACCGTGGGTACTTTCAATTGACCCTGGTTGCTCGCTTCCACCAGTTGGCGAGTTTGCGGGTCGTTTTCGCCGTCCAGAAATTGGAACGGGATCTGATGGCGGGTGAGGAACTCTTTAATCTGGTGAGAGGCTGGCGACCAGAGCGTTCCGGCCACCCGGATGCCTTCATAAGGTATGTGGGCAATGGCGCGCCAGTCGTTGAGCAGCTCATCCAGGACAGGATACAAACGCTCCTCTGGTGGGTCCCATGGCTTCATTAAGTAATAGTCCAGTCCCACCTGGTTGATCGAGGCAATGGCCGCCTCTGTATCGGAGTAGGCGGTCAGTAGCACTTTCTTCGCTTCAGGAAAAATGGGGCCAGCCCGGGACAAAAACTCGACCCCGCTAAGCTGCGGCATACGTTGGTCGACCAGGAATAGGGCGACGACTTCGTTGCGGCTCTCCATCTGCTTGCAATAATCTAATGCCGCCTGGGCAAGATTGATAGAAACGATGCGGTAGTCCTGCCCGTAACGACTGCGCAAATCCCTTTCAACTGCCTTCAACACGACTGGATCATCATCGATTGCCAAGATAGTAGGTTTCATAGATTTCTTTCCTTAAGAATAGGATCTCTCTCTCAAACGATCGCACAGGACGCGCATCACTGCAAGACAGGTTTCTGGGCGCTCACGCAAGATACCCTCAAACTGCTTCTGGGCGATGCATAAAGAGCGCACTTCCCCGGCTGCAATCAGCGTAGCCATGCGGGGGGCACGGCTGATGATCGCCATTTCCCCCACATATTCCCCAGGCTCACGCTGCGCGATCTCGGTCTCTGATTCTACCAGCACGCGCACTTCCCCTGAAACAATGATGTACATCTCGTCGCCCAGCTCCCCCTGCCTGGCGATGACCTCTCCATCGGGGAAATAGCGTTCGGTGGCAATGGCTGCCACTTGTTTCAGGTCAATAGGGGCTAAATCGGCAAACAACGGTACCTTGCGCAGAAACAAAATACGCTCCATGATAGTCAATGTTTGCATGGTTTCCAAGTTCGTTCCTCCATCCACCGCCCAGGCGGCTGAAACCCGCACCAGCGCGTCGGCATCGTGAGCTGCCAGCTCGCGCAGATTGCCGGTTGTCTTGGGATCTACATGATTCTGAGCAGTAAAAACAGCACATGCCCGCATCCAGGGATCCGGGTCGTCCAATATCTCCAGCCAGCGTGGCGTTGAAGGCACTGCTGGTGCCTCCCCGGACTCCCACAGCAGGAATAAAGGTCGGATCATGGGCGCGCTGTGGATCGTGTCCAGGATTTCCAGGGCATAAGCATACTGTGCGACATCGCGGCTAGAAAGGTTGTCGATCGCTAAATGAACCGCACGGCGGTCATCAAACAAACTCACGGCGTGCAGGGCATGTAAGGCGTGCTGCCTGGCGCGAGCCATGAGAGAATCCACTAATAGACCCATTCGTTCGTCGTTTTTGGGAGTGAAACCGCTTGCCAGGGAGTGATCGCGCTGCGCCAGCGTGACTTTATGAAGCGTATACATTTCCAGATCACTGATAACTTGCCCTGTAGGTAGGTGTTCAAGCGCTAACAATGCTCCACCTTCCAGAGAGGGTTGTTTTAGGGCATCAATTGCGGCTTTAAGCGCGCAATCGCCCAGAGCACCTAAAGAAACCGCTGCTACAGAGCGCACCGAGGTGTCTTCATCCCCAAGGAGCTGGACGAGCGCTTGGATCCCCGCTTCAGTTGGTATCTGCAAAGCGGTGGCGGTGGCGCGGCGAACATCGGGAATGGGGTCCTGAATCCCCGCGGTGAGGCACTCCAGAATTTGCGCCTGCCAATGAGCGGCCGATTGCCAACATTCACCCAAGGCCAGCATGGCTTGAGCGCGCTCCTCAGGTTGGGGGTCGGCGGCCATTGGGATCAGAATCGATTGGAGTGGATCAGGATCGCCCGCTTCAACCAGAGCGATTGCGGCACAGGCCCTTACCGCCGGGTCTGCATCGTTGAGCAGCGGCCTGACAGCCGCCAGGGTTAGAAGCGAGCGCTCTGATAGCGTTTGTATGGTGAGGATCGCCTGGCATCGGATCTCAGCCGATTCCTCCTCCAGGCAGGGGATCACTTCCGGGATGGCCGGAACAGCCTCCAGTTTTGCTAGCGTGCGTAATGCTGCGATGCGCACCTCGGGATCAGTATCTCTTAACGCCTCCACAAGCGTATCAATTGCCGGCGACCCAGGAAGTTGGCCCAAGATTTCCACCGATAAGCGCCGGATGCCTGGCTCGGGGCTTTGCAACCCTTCCCGGATAATGCCCAGGGAAGCAGCATCTTGCCGGAAGCCGCCAAAGGGCTCCTCTTCAGTAAAGAAAACCTGCGGCCGGCCGCTACGCAACGCCTCTGCCAGCGCGCCAGCATAGGCTTTCTTAGCCCGCCAGACAACGAGCATGCAGAAGGCCGCGGCTACAAGTCCAACCAGGTAAAGTTGGCGCGGTTGGAGTGCCTGGTCGCCGATAATCAGAATCATTCCGGAGATTACAATCCCTGCCTGCCCTGGCACTGCTTGCAGGAAGGCGCGCACCTGATCGCGGCGCTCAGCAGGGATGGTATTGAAAGAAACATACCAAGCCGGCTCAGCGACCCCCTGTCCCCAGGTCATTTGGAGAAAACGGGATCCGGCTATGACTGGGAATATCGGGAAGAGAGCCATAGCAGCAAAACCGGTGAAGTAAACTGCCGGGTAGACCAATAGCATATTCATCACCCCGAAACGGGCGAACAGCCGGTTGGTAATTAAGAGGGAGATCACCAGGGCGAGCCCGGTTTGTAGGCCTTGGAACACGCCAAAAAAGCTTGCCAGGGTATCCGTATTAGGGTATTGCAACGTAGCGGAGCGAGAAAATGGGAGCAAGAGCGAGAACCACAGGATAGAGAACAGTACGCTGGCAATGGCCCAGAGCCCCATCAAATCGGAGCGGCGCACATACTGATATCCACGCTGGATTTCGGTGAAGAAAGCAGAGAACTCTCCCTTCCTG
>Ga0316630_10000940_pt1 | contig 10247 bp, 9 predicted proteins | sample OWC_May_M1_C1_D6_FD_207658 | JGI IMG/M metagenome (GOLD analysis project Ga0316630, IMG submission 207658) | Wetland soil microbial communities from Old Woman Creek delta, Ohio, United States - OWC_May_M1_C1_D6_A | ecosystem: Environmental > Terrestrial > Soil > Wetlands | place: USA: Ohio...
AAGAGCCCGGTGCGGGAAATCCGCACGCCGGGTTCCGTGGGGGGGCGCCGGGGTAACCCGGCGCTCTACCCGACCAGGTTAGACAGGTTGAGCGAGGGCGGGAGGGAAGAACCGAAGAGCGTTCGACAGTTCGAGAGTTCGACCGTTCGGCAGTTCTTCGAAAGCGGAACGGCTCAAAGGACTCCCCCGATTCAATGAACTTTACCAAGTGAACTTCGCTTTGCGATCTTGGCAGCTTGGGGCGTGACGGGCTGCTCGTCCCCTCATTACCCAGGTGCCGCACTGCCCAGTCGCCGCGCCACCTTTGCGGCTCTCCGGAAACTTGGCGCCAAGTTGCTGATTTCAATGAACGACGACGCAGACGTCGCAAGGGCTTTGCGTGAGAAGAGGTCCTGGTCTCCCGCAGGGATCGCAGAGGGCGCTATCCCGCTGACGCCGAGCGGACGTTGCGCGAAATCAATCCCGTGAGAGTTGGAATCATGAGGTGGGTGAGGTTGTTGGAGGAGGAATCTTCTCTAGCTGTGCGATCAGGGGTGGCAAGTCTTCGACAAGAGTCTTCCAGATCTGATCAAGATCCATGTCGAAGTAACCATGCACCAGGCGATTGCGCATGGCAACTATACTGGCCCAGGGGATATCTGGATACTGACAGCGAGTTTCCGCACTCACGCGGCCTGCTGCTTCGCCCACGATCTCGATACACTTGACCAGACCGAGTGTCCACACGCGATCCCTGTCCAGATCGGACCGCACTCGCCCATGTGCCGACCTGACTGCTTCTTGGGCGGCATCCGGCATATGCCTCAGCCTGATTACGTCAGCCTTGAGCATATTGCGTTTCGCTCTCTCGCAGGACCTCTTCCCGGAAGTATCGGCTCAATTCGGCAGGGGTGCGCAGATCCACCTTCCGGCTGAGCATCTCGGAGAGTTCCAGCTCGAGAGCTGCCATGCGAATCAGGCTGACGGTGAAGCCTGGCTCGAATTCCACCAGAACGTCTACGTCGCTATCCGGCCGGAAATCGCTTCGCAGCACAGACCCGTACAGGGCGAGTCTCTTGATGCGATTCCGCCGGCAAAACTGAGCCAGCGCCCCCTTCGGAAGCTCCAGTTGCGCCCTGCCCATGGGTTGCTCCGTCAGCCCATTCGTGGGCTGTTGTGCACATGCGAACTCCGCCTTCGCGGTTCGCTCGTCGCGGGGCATTCCGAACGTACCACTGTGGGTACCAGAGTCAAGGAGAATTCAAAGAGCGTTCGGCGGTTCGGCGGCTCGACACTTCGAGAGTTCAGGGAAAGGCAGCGAGCAACTGGCAGGGGGCAGCAGACGACCGACGAAGGCGTTCGAGTGTTCGAGGGTTCGACGGTTCGAGAGTTCCACGATTCGGCGGTTTGAGATGCGCGGGCCAGTCGAGGGTCTGTCGCTGGTTCCTGGGTTCGGCGGAAACCCGGCCGTAGGTAAGCCTGTTCGGGAGAACAGGCTACTGCGATGGGCTTACGAGGGGGCGGACGGAGAGGGGCAGGTCGGTGAAGAGGGGGACGCCGTTCGCGTCCAGGCGGCGGTAGACTTTCGGCTCGGCCGCAGCGGGCTGGATCACCTCGTAGGCCGGGCGTTTCTCCCGGCTGCGCAGGGCCACGCCGTCCGCCGCAACGTCGCGTCGCCCGTAGTGGTGGAGGACGCGCTTCACGTACTGTTTGGTCTCGGGGAAGGGCGGGATCCCCTTGTAGCGGACGACGGCGTTCTCGCCGGCGTTGTAGGAGGCAAGCGCCAGGGAGAGGTCGCCGAACGAATCCTGCAGGTACCGGAGGTACCGGACGCCTCCGCGGACATTGGCCTCGGCATCGAAGCTGTTGCCGACGGCGTACCGGCCCGCCGTCCCCGGCATGAGCTGCATCAGGCCGCGGGCCCCCTTGCGCGAGACGGCGAACTGGTTGAAGTTGGACTCGACCTTGATGATGGCCTTGATCAGGTCGGGGTCCACGCCCTCCTGGCGGGCGACCTCGTTGATCAGATCGGCGTACTCGCCCTGGACGAGGTTGACGTTGGGAGGCAGACCGAAGGCGAGCGCCGGCTGGAAATGCCGGGAGGTCGGCGCGTCGGTGAAGTGCGAGGTGCCCTCCGCGTCCACGTGGACGAAGACGGCGGCCGGCCCGTGGTGCGGCCAGACGAGCACGAGCATAGTCCCGATGGCTAGGCGGAGCAGGATCCGTCCCATTGCCCGCATGCCTAGCAGACGGGGTGGGGGATGGCAAGGGCAAAGTCCGCGGAACCGGATCCGAGGGCCGTCAACCGCCAAGGCGCCAAGCGCGCCAAGGGGACACAATCCTTGGCTGTGGTGCATGACCGTTCGCGCGGGACGCCAGGCGTACGAGGGAACGATAATGGATTCACGGGAGTGCGGAGACTACACGAGCTTCCCGGGAAAAGCGGCCGCGGCTGCGGCCGCTTGGGGAAGCTCGAACCAGAAGCGGATCCACTGGCCGTAGACGCCCTCGACGCCGACCTGGCCCCCGTGCAGCTCGACAATGCGCTTGACGAGGTACAGGCCGACACCGGTCCCCTTGCGAGATCTGAGCTGCGGGTCCTGGATGCGGTGGAACTTGGCGAAGAGCTCCGGCATCCGCTCGGGGGCCACGCCCACGCCCCGGTTGGTCACCCCGACGCGGAGGGGGCCGGGCGCGGCGGTGACCGCCACCAGGATCTCCGTCCCCTTCTCGCCGTATTTCACCGCGTTGCCGATCAGATTGTCCATGACCACCCGCATGAGGTCGGGGTCGCAGCTGGCGGGGGCCGGCCCGCCCTGGACGCGGATGGGCATCTGGCGCTGGGTGGCCTCCGCGGCGCAGTCGCCGACGGCCAGGGCCACCACCTCGCGAACGAAATCCTCGAGGGGGCGCAGGTGCGGAGTGAATCCCTCGCTCTCGGCCCGGCTCAGGTTGGTGAAGCTCTGCGCGATCTCGCGCCCGTAGTCGAGGGAACGGCGCAGGGCCGCCAGGGGCCGGTTGAAGCCTTCCGGGGCCTTCCCGACATAGCCCCCCTCGATGAGGTTGAGCTGCGTCAAGGCGCCGTTGACGGGGCTCTTCAGCTCGTGGGCGACGAATCCCAGGACCTCCAGGTAGTCCTGCAGGGCCTTCTGGGCGCGCTGCCGGCTGGCCTCGAGCGCAACCGTCTTGGCGTGGATCTCGTCGCTCATGCGGTTGAAGGCCTCCGCCAGCGCCCGCACCTCCTCGGGATCCCGCGGGGAGGTCTCGATCTGCTCCCGCTCGCCGCGGGCCAGCGCCGCCGCCGCGGACGTCAGCCGGCTCAGCGGCCGGGCCAGCCGGCCGCCCAGGTACCAGCCCCCGGCCGAGACGGCCAGGGTGAGCGCTAGGACGGCGAGGACGGACAGCAGGATGTTGCGCTCCCGCTGGGCGACGTACGGGGCCTCGTCCAGGCCGGCGTAGAGCATCCCGATGACCGCGCCGTCGGCGGCGCGGAGGGGCTGGTAGCAGGTGATCATCCAGCGGTCCACCACGAAGGCCCGATCGTTCCAGATCTGGGCCTCGCGCAGCACGCGGCGCGCCACGTCCGGCGCGGCCCGGGTGCCCGTGGCGCGGCGCCCGTCCGCCAGCGTCACGTTGGTCGCGATCCGGACATCGCCCTCGAAGAGGGTGATGGTGGCGGAGCCCCGGGCGGTGGCGTCCGGCCCGAACACGATGTCGCGGATCAGGTCGGGCAGCCGGTTGGCATCGCGGAGGGACTGGACCGCAGCGACGAATCTCCCGCCGGTGCTGCGGCGGACGACGGCCATGGAGAGGCCGTCCGGGAGGAGCGCGAAGCCCTCGGCCTTCCCCTCGACCCGGGCTTTCCGGATCAGGGCGGCGAGCGGGTCGTCGCCTGGCGCCGCCTCGGCCGACAGTCGCAGCAGGCGGGCGTCCGGTGGAAGGGGACCGTCGGGGTCGAGGTGGATGAACTCGGTCTCCAGCACGCGCTGCCCGACCCGGACGGCGTCCTCGGCCCGGGCCATGGCCTCGCGGCGGACGGCGGTGACCATCTGCCGGTAGCCGACGAAGCCGATGAGGCCGCCCACGCTCCAGGTGAGCAGGATGCCGAGCAGGACAAACTGGTTTTTCAGCTTCCGGGGCATCATGAGGAGCCCGGCGGCCCCGCGTCGGGCGCGGCCCCCAGGTCCCGCGGCAGTGTCACCGTGAAGGTCGTGCCCTTGCCGAGCTCGCTGTCCACGCGCACCTCACCCCGGTACAGGTCCACGATCCGCTTGACGAGGCTCAGGCCGAGGCCGGTGCCCTCCGTCCCCATCTCCTTGACGTTGGCCGCGCGGTAGAATTCCTCGAAGATGTGGGGCATGGCTTCGGGAGAGATTCCGACGCCGGTGTCCGCCAGGCTGAGGATGACCTGGCTGGCCTCGGCCCGGAGGCGTACCGACACCTGACCGCCGGGCGGCGTGTACTTGACGGCGTTCTCGAGCAGATTGCCCGCGAGCCGGTAGACGTCCTCTTCCGTGGTGCGGAAGGACACAGGGGTCTCCGGCAGCTCCACTCTGATGCTGACGCCCCGCGCCTCGGCCTCGGGCTGGGTGATCTCGACCACCCGGCGGACCAGCTCGGTCAGGTTCAGCTCCGCGGTCGGATGCTGGGGGAGCCGGTCCTTGAGGGATCCCAGGGCCAGGAGGTCCCGGAGCAGGGCCTGGAGGCGGTCCATGCGGCGGGCGGCGCGCTCGATCAGGGTCTGCTGCTTCTCGGTGAGCTGGCCGGCAAACCCGCCCCGGAGGACGGCGAACTGCGACTGCACGGCGGCCACCGGCGCCTTCAGGTCGTGGGTCACGGCGAAGACGAACCGTGACTTGGCCTCTTCCAGCTCCTGGAGCTGGCGATAGGCCCGGGCGTTCTGGATGGCGGCGGCGCCCTGGCTGGCCAGGGCCATGAGGAACTCGGTCTCCTCGGCGGTGAACTCCCGGATGTCCCCGGTGTAGACCCGCAGGACGCCGAGGGCCCGGTCGTGCAGCATCATGGGCACGCTCAGCACGGAGCGGATGCCCTCTTTGCGGGCCTCGTCGGGGTACTGGAACCGGGGGTCGGTGGTCGCATCCAGCAGCGCTACGGACTTGCCCTGCAGGGCCAGGCGGTCCATCTCGCCCCGCTGCGGGTCCACCTTGCCCTTCTTCAAATACCCGTCGCTCAGGCCGTGGGCGGCGCTGATCTCGAGGAAGCGCTGCTCCTCGTCGAGGAGGCGGATGGAGCTGGCCTTCACCCCCATGACCTCGGTCGCCTGGCGAACGATGGTGGCTAGGACCTGCGGCAGGTTGAGGGTGGAGCTGACCGCTCGCGAAGTCTCGTAGAGCGTCCACATCTTCTGGTAGGCCGCCTCCAGGTTCTGCTTGAGCTTCGCCAGCTCCCGCGTGCGACGCACCAGCTGACTGGCGATGGACGTGGCCAGGTAGATGGAGAAAAGGATGGCGCTGACGAAAAAGCCCAGCGCCGTCACCAGGAACACCGGCCCCTGCAGCCGAGGGTCGTGCAGCTCGGGGATCGCCCGGTGGGGCACGAGCCGCCAGAACTCCAGCAGGGCCAGGCCGGCTACCAGCGCCACCCCGAACCCGGCCAGCAGGTATGCGGTCCGGGGGGGCAAGAGGATGCTGGCCACGATGGCGTTGAAGATGAAGAAGATGAGAAACGGGCTCTCGATACCGCCCGTGTAGTGGACGGTGAGGGTGAGGGCGAGCCAGTCCAGGGCGATCTGCACGGCGGCGAACTGACTGAAGGTGGTGACGGAAGCGGTGTGGTTGCGGCGCAGGATCCTCAGGCGCTGGAGGAAGAGGAGGTTGTAGGCGAGGATCGCGGCGCCGATGAGGCAGAGGGCCGTCCAGGGGATGCGCAGGCCCAGGAGGAATCTCGCCCCCAGCGTCACCCCGATCAGCGCCCCGGCCGCCACCCAGCGCCAGCGGACGAGCCAGGCGACCCGGGCGACGAGTTCCTCTTCCAGGGGCAGACGGTACGGGGCGGGCTCGAATCCCGACCGCGCCGCCGAGGCAAGGTCAGGCATGTCTTCCCCCTGGCTGGACCAGGGGCGCGGGGGTCGACCGCTGGCTCCAGCGCGGCCAGGCCGGGACCCCGCGACGGTCCCCTGTCCGGTCTGGCCCGAGGCGCCCGAGAGGCATGACGCCTTCCTCCCCCTCACGCCCCGCGAGGCGCCGGGGCGGACCCCCCGAGGCTACGTAAGCTTTTCCCGCAGCGTGGAGAGCAGAACGTTGGGCTGGATCGGCTTCTGGAACACCCCCGCCAGGCCGAGGTCGGTGTAGTCGGTGACCATGAAGAGCTGATCCCCGGCGGAGCTCAGCATGTACACGGGGGCGGAGTTGCCCAGCAGCCGCAGCTCCTTGACGAAGTTCGTGCCGGAGTCAATCTCCTCCATCATCAGGTCGACGATGATAAGATCGGGTTTGGCTTCCTTGTACTTCTTGAGCCCCGTCTCGGCCGAGACCGCCACCTCCATGACGTAGCCGCTTGTTTCCAGGACCAGGCGCAGGGTATCGAGGAAGTCCTGGTCGTCATCGATGCACAGGATTACGTGCTTTCCGTTTCGCATGGGCAGGTCCTCGTCTCTTGCGGCGAGCCCCCCGCTCAGGCCCGAACCGCGGCGTCGAAGCGCCCGTCCCGCAGCACGGGGACGAGAAAGCGCACGGCGGCCGCGAGGTTCGCCTCGGCCTGGTCGGAGAGGCGCTCGCCGAACTCGTTGAACCGATAGCCCCGGATGCCGAGCGCGTATCCCCGCGTCCGGGCGCGGAACAGGTCCCGGGCCAGGGCCAGCACGGCCGCGGGCTCGACGCTGTGACTACTGAAGCCGACACACGCCTCCGCCGCCGGCTCGACCGAGCAGAAGGCGAAGGGCTCCGGCCCGCTCACCGAGGCGTCGGCGAAGACGACCACCTCGTGCGCCGCCGCCGCCGCGGCATCCTCGACCCCCAGCTGGTAGTCCGACTCCACCGTGACGCCGGGGATCGCCAGCGCGGCCACCGCCTCGGCCAGGGCCGGCCCCAGGCCGTCGTCCAGGCGGCCCGGGTTGCCGTAGCCGATCAGCAGGAACCTATTGGCCATCCCCGAGACCGCCCCGCGCCCTGCGGTCCACGAGGCGCCCTTCGGCGTCCACCAGCTCGACCACCAGGGGCATCTGCCCCATGGCGTGGGTCGCACAGGAGAGACAGGGGTCGTAGGCGCGGATGGCCACCTCGATCCGGTTCAGCAGCCCCTCGGTGATCTCCACCCCCGAGAGGTAGTCCTTCGCCACCCGCTCCACGGCCCGGTTCATGGGCATGTTGTTGTTGGTCGTGGACACGATCAAGTTGCAGCGGACCACCTGGTCCTGCTTGTTGACCACGTAGTGGTGGAACAGGGTGCCGCGCGGCGCCTCGATCAGCCCGACGGCCTCCTCGCGGCGCGGGCCGCTGACCACCAGGTCGTGGCCCTGCAGGTCCGGGTCGTGCAGGAGCTGCTGGATCTTCTCGGCCGAGTGGAGCAGCTCGATCATCCGCGCCCAGTGGTAAGCCATGCTGATGTTGTTGGGCTTGCCGCCGCTGAGGGCCATGAACTCCTTGCGGGCCGCCTCGGCCTCGGGCGTGTCGATGAAGTCGCAGGCGTTGACGCGGGCCAGGGGCCCCACCCGGTACCAGCCCTGCTCCGGGCCGAGCGACTTGATGAAGGGGAACTTCATGTAGGACCAGGGCCTCACCTCTTCGGCGATGTAGTCGAGGTAGCGCTGGTAGTCCACCTGGTCGAAGATCTTCCCACCCTGGGCGTCGATGGCCCGGAGGTTCCCGTGGTACAGGTCCATGGCCCCGTCGGCGCGCACCAGCGAGACGTGGTGGGAGTCGAAGGAGCCGAAGTCCGCCAGCTCCTTCAGGTGCTGGGTGGTGTAGTCCTTGGCGATCTGCAGGGCGCCGCGGGACCAGGTCAGCATCTGGCCGATGTCCTTGAGGAAGCCGTCCCGCTCGGCGACGGAGAGGTTCTTGTTGACGCCGCCCGGGATGGCGCCCGTGCCGTGGATCTTCTTGCCGGCGGTGGCCCGGATGAGCTCCTGGCCGTACTTGCGCATCATCACGCCCTGCACGGCGAGGTCTGGGTGCCGCCGGGCCACGCCGATGACGTTACGGATGGCGGGGTCGGCGTCGAAGCCGAAGAGCAGGTCGGGCGACACCAGGTGGAAGAAGTGCAGCGCGTGCGACTGGAACATCTGGCCGTAGTGCATCAGGCGCCGCACCTTCTCCGCCGTGGGGGTCAGGCGCTCGCCGCCCACGATCCGGTCCATGGCCTTGGCGGCGGCCAGGTGGTGGCTGACGGGACAGATGCCGCACAGGCGCTGGACCAGCACCGGCACCTCCCAGAAAGGCCGGCCCTGGATGAAGCGCTCGAAGCCGCGGAACTCCACGATGTGGAGCCGCGCCTGCTTCACCTGGCGCTCCTCGTCCAGCAGGATGGTGACCTTCCCGTGCCCTTCGACGCGGGTCACGGGCTCGATGACGATTCGCCGGGTGCCTGGGGCCGCGGTTGGCATGGTGTCCTCTCCCCCCTCAATCGTACTTGACCAGCTCGTACGGCAGCTGGATGGGTTGCTGGCTCAGCAGGGCGGTCAGGGCGGCCCAGATGGCGTCCGCCGGCGGGGGGCATCCCTGCAGGAAGTAGTCGATCTTGACCACCTCGTGGGCCGGGTACACCTTGTTGAGCAGGAGCGGGATCTCCGGGTCGTTCGGGATCTGCCCGCTCGGGTTGTACACCGTGGGGCCATTCAGGTAGGCCTCGTCCAGGCACTCCTTGAGGGGGATGGTGTTGCGCATGGCGGGGATGCCGCCGCAGATGGCACACTCGCCCACCGAGATCAGGATGTCGCAGTGCTCGCGGAACTCGCGGAGCACCCGCACGTTCTCCTCGTTGCAGCAGCCTCCCTCGATCAGGCCGAGGGCGCAGCGGCCCGTGAACTCCTTCAGGTCGTCGATGGGCGACTTGTCGAACTCGACCAGGTCGATGAGCTGCAGGATGCGCTCGTCGATGTCCAGGATGGACATGTGGCAGCCGAAGCAGCCCGCCAGCGATGCCGTTGCCACCTTGGGTTTCGCCATGACTGCCGTCCCCTCCGTTACCGGCCAGGCGCGGCGGCCTGCCGCTTGAATTCGATGTCCGAGCCGATCGGCTGGATGTCGTAGAGGCGCTGGCCGATCGGCACCTTGTAGCCGACCCCCTTGCGCAGGATCGCGCCCACCGGGCAGATCTCCACCGCCCGGTCCGCGCCCTCCAGGTTCGTGTCCGCGAGGCGCGCCTCGGCGTTGACCCAGATCCGCTTGTGGGCCCCGCGCCCCACGAAGTCGAAGACGTGCTTGCCGTCCAGATCGCGCGAGGCCCGCACGCAGCGCGCGCACAGGATGCAGCGGTTGCGATCCACCAGGACCTCGGAGTGGCTCGCGTCCACGTCCCGGTGCGGGAACTGGTACGGGTAGCGCGGCGCCAGGATGCCGAAGCGGTAGGCCAGGGCCTGCAGCTCGCAGTTGCCGCTCTTCTCGCAGAACATGCAGAAGTGGTTGCCCTCGATGAAGAGCATCTCGATCAGGCTGGCGCGGTGCTTGCGGAGATCGGCCGTCTCGTTGTCCACGATCATCCCCCGGGCCGTGGGCGTGGTGCAGGCGGCCTGGGGGCGCCCGTTGACCATCACGGTGCACACCCGGCAGGCGCCGAAGGGCAGCAGGTCCTTGTGGGCGCAGAGGCGGGGAATGTAGATGCCGGCGCCGTCCGCTGCCTGCAGGATCGTCTGGCCGGGCGCGGCCTGGATCTTGGTCCCGTCGATCGTCAGCTCGAAGGTTTCGCTCATGATCTGATCCCTCTTCCTCTGCTCACGCCCCAAAGATGGCGGACGGCCGTCCCGTCAGCCCCTCGGACTCCCCCAGCGCCGCCCGGATGTCGAAGGACGGCAGGAAGGGCTCCTCGGGGCGCTTGCGGAACAGGGCCTCGTACGCGGGGCGGAAGGCCTGGATGCTACTGAGCACCGGGTTGGCCGCCGTCTGGCCCAGCCCGCAGCGACTGGTCAGCTTCATGGTGCTGCCCAGCTCCTGCAGGTACTCGAGGTCGCCGATCTGCCCGCGGCCCTCGATGATCTCCTCGAGCTTCCGCTGCATCAGCACGCAGCCGACGCGGCAGGGCGTGCAGTAGCCGCAGCTCTCCTCGACGAAGAAGTCGAGGAACTTGAGCGCAACCTTGACAAGGTTTCGGTTCGC
>Ga0316630_10000941_pt1 | contig 10242 bp, 1 predicted proteins | sample OWC_May_M1_C1_D6_FD_207658 | JGI IMG/M metagenome (GOLD analysis project Ga0316630, IMG submission 207658) | Wetland soil microbial communities from Old Woman Creek delta, Ohio, United States - OWC_May_M1_C1_D6_A | ecosystem: Environmental > Terrestrial > Soil > Wetlands | place: USA: Ohio...
GAGTTGAGGACGTTGCTCTCGTAGCCGCCGGTGCGCGCCTGGGCGCTCAGCTCCATGACGGTGCGCACGTAGCTGCCCGGGACCCACACGCGGACGGTCTGCAGTCCCTTCCCGAGCTCGGTGGTGTTGAAGTAGGTGCGCGTCGCGCTCTGGAGGATGGCCCCGGAGGTGGCGGCGAGCGTGATGGTGTAGGTCGCGGCCTGGCGCACGTCGAGGAGCACCGGCACCTCGAGCACGTCCGGGGCGCCGTTGCCGTCGAGGTCCAGCCCCCTCACCTCGCCGATGCCGGTGACCGTCGCGCCGACCTCGCCGTCGGGCACCTCGAGGTCCGACGCGGAGTAGGGCCCCAGCTTGGAGGCCGCGGACGCCACCACCACGCCCGTGGTGGCGTTGGTCACCTGGACGCGCGCGACGAGCCCGACGCCGAGCTGCTGCTTCAGCAGCCGCCAGGCCTCGAAGCCGGCCTCGAAGTACCTGCTGGCGGGGAAGGGCCCGGTGGCGAACGCGCTCTCGACCCAGCTCAGCTGCCACCGGCCGTCGTCGGCCGCGAGCGAGAGCCGCACCTCGAACGAGCCCTTGCGCGAGAAGTTGACCGTGGAGGAGAGCTCGATGGCCTCGAGCGCGCCGTTCCTGTTGGCATCGACGGGCTGCGCCTTGAACCTCGGCACCGACACGCCCTCGTTGGCGGCTGTCAGCGAGGAGCCGTCCCCGCCGCCGGTGGGCGGGGTGCTGGCGCCCTGGGCGAGCATGGCGGGGGCGAGCATGAGGAGGGAGAGGGCGATCGCGGCCAGGGCGGTCGGGGGGGCATGGCGGGGGCGGGGCATGGATGGCACCTGCTTTCCAGGATGGGGGCTTCTATGGTGGGGGGGTTTATAAACGGTTTGTGGGGCAATCGCTGAAGAGTGGTACGGGCGCTGAATCGTTGCTGGTCGTCTCGCATGGATTTTATCCACACTATTTATATACAAGGCAATCCCCATATCCTCCGCGGGAGGTTTGGAGATGGGATTCCGGACATTATCTGTGTCCGTCGCCCTCGTTCTGTTGTGCGCAGGCCTGCTCCCCCTCGGGGCTCAGGACCAGTGGCGGCCGCACGAGGCGCAGACCGATGTGGAGCTGGCGGATGACCGCGATGACTGTGGCCTCGACATGGAGGCGCTGCTCGGGTCAGTGGGGCCGTCCTTCACAGAGAACAGGGGACAGCTCGCCAACGCGGACGTGCGGTTCTACGCGCAGGGCGACACGCTGTCGGTGGGCCTCACGCGGCACGGGGCGGTGTTCACCGTCAACGAGCCCATCGGGCCCGACGCCACGAGGCCCACTGCGCGACCGGCGGTGAGGACGGCCTCGTTCACGCTCTCGTTCGAGGGCTCGGGCGGCCCAGGGCCCCGAGGCGTGACGGAGCTCGGGCACAGGACCAACGTGTTCCGGGGCAGTGACCCCTCGGGGTGGGTCACAGGCGCGAGGAGCTACTCCGAGGTGCGCTACGACGGGCTCTACCCGGGCGTCGACCTCAGCTTCCACTTCAGGGACGGCATGCTCAAGTACGACCTCGCCGTCGGCCCTGGCGCGGCCATGGACCGCATCCGGATGCGGTACGGGGGCCTCGATGGTGTCTCCGTCGATGGCGCGACGGGGGACCTCCTCCTCGATACCGCCCTCGGGACGCTAAGGGATTCAAGGCCGGTGTTCCTCCAGGAGGGGCTCGGCGAGCGCGGCTCGGCCCCGGGGGCGTTCAGGCTCGGGGCGGACGGCACAGTGGGGTTCGCGCTGCCGGACGGATGCGATCCGCTGCTCCCGTTCGTCATCGACCCGGGGCTTGTGTTCTCGACCTTCCTCGGGGGGGACGAGACGGAGGCGGGGAGGTCGCTCTCGCTCGACGGAGAGGGCAACATCTACGTCTGCGGAGTCACGACCTCGCCCGACTTCCCGGTCACGAACGATTCCTACGACCCTTGGCCGAACGGGGGGACCACGGTGCTTGACATTTTCGTCACCAAGCTCGATCCCGCGGGCTCGAGGCTGCTGTTCAGCACCTTCGTTGGCGGCTCGGAGTCCGAGGGTGCGTTCGCGCTCATCATCTGCGACGACGGTGGCATCATGGTCGGCGGCTTCAGCCGGTCCGACGACTTCCCCGTGAACAACTCGTTCAGGGAGGCGAACGGGCCGCACGGCGCCTACGCCGACGCCGTGCTGTTCAAGCTCAGCGCCGAGGGCTCGGCACTTCCCTTCAGCGCGGTCTGGGGAGGCGAGGAGGACGAGGAGAGCGTGACCAACCTGAGGCAGCTCGCGGACGGGAGCGTCGTGGTGGCGGGGGTCACGTATGCGTGGGACTTCCCGACGACGACGGGGGCGTTCTGCACGACCCGCGACTTCGTCCCCGACTGGGACATGTTCGCGATGAGGCTCGGTAGCTCCCTCGAATCGCTCGTCTTCAGCACCTTCGTCGGCGGGTCGGCCCGCGATGGCATCTCGTCAGGTGGCGCCCTCCAGATGGACATGGACGTGGACGCCTCCGGGAACGTCTACCTGTTCGGGTCGACGACCTCGCACGACTTCCCCATCACGCAGGGGACGATCAGGACCAAGTACAACGCGTCCGACCAGGACTGCCTCGTGGCCGTCCTGGACCCGACCGGCTCGCGCCTGTTGCGGTCCACCCTCTTCGGGGGATGGCAAGCCGACGCCCCGGCCGACATCCGCGTCTCGCAGAACGGCTCCATCTACCTGGGCGGCATCACGGCCTCGACCGACCTCAACACGACCGGGGGTGCGCTCTTCCCCCAGATGACGGGGAGCACCGCAAGCTTCCTGGCCATCGTGAGCTCCGACCTGACCGAGGTCCAGTACTGCACGTACGTCTGCGGTGGCGGCGCCTCCAACACCGAGCTGCAGGCCATGGCATGGAGCGCCGGCGACGAGCTCCTGTACCTGCTGTCCGAGACCGACTGGGCGTTCTGGAACACGACCAAGGGCACCTTCGACGGCAAGGCCAGGGGGGGCTCCGACTACCTCCTGATGGGCATCTGGACGAGCAACATGACCGTAAGCTACGCATCCTACATCGGTGGGGCGTCCGGCGAGGGGTCCGGCCAGGGGGCCGACGAGATGGCCGTGGACGGCGACGGCGACGTCATCATAATGGCCAACACCTACTCCGAGGACTTCCCGACCACGCCCGGGGTGCTCGACAGGGTCTTCAACGGCTCGTCCGACGTGGCGGTCATCAGCATCGACCCGCGTCCGTGCACGCAGCCGCCCCTGGCGCCCACGGGCTTCAGGGCCATCGCCGGCGACGACGTGGTGAGGCTCAGATGGGACGTCCCCGAGATCATGGGGACCCGCGTCACCAAGCACTACCTCTACTGGGGCTACACGGCCGCGAGCATCACGAACAGGCGGGAGATAACCTCCATCGGGAACGAGTTCGCGCACTACGAGGTCGAGAACGGCAAGGAGTACTTCTTCCAGCTCAGCGCCGAGAACGGCGCGGGCGAGGGGCCGAGGACCTCGGTGATGAGCGCCCGCCCGCTCGGTGTCCCCAGTGCCCCGACGTACATCAGGGCCGTCAACGAGAGGGGCGTCCTCAAGCTGAACTGGACGATGTCGGCCAAGACGGGCGGCGAGCTCCTGGGCTACCACCTGCTCAAGAAGACCGAGGGCGCGAGCGACCAGATAATCCCCCTCGGTTCGACCAGCACGAGCTACAACGACACCGCCGTCCAGCTCGGTGTCACCTACACCTACAGGGTGCGGGCCTTCAACACCCTCTTCAACGGGACCTGGTCCGAGCCCGCGGACGGGCGGCCGTGCACCGTCCCGGGCGCGCCGGTCGACCTCGTGGCGACCGGGGGCGACCGGAGCATCGGCCTCGCGTGGAGGCCCCCGGACAGCGACGGGGCCATGCCCGTCACCGGCTACCTGGTGCACGGCGGGCTCTCGGTGGAATCGATGGCCCTGATGGCCACGCTGCCGAACACCGCCCTCATGTGGACCGCCGAGGGCCTCGAGAACGCGGTCGAGCACTTCTTCTGCGTGTACGCCACGAACGCACAGGGCGCGGGGCCGCCGTCAGCCGTAGCACGGGCCGTGCCCAGAGGTGCGCCGCTCGTCCCCCGGGAGCTGTCGGCGACGGCCAGCGACGGCGAGGTCCGGCTGTCTTGGACGGCCCCGGTCAGCGACGGGGGGAACCCCATCACGGGCTACAGGGTGCTCATGGGCGCCGACCCGCTGAACCTCAGGCAGGTGGGGACGACGCAGGGGGCGACCACGCACACGGCCACGGGCCTCACCAACGGCGAGACCTACCACTTCGCGGTGCTCGCCTTCAACTCCTTCGGGGACGGGCCGAGGACCGAGCCAGTGTCGGCGACGCCCGCTGGCCCGCCAGGCCCCGTCGTGAACCTCATGGCCGTCGACGGCACGGGGCGCACCAGCCTGATGTGGCAGCTCCCCACCATCACGGGCGGGCTGCCGCTCACCAAGGTCAGGGTCTACCGCGGCGAGGTACCGGACCAGCTCGAGCCGTGCAAGGACATAGACGCGACCGCGACCGAGTTCACGGACTTCGACGTGACCATCGGCACGACCTACTTCTACACGGTCACGGCCATCAACGCCGTTGGCGAGGGCGCGCGCGTCGAGGTCGTCTCGGCGATCGCCTATGGGGTCTCGAGCGTCCCGACCGCCCTCGTCGCGACCGCCGCCGACGGGCGCGTCACCCTCAGGTGGGGAGCGCCCGAGGAGGACGGCGGGCGGCCGGTGGAAGGCTACACCGTCTTCCGCGGCGAGACCAACGACTCGTTCAGGCTGCTGGTGGAGCTTGGTGATATCCTCGTCTACATGGACAGCGAGGTCGTGAACGGGAAGACCTACTACTACCGCGTCAAGGCGGTGAACGAGGCGGGGATGAGCGACTTCTCGGCGGTCGTGTCCGCGATGCCCAGGAGGCCCATCGACATCCCAGGCCCCCCGACTGGGCTCAGCGTCAAGGTCAAGGGCGTGGCGGCGACCCTGACGTGGACGGCGCCGTCCTCGGACGGCGGCAGCCCGGTCACGGGATACGTCATCCTGAGGGGGACGGACCCCGGCAACCTGAGCAAGGTCGGGGAGGTCGGGCCCGTGCTCTCGTACACTGACGGCAACCTCGAGAAGGGGGTCACGTACCACTACAGCGTGGTAGCGAAGAACGCGGCGGGTCAGGGCGCGAGGGCGACGAGCCAGGTCGTGTCGGTGCCGAAGGGAGGCGGCGATTCGCCGGGCGCGGGCGTGATGGGGGCCATCATGGCCGCGGGCGCGGCGTGGGCCGTCATCGAGTCGAGGAGGCGGGGGACGAGGGCGAGGTGAGGCGGGCGGGGGCGGGCTGGAGCGACGTCCAAGGACGGTCGTCTCGGTCAGGCCAGCCGGGGTGCCATAAAGGATAATATAGCGTCACGTGCATTATAATCCAGTTCTCCGAAGGGGGGACGGTCATGGGAAGGGGATTCATCGCACTGCTGGTCCTGTGCCTGCTCGTGGGCGCGCCGCTCGTCCCGTGGGGGGCGGAGCAGGGCGCGCAGGGGCCAGGGACCGCCGTCCCGGGGTACACGGCCCCTCGCTCGGCCGACGAGGTCTTAGATGCTCCCGACATCACCAGCGCCCTCTCGTCCATCGCACCGTGCTTCGTCGAGAACAAGGGCCAGGTGTCGAACCCGGACGTGCGGTTCTACGCGCAGGGCGACCCCCTGTCCGTGGGCCTCACCCCGACGGGCGTCATATGCACGTTGACGGAGAGCTGCGGAGACGGGCCTGACGACCCCCTCTCGACCAGCATGCCATCGCTGCGGTCGACGGGCTTCTCCATGGCGTTCGAGGGCTGCGAGGCCGTCGAGCCGGTGGGAGTGGGGGAGTGCGGTGGCCGAACGAACGTGTTCAGGGGAGATGACCCATCCGGGTGGGTGCGGGGCGCCCGGGGCTACGCGGAGGTGCTGTACGGGGGCCTCTACCCGGGCATCGACGCCCGGTTCTACTTCAGGGGCGGTATGCTCAAGTACGAGTTCGCCGTGGGCGCGGGCGCGGACCCAGGCGTCATCGCGATGGTCTACAGGGGCATCGAGCCGCCCATCGTCGATGGCGGCACAGGCGAGCTGCTCCTCGCGACCTCCATCGGGACCATCAGGGACGCGCGGCCGGAGATGTTCGACGGCCAGACCGGCGTCCCCCTCGACCAGCGCTGCAGGTACATGCCCCTCGCCGACGGGCGCGTGCGATTTCAACTGCCGGACGGCCGCCCGACGGGCCGGCCCCTCATCATCGACCCGGGCCTCGAGTACTGCAGCTTTCTGGGCGGTTCCCGGTACACGTTCCCCAGGGCTCTCGCGATAGACAGGGATTCCACGGTCCTGATCTGCGGCTACACGGACTCGTCGGACTTCCCCACCCCCGAGGGCTCCAACGTCACCCCTCCCGTGGAGGGCGACGACACGGTCTACGTGACCAGGTTGAGCTCGGACCTGACCATCGTCCTCAACACGACGTTCATCGGCGGCGAGGACGGGGAGGACGCCAGGGACATTGTCATCCAGGGCGATGGCCACGTCGTCATAGCGGGAGGCACGAACTCGAAGGACTTCCCCCTGCTCGACCCCCTCTTCCAGTGGGCGCGGCCCGGCAGCCAGCTTGGGACGTTCATCGTCAGGCTCGACCACGACCTCGTCCCGCTCACCAGCACCCTCCTCTGCGGGACGGAGAGGTCCAGCATTGGGGAGGCGATCGCAGCGGACGAGGACGGGAACGTTCTGGTCGCGGGACTGGTGACCAACACGACCGACTTCCCCGTGACCACCGGCGCTTACCGCACGGAGTTCCCTCCCACCCAGAGCTACCCGGAGGACATGGCTGGCTATGTCGCCAAGTTCAATGGCCCCGTCAGCGCCCTGCTCTACTGCACCTTCATCGAGTGCATGCCCTCGGACATGGCCATCGACGGCCAGGGCGACGCCTACGTCGCCGGAACCATCCTGCGGGGGTTCAGGGGTACCCCCGGCGCCTATTGTGAGACGTTGAGCGAGGCGCACGTGCACGGATGCGTGATGGGGCTCGACCCGACGGGCGCCGAGTGCCTCGCGGCGACGCTCCTCGGGGGCTCTGATTATGACTTCTGCTCTTCCATCGAGCTTGCGACGAACGGCTCGGTCCTCGTCGCTGGGAGCACAGCCTCCACGGACTTCCCGGTGCAGTCGCACGGTTACATGGGGGGGAACGCTGACGCATTCCTCTGCATGCTGGACAGGGACCTGTCAAGGCTGCAGTACTCCGCATGTCTGGGCGGCAGCGATTTGGACCAGGCGGCGGACATCGAATGGGCGGTCATGGACGAGGTCATTTATATCGCAGGCGGGACCAGCTCGAGTGACCTCCCGACCACGCTCAGCGGCTTCGACGGGACGAACAGGGGGGTAAACGACCTCTTCTTCATGGGCATCAACCTCACGAGCGACACGGTCCATTACTGCACCTACTTCGGGGGGGCGAGCGACGATGGCGCAACAGACAATTGCCTGAAGCTGAACGACGAGGGGAAGCTCGTGTTCGCCTTCTACGGCGACTATGACGTGCCCCTGACGGAGAACGCCCGTCACAGGACCGGGTTCTTCGGCATGGTGGCCATCCTCGACCCCGCCCCCCAGTCAGCTCCGGGCCTCCTGGCCAGGCCACGGAACCTCCGCGCGGTCGCGGGCGAGGGCCGGGTCGACCTCTCGTGGGACCCGCCCACGTGCATGACGACGAGGAACATCTGGCACAGGATATACCGCAGCACGGCACCGAACGGGGAGGACGCCCTGGTGGAGGTCCCCAGCTCGGTGCTGGGCTACGCGGACCTGTCCGTGACGAACGGGACCCGCTACTACTACCGCATCAAGGCCTTCACCTATCTCGACGAGAGCCCGTTCAGCGACGAGGTCACCGCCCGCCCCCTCGGCACCCCGACCGCTCCGCGCGACCTCGACGCCCGCACCGGCAACGGCACCATCACACTGACCTGGGGCTACCCGCAGGGCGACGGCGGAGGCCTGACCGGCTTCCGCATCTACAAGCAGGAGCCCGTTGGCGGCGCCACATGGACGATCGGCTGGAGGAACGAGACGACGTGGGTGGACGCCGAGGTGGTCGTCGGCACGCGCTACCAGTACCAGCTGAGCGCGTACAACGCCTGGGGCGAGAGCCCTCTCACGGACATCGTGATGCAGGCCGCGCTCGACACGCCCTCGGCCGTGACCAGCTACAAGGCCGTGGAGGGCGACGGCCGCGTCGAGCTGTCGTGGGGGCTCCCCACAAGCCTGGGCGGCGTCCAGGTCCTTGGGGGCTACTACCTCGTGAAGAGGGACGCGGCCGGTGGCGTCATCTGGAACAAGACCCTGACGATATTCGACCTGAGCCTCATAGACCTCGAGGTGTCCAACGGCCACGAGTACGTCTACGAGATCGCGGCGTTCTCCTCGGTCGGCACCGGCAGGTGGCTGTCGGCGAGCGCGGTCCCGTACGGCGCCCCCTCGCCGCCGCGGCTGCTGCAAGCCGCCCCCGGGGACGGAGAGGCGGTCCTCACCTGGAGCACGCCGTCCGACCCGAACGGCCGGGACGTCGCCAGGTACAAGGTCTACTTCGGGACGTCCCAATGGGACATGACGAGCACCTACGAGGCCGGCAACAGGCTCAAGGCGACAGTGACGGGCCTCACCAACGGCGTCACGTACTACTTCGCCGTGAGCGCGCTCAACACCCTGGGCGACGAGAGCGAGCGGACCGACCCCGTCGCGTGCACGCCCGTCGGGGTCCCGGGGCCGCCCGAGGGCCTCGACCACGAGAACCTCTGGGAGGGCGTGCGGCTCACGTGGCGCGACCCACGGCAGATGGGCGGCGCGAGCACGCTCGCGTTCGTGATGATGCGGGGGAGCACGGAGGGCTCGCTGGTCGATGTAGCGAGGATGAACGGCACCTACGAGTACGTGGACACAAACGTCACAGTCGGCGGCACCTACTTCTACGCCGTCAAGGCCGCGAGCGCGGTAGGCGAGGGCCCCGCATGCGACACCATCAAGGTGGTGTTCCTCAGGGTCCCTTCCGTGGTTCGGGACCTCGTCGTGTCCCCCAAGAACGGGAGGGTCGAGCTACGGTGGGCTGCGCCCGCGAGCGACGGCGGCACACCGGTGTTCGTCTACGTGGTGTACCGGAACCTGGTGGAGTCGCCGCTGCAGGAGATAGCGAGGGTACCGGTCGGGGAGTTCAACGGAACCTATGTCGACGACGCGCAGGTCATCAACGGGAAGAGGTACTACTACGCGGTGAGGGCGCAGAACGCCGTCGGGCTGGGATTGCCCTCGGACACGCTCACGGCCAACCCGTTCAGCCCGCCCAGCATCCCCGGCAACCTCAGGGCCATTGTGAAGGGGAGCACCGTCGAGCTCACCTGGTCGGCGCCAATCAAGGCCGGGAGCGCCCCCGTGACGGGTTACGCCATCCTCAGGAGCACCAAACGGGGCGAGCTCCAGCTCCTTGTGGAGGTCGGTCTCCAGCTCAACTATACGGACACCACCATCAAGAAGGGCACGACCTACTATTACGCGGTCGTGGCGAACAGCCTGATGGGACCAGGCAACCGGACGGGGGAGCTGGAGGTGGAGACCGGACCCGGGAGGGTGGGCACGTTCCTGACGATGCCGTTCCTGCTGGCCATCGTCATCGTTCTGGCGATCATCGGGTCCGCGTACGCCTACTCGCGGTCGCAGAGGAAGGCGCTGGCTCCCGTGCCCGCTACGGAGGAGGAAGCGCCGTCGGAGGAACTGGTGGTATCACCGGTCCTGGCCGAGGCGCCCGAGGCCGCCCCGTCCTACATAGTCGAGGAGGTGCTCGTCGTCTACCGCGACGGCCGTCTCATCGCGGACTGCGCGCGGGAGGAGTGCAAGACGGAGGACGCGGACCTGATGTCTGGCATGCTCATCGCCGTCCAGGGCATCATCCAGGACGGCCTCGAGCGCGGGGGTGAGCTCGAGAGCATCAAGTACGGCGAGAAGCTCGTTCTGATGGCTGGCGGCTCGCACGTGAACCTGGCGGTGGTCGTGTTCGGGGAGCCGGACGAGGAGCTGAAGGACGCGCTGGCGACCACCATCCAGCGCATCGAGACCTCTTACGCGGGCATCATCGAGGAGTGGGACGGGGACCTCGCGGTGCGAGAGGGCATGGAGGACCTGGTGCGACCGCTCATCG
>Ga0316630_10000944_pt1 | contig 10239 bp, 9 predicted proteins | sample OWC_May_M1_C1_D6_FD_207658 | JGI IMG/M metagenome (GOLD analysis project Ga0316630, IMG submission 207658) | Wetland soil microbial communities from Old Woman Creek delta, Ohio, United States - OWC_May_M1_C1_D6_A | ecosystem: Environmental > Terrestrial > Soil > Wetlands | place: USA: Ohio...
CATCGACGGCCAGCTGCGCGATGTCATCGACACGCCGCCCGCCGCGCACGGTGTGATCGTGTCGCGGGTCAAGATCATGGCGCGCCTGGACATCGCCGAGAAACGCCTGCCCCAGGACGGGCGCATCACGCTGCGCCTTGGCGGCCGGGCCGTGGACGTGCGCGTCTCCACGCTGCCGACGGCGCACGGCGAGCGCGTGGTCATGCGGCTGCTCGACAAGCAGGCCGCGCGCCTGAATCTGACCGCGCTCGGGATGGCCGACGGAACGCTGGCGCGCTTCGACGGGCTCCTGCACCAGCCGCACGGCATCATCCTCGTGACCGGGCCGACCGGTTCCGGCAAAACCACCACGCTGTACGCCGCCCTGTCGCAGCTCGACACCGCGCGCTACAACATCATGACCGTCGAGGACCCGATCGAGTTCGACCTCGAAGGCATCGGCCAGACCCAGGTCAACGGCAAGATCGAGCTGAGCTTCGCGCGCGCCCTGCGTGCCATCCTGCGCCAGGATCCGGACATCATCATGATCGGCGAGATCCGTGACCTGGAGACCGCGCAGATCGCCGTGCAGGCCAGTCTCACCGGCCATCTGGTGCTGGCCACCCTGCACACCAATGACGCCGCCGGCGCGGTCACCCGCCTCGTGGACATGGGTGTCGAGCCGTATCTGCTCGCCTCCAGCCTGCTCGGGGTTCTGGCCCAGCGGCTGTTGCGCAAGCTCTGCCCGCACTGCCGCGTCGCCCATGCGCCGGACCCGGCCGAGCACCAGATGCTCGGTCTCGACAACTTTGCGACCAACACCATCACCCTGTACGCGCCCGCGGGCTGCGACCAGTGCCGACAGTCCGGCTACCAGGGACGCAGCGGCATATTCGAGCTGCTCATCGTCGATGAGCCGTTGCGCCGCCTGATTCACGACAGCGCCGGCGACGACCGGCTGCGCGAACACGCCCGTGCCCAGGGCATGATCAGCCTGCGTGAAGACGGCCTGCGCTGGGTACGCACCGGCGAAACCAGCCTGGCGGAAGTGCTGCGGAGCTCACGCGAATGAATAGAAATCAGATACAGAAAAGGGGAAAGGGGAAAGGGAAAGCGGGTTCGTGGCGCTGCATGGATCTCGTTTGCCTTTCCTCTTTTCACCTTCCTCTTTCCTCTGCCGTAAACGACCATGCCCGCGTTTGAATATCAGGCCCTCGATACCTCCGGCCGTACTGTCAAGGGTGTGGTCGAGGGCGATGCCGAACGCCAGGTGCGCACGCTGCTGCGGGACCAGGGCCTGATGCCGCTCCAGGTCGATGCCGTGGCCGCGACCGGCGCCGCGCGTCTCGGCCTGGCGCCGCGGCGCATGAGCGGAACCGATCTCGCGCTGCTGACGCGCCAGTTCGCCACCCTGGCGCACGCCGGCCTCACCATCGAGGAATGCCTGAACGCACTCATCGAGCAGACCGAATCGGCCGGCACGCGCCGGATCCTCGCGGCGGTGCGCGCACGGGTGCTCGAGGGCCAGTCGCTGGCCAAGAGCCTGGGGGCCTTTCCGCAGGCGTTTCCCGACATCTACTGCGCGCTGATCGACGCCGGTGAACAGTCCGGCCATCTCGGCGAGGTGCTGGAACGGCTCGCCGAGTACACCGAGAACCGCATGGTGCTGCGCCAGAAGGTCGCGCTCGCCTTCATTTACCCGGCGCTGGTGACGATCGTGGCGGTGCTGGTCGTCGCTCTGCTGCTCGTCTATGTCGTACCGCAGGTCACGCGCGTGTTCGCCGACACCGGCCAGGCGCTGCCGCTGGTCACACGCGCGCTGATCGGCATCAGCGACGGGGTGCGCGCCGGCAGCTACTTCTGGATCGCCGGGCTCGTGGCCGTCGTCGTCGGCGCGCGCCAGGCCATGCGCCGACCCGATCTGCGGCGACGCTGGCACGCCATGCTGTTGCGCCTGCCGATGGTGGGGCGGCTGGTGCGCGGCATCGATGCGGCGCGCTTTGCCAACACCCTCGGCATCCTGACCAGCAGCGGCATCCCGCTGCTCAATGCGCTGCAGTACGCGGTGCGCGTCGTCACCAACCTGCCGATGCGCGATGCGGTCGAGGCCGCGCTGCGCCAGGTGCGCGAAGGCACCGGGCTGGCGCGCGCGCTCGGTCAGACCAAACTGTTTCCGCCGATGGTGGTGCACCTGATCGCCAGCGGCGAGGCCAGCGGCCAGCTCGATACCATGCTGCGGCGTGCCGCCGACACCCAGACCCGGGAGCTGGAGAGCTGGGTGAAGGCGCTCACCGCGCTGCTCGAACCGGTGATGATCCTGGTGATGGGAGTCATTGTCCTGTTCATCGTGGTCGCCATCCTGCTGCCGATCTTTGAAATGAACCAGATGATCAAGTGAGGAAGACGATGTTGCCCATCCATCCTGAATGCACTCGCCGTGCCGGCAACACCCGCGGCTTTACCCTGATCGAGCTGCTGATCGTGGTGGTGATCATCGGCATCCTCGCCGGCCTGATCGTGCCGCGCATTATGGATCGCCCGGACCAGGCGCGCGTGGTGGCCGCGAAGAACGATATCCAGGCGATCCTGGGCGCGCTCAAGCTCTATCGGCTCGACAACGGCGCCTACCCGAGTTCCGGGCAGGGCCTGGCGGCGCTGGTGCGCAAGCCCGAGACCGGCGACATCCCGCGCAACTGGAAGGCAGGCGGCTATCTCGAGCGCCTGCCGAAGGATCCGTGGGGGTCCGACTACCAGTACCTGAACCCGGGCGTGTACGGCGAGATCGACATCATGAGCTTCGGCGCCGATCGCCAGGCGGGCGGGGACGGCTACAACGCCGACATCGGCAGCTGGGGAGACTGAGGTCCGCGAGCCATGCCGACGCGCGTCCCGGGCTTCACCCTGATCGAGCTGGTCGTCGTCCTGCTGCTGCTGGCGATCGTCCTCGGCATGGTCGGCGTGAACCTGGCGCGCGACGACAGCGGCCGGTTGCGTGACGAGGCCGCGCGCCTCGACGTGTCGATCAAGGCGGCCCGGCAGGAGGCGATCCTGCAGGGGCGGATTTTCGCCGTGTCGCTGCGCCACGATGGCTATGACTTCCTCGGGCTGAACGACCAGGGCAAGCTCGCGGCGCTGGTCCAGGACGATGTGCTGCGCGGGTACGCGCTGCCGGCCGGGGTCCGCATCGACGCCGTCAGCATCGACGGCAATGCGGCCGGCGAGCCGGCCGTCATCGTACTGCCGCCCGGCGGGGAGTTGCCGCCGTTCACCATCGGCCTCGCAGCCGGCGCGGCCCGATGGCAACTGACAGGAGAAGCCAATGGCAGTCTGCGCTCGGCGCGCGGTCCGGAGGATGGCCGTGACGACCGGTAAGGGGTTTACCCTGGTCGAGGTGCTGGTGGCACTGGCAGTGCTGGCGATCGCACTCGCTGCGGTGTCGCGGGTCACGGCCCTGACCATCGACACCAGCGCGGCGCTGCGCGGTCGCACGCTCGCACTGTGGGTGGCGCAGGACCGGCTGGTGGCCTACCAGATGCAGCGCCTGTGGCCGGCGATCGCGTCGACCGACGGTGAAACCGAGTATGCCGGCCGCCGCTTCGTCTGGCGCGAACAGGTGATGGGCACGCCGCTGCCGGGAATGCGACGCATCGTGATCGAGGTCCGGGCCGCACCCGGCGAAGAGGTGCTGGCCGAACTGACCGGCTATGTCCAGCAGCCCGGTCCGCCGTCATGACGCGCCGGTCTGTCACCAAGGGGTTCACCCTGATCGAGGTGCTGATCGCCGTCACGATATTCGCACTGTTTTCGGTCATGGCCTACGGCGGCCTGATGCGGGCGCTGGAGGTGCAGGAACGGATCGAGGCGGAGCGCACGTTCTGGCAGGCGCTGACCCTGGCGTTCGTGCGTCTCGAAGATGATCTGGCGCATGCCCGGCTGCGCCGGGTGCGTGATGTCAGCGGCGGCCTGCAGCTGGCGGCGCTGGTCGGCCAGCCGACCGACACCCGCGCAGTCGCCGAACCGACCCTGGAGTTCACGCGCGGCGGTGTGCTGGTGCTCGGCGACGCCGCGCGCTCGGATCTGCAACGTGTCGCCTACCGGCTGCGCGACCGGGCGTTGCAGCGCGAAACCTGGGGGGCGCTCGATCGCAGTGCCGTGAGCCAGCCGCTGGCCAGCACCCTGCTCGACGACGTTGAGGAATTGCGTGTGCGCTTCTATGCCCCGAGTGGCGTGTGGGTGGATCGCTGGCCGACCGAGGCAGCGGTGGAACTGCCGCGCGCCGTGGAAGTCACGGTGGTCATTACCGGACGCGGCGCCTTTACGCGCCGCTTTCTCGTCAATGGCTGAGCGCGCGCAACGGCAACCGTTCCGGCAGCGCGGCCTGGCGCTGGTCACGGCCATGCTGCTGGTCGCGCTGGTGGCGACGATCGCCGCCTTTCTCAGTCTCGGCCAGCAAGTGTGGCTGCGGCAGACGGAGAATCTGCGCGATCGGGCGCAGACGCAGATGGTCAACCGCGGCGCGTTCGGCATGGCCGCCGCCCTGCTCGCCAGTGACGCCCGGCGAGGCGCAAGCGATAACCTGACGGAAGCCTGGGCGCGGGCACTGCCGCCGCTGCCGGTCGAGGGTGGAGGAACCATCGAGGCCCGCATCAGCGATGCCCAGGCGCGCTTCAATCTCAACAATCTGTGGCGCAACGGCGCTCCCAGCGGCACCGACATCGACGTGTTCCGGCGATTGCTGCGGGCGCTCGACCTCGAACCGGAGCTGACCGAGGCGCTGCTCGACTGGATCGACCCCGACGCGGTTGCGCGCCCGCAAGGCGCCGAGGACAGCGACTACCGCAATGCGCCCATGCCTTATCGGGCCGCGAACCAGGCGCTGCAGAGCGTTGATGAGCTGCGCCTGGTGAGGGGCTTCAGTGTCGAGGCGGTGGAACGACTGCGCCCGTTCGTGGGCGCGCTGCCGGATGCCACGCCGATCAACCTCAACACCGCACCGCGCGAGGTGCTGGTGGCGCTGTTCGGCGACCCGGTGCGGGCGCAGGCGATCCTCGACGCGCGCGAGCAGCAGCCGTTCGCGAACCCGCCGCAACTGCCGCCGGGGGTGCCGGCGCCGCAGGCTGCGTATGGCGCGCGCAGCAACTTTTTCCTGGTGGCGTTGGACACCCGCATCGGACGGCTGCAAGATCGCAGCGAGGCGCTGATTCGGCGTGCCGATGGCGGGACCGCCACCGTGCTGTGGCAGCGCCCGCAGCCACTGACCCTGGCGCGGGAATGACGATGACCGCCATGAGTGCAACCACGGGGCTGCGCAAGATCCTGTCGCGGGCAAATTGGCGCATCGCGCCCGCGGCGTTCGCGCCGGCCACGCTGGAGATTTTCCTGCCGCCGGACTGGCCCGAATCCGGCGCGCCACTGGCATGGCGGCGGCATGGCGGGCACGGGCCCGTGCAGCACGGCCAGGCGTCCGACCCGGGTGTGCTGGCGGAGATGGCCCGGCGCGCGCGCCTCCACGTCTGGACGCCGGCCGGCGCGACCCTGCTGACGCGGGTCAATCTGCCGACCCGCCGGCGCGCGAAAATCCTGCAGGCGTTGCCGTACGCCCTCGAGGATCAACTGCTCGAGGATCCGGCGCAGCTGCACTTCGCCTGGACGGCGCAGGCCGACGGCAGCCTGGTGGTTGCCGTCACGGCGCGCGAACGCGTACGCGCCTGGCTCGGCGGCCTGACGGCGCTCGGGCTGCGGCCGCAAGCGCTGTGCCCGGTGACGCTGGCGGTACCGCTTGCCGACGACGGCTGGTCGCTCGCCTTCGCCGACGGCCACTGCTGGCTGCGCACCGGCGCGCTCACCGGCTTTGCCTGCCCGGTGTCGCCGGCGACACCACCGGCATTGCTGCAGGCGGTGGTCCGCGAGGCGCGCGCGGCGGGACGGTTGCCGCCGGCATTGACGGTTTACGATGCGCCGGACGGGTTCGATGCGCGCGCCTGGTCCGCGGCGCTCGGCCTGCCGCTGCTGTCCGCCGCGGCGCCGCTGCAGGAAGCGCCGCCGGCGACGCTGCCGATGCTCAATCTGCTGCAGGGCGAATTCGCGCCGGCGATCCAGGTCGCGACATTCCTGCGGCCGCTGCGACTCGCGGCGGTGGTGCTCGCCATCGCCGTGATCGGCGGGCTGACGGTGGATCTGTGGGAATGGTGGTGGCTGCATCGGCTGCACGTGTCCAGCCGCCAGGAAATGACGCGCCTGTTCCTCGAGTCGTTCCCGGACCAGAAGGTGGTCGTCGATTCGGCATTGCAGATGCAGCGTCAGATCGAGGCCCTGCAGACGCGCCAGGGTGTGCCCGGCGCCCGGGATTTCCTGCCGCTGCTCAGGCGCATCACGCCGGTGCTCGGCGCCAATGCCGGGTCCGGCGTGCGTGCGCTGACCTATGCGGATCGGGAACTGACTGTGACCGTGCTCGTGCCGGACCGGGCGGCGCTCGACCGGCTCGCGGCGGATCTGGGACGCGTCGGCCTCAGTGTCGAAATCCTGGCCGCCGACAGCCGCGCCGACGGGTTGCAAGGGCAGTTGCGCATCCGCGCCCCGGCCGCTGTCGATGCCGCGAGGACGAAGCGATGAAACCCGAATGGATCACCCGGGCGGTCGCCCAATGGCAGAAACTGGCACCGCGTGAGCGCCGGCGGGCCACCGGCGCGGGCATCATCCTGCTGCTGGTATTCGCGTACGCCGGGTTGTGGCTGCCGTTTCAGCGTGACCTCGCGCGCCTGCGGCAGCTGGTTCCGGTGGAAAGCGAACGCGTGGTCTGGATGCGGACCCAGGCTGCGCAGGTCGGCGCATTGCGCGCCCGTGTTCCGCTGGCGCAGAGTCCGGGCGATCTGCCGGCATTCGTCGAGCGCTCCGCGACCGCGTATGGCATCCGCGCCCACATCACCGGTCTGGAACCGGATGGTGCCACCGCCATCCGGCTCACGGTCGCGAACATCGGTTTCAACGATCTGGTTCGCTGGCTTGACGAGCTGCAGCAGCAGGGCGGGCTGCGCGTGGAGCAAGCGAGCATCGAGGCTCAGCCGTCCCCCGGCGTGGTCGAGGCGAGTCTGCTGCTGCGCGCCGCCAGCCGCTGACCGGTCATCTCCAGGCGCAGCGGCCGTAACGGTGTCGATGAAACTGCGGCCCGATCCGTATCCGAAATCGGGGGAACATCGGTGCGCGTTCGGGGCGGCCAGGAAGGATGAATGTCAAAATCACTGAAACGAATCCTCTTCGCCATTGGCGGTCTCATCGGGCTCCTGGTCCTGGTCGCGGTCGCCGTGCGTCTCTTCGTGGACATCAACGCCCACAAGCCCCGGTTGGAGGCGGTCGCCGCCAAAGCACTGGGGATGGAGGTTCGCGTCGGTGGCCGGCTGGGGATCGGCTTGCTACCGGGTTTGCACGTCACGCTGGAGGACGTGCACATCCGTAACCGCGGTGCGGAGGTCGGTGCCGCGAACCAGGCCAGGCTTGGGATCGATCTGTTTCCTCTGCTCCGCGGCCAGGTCCGGATCGGGACGATCGCACTGAAACACGCCACGCTCATCATCGAGCGGGGCCGCGACGGCAAGTTCAACGTCGAGAGGCCGGAGGCGGCGGCAGGAGCGTTGCCGGCCGTGGCCCTCGCGACCGTTTCCCTGTCGGACGGGACTCTCCGCTACACGGACCGACTGTCCGGCGACGAATTCGAGGCCGCGGCCTGCCGCCTGGAGGTGCGCCGCCTGCGGCTTGCGGGCAGGGGAAGCCCGGAGCTAATGAAAAACCTTTCCTTCACGGCCGAGCTCGCCTGCGGGGAGGTCCGGAGAAATGACTTCACGGTCTCCGACCTGGAGTTCTCGGTCGCCGGAAAGAACGGGGTATTCGATGTCGAGCCGGTGGCGATGCGTGCCCTCGGCGGGCAGGGTTCGGGGAACATCCGGGCGGACTTTACCGGTGCTGTCCCGATTTACCACATCCGCTACGCCCTGGCGCAGTTCCGGATCGAGGAGTTCTTCAAGACCCTGTCGCCGCAGAAGGTCGCGGAGGGGTCGATGGATTTCTCCGCGAACCTGTCGATGCAGGGAACGACCCTGAACGAGATGCGGCAGACCCTGGACGGGCAGTTCTCGCTGCGGGGCGAGAACCTCACGCTCAGCGGGCACGATCTCGACCGGGAATTCTCGCGGTTTGAATCCAGCCAGAACTTCAACCTCGTGGACGTGGGCGCCTTCTTTCTTGCCGGGCCGGTCGGCGTGGCGGTGACCAAGGGCTACAACTTTGCCAGCATCCTCCAGGGTGCGGGCGGCCGCAGCGAGATCCGGTTGCTCGTCTCCGACTGGAAAGTGGAACGCGGCGTGGCCCAGGCGCAGGACGTGGCCATGGCGACGAACGAGAACCGGATCGCTCTCCAGGGCGGCCTCGATTTCGTCAACCAGCAGTTCAATCACGTGACCGTGGCGGTGATCGACCCCAGGGGCTGCGCCATGGTGCGGCAGAAAATCAGCGGCCGCTTCCGCAAACCGGTGGTGGAGCCGCCGAACATCCTCATGTCCCTCACCGGGCCGGCACGCGAGCTGCTCAAGAAGGGGAGGGACCTCTTTTCCGGCGGAGAGTGCGAGGTGTTCTATGCCGGTTCCGTGGCGCCGCCGAAATAGATCCACTGCAACGAGACCGCTGTACGCGCGCCACGGCCGGTGTTCAGGCCGGGGGGATACCACCCTGCGGGTCACGCGTCAGCAACAGATGAAATACCGAGGAGTCGATCGGCACCAGCGGGCGCACCCGTTCATCGATCCAGATTGAGACGCGATCGCCATAGGGGGCGAGGCGCTTGAGCAGGCGCTCGAGCTGGCGCCGCTGATCGGCGCGCAGTGCCTCGATGTGCAGGGTCACGGTGGCAGCGGAGCGGCACAGCATTATCTCCAGGCGGCGCGCGGCGCGCGTGAAGAACACGCGACCGACGTAGCCGCGCAGCCAGATCTGCAGATGGGCGCCGCCCTCGCCGATGCGACTGCCGATTTCGACCACCCCGCGACGCACGTCGGCCGCACACAGACGGCGCAGCCGCGCGCTGGTGAATTGAGCCAGACGCTGCTCGCGGTTGCGGTCGGTCAGGAAGTGGCGCTGGATGTAGTCGCGCATGGCCAGCCCTGCGATCCAGTCCGCGAGCACCTGCGGCCAGGCGCGCGGTGGCGCGACGGACAGGGTGCGCAGCAAGTGAAGCAGGCGTATCGGCCCGCCGCTGAGCAGGGCGTGCGTGAACAGCCGGCGCACGATGGTCAGGCCCTCGGGCAGCGAATACTTCCCCTGGTAGACCGGATTGCGCAGATAGCGGATCTTGTTGCCGATGCGCCGGGCGATGCCGTGGTCGCTGAACAGGCGCTGGTACAAGGCCTGGTAGTTCTGCACCATGGCCTCATAGCCCATGCGCTTCGGGATGATGTTGGTGCCCGGCTTGGTGTTGTCACCGTGTTCGGCCCCGGCGATCAGCCGCCCCTCCTGCCGGAGGCGTTCGTAGAGCGGTGTGCGCGGCAGGGCCGTGAGCAGGCCGACCATGGAAACCTGGATGCCGGCGCTGGTGATGAAGCGGTACTGTTTGTCGAAACTGTCGAGTGTGTCGTTGTCGAAGCCGATAATGAACCCCGCCAGCACGTCCACGCCGTGGGCATAGATGGTTCGCACCGCGGTCAGCAGGTCGCGGCCGGTGTTCTGGGTCTTGCGGGTTTCCTTCAGGCTGTCTTCATCCGCCGACTCGATGCCGATGAACACCCAGGCGAAATGCGCGGCCTGAAACAGCTGCAACAGCTCGGTGTCATCCGCCAGGTTGATCGACACTTCGGTGCCGAACTGGAAACTGTAGCCGTGGCGGCGCTGGTAATCGGCGAGATAACGCAGCAGCGCCTTGGCCAGTTTCGGGTTGCCGATCAGGTTGTCGTCCACGAAGAAGATATTGTGGATGTCCTGGGCGCGCAGCCGATCGAGTTCGCGGCCGATCTGATCGAGGCCTTTGGTGCGTGGCCGGCGCCCGAACATGACGATGATGTCGCAGAATTCGCAGCGGTAGGGGCAGCCGCGCGAGAACTGCATGCTCGCGGTGGCGTAGCGATCCAGCTTCAGCAGGTCGAAGCGCGGCGTCGGCGAGTCTTCGAGGTTGACCACGCCGGTCTCCTGGTAGCGGGACCTGGGCGCGCCCCGTTCGAAGTCACGGCAGAATTCGCGCCAGATGTATTCAGCCTCGCCGGCAACGACGGTGTCGGCCAG
>Ga0316630_10000946_pt1 | contig 10229 bp, 5 predicted proteins | sample OWC_May_M1_C1_D6_FD_207658 | JGI IMG/M metagenome (GOLD analysis project Ga0316630, IMG submission 207658) | Wetland soil microbial communities from Old Woman Creek delta, Ohio, United States - OWC_May_M1_C1_D6_A | ecosystem: Environmental > Terrestrial > Soil > Wetlands | place: USA: Ohio...
ACTGTGTCCGGTAGTTCTCGCGCACAGCCAGCAAGCCGCGGCGCGCACGCGATTCATATACCACCGACCAGGCGGTCGTGTCGCAAACCCGCTTGAGCAGAACCATCGCTTCGGTGTCCGAGGCCAGCGGTGTTGACGAATTCAATGCCTCCTGCAGTTTATCGTACCGCGAGAACGACGTCCGGGTGTCGGCACTCGAAGGCCCGCCGTCGAGAAAATGGTTCGTGCGCGCCTGCGGTTTGCCCTGACCACGAGTGAGCCGCAAGCTGCCGTCCGGATAGTCAATCACCAGCCAGTGGCCGGTGGCGTCCGTCACGAGGAAATGGTGCGAGATCGTGTCGATCGCCCGGTCGTAAAGGCTCACGGTCTCGGCCAGGCGGGCCACCTCTTCCACGTTTTGGCAGTGGTCGAGCGCGCGCCGGATAAACAGCAGCACAAAAATGGGCTGACGAGTCTCCGAGCGTTTCACGCGGCGCAGCGGCGCTCCGGCGATGCCGATGGCCAGTCCTTTCTCGTTGAGGCCGTCGGTGGGGTAGAAAGGCAGGGCAAACAGGAAGTTGTTCTTCTGCGCGTCCGTGGGCTGGGCGACGTTCAGGACGTCGCGCAAATGCACTTCGATGGATGGGCTGAAGGCAAACGACGCATGGTTCCCGGGGGCGGCAAATTTCGCGAGGACCGGGATGTCACGGCGGTCCAGATTGCGGCCGAGCAACGGCTCGCCCGACGTGGTGCGCGTCGCGAAGAGGCTGCAGCGCGGCGGTGCGCTGAGCCCGGCTTTTTTGAGATGATAGTCGTTTAACCACCGCAGGCGTTCCTCGTAAGCACCCTGGTAGGTGACAAGGCAAAGATCGCCAAGCTTGCGGATGCTGCGAAGTGTCTGTTCGTCCGCATTGAGGCCGGGACTTTGATTCTCAAACGACAACTCAATGGTCTTGGAGCCTGCCGGCAGCCCCTTGAAGACGAGACCGGCAAGTAACACGACAACCGCTACACCTGCAATCGTGATGATGCGGCGAGTGGACATGCGCGCGTTGGGCTTAACAATGGATTGATGGCATGGGTGGCTTGCCCTCCACCGCTCGCGCGATCAGCGCACCACCTTCAGAAAGGCACGCGCGGCGGCCGGCGCATCGAATTTTTCCAGCACGGTGGCCCGTTGCTTCACCGCCTCCAGCGCGTTGGGCACGTAGGATTTCTTGCTCATGGGCAGCGTGAGGCTCGTGATGGCCTCCGAAGGCGAACCAAGGCTCACGATCATCTCGTTGTCGGCGAACGACGCCCGGCCGCCGCGCTGGCGAAAGAGTTCGAGCGATTTCCCGCCGTCGGTCTGGGCGCCAAACTCCTTGTCGTATTCCTCGCGAGGGAGCGGCCAGCGGAGAGTGACCTCGTTGCCGCGCAGACTCACCAATGGCCGGCCCTGACTGGCGGCTTTCTCATACACCGCGCGCAACGCAGCCGAGGTGTCCTCTTTGGCGGCTTCGGCGCGCAGCAGGTAAGGGAGCCAATCGTTCAAGGCCGCCACCAGCTTCGAGGCGCGGGACACCGTCACCCGTTGAACGGCGCTGAGCCGCCTCTTGGAGTCGAAGTAGCAAGCGCCGTTTTCGACGCGCACGTTGTCCAGGAGCAGGCGCAGCAGGGCTTCGAGCTTGGGATAGGACTCCGGGGCGGCGCCGAATTCCTTCCGGCCTTCCGCGGTCTGGATTTGGCTGAGGGTCTTTTCGAGCTGCTCCCGGTGGAATTCGAAGATCCAGTTGGCGAAGAAGAAGGTGCGTTGGGTATCGAGCACGGACTTGAGCTGGTCCTGTTCGTCGCTGCTGAGGCGGTCGGGCTGGTCCACGCCGAAGATCCCGTGGTAATTCTGGAAAATTCGGAGCGTGTCAGTCTTGGCGTCATAGGCATACGTCACGGTCTGCTCCTCGAATTCGAGGCAACCGGACGCGAGGCAAAGAACGACGAGCAACACGGCGGGCAGGAGGCGGTTCCTAATCGCAGACGGCTTTGGCGTTGAGTTCATGATGGGGAAGGCTAGGCCCGCGTGGGGATGCGTCAAGCTCTGACCGGGTTAGGACCGGGTCGGTTCTGACAATTGCCAAGGGAGCAGCGACGGATTTGACTTCGCACGTCGGTGTAAAGCCTTTTGCCCAGGCCGCTGCGCAGCGAGTTTGCCGGAGCCCGGTTTCACCGGATGAACCGGGGCGCCCGCCGGGAGCTTGTCTTCCACGTTGTTAAAGGCCGTGTGGGCGGCAAAAGCAAAACGCCAAGGGGCGAGCCGGGGCGGGATTACCAGGCTCGTTCCACCCCGGATAGTTTTGAGGCCTGTCTGCCGACAGGCAGGCTCCGCGCACTCACGTTGGGCTTGTACTCAATCATCTTGGGCGCGCTCCGCTCGAGGCTCTTTATTCGTTCGGCGGCCTCATTGGTCGGCTCAAAATGGCAGGCGGCCCGGAGGCCATTCGTCGCCGGAGGGCCCCACGCCAGGCGACGGAGCTTCTCCGCGTCAATCGGCGCGCCGGGTCTTGGGTTGTCGGCGTCGTGGCGCGGTGGCGTTTCCTCCGCCGCGTGGAGAACCGCGAACCGCGATGGCGTAACAACAAACAACAGGATGCCGGCAATGGTGATGGCTCGATCCGTATTCATTTTGACGATGATGCGTTGCATCCACTTCATACGACACCAGTGACAGTGATTTCTTAGATGAAATCCATCTTTCCGTCCGGTGCGTTATACCGCCGAAAGCCTCCACGAGAATGTTTTGGTCGGCCTCGCCCGACACGTAGTACGCTGCCACCGCCGCCGCCAGGACATGACTATTCGTTCCCCGCGACAGCCTGACCAGGAATGGAAGCGCGTTGGACGCCATCGTTCCCGCGTCGCCCAGCCACTCGATGCAGGCCATGCCATCCATGTAATGGGCGCAAGGGCACTTTCTAAAGCAACGCACCACCTCGGACACGGCTGGTCCCGCGGCTTCTCCCATCTCCCGCAGCAGGGCCAGGGCGTCATGGTGGCGGACCACGCAACTCGATCGCTCCTTCCAGCGAATGGGCGCGGGAAGATGCCAGCGCAACCACTCCAGGGTGCGCCTCAGGAAACGGTGGTTGGCATCGGTCAAACTCCGGGCCACATACGGCACGGCGGGGCCGCCGATCTCCGCCACTTTGCGCCACGCCCCGCTTTGGCGTGGGTTGACGGGATTCTCCCTGGGCCGGCCTTCGCTGAACGCCATCCGCACCCACTCGCTCACCGGGCGTCCGTCGTACATGGGGGCCTTGGTCCGGTGCTGCTGCCAGATCAGCAACATCATCGCTCCCGCCAGCGTAACGAATCCCAGGCGGATCCTTTTGCGCGTGGCTGCCGAAGTTCTCGAAGAAGATGGCAACATGATGGAAGGCCCCTTGCCAGGTCCACGGACCCGACGTGTGACCGCTATGACAAGCTAATCATGACTGCCGGGGCGTCAAGGCATCAGTGAACGAGTCGTAAGCGGGAACGGGAAAGGGTCAGCCTCCGAGGCAACGCTCAAGCCAGTTGCCGGACGTCGAGCAGCGACCGCCCGGATATGGACACCCGCCTCGCAGCAGCAGGCACCTCGTTATTCGCCTCACATGGCGCCACAGAGTGCGCCAGGAAACTCACGGCACCACCTACGGCTCTGCGAAGTCTCGTTTTTGTTCCCGGCAGCTCAAAGGCCGGTCATCAAGGCAAGGGCTTCCTGGCCAGAACCGTCACGTTGCAGAACGTGAGCGCAGCGATGCCGTTTTCTCCATAGAGCAGATTGTCCGGGCTCCACGATTTGCCATCGAGGTAGGTGAGCTTCTGTGCGGAGGAGGCCCCATCTAATTTGAGCGTAACGACTTTCCCCGACACGCTGCCGGAGGCCACCTTGCCCGATTCCCCATCCAGATGGAATTGACTCGTCAAGGAGTTATTCCAGGCCATGGGCTGGTCGAATTCCAAGGCAATTTCATCGTTCCGGTCACTCGTATAGTACGCCTGTTTGAGGTCGGGCGGCGTGATGGCGCTGGCGAACAACTTCCCGTAGTTATCCCGCTCTACCAGGGGACAGATCAACCGCGCCATTTCCACGTAGCCCGCCGGAGGAAAATGGCAGCCCCCAGGAGGCTTGATGCCCAGCGTGGACATGATGCCCAGGTTGGAAAAGCAGGACGGCAAAGTCCGTTGCATTTCCCGGAGCATGTTGTCCGATCCATTCACGCCCATGGCGCAAGCCTTGGGCCAGATCTGGAAAATGTAGTAGTGCTGAAGGTTGGGATAATCCTCTTTCCAGGCTGCCGACAAATCCATGAAATACTGCTGGTAGGTTTCCCATCCGTAGCCGCCGGTGGGGCCGTCCGCCCCCTGGTCGTTCTCGCCTTGGTGCCACAGAACCGCGCGGATGCCGTGCGTCAGCCTGGCCTGCTGGACACGCCACAAGAGCCGTCCGTAAATCGTGGCCACGTCTTCATGATTGGCGGGATTCCGCTGGTGCTGGTCAATCCGGCTTCCCCCGACGGCGCCATTGATGATGCAGATCGGGATCTTGTGGTTCTCCAGCAATCGCCGGGCAAGCTCCAGGCCCCAATACCCGATCTGCAACTTTCCGCCGTTCCGGTCGCGAGCGACCGCGTTGCCCCACAGTCTGATTCGTGCGCCTTCGGGGTGGCCAGCCATGCTGCCATAGCTGCGAATCCAATCGCTGGTGTAAGGAGGATCGTCCTTGCCGAGATCCGTCGCTTCCGCATTGGATTGCCCGTCGATCAGGTAGGCATCCCCGCACACCAGGTTGGTCGCGATATGGTAAATGGTTTCGCGGTCTCCACGCTTGGACCCGAACTGCGCCTGGTACCGGATGAGCCCCGGCTTGAGCTTCACGGAAAATGCATAGGCCCGGTCGGCCGCGAGTTTCCGGCTTTCGGTTTTGTACAATTGGTCCCCGGCAAACACCTTCAAGAAGACGGAGTCGGCGGGTTCATTCAGGGTTCCGCTCCAAACCAGCGTGCCTTCATTCTTGTCATCACGGGCATAGAACTGGTTGTTCTCCGGTTTCTCGTCTTGAGCGGGCGCCCGCTCCACCCAGGCATCTCTTGGGGGTTCCGTGACCCGGATCGTGGCCGACTGGACAGTCTCCGCGCCACCGTTGTTGACCGCCAACTTAACGGTCAACCTGCCGCTGTTCTGGGCGCGCTTGAGGATGAGTTTCCCGGGGAGAATCTCCTTGATCACGGCGATGTCCGAAACGCTCCAGGTGTAGTTCAGTTCCCCCGCACCTTTCGCCTTCATCGCGCCCCAATTGGCGATCTGCGGCCCGACCCCGATCGTCTGCCGCCCATCCCACGTGGCGGGTGCCTTCAATGTAAAAACCGGCTCTTGGATGTCCTCCTTGATCGTGATGGGGATGTCCCGTGTCTTAACCTCATTCGCGCCGATCGCCTTGAATTGCAGCGTGGCTGACTTGTCCCCGGTCACCCGGCCGGCATCGAACGTGAAATGAAAACGGTCCACGGCGAGGATCGTCTCCCGGCCGTCGCTCTTGAAAATCCAATAGACCTTCTGCGCGCCGCCAGCTTCGGCGGTGACGGTGGCACTCTGGCCTTCCGGGACAGTCAATTGTGTTGGCGAGACTGAGAAGGCAAGGCCTGATTGCACTAGTGGCCCAACCAGGGTTTGCAGGGGCTTTTGGTTCTCGTATTGCAGCCTCACCCAATCCGCGGAGCGGGCCACTCTGGAAATGCGCACCTCGTCAATGTCACCGACAAAGTCGTAGTGGTGATACCACCCGCCAATCCACAGCCGCGCCGGGCTCTTGATGTTCAGCATCGGGGTCGCGGAGCCATCCAGCCGGCCATTGAGGTAAATCTTTCCGTGCCCGCTGCTGTAGGTATGCACGACGTGAATCCACTCCGACATCGGCAGCGTGCTCTCACCCTTCACATCCGCGAAGTCACTATCCACGTGGACATGTGGAGGGCTGCGAAATTGCATCCGCACCTTGCTGCCGCGGCCACCGCCCTCATTGCCCCAGCCAAGGATGGTCGCGTTCGGCTTCTGGGCCCGAAACCAAGCTGCCGAGCTGTGCGAAGTCGCGCCGGACGGATAATGGGCAATCTTGTCTCCGCAGAAAACTCCCTGCCTCCCCGCAAAGTGCCGCGCCTGTCCGATTATTCCCGGGGCCGGCGTCGTGCCGACATCCTTCGATTCGAGCGTGCCCACTTCATCTTTCACCAGCTCGTTCATGTGCCACACGCTCAGGTATCCATTCGATTCATTGAACACGGCGGCGCCGCTCGATTCACTGGCCGCGTCGGCCTTGCCCCAATGCACTTTTATCTCCTGCCGCGCGTTGCCTTTGATCGTGGGAATTCTCACCCAGATGCTGGCCGTGCCGTTGTCGGCGTCCCACTGCTCTACCTGGTAGGCCAGTGGTGTGCCGGTGCTGGTGGAGAAACGGACGTCTGCTCCCGTGGGTGTGGCCTGGCTGAAATCAAAGAAGTCCTTGTGCAACCGCACCAGCAGCGGGAAGCCCTCTTCCGACGCCGAGGCCGGTAAATTGGCACCCTCCGGTGTGGTCAGAATGGTCATCGATCCGGAATGAGGCCAGTCCGGATATTGCGTGTGGGCTGTTTTCTCCTGCAGCAGGAGCATTAGCGTGCAGGAAAAAGCCGTCTTTAAGCTCATGCGCATGCAACCAGTATGGCAAAGCGTGTCGAGATCGCCTAGTGGCATATTGCGTCTGAACTCATTCCATTTTGCGACAGGGCTTCTCTTGCGTATGTTCTGCCACGTTCCTTTCAGGATGGGAAAGTGACCTTGCTCACCAGACATGCTTGTGTAGGCTCTCTCGCATGAATCCACGGGCAATGACTGCGAAACGCGACGGCGGGGTGCCGCACGCGCCGGGCGCTCCTGCGCTCGGATTCGCCGCCTGGCAGGGGAGCAATCGAAGGCAAATCCCATCAGCCATGGCTCTCCAAGTGTTGGCGGCGGCGGTTTTGTTTCTGGGAGGTCTGGGCATGGCCCAAGCCGCGACGGTTAGCGCTTCGCTCCATGGGCTGACGATCACGTTCGATCAGTCGAGCGGCGCAATCCTGCGCCTGGATTACCCCGGACCCGGGGTGCTGCTGGAGGCCGATGCCGGCGAGGCGGGGCTGGTCGATGTCGCCTACCCTCTGCCGGAGTTCGAGCCGCTGCGCTTGAACGCCCGGTGCAGTTTCGGCGCGGAGATCCAGCAGGCCCCCGATCGGGTGACCGTGCGAATCCCGCGTCTCGGCGCGACCCGGCCGGGGTTCGCGGTCGACGGGCAGGTCGCTGCTGAAGTCACGATGCGCGCCGATCCTGACGGACGGTCCGTCATCCTCGCCTGCGAGATCGTGAATGGCACCCAGCGCCCGATCCCCCAGGTGATCTTCCCCGATCTGCGCGGGCTGAGGGATGTGGCCGGCCCCGACCAGACGATCCTGAAGACGTGCGGCTTCGGCTCGGCGCCGTTCCGGGAACTGGTCGTGCCGGAGGCCGACGTCTGGTACGCGGTGAACAACTCGACCGTGGAACACAAGTCGGGCGGCATGTTCCACAGCATGTGGGCACGCTGGATGGACCTGGGCGGTCTGAACGGCGGGTTCAGCCTGTTCCCGCGCCGCTGGGGTTGGGACCCGCACAGCACCACGGTGCTGCAACTGCGACAGGCCACCAAGCGGCTCCGACTGCTGTGCGTTCATCCCGGAGCGATTGCGCCGGGCGCAAAGTGGTCCAGCGGCGAGTGGGTTCTGACTCCGCACCGGAGCGGATGGGCCAAAGGGATCGAGCCCTTCCGCGCGTGGGTCCAATCCCATGCCCGACGCCAGTACTCCCTGTCGCGCCACATTCGTGAAGGGCTCGGCTACCGCACCGTGTGGATGTGCCAGAACCAGCCGGCCGATCCGACCGATGCCGTGTGGCGGTTCACGGATCTGCCCGGGCTGGCGCGCGAGGCCCGTGACCACGGCTTGACCGAGATGGTCATGTGGGGCTGGCATCGGGGCTTCGACGCCTCCCTGCCTTCGCCCTTCCCGCACCTCGGCACGGAGCAGGAACTCCTGGAGGCGGCGCGTTGGTGCAAGGAGGTGGGGGTGAACCTCGCCCCGTTCATCAGCGTGCTGCAGGCCAATCCGAAGACCGCAAGTCGCTACGGGCTCAAGGTCCCGAACAACAACGGCTGGACGTACCACACGGAGATGATCCCGCGCTGGAATCCGCCGTATGCCACGGGGATGTCGTGCGTTCAGGTGGGACCGGCCAACGCGCAGTGGCAGGACGAGGTGGCCGACGCGTGCCGACGGTGGGCCGACCGGGGGCTGCCATCGGTGAGCTGGGACCAGTATTGGTCCGCGCAGGAGAAGCCGACCATGCAGGACTTGACCCGGCGCATCCGGGACTACGCCCGGAAGTTGGACCCGGAGTCTAGTTTCAGCGGCGAGTCGCTGTGGAACGTCGAAGTGGACTGCGAGTGGCTGGACTACACCTGGAACTGGGGCGCCTATACGGATCGCCAGGCCTTTGTGAACGCCTTTCCGGCACCCCGGCCCAACGTGAACATCAACCGCTCCGAGGCCGACGCCCGTTTCGCTTTCATGGACAACCTGATCCTCAACGTCTGGCCCTCAAAGCCCGACGGCATCAACGGTTCGGCCCGCATCGCCGACGCCCCGGGGCTGTCCCGTACGCTCAAGACGTGCGCCGCTTTGCGCCAGCGGTTCCTGCCCTACTTCACGAACGGAGTTCTCATTGGCAACTGCCTGCTGGCGGAGCCCAACCCAGGCGTTCGTCTGTCGGCTTACGTCCTTCCATACCGTGTGCTGGCGATCGTGTTAAACCCGGGCGCCGAAGGCTCGCTGACGTTCCGCTACGATCTTACGCCGTGGATGCCGGTGCAGCCCGGCGTCCAGATGACGCGCACGGGCGAGGACGGGAAAAGCGCCCGGGCCCAGGCGGCGTCGGCTACGGGGACAATCACCACCCCGATGATGAAGTATCTCGAGATGGCGGTGTACGAATTCACGGCTAAGTAGCACGGGCAGCGAAACGCTCCGCTCAACTGCCAACTGCCAACCGGAATGGATTGCCTAAACCGGCAGATACCCTACTATCACGACATCAATCCAATTGAGATCAACGATAGAAAGACCCTGAAACCATGAACGACAACCCGACCCTGAACCGCCGTCAGTTTCTGCGCACCACCGGCCAGGCGGCCACGACGCTGGCGGCCGCCTCCACGTTCGCTCCCGCGATTCTCTCCGCCCCAGCCCCCGGCAAGACGATTGGCGTGGGTTGCATCGGCCTGGGGACCCGCGGGGGTGACCTCCTCGATGCGGTGGTTCATGCCCCCAACGTCAAGGTGGTGGCGGTCTGCGACGTCTATGGGCTGCATCGACAGAAAGGCATCAAGCGTAGCCTCAATCCGGAAGTGAAAGCGTACGTGGATTACCGGGAACTCTTGGCCGATCCGAAGGTCGATGCGGTGGTCATCGCCACGCCGGACCATTGGCACTGCCCGATGGTGCTCGACGCCGTGAAAGCGGGCAAAGACATCTACTGCGAAAAGGGATTCTCCCGAACCCTGGCCGAGGCCAAGCTCATGCGCGACGCACTCAAGCGGAGCCGGGTGGTGTTCCAGCTTGGCCACCACGCGCGTCAAGCCACCTGTGCTTTGCAGGCCAGGGAACTCCTCGCCCAGGACATCCTCGGTCCCATCACCCTGGTGCGCACGGGCCGCTTCAAGGCCTCCGACCCGGCGCATCCCAACTGGCGCTGGTATGGCTATTACGAACAATGGAACCGGCCGGATCCGGCGCAGGTGGTGAAGGAGGTGAACTGGGATCTCTGGCTGGGACCGGCGCCTAAGATTCCGTGGAACGAACGCCACTTCTGGCACTGGCGCTGTTATTGGGCCTACGGCACTGGCTATGCCGGCGACCTGCTATCACACGAAATGGACTTCGTGCAGTATCTCCTCGGCCACGGCATACCGGACAATTGCTACTGCGGTGGCCTGATCTCACAGCTCCGGGACGATCGCGAGGTGCCGGACACGTGGGCCGCGACCTACCAGTTCGAGAAGTTGGGCCGGACGGTCATCTTCACCGGGAGCATGAACACCAGCGTGCAGCAGGCGGTGGAAATCTGCGGCCGGGACGGTACCCTGCGATTCGACGACATCGCGCACAATGTGACCACCTTTGAAATCCTGCCCG
>Ga0316630_10000947_pt1 | contig 10228 bp, 5 predicted proteins | sample OWC_May_M1_C1_D6_FD_207658 | JGI IMG/M metagenome (GOLD analysis project Ga0316630, IMG submission 207658) | Wetland soil microbial communities from Old Woman Creek delta, Ohio, United States - OWC_May_M1_C1_D6_A | ecosystem: Environmental > Terrestrial > Soil > Wetlands | place: USA: Ohio...
CGCAGCGCGGCCAGGTTGTCAAAGCAAACAGCCACCTTGGGGTGGTTCGGACCGAGCGCTTTTTCGTAGAGGCTCAGGGCGCGCGCGTACAAGGCCTCCGCCTTCCCGTAATCTCCGGTGGCATGGGGCAGTTTGGCCAGATAAAACAGGCTGCGGGCCACCTGAAGGTGGTTCGACCCGAAGGCTTTTTCGCGAATGGCCAAACCGCGGCGGTAGCAATCGGCCGCATCGGCGAAGTTGCCCAGAGCATAGAAGGCCCATCCCATCCCGTCCAGACAGTTGGCCGCTTCGGGGTGTTCCGGTCCAACCGTTTTTTCGGTTATGTCCAGGGCCTGGCGGTAGCGCTGCAGGGACTGGCGGTAATCGCCGGAGGCCGCGTACAGCCCGCCCATTTTTTCCACGGCCCACGCCACCCGGGGGTGATAGGTCCCGTAGGTCTTCTCGAGGATGCCCAGGGCCTGGCGCTGCAATTGCTCGGAGCGCGGGTAGTTTCCCAGCGTCATGTACAATCCGGCCAGGTTGCTCATGGCCTGGGCCGCGGCCGGGTGTTGCATGCCGATGGATTTTTCATAAACCTCCAAGGCGCGTTTGTAGAAGGACTCGGCCTGACCGTATTTTCCCATGGCGGCATAAATCGCTGCGAGGTTGTTCAGATTTCTGGCAAGCAGGGGGGTCTCCGGCCTGGGGGATTTCTCACGGATGGCCAGCGCCCGCCGGGCGAGGGCTTCGGCGTCAGGGAGATCGCCCAGGTGTTTGCGGATTTCGGAAAGGTTGTCCAGGCACACGGCGACACGCCCATGATCCGGCCCGAGATTCTGCTCGCTCATGGCCAGCGCACGCTCGTTGAGGGTTTCGGCGGATCGGTAATCGCCGGTGAACATCTTCAATCGGCCCAGGCTGGCCAGGCAGGGCGCCACATCCGGGTGGTCTGCACCCAGGGCCTTCTCGCGCAGCTCGCGCGCCTGCTGCAAAAGCGGTTCCGCCCGCGCATAGTCTCCCTTGATGACGTACAGGTCGCCCAGGTTGAGCAGGCTGACGGCAACGGCGAGCGGGTGGGGTCTCTTGGCTCTGCGTTTGATGTCGAGGGAGCGCAGGTAGGCTTGTTCGGCCTGATCGTAATCCCCGAGGTGAGTCTGAAGCGAGCCGAGCTGATTCAGCCAGATCGCCGTCTGAAGATGGTCGGGGCCGAACTCCTTTTCACTCGCCGCCACCCGTTCCTGCGCCAAACGAACCGCGTCCTGGAAGCTGCCTTCCTCCTTCAGCGCCAGGAACTCCTCGTCCACCACCTTGGCTTTTTCGCTTCGGGAGGCTTGAGCGGGAGGCTGAGACGGCGTGCGGGATGGGGACGGGGCCGCACAGGCCGCCGGCAGAAGAAGGACCCAGAGGCCGCAGACCGAAAGGATTCTATTCCGGCTCACGGGGCACCCCCTTTTCGCCCATCCGAAGGAAAGACACAATGGCCCGCGTTTCTAGGCAGGCGTTTGGCGGCAGGCCCGGGCCGGCGACGACGATGGTCCGCACAGCGCCGCTGGAGTGCGCCCATTCTACATAATTCCGTGGCGGTTGATCAAGAGATACCGTGCGGATCGACCCAAAGGTTCCTTTCGCCCCAAACGAGTTTGCATTTGCCGAAGCAACAAATAGGCTTGGACCGTTTACCGGTTGTGGCAGGCGACGAAGCGGCCGGGGGAAAGCTCGCGGAAGGCGGGGGGATCGGAACGGCAGATCTCGCGGCTCTCGCGGCAGCGGGGGTGAAAACTGCAGCCGGCCGGCGGGTGGACCGGGCTCGGCACATCGCCGGTCAGCAGGATGCGGTTCTTGGGCGCCCTGGGGTCCGGGACCGGCGCCGCCGAGAGCAGCGCCTGGGTGTAGGGGTGCAGCGGCTCGCGGTAGAGCTCCTGCTTGGACGCCAGTTCAACGAGACGGCCAAGGTACATCACGGCCACCCGGTCGGAAATGTACTCGACCAGGCTCAGGTCGTGCGAAATGAAGAGGTAGGTGAGATTGAACTGGGACTGCAGTTCCTTGAGCAGGTTGATCACCTGCGCCTGGATCGACACGTCCAAAGCCGAGACCGGTTCGTCGGCCAGAAGCAGCATCGGGTTCAGGGCCAGAGCACGGGCAATGACGATGCGCTGGCGCTGGCCGCCCGAGAACTCGTGGGGGTAGCGGCGGGCATGCTCGGGCAGAAGCCCGACCACCTTGAGCAGCCAGGCCGCCCGCTCCTGCCGCTCCGCCGGGGTGCCCACGCGGTGGATGTCGAGGGGCTCGGCGACGAGGTCCCCGATCTGCCGCCGGGGGTTGAGCGAGGAGTAGGGGTCCTGGTAGATGATCTGGGCCTCGCGCCGGAACTGCTTCAGGCGCGGCGGGTCGAAGGCGGCGATGTCCTCGCCGTTGAAGAGCACCCGGCCGGCCGTGGGGTCCTCCAGCCGCAGCAGCGCCCGGCCCAGGGTGGACTTGCCGCAGCCGCTTTCCCCCACCAGGCCGAAGACCTCGCCCGCCGCCACGCTGAGAGACACATCCGCCACCGCCAGCACCCGGCCGCGGCGGCGCGAGAACCCCGCCCCCTTCAGGGGGTAGTGCTTGGCGACATGTTCAGCGACCAGAATCGGCTGCGCCATGGCTCACCTCCAGCGGCTTCCAGCAGCGGGCGTGGTGGCCCGGGGCGATCTCGCGCCACGGCGGCTCCTCGCCGCAGGCCTCGTGCCGCCGGGAACAGCGATCCTGAAAGGCGCAGCCCGGCGGCAGGTTCGCCAGGCTCGGCACCACCCCCGGAATGGGCTTGAGACCACCGGCCCGGCCGCCGACCCGCGGCAGGGAGTTGAAAAGCCCGACGGTGTAAGGGTGCACGGGCCGGCTGAACAGCTCATCCACGCCGGCGCTCTCGACGATCTTGCCGGCGTACATCACCGCCACGTTGCGGCAGATCTCGGCCACCACCCCCAGGTCGTGAGTGATGAGGAGCACCGACATGCCGAACTCCTGCTTCAGGCGGGCGATCAGGTCCAGGATCTGGGCCTGGATGGTGACGTCGAGGGCCGTACTCGGCTCGTCGGCGATCATGAGCACCGGCCGGCAGGCGAGCGCCATGGCGATCATCGCCCGCTGGCGCATGCCGCCGGATAACTGGTGCGGGTAGTCGTCGAGACGGGCGGCGGGCTCGGGCATGCCCACCAGGCCGAGCGTGCGGGCCGCCTCGGCCCGGGCCTCGGCGCGGCTCATGCCGCGGTGCTTGCGGAGGACCTCCTCGATCTGGAAGCCGATGGTGTAGACCGGGTTGAGCGAGGTCATGGGTTCCTGGAAGATCATGGAAATGCGGTTGCCGCGGATCCGGCGGATCTCCGCTTCGCCGACCGTTGCCAGGTCCTTGCCGTCGAACAGGATGCGGCCCGCGGCGATGCGGCCCGCCGGCTTGGGCAGCAGCCGCAGGATCGAAAGGGCCGTGACGCTCTTGCCGCAGCCGCTCTCCCCCACCAGCCCGAAGGTCTCCCCGGCGTGCAGCTCGAGGTCCAGGCCGTCCACGGCCTTCACCACCCCGCGCCGGGTCTGGAACTGGGTCTTTAGCCCGATGATCTGGAGAACCGGATCGCTCACGCCGCGCTCCTTCACACCGACCTCAGCGAGGGGTCCAGCACGTCCCGCAGGCCGTCGCCGAAGAGGTTGAACCCGAGCACCAGCACCAGGATCGCCGCGCCGGGGAAGGCCGCCACGTGCGGGGCGATCTGGATGTACTGCCGGCCCTCGCTCAGCATGGCGCCCCACTCCGGCTGGGGCGGCTGGGCGCCGAGCCCGAGGAAGCCGAGGGCCGCCGCCTGCAGCACGGCGGTGCCCATGCCGAGCGTGGCGTAGACGATGATCGGCGGCAGGGCGTTCGGCAGGATGTGCCGCCCCAGTATGCGCGCATGCCCGCCGCCGAGGTGGGCGATGGCCTGGACGAAGAGCTGCTCCTTGAGGGAGAGCACGCTCGCGCGCACGATGCGCGCGTAGTGGGGGATGTAGACGATGCCGACCGCCACCATGGTGTTGGGCAGGCTGGGGCCCAGGATGGCCGTGATGAAGATGGCCAGCAGGATCGCCGGAAAGGCGAGCAGCATGTCCATCAGCCGCATGATGAGGCTGTCGACCCGGCCGCCGAAATAGCCGGCCACCAGCCCCAGGAGGGTCCCCGGCAGAAGCGAGATCGACACCGAGATCAGCCCGATCAGGATCGAGATGCGCGCCCCGTAGATCACCCGGCTGAAGATGTCCCGGCCCAGGCTGTCGGTGCCGAACAGATGCGCTTCGCTGGGCCCCTGCAGACGATCCAGGGGGGTGGGCTTGAGGGGGTCATACGGAGCGAACGTCGGGCCGATAACGGCCACCAGCAGCACCAGGGCGATCAGCCCCATGCCGAATGTGGCGCTGCGGCTGCGCAGCAGATCCTGGAAGGTCTCCCACCTACGCATGGACGCGGATCCTCGGGTCGAGCACCACGTAGACCAGGTCGACGATAAGGTTGATGAAGGCCATCAGCCCGGCAAAAACGAGGATGCAACCCTGCACGGCCGCGTAATCCCGCGCCATGAGGGAATCCACCACGTAGCGGCCCAGGCCGGGCCAGGAGAAGATGGTTTCGGTCAGCACGGCGCCGCCCAGCAGCAGCCCGAGGTTCAACCCCAGCACGGTCACGACCGGCAGGAACGCGTTGCGCAGGGCGTGGCGCAGGATGACCACGGCTTCCCCCATGCCCTTGGCGCGCGCCGTGCGCACGTAGTCCTTGTTGAGCACCTCGAGCATCGCGGAGCGGGTGATGCGGGCGACGATCGCCATGGGAATGGTCGCGAGCGTGAAAGCGGGCAGCACCAGGTGGTGCAGCGCATCGAGAAAATCGCCAAACTCGCCGGCCAGCAGGGTGTCGACCAGCATCAGGCCGGTGACCACCTCCGGTTCGCTGCCCATCCCGATCCGGCCCATCATGGGCATGATCGGAAACATGACGGCCAGAAGGTACATCAGCATGAGTCCCAGCCAGAAGATCGGCATGGAGACCCCGATCAGAGCCACGAACATCGATCCGTAATCGAAGACGGAATACTGCCGCACCGAGGAGATCACGCCCGCCGCGATCCCGACCAGAGAGGCGATCAGCATGGCCGCCACCGTGAGCTCCAGGGTCGCCATCAGGCGCGGGGCGATCTCCTCGGCCACCGGCGCCCCGTTACGTAGCGAGATCCCCAGGTCGCCCTGCAGCAGGCCGGCGAGGTAGATCCCGTATTGAACGGGGTACGACCGGTCGAGCCCCATCTGCCCGCGCAGCCGCTCGAGGTCCTCCTGCGTGGCGAACTCGCCCAGCAGCAGCCGGGCCGGGTCGCCCGGGATCATCCGCAGCATCAGGAAGACCAGCACGGACACCCCGAGCAGGATCAGGGCGAGGTGGAAGATGCGCTTGGCGATGTAGGCGAGGGGCATGGGAGGTACGATGCCTAAAGTGCCTATAGTGAGCTAAAGTGCCTAAAAATTGAGTGCCGCTTGGCGTCCTGGCGTAATCGTCATCGTGGCAGGAAAACCGCTCCCACCCCGCGCCTTCCAAGCAAGTTGCCATTTCTTCTGTGGGAGCGGCTTTCCAGCCGCGACGATCGAAGCTGAAAACCTCTCCCACAAAAAAACAAACTCGCTGGCTGATACGGTGACGCCGGGCGTCATGGCCCGTTAAACACCCAAGCACTCGAGTATCCAACCACTTCAGTGAACCACTTCGCGCGAGGACCCGAGTTCAAGGCGCACAAGCCCCGCGGCACGAGGCGTACTCCGGTACGCCGCAGTGACCGCGGGGCGACGTGCAACGCAGAAATCGGGCCTCACGCGAAGCGGTTACTTGTCTTTCGAGACCATCTGGAACGAGTTCAGCCCGTTCGGCCGCAGCGGCACGTCGTGCAGCTTCTTGCTGTAGCAGCGCACGTTCAGGGTGTGTACCAGCGGCGCCCAGGGGGCGTCCGCGTGGAAGATCTCCTGGGCCTGGAGGTAGATCTTGGTGCGGTCGGCCTTGTTGAAGGTCTTCTGCCCCTTCAGGCAGAGGTCCGTGAACTGCTGGTTTTTCCAGATCGCCACGTTGGAGGCGCCGGGGGTCTTGGCCGTATCGGCCGAGAGCAGCCCGTAGAGGAAGTTGTCCGGGTCGGCGTTGCCGCCGAGCCAGCCGAGCATGCACATGTCGTGCTCGCCGTTGGACGTCTTGGCGAGGTAGGCGGCCCACTCGTGGCGCACGATCTTGGCCTTGACGCCCACGGCCGCGAAGTAAGCCTGGATCAGCTCGGCCGTCTTGACCGGGTCCGGCATGTAGGCGCGCGACACCGGCATGGCCCAGAGCTCGATCTCCTGGTTGAAGTCGAACTTGGCCTCGGCCAGCATCTTCTTGGCCTTCTCCGGGTTGTACTCGTAGGGCGCGATCTTGTCGTTGTAGGACCAGATCGAGGGCGGGAACGGGTTCTTGGCAGGGATCGCCAGCCCGGCGAAGATGGCCTTGATCAGGGTGCCCTGGTCGATTGCGTGGCTCAGCGCCTGGCGCACCTTGGGGTCCTTCAGCCGGGGCTTCTCGGTGTTGAAGGCGAGGTAGCCCACGTTGATGCTCGGCCGCTCGATCACCGCGAGCTTGGCATTCTTCTTGACGAGCGCGATCGAATCCGGGTCGAGGTCATCGGCGATGTCGACCGTCCCGGACTGCAGCGCCATTAGGCGCGCGGAGGGCTCGGGGATCGACTTGAGGACGATCTTGGAGACCTTGGCCTTCTCGCCCCAGTAGTCGTTGTTGCGCTCGAGCACGATCTGGTCGTCCTTGGTCCAGCTTACGAACTTGAAGGGCCCGGTGCCCACGGGCCGGGTGCCGATCTTGTCCTTGAGGTCCGCCATGGACCTGGGCGAGAGGATCGGGCAGAGCCAGAGCGCGAGGTTGTTCAGCAGCGGCGCGTAGGGTTTGTCGGTGACCAGCGCGATCGTGTAGTCGTCGATCACCTTGATGTCCTTCACCGGCCCCAACGACATGCTGACGTACTTCCACTGGCCGTAGCCGTAGTAGGGATGCTCCTTGAAGATGACCCGCGCGAAGGAGTCGTAGACCGCGCGCGCGTTGAAGGGGTAGCCGTCGTGGAACTTGACGCCCTTGCGCAGCTTGAAGGTCCAGGTGAGTCCGTCGTCGGACACGCTCCAGGACTCTGCCAGCTGCGGCTCGACGTTCATCGAGTCCTTGCCGAAGATCACCAGGTTCTCGAGGACCTGGATGCCGGCCTTGATGGACTCGCCGTCCGTGGCCTGGGCCAGGTCGAGCGACACCGAATCGCCGCCGCGGCCCCAGATGAGGGTCCCGCCGGTCGCCTTCTCGGCGCACCAGCCGCAAGCGGGAAACAGGCAAAGGGCAAGAACCAATCCGATAATGAGTTTGCGCATACACCCTCCTCCTTTTTTTAATTGTTAAAAAGCTTCGAGCATTGCCGCGGAAGTCGCTTTTGCTTGCATCCCGACGTCTCTTTCGGGGCAGCCACGATGCTCAGTAGCGCAACAGATCGCGGCTGAAAGCCGCTCCCACAAAAAAAATGGGACGATCGCCAGAAGGTTGAATCAAGTTTTAGCTTAATTCCGCAGGCCCTGCAACATTTAAGGGCTGGTTTTGGATGTTTCGTTGTCTCAGCCCTCGGTCCTCAGTCCTGAATATTTTTTCCCGGCCTTCCACTCCAGACAGATCCCGCCATGCGGGATCTGTCGGCGAGCCAGTTTTCCGCCGGCCTGCCTTCCTAACCATTCCAGCAGCGCCTTGGCGGCCGTCAGGTGGGCCCGCGCACAAAGCTCCAGCAGCCGGCCGGAGACGACCTCGTCGGTCACCTCGGTGACGATCTCGGAGACCGTGACCGGAAAGCGCTGCACGCCGAAGTTGAGCCCTGCAAGCCGTTTTTCGCTCGGCAGGACCGTCAGACCCCGCCCGCCCGTCGGAGGAAACACCTCCGGCTCCCATGCGCGAGCATAGCGGACATATCGGTCCTTCAGCTCGCGGTCCAGTTTTTGGATATCGCGATCCGCGCTGATGGCCCGGTCCATGGCTCTGGAAATCTGCCTTGCCGGCCCATGGCCGGCGTGGGAAGGCTCCTCGATGAAAGGCACGATCGCATAGACGAACGCCCGCGGGATCCAGAACTGCCGGAACCGGCCGGGCGCGTAGCCCGAGAAGGGCTGGTCCCACTCGTGGCTGGGGACGCCGTGGGCATCCAGGATGAGAAGCGGCAGCCAGCGCCGCCACAGGAGCGGCTTGACCCGCGCCTCGGGGAACCGCGGCGGCTCCAGGAAATAGTCTCCGTACCACTCCACCCCCAGGGCGTTGTAGCGCGCCGCGTGAAGCTTGTGGTCTGCGCAGCCGGGCAGAAGCTCTTCGAGGGTGGCGACCCCATCCGCGTTTTCGAGCGGGACGATGGCAACGTTCACCCGCTTGAGGGCCTCACGCCCCCAGGGCGTAGCGGCGAGCTCCCAGGCAAGCCGCAGGGCCGCGTTGGTGCTGGACACCTCGTTGGCGTGGTGCCGGGCGTTCATGAGCAGGGTCGGCTTGAGCAACCGGGCGCGAGCGAGCGAGACAAGACCACCGCCGCCCGCCAGGACCGCCTCCAGCGCCCAGATGCCGCGCCCCTGCCAGCTGGCTCCGGCCTGCCAGGCGCTGAGGTGGGGCAGATCCGCAAGCCGCCGGACTCGGCGCCCCACCTCCCGCATGGGGAGAAGCCGGTCGAGCGGCGGCGCGGGCGGCGCGGCTTTCCTGGCGGTCCCGTGCCTGCCGATGGCGGGCGGCCGGGGCCGCGCCGCTCGAAAGATGAAACCGCCTGTGCGGGCGTCGATGCCGAGGTCCAATCCGCGGGAGCGCGCCCTCCGGCACAGTTCCTCCGCCATGCCGTTTGCGGCGAGCGGCTCGCCGGCCTCGATCTCGAACCCCAAACGCCCCGCCTGCATTCCGATGGACGCGATCCTGGCGGCCGCCGCCGGGGCAACGGAGCAGGATGCCGGAGCTTGGGTGAACGGCCGCGCCCGGAAGCGGGCTTCAGGCCTCTCGCCCGCCGCAGCCGCCGAAACCCGCGGCAGGATCCGTCCGAACTGGCTTTCGGCCGGCAGCCCGTGCTTCTCGGCGAAAACCCGGAAATGATCGAGCAGCACGAAATAAAGGTCCTCGTGCAGGGCTTCCAGCGGCGCGATGCGCTCCTCGCCGATCCCCAGACGCTCGTCGGTCTCCGGGATGCGCACATCGATGGCCGCCTCTTCCCAGAACGCCGGTGGCAGTCTTCCGCCGCCGTCGGCGAGTCGTGCGGCCATGGCGCCTTCGAGCGCCGGCAGGATGCTCTCCTGAAAGAAACGCCAGAAGCGCTCGCGGTCGGTAGGGAGGCTCTCGTCCACAAGCACGCAGCCGGACTGGGCCAGTCGGATCCCTCCTGTGCACGGGTGCACCCATCCCGACTCCGGGTGGCCGGGAAGATACGGCAAACGGCTCACCCGCGGCGTGAACCCCGCTCGATAGACCTGGGCGCCGTCGCGGTCCCAAGCCGTGACGACATAGGCCTCGCGCAGCCGGCCGCGCATGGAAAGCCGCACCCTTTCCAGGGGCAGCCCCAGGGCGGCTGCCAACAGGTCCGGCCCGGGATAGAGCTCCTGCAGCCAGCGGGATTGCATTTCGAGGGCCGGCGGATCGGATGCAAACTCGCGGAAGGCGATCCGCACGCGCTCCAACCGGGGGATGGCTTCGAGCGCCGGCTGCACGACCTCCCGCAGCCACGAGAGCCCGGGCTTGTAGGCGTTCAGAACGACGATCGCGGGCGCATATCCCTTGGCACGCAGGACGCGCGCGATTTCGCGCCGCACCTGCGTCCTCACCTTCCCGGGTTTGCTGATCAGGGCCAACCCCTGGATAGGACCGCGGCCCGTCGGAACGCGACGCACGGTTTCGATCAGGCGCTCGGTCTCCGAGCGCCAGGCCAGCCGCCGTCGGACCGACGCCGGCGCTTCCCGGGCCGCCGGCGGCGCTCCGGCAGCGATCATGGCCAGGAGCCCATCGATGCGGCCGCGCAGGCGCCGGACCCCCTCGCCGGCCGGACCCCCGGCGGCAAAGCCGATGCTCACCCAATCCTGAAGCAGGGCCGCCAGGCTGCGCGCGTCGCCCTCGGCGCGGACGATGACCCCGCCTGCGTTCTCTCCCTTCTCGACGGCCAGTCGGGCGCCGCGGCCGGGGCGCTCC
>Ga0316630_10000951_pt1 | contig 10224 bp, 8 predicted proteins | sample OWC_May_M1_C1_D6_FD_207658 | JGI IMG/M metagenome (GOLD analysis project Ga0316630, IMG submission 207658) | Wetland soil microbial communities from Old Woman Creek delta, Ohio, United States - OWC_May_M1_C1_D6_A | ecosystem: Environmental > Terrestrial > Soil > Wetlands | place: USA: Ohio...
AGCGCCGACCTCGCCGCCACCCTCGCCGCTATCGCCGGCTTCAACGCCCGGAATCGCGTCACCCCCGGCCGCTCCGCGGTCGCCGACACCCTCGAACTCAAGCTCGAGGCGCTCCCCGACATCGAGGCCACACTCGCGAAGGTCCCGCCCGGGCTCACGCCGTACGTGGAGCTGCCGATCGACGACGATCTCGCGCCGCGCCTCGCCGCCATCTCCCGCGCCGGGGCGCGCGCCAAGGTCCGCACCGGCGGCGTCACCGCCGGAGCCTTCCCCCCGAGTCACGCACTCGCGCGCTTCATCCAGTCCTGCGCCGATGCCGGCGTGCCGTTCAAGGCCACCGCCGGGCTCCACCATCCCCTGCGCGGCGATTACCGCCTCACCTACGAGCCCGGCGCACCGCACGGCATGATGTTCGGCTTTCTCAACGTCTTCCTCGCCGCCGCTTTCGCCCGCACCGGGCTTACCCTCAAGGAGCTGGCCCTGCTGCTCGAGGAGAAGGACGCCACCACCTTCGAGTTCACCGAGACTGCCGCGTCATGGCGCGGCCGGACCGTGTCGCGCACCGGGATCTCCGCCGTTCGCCACCACGTGGCGCTGAGCTTCGGTTCCTGTTCCTTCCAGGAACCCGTCGATGACCTTCGCTCCCTTGGACTCCTGTGACCCGCTTTCCCGTCGATGAAACGCATGACCCGGCGCTGACCAGCTGGGTCCCGTCGGCCAACGCACCCGGCACCGACTTTCCCGTGCAGAACCTTCCGCTCGGCGTCTTCCGTCGCCACGGCACGCACGACCGGCCTCGTATCGGCGTCGCGATCGGTGACGCCATCTTCGACCTGTTTCACGCCGCCCAGGAAAGCCTCGTTACCGGCGCAGACACGCTTCGCGAGGCCTGCGAAGGCCCGGCGCTCAATAGCCTGATGTCTCTGCCGCACGCCCACCGGCTCCAGTTCCGCCACACGCTGAGCCAGCTGCTCCGCGCCGGCGCCCACACCGTGTCACGGACCCAGCTCGTGCCCCGCGCTGACGCCGAGATGCTGCTGCCCGCGTCCATCGGTGACTATACCGATTTCTACGCCTCGATCTACCACGCGAGCAACGTGGGCCGGATGTTCCGCCCCGAGAATCCGCTCCTCCCCAACTACAAGTGGGTCCCCATCGGCTACCACGGCCGCACCTCGTCGATCGTGGTGAGCGGCACCGAGGTGCATCGTCCCAGCGGCCAGACCCGCGACGACGCGGCCGCGCCACCGTCGTTCGGTCCCACGCGCCGCCTCGACTATGAGCTCGAGGTCGGGTTCTTCGTCGGGCGCGGCAATGCGCAGGGCGCCCCGGTGCCGATCGAGCATGCCGGCGCGCGCCTGTTCGGTCTCTGCCTCCTCAACGACTGGTCCGCCCGCGACATCCAGACCTGGGAGTACCAGCCGCTCGGGCCGTTCCTGGCCAAGAACTTCAGCAGCACCGTCTCCCCCTGGGTCGTCACCATGGAGGCGCTCGCGCCCTTCCGCGTGCCGGCCTTCGCGCGTGCGGCCGGCGACCCCGCCCCGCTGCCGTACCTCTACGATGACGCGGATCAGGCCGGCGGCGGCATCGACGTCCGCCTCGAGGTGCTGCTCTCCAGCGCGCGCATGCGCGCCGAGGGTCACGCACCGATGCAGGTGAGCCGCTCGACCCTGGCCGATCTCTACTGGACGCCTGCGCAGCTGCTGGCGCATCACACCGCGAACGGCTGCAACCTCCAGCCCGGCGACCTGCTCGGCAGTGGCACCGTCTCGGGTGAGGCGAAGGACGCGCGCGGCTGCCTCCTCGAAGTCACCTGGCGTGGCGCCGATCCGCTGTTGCTGCCGACGGGCGAGACCCGCCGTTTCCTCGAGGACGGTGACGAGGTGATCATGCGCGGTTCGTGCGAGCGCGAGGGGTTCGCGCGCATCGGCTTCGGGGAGTGTCGCGGCGTGGTTCGCGGCTGACCGGTCGCGCGCGCCCGCGTCGGAGACGCTACGGCTTCCGCATCGACAGGCATGGATCCTCGCGCTCCGCCCGCGCGGTTACCCACACCACGTCGTAGACCCTCCGCTCCGCCTCGCTGGGGAGTGCTCCGTCCGGCTCGCGCTCGAGGAAGCCCACCACCACGACCTGTTTCGCCGGTGCGAGCTGCGCCAGGAACCGCGGCACCCCGTAGTCGCGCCCCACATGACCGTTGCCCGCGATGAGCCACGCCGGTCGCCCGTCCTGCGCTGCGCGGAACAGCGCGTCCGTCATCGCCGCGTCCCGTGCCTCCTGCGCGGTGCGCATCATCGGCACCATGTTCTGCGGCAGTTCGCCGCAATGGCCCTCGGCGAGCGCCTGCTCGAGCGCCTGTGCTCCGGCCTCCGAGAGCGGCACCTGCACCATCAGGTCGCCGAGTGGGGGCGGGGCGGCGGCGGGGCCGCCCTGCAGCACCGGGCGCAGCCGGTCGCGGCTCAGCTGGCTGCCGTAGCGCGGCAAGCCGTACTTCACCGCCACGTCCACCAGCGCCTGGTGCATGGGCCAGCGCCAGTTCTTCCGGTCGAAGCCCGCGCGGTCGAGCCAGTCTTCAATGGGCGATGTCGGATTCGTCTGCAGTACGCTGTCCGCGCCCCAGGGGAACTGCTCGAACACGATGGCCGGCTGCTTCGACGCGCTCGCGCCGATGAGCTCGGCACGCAGCTGGTGCTGGATCGCATTGTCGTGCACCTCGCCGAGCAACACGAAGTCGGCACCCTGCAGGCGCGTGAGCAGCACCTCGCGCGTCAGCGGCGCACCGGTGCTGCCTTCGAGGATCACGTCGCTCGACGCAGGTGCCTGCGCCGAGGCCGGCGCGACGGCGCCACCCAGCACGGACGTGGTGAGCGCGAGCAGGATGGCGCGCGATCGCGTGACGCGCGCGCCGAGGCGCGGATGAGATCTGGGGTGCCGGGTCATGTCCGCTCGTCCTGGAAGGTGAATGGTCGCGACGTATCCTAATCGATCGACCCGTGCACTCGCGCGCGACACCCTGCCAGCGCGCCCCCGCAGGGTATCTTGAAGGATGACCGCCACCGCAACCGCGCTGCGGCCGATCACCGGCCTGGCCTTCGACAACAGCTACGCCCGCCTGGGCGAGCCGTTCGGGGTTCGCGTGGTGCCCACGCCGCTCCCTGATCCGGTGCTCGTCCATTTCAACGCCGACGCGGCGCAGCTCATCGACCTCGATCCGTCCGAAGCCGCGCGACCGGAGTTCCTCCGCTGCGCCTCCGGCGCGGCGGCGATTCCCGGCAGTGATCCCGTCGCGATGCTCTACGCCGGCCATCAGTTCGGCGTGTTCGTGCCCCAGCTGGGCGACGGGCGCGCGATCCTCCTGGGCGAGGTGGTCAACCGTCGCGGCGAACGCTGGGATCTCCACCTCAAGGGCAGCGGCCCGACGCCGTTTTCCCGCGGGTTCGACGGCCGCTCCGTGCTCCGCTCCGCCATCCGCGAGTACCTCTGCGGCGAGGCCCTGCACGCGCTTGGCATTCCCACCACCCGCGCCCTCTGCATCGTGGGCAGCCCGGAGCCGGTGCGGCGCGAAACCGTGGAAACCGCCGCCGCCATCATCCGCATGGCGCCGACGCACGTGCGCATCGGCAGCTTCGAGGTGTTCGCCTCCCGCGGCCAGAAGGACTACCTGCGCCGGCTCGCCGATTACACGATCGAACTGCACTTCCCGGCGCTCAGCGGCCTCGACGATCGCCATGCCCGCCTGCTGGAGACCGTCGCGCGCCGCACCGCGTCGCTCATGGCCCAGTGGCAGGCGGTCGGCTTCACCCACGGGGTGATGAACACCGACAACTTCTCCATCACGGGGCTGACGCTCGACTACGGTCCTTATGCCTTCATGGAGGCATTTGACAGCGGCTTCATCCCCAACCATTCCGACCCCGACGGGCGCTATGCGTACGACCAGCAACCCGCCGTCGGTCAGTGGAACGTGAGTGCGCTGGCACAGGCGCTCCTGCCGCTCATGCCGCGCGAGCAGGCAGTGGCCGCCTTCGACGCCTACGTGCCCGCCTGGGAAGAGGCCTATGCCCGGGTCATGCGCGCCAAGCTCGGACTGGAGACGGCGCAGCCCGGCGATGATGCGCTGCTCGACGAGCTGCTCACGCTCATGCAGGCCGCGCGCGCCGACTGGAGCATTACCTGGCGCTCGCTCGGCGGCATGACGCTCGCCGGTGACACCGACAGCCGCGCTTTCGCGTCCCAGTTCGCCGATCGCGCCGGCTGCGATGCCTGGATGTCGCGCTACCGGGCGCGCCTTCGCGCCGAGAGCAGCGACGACGCCCGGCGCCGCGCCCGCATGGACGCCGTCAACCCGAAGTACGTCCTCCGCACCTGGATGGCCCACGAGGCCATCACCGCGGCGCAGGCCGGCGACCGCACCGCCATCGACCGCCTGCTGCGGACGCTGCGAAGCCCGTTCGAGGAGCAGCCCGGCAACGAGTCCTGGGCCACCGGTGCGCCGGCCGGGACGGGGACGATCGAGCTCAGCTGTTCGTCGTGACCGCCCGATCGGCCCGCTGGAATGCCCTCTGGCAGCGCCTCGGCGCCACGCCGTCCGATGACGCGCTGACCGCGCTCGAGCGCCAGTACTCGGCGCCTGGCCGTCACTACCACACCCTCGGACACCTCGACGCCGTGCTCGCCAGCTTCGACGAGCTGCGCCATCTCGCCCCCAATCCCGATCTGGCCGAACTCGCACTTTGGTTGCACGACGTCGTCTGGGAACCCATGGCCGCCGACAACGAAGAGCAGAGCATTGCCTGGGCACGGGACCACCTGCCCGCCCTTCGCGCCCTCGGTGCCCTGAACTCCTTGATCCTCGAAACCCGTCATCGGGCCGCGCCGTCCGTGGACCCCGATGCCGCCGTGGTACGCGATGCCGACCTCTCCATCCTGGCCGCCGACGAGGGCAACTATGACGCCTATGAGCAGGCCATTCGCGCCGAGTACGCCATGCTTCCCACCGCGCAGTTCCGCGCCGGCCGCGCTCGCATCCTGGCCGACTTCGCCTCGCGCCGGCCGCTCTTCTTCACCCCGGTGATGCAATCCCGGGAGCCCCGGGCCCGGGCCAACCTGGCGCGCGCCATGGCCCGCCTGGAGGACTGATATCCTGCTGGCTCATGGCCTTGCGCCACGGATGTGTCTACTTTTCTCTCACTCCATGAGAGGGCCGCTCCAGTCCTTGCCGCCCATTCCGTCATCCCGGTGAACTAGTCGTGTACTACGTCCGGCTGCCTTCGGGTGACGAGAAGACGTACCGAACCGTCGAGGAGATGGTTTGGGACGTCGAGCTTGGCGTCATCTCCCGCGAGGCGCTGATCTTCCATCCGGCCACCAAGCAGTGGGTACAGGTAACACGGCACCCGCAGCTCGGAACGCGGTTCGTCGCCGAGGAAGGTGCGACCGAGGAGATCGGGCTCAACTTCGACCTCCTGAGCGACGACGAGATCAAGGCCACGGCACCCAAGGCGCCCGAAATAGCCAGGGCACCGGTCGCGCCCATTGCCGATCTCGTGATCAACACCGATGTCTCCGTCGACGCCGCCGAGCAGGCCGCCGCACCCGTCAAGCCCGCCGAGGGGCTCGCGATTTCCGGCGACTTCCTGACGCTGAAGGAGCCGATCCCGTCGCTCCTCACACCCGAGCCACCTGCCGTGCCCGCGGCACCTGCCGTCCCGGCGGCGCCAACGCCGCCGGCGCCGCCCAGGCACCGCACGCCGCTGCCGTCGCCGACCGCGTACCTCCCCGAGCCGCCGCCCCTCGACGGCGAACTGGCGCCGCTCCCCGAAGAGGGCTCCGACTCGAGCGAGTACACGCCGCTCGAGTGGAAGCCCGAGCCGCGCTTCAAGGGCCTGGCGCTCATTGGCGGTGCGGTGGCGCTGATCCTCGTCGTGTTTGCCGGGGCGTGGTTCGGCTGGCACTGGTGGTCCAATCGCCAGGCCGCGGTGCAGCAGGAAGCCGAACCCGGCACCGGTGCGCCGGGTGACACTGCGGTCGCGGTACAGGCCGTCGATTCCATCTCCGACCACGACCTGGCCCAGGCGATCGCGCTCCTCGCTGTCGCCGAGACGGCGGGTACCGGGGCGCGCCCCACGCCGAGGCCGGGCCGCCTCATTCCCGGGGCACAGCCACAACCGGTCGAGGGGCTCCGCCCCATGGGGCCGATCGAGCTGCGCCGCAGCTACGCCGCCGCGTACGCCAACGCGCGCTCCGCCATGGATTCCGACCTCGCGCTGGCCGGCGTGACACGCCTGTTCTCCTCCGCGCGCCTCACCAGCCGCGACAGCCTGCGCGCCGGGCGCCGCCTCGTCACCGCCGCGCGCAACATCGTCCGCGTCTATCACTCCGATGAGGTGCAGATCGAGCGGGCCTATCGCGACACCGTGACGTTCCAGGTAACCCGCATGGGATGGAGCCGCGGCCAGCAGGCCGACTGGAAGGCCCGCGCCACGCTCAAGGAGAGTTATGAGGGCTCGGAGCTCACCGACTCGCTCCTCACCTACACCGACGATCTCTACACCCTGCTTCTCGGGCACTGGGGCGAGTACGAGCTGGACGGCAACAGCATCACGTTCGACGACCCCTCCGTCGCCGATGACTACCAGCTCCTCGCGAACTGGCTGCAGGTGCACATCACCCAGCTCGACGCGGAGTCCGACAACACATCGTCCTCGCCCACGTCGCGCCGCATCGCGCGCGCGCTCGGCGGCACCCGACCTCCTACCTTCCGGCGCAGCCGCGTCCCTGACTGAAGAACTGAGCATCTGAGCATATGACGGCAACGACAGAAAGCCTCGGCGTCCTCGAACTCGACGGGCGCCAGGGTTCCCTGCGCCGGGGAAGCATGGCCTGGGATCCGCAACGCGACGATGTCCGGGTGGACGAGCGTACCGTTCGCGAGTTCGGCTTGCGCTCCGGCGACGAGCTCTGGGGAGAGGTCCTCTCCGCCAATCGTGGCAAGCCGCCGCTGCTCCGCAAGCTCACCTCCGTCAACGGCCGCCCGCCGGAGGAAGCCCGGCGGCGCCCCGACTTCACCCGGCTCCCGGCGGTGCATCCGAGCCGCATGCTCCGTCTCGAGGGCGCCGAGGCCCCCGGCCGGAAGGGGGACATGACAGGCCGCCTCATCGATCTCATCGCCCCGCTCGGCTTCGGCCAGCGCGCGCTGGTGGTGGCACCGGCCAAGGCCGGCAAGACCACCGTGCTGCAGACCATCGCTGCCGGCATCGCGCATAACTATCCCGAAGCCCAACTCTTCATCCTGCTGGTGGATGAGCGGCCCGAGGAAGTGAGTGAAATGGAGATGGCGGGGGTAGGCGAGGTAGTGTCGTCGAGCTTCGATCATCCCGCCGAGCGGCACGTGGCCCTGGCCGAGCTGACCGTCGAGCGGGCCCGGCGGCGGGTCGAGGAGGGACGCGACGCGGTGATCATCCTCGACTCGATCACCCGTCTCGCCCGCGCCTTCAATACCACCGAGCGCGGCACCGGCCGCACCCTGTCGGGCGGCCTCGACGCCCAGTCGCTCGAGACCCCCAAGCGCCTCCTGGGCAGCGCGCGCCAGGTCGATCCCAAGGCGGGCTCCGGGTCGCTCACGATCATTGCCACGGCGCTGATCGACACCGGCAGCAAGATGGATCAGGTGATCTTCGAGGAGTTCAAGGGCACCGGCAACAGCGAGCTGGTGCTGAGCCGCGAGATGGCCGAGCGGCGCATCTATCCCGCCATCGACCTGCGGGCGAGCGGCACCCGCCGCGAGGAGCTGCTCATGTCGCCCGATGCCCTGGAAGCAGTGCGGCAGGTGAGAGCGGGGTTTGCCTCGCTCGCACCTGCCGATGTCATGCAGCGCCTCGTCAACGAACTGAAGCGCTATCCCACTAACGCGGAGTTCATCGCGTCGTTTGCGAAGGCTGGAGCGCGGAGCTAGGCCCTCCGATCCCTCGTGAGGGCCTCGATGTTGTTCGTATCGCTGGCGGCCACGGCGTTCCTGGTTCGCCCGCTCGCCGCGCAACAGCTCGTCGTGCGGGTGGTCGCCGGGGATGGCGCCCCGGTCGCGAATGCAGCCGTCGAGCTCTGGGCCGGCACCCGGCGCGTGCTCACCCTCAGCACGCGGGACGACGGGCTCGCCATCGCCCAGCGCCGAAAGTTCCCGTCATTCACCTCGGTCGCCGCGCGGGCAATCGGCTATCAGCCTGCCTCGGTCCCGGTGGGCCGGAAGGACACGCTCGAGGTACGCCTCACGCGAGTCGTCCCGCGAATCCCGGACATCGTCGTCGAGGCGCTGCCCCGGTACGAATGTCACCCGGACGAGGGCGCAGCGCGCGGCATCTGGCAGGCTGCGACCATGCGATACACCCTCCTCCCTGTTGAACGCCGATACTGGGCGGTCGGGCGCGGCACGCAGGAAACGGCGATCCTCTCGAAGGTTTCGTCACCCGACAGTTGGGGCACGACGCGCTGGGGAGTGAGTGGCCAGGTGCGGGCGCAAACCACCCAGTTCATCCGCGACTCGGGCTACGCCATCCGCAGGAAGCCGGGACGGTCGGTGGGCCTCATCGCCACGAGCGGCGACGGCCCCTGGTGGTACCCGAAGCTCCACACCTGGAACGCCGACCACTTCGCCCGGCCTGAGTTCGGCCAGCTCAATGCGCTGTACACCGTCTCGTCGGGCCCGACCGGATGGACCATCGGGTTCTGCACGAAGCGCACCGGGCGCCCGGGCATTGCGGGCATGCTGCGCATCGACAGCACCTATGCCTTCACTAGGGCGGAATGGCAGTTCCAGACACCCAGGCCGAAGGAGGATGCGGGAGGGGAGATCGTCTTCCTTACGGGGACCACGTCAGCACTGCTGCCACTGGTGAGCTACTTCTGGAAGCTGGCGGATGGGTCGGAGGGCGAGGACCCGCTCTATTACCGCGAATCGTTCATGGCGGACGAATGGACCATCAACCTCGACGATCCCCAGCGCACCAGTCCCGCGGCGGGACGGGCGCGCTGAGGACGACCCGCCTCAGCCGTTGGCGCGCTCGAATTCCTTCATGAAGTCGACCAGCGCCCTCACGCCAGCCGCCGGCATCGCGTTGTAGATGCTGGCGCGGAGCCCGCCGGCCGATCGGTGGCCCTTGAGCCCCTCGAAACCCGCCCTGGTGGCTTCCGCCACGAACTTGTTGTCCAGCTCGTCGCTCGCCGTGAAGAAGCAGACGTTCATCAGCGACCGGCTGCCCGGCAGCGCCCGCGCCTTGAACAGCTTGCTCTGGTCCAGGTAGTCGTACAGCACCCTGGCCTTGGCGGCATTGTGCTCCGCCATCGCGGCGAGCCCACCCTCCGCCTTGATCCACTTGAACACTTCGCCCATGACGTAGATGCCGAAGGTGTTCGGCGTGTTGTAGAGCGAGTGCTCCTTGGCGAACGTGCGGTACTGCAACATCGTCGGCAGGTCCTTGCTGCCGGCCTCCACCAGGTCGTTGCGCATGATCACCAGCACCACGCCCGACGGGCCCAGGTTCTTCTGTGCCCCGGCGTAGATCATCCCGTACTTCTTCACGTCGATCGGCCGGCTGAACATGTCGCTCGACGTGTCGGCGATGAGCGGCACCCCCGCCGGCACCGGCGGCTCCGAAATCCACTGGGTGCCGTAGATCGTGTTGTTCGTGGTGAGGTGCACGTACACCGGGTTCGATGAGTACTTGATGTCGGAGACCGGCGGGATGCGGTCGAACTTGGTCGCCGCGGCGCTCACCGCCTCGTGCACCGTGCCGAACCGCTTGGCTTCGGCCACCGCCTTCTCCGACCACACTCCCGTCACCAGGTAGTCGGCGGTGCGGTCCTTCGGCAGCAGGTTCATCGGCACCATGCTGAACTGGAGCGAGGCCCCGCCCTGCAGGAACAGCACATGGTAGTCGTCGCCGATGCCGGCAAGGTCGCGGCACGCCTGCTCCGTCTCCTTGATCACCTTGTCGAACACCTTGCCCCGGTGGCTGTGCTCGCTGATGCCGAGCCCGCTGCCGGCCACGTTCCAGATGTCCTGCATCGCCTTCTTGAGCACCGGTTCGGGAAGCACCGCCGGGCCGGCGCCGAAGTTCCAGATGCGGTCGGTCACTTTTCGATCTCCGTCAGGTCGAGCGAGATGATGTGCGAGTTGCCGCTGCGGATCGCCTGCAGCTGCTCCGGCGCGGGCCGCCCATCCAGGTGGATCCG
>Ga0316630_10000953_pt1 | contig 10211 bp, 6 predicted proteins | sample OWC_May_M1_C1_D6_FD_207658 | JGI IMG/M metagenome (GOLD analysis project Ga0316630, IMG submission 207658) | Wetland soil microbial communities from Old Woman Creek delta, Ohio, United States - OWC_May_M1_C1_D6_A | ecosystem: Environmental > Terrestrial > Soil > Wetlands | place: USA: Ohio...
CTGGGATTACCTGGAGAAGGGCGACATGGGAACCTTGGTCCTCACTCGTGGCGGCAGCGTCAAGGGCAGGGTTGTCAATTCACGTGGCAGGGGGTTGGCCAATTGCGAGGTATCCGTGCGGAAGTACCCCTGCGGGTTGATCGACAAGGTCATCACGGACGACGAAGGCAACTACGTCCTTCAGGGTGTGCCGGGCGATCCCAGCCTCATCGAGTTCTACAAGATGAAGAATGGGACGATCACGGAGGAGCAAGCTCAATGCGAGGTCCATGTGTGCCTCAATCCGGACGCGCCCCTTGCGAACATGCCGACGTACAAGATCCTGGCGAAGGATGGCGAGACCGTGACAGGCCCCGGTCTGACCGGTGGCGTCAATACAACTGTCTCGGGCCGCCTGGTCGCTTCACATCATACCTATGGTCTTGGCGGATTACTCGTTCGGCTGGACGGTGACTGGGACAACATGGTCGAGGCGGACGCCGACGGCAACTTCCACTTCCCGTTCGTCTCGCCGGGCAAGCATCGCCCGACTGCCTACCTCCCGCACAACCTGCGGTATGACCGCGGCATCGGGGGGGTGGAAATCGAGATCGAGCCGGGCAAATCACTCACCGGCGTCCAAATCGAGCTAGCCGATCTGGCCGAGGTGCGGGTACAAATGCTCGATGCCGACGGCAATCCGCTGGAGGGCATTGCCGCCGGCGCCACGTGGTCGCAAAGCGGCGACGGCGCCTGGACCGAAGGGACCGCGTCCGACAAGGAAGGTTGGGCCGTCCTCTACCTGTATCCCGATGAGACCCAGTATGTCCGTGGCTTTGATCATGGCCCGGGGATGTTCGTCGCCGAGGCCCCGGAAAAAGTCAATCCGAAAGCAGGACAGATTCTCGACAGCCTGCGCATCACGATGCTCCGCTGCGCCAATCTTCACGGCCGGCTCGTAGATGATAAGGGCATGCCTCTGGCCGAGAAAGAGGCCCTCTCCATGCTGGCCTTTGCCGATGGCACGCAACGGAAGACGGGCGTCCGAACCGACCCCGAGGGCCGCTTCCGTTTGAACCGGGTCACACCTGGTTTTGCGACACTGTCTGTCGAGATGGGTTCCGTCCTCTTCAAGAACGCGATCGCGGAGCCGTTCGAGCTCGAGCCCGGCCAGACGCGGGATTTGGGCGATGTCACACTCAAAGACGGCCTGAACAAGGATCAAATGCTCCGAGAAAGACGCGACCATCCGATGCAGTACGCCGAAGAGGTCCGTTTGGCCGCGGAGCAACTATTCGAGAAGATCAAGACCGCCGATTATGAGAAAGGCCTGGCTACCGGTGAATTCCCGATCCGGGGATACTACCAGACCTATACCGGGTTCGATGTCCTTATCAAATGGATGTGCACCACGTTCAAAGACAACCCGATCGTCAAGGTGGCACTGGGCCAGGTGTTTCTGAGCCCGGAGGAAATCAATGGGCGGAAGAACCTGCCCACCGTTCCCTATGAGGTCACTCTGAAGAATCACGCGATGCTGAAAGGCAATCTGCCTTTTGAATATACCTTAGATGGCGACGAGCCGCATTGGCACGGAATCCACGGCATAGACTGGCATTTGAGCAACGTGGATACCCAGATTCCTCGCAGGTAGGTTGCCCGCGGATACGGAATCCTCAACCGCAATCAGCGTGAGACTTCAGTTGTCATGAGGATGCCGTCGAGGGCACGGCCGTAGTAGTTGGGCAGCTTGCGGATTTCGCGGAAGCCGTGGTTCTTGAAGAAGGCGATTCCCGCCTCGTTGGGCGTGGCGACTTCGAGGACGAGAGTCGTGCAGCATTGCTGTCGGGCTTCCTCGGTCAGAGCTTGGAGCAGTTGATTGCCGATTCCCTGATTGCGGTGGTCCGATCGCACGGCAATGCTATCGATGTGCAGAGTCGCGCCGGCTCGCGGGCGGCGCACTACGGCGGCGGTGTACCCCGTGATGTGCCCGTTGGGGGCGGCGACCAGGAGAATGCAGTTGGGGCCGTACAGGTAATACAGGAACTCCTCCACGCCAAACTTGTACTGGCCGTAGTAGTAGATGCTGAAACACTCGTCTTCGATCACGAGGAGATCGTCAATGTCCGCCTCGGTGCCCCGGCGAATCTGCATCGCGGTGTGTCCCCCCATCATTGGTGAGAAGGGAGACGCAAGATATTGCGTCTCTACCGTTTGAAGACCAGCCGGCCATCGAGGTAGGTGCGCAGGACCCGGGTGTCCTTGATCGCATCCTCTGGGCAGGTGAGCAGGTCGGTGTCCAGGACGATGAAGTCGGCCAGCTTGCCCGGTTCGAGGGAACCGGCGTATTGATCCTGGAACAGGGCTCGGGCGCAGTAGATCGTATAAAACCGGATAGCCTGCTCGCGGCTGATCGCCTCCTCCGGGTGCAGTTGTCCGTCGTACCATTTGGCTTTGCGCGTGACGGCAGTCCCTATGGCCAGAAACGGATTATACGGATTGATGGAGCGCAGCGAGCCGATCTTCTGCATGTGATCGGACCCGCCGGCCGCAATCCCACCGGCCGTGAAAATGCTTCGCAGCGGCTGAAAGTAGCGAAGCCGCTCGTAGCCGAAGTGCATGTTCAGAGTCCTGGCGTCGAGGTATAGCCACGCGGGTTGCACCAACGGGATGACGCCGAGCTTGGCGACCTTGTCGATAGACTCGGGACTCATGAAGTTCGAGTGCGTGATGCAGTGACGCACGTTCCTGATCGGCGTCGTCCGGTCGACCTCCTCATAGACATCGAGCAGGGCGTGAACGGCGCCGTCGCCGACCGTATGGGCCGTGTACTGGAGCCCGCACTCGGTGGCCGTCCGGACGATGGGCAGGAGCCGGTCCTTCGGAATGAACAGTACGCCGCGATAGTTCGGGTCGTCGATAGCGTAAATCTTGCTCACGCCCCAGGGCTGTCTCATGTAGGCGCTGCCGGTGAGCATGCCGCCGTCCAGGTAGTTCTTGATGCCGATAATACGGAGCATGGGGCTACCCTGTCGCAGCGTGTGGCGTGCGACAGCGCGGATCCGGTCCTGGATAGGCTCAAGGGGGCCGATGGTCTCGATGTGGAACTGGGCGGCCACGCGGACCGGCAGATCGCCGCGGTCGAGCATCTTCTTATATAGCTCCAAGTCGGCCTCGCTGGCATCGCCTTCGCCGATGCCCGTGATGCCGACGGAACTGTAGTCCTTCAACAGCGTGAGCACCCTGTCGTAACGGTCGCGTTCGGTGGGCGTCTTGTCCGACCTGCGGTCTGCGATGTAGCGGTTACAGCCGCGAAGGATGCCTGTGGGCTCGCTCGTCCGCGGGTCTTTCTCCGCGTAGCCAGGCCCGCCGTCGGTGACACGGAAGTCCTTATCGATGTGACTGAGTTTCATCGCCAGGGTATTGAGCGAAGCGTCGGGTCCCGTGCGAAAGACGACCGGGTTCTGAGGGGCGATCACATCCAGCTCCTGTCTCGTTGGGTAACGCTGCTCGCGAAGACGTGTGATAAAGACCTGTTGCAGGACGATCCATTGCCCGTCTTCCAGGACTCTGGCCCGGCTTCCGAAGTAGTCCAGTACGTCCGTAATGGAGTCCATCTGCGGGATTGGATGGTCGAATTCGGTCATGGCGGCGTCGCAGGCGTGGACATGTGTATCGATCAAGCCGGGCAGGACCATCTTGCCTTCAAGGTCCAGTTGTTCCGTCCGACCGGTTCTCAGCTTCAGGATCTGCTCGTTGCTACCCACCGCTTCGATGCGGGTGCCCTTGACCGCCATCGCCTGGCCGATGGTGAACGTGGCATCGACCGTGACAATTCGCCCATTATAGAGAATGAGATCGATATCGGACGCACCGGCGAAGCTGAATGAGACGAAGACCATTGACAGCAGCGCCGCCCGCATGCGCGAGCGGCCGGCGAGGGCACTTGTCATACTGCGACTCCTGAACAGGCAGCGAGCTCCCGGCCGGCCCGACATCGACGATCTGCGGCCCGCGCCGAGCCCCTGGCAGACATTGCACACGATGGGCCAACTTGTGTCAATCCCGCAGTCGCTGTGCGCCCATTATAGGGCCATGCGGATGACGAGCCATTTCCTTGACAATTGGGGGCAAATGCCCTGCCGAATCCCTAAAGTCACGTCAAGGATGGCCGAAAGAATGAGAACGGGTCTACTGCCTCGTCGTGCGCGATGCATAGGTGTGACACGGTGCGCACGGCGGTACGACCGGGATGAGGAGATTGGATGCAAACGAACTGGCCTGTGACGAGACGGCTGTCTGCCGCACGCAGAGACATACTGCGCGGCGACTCGTGGTTTGCCGTGCTCATCTTCACGGTCGTGAGCGTCTTCCTGTTCAGCCTGGTCGCGTCGGTGTGGAACAGCATCACATTCCAGCGGAATGTGCGGCAACAGGGGGCGGTGGAGCATCTCAAGGCCGTGGGGACCGTCCTCGCCAAGGCGTCCGAGGCGCTGATGACCGCGGACGAGATTTCCATGCTCCGTCGGGTCATCGTCGAGGCCGGCACAGAGCACAAGTTGAAATTCTGTCGCATCGTGTTGCCCGGCGGCGGCGTACTGGCCAGTGCCGATCCCGCGGGAATCACCGTGATCGCGTTGCCCCTGTCGTGGCCCGATGAAGTCTCGCGGCCCACCGAGGACGTCAGGAAGAAGGTGGCCACCCTCACGTTCCCCCTGGTCGTGACCAACCGGGGCAGCGCCACGCTGGAGCTGTCAGCGTCGCTTGATGACAAGCTGTATGGCGGCGTCACGCCCCAAACGGCGCAACTGGCCATCGCGTGCTTGGCGCTGGCCAGCATGCTGCTGGTCCACCGCCACGCGCGTTTCCGGCTCAAGGCGATCGGGGCCATCCACGAAATCCTGTTGGCGGTCACCGATGAGCACGCCGATCTCTCCACGCTGGAACTGGACCCGAAACTGGGAGCCGAGGCGGTGGCGTGGAACAGGCTGTTGAGCGAGAAGCACAGCAAGCAGGTCTGCTCGGCGATCCAGCAGGTGCGCGACGTGGTGCATGAGAAGTCCGGCGCGGCGGACGAACTGACGGCGGCCTTCGATGCCGTCCCGTACGGGCTGGTGCTGGTGAACGATCGGATGCAGGTGGAACATGTCAATGGCGTCGCCACGGTGCTGTTGCAGAAGGAACGGACCCAGATGCTGCGTGCCGATGTTGCCGGGATCATCGCCGAGCAGAGGGTGCTCGACGGCGTGCGGGATATCGTCGCCAATTCCGCCTCGAAACGCGTGGTGGTCACCTCCGAACAGGGCGGGTCCATGACTCGGGGCGTGCTGAAGTACACGGTCTGTCCCGTTCGGCGCGACGACTTGCGGTTCGGTCTGGTCGCCATCGAGGATGTCACGCAGCAGCGGGTGGCGGAGGCGGCAATGAACAGCTTCCTGGCCAAGGCGGCCCACGAGCTGCGGACACCTCTGACGAATGTCCGCCTGCTGGTCGAGGACACGCTGGAACGCTGTCAGCAGGACCCGACCTCGGCCGGCAAGAACCTCAACGTGATCAACGAGGAGACGCAGCGGCTGGAGCGCACCGTGTCGGAGATCCTTTCCGCCTCACAGATCGAAGCCGGCTGCTTCGAGCTCCGCAACGACGATGTGCACATGGATCAGATGCTTCAGCAGCTCAAGGCCGATCACGAGCCGCAAGCCGTCGCACGGAAGATCGCCTTGGAGTTCGAGCTGCCGCCCAAGCTTCCGGTGCTTCAGGCCGACCGCGACAAAATCGCCTTGGTTCTGCACAACCTGCTGGGCAATGCCCTCAAATACACGCTGGAGGGCGGCCGCGTCGGTGTCACTGCGACGGTGGAGAAGGGCCGCTTGACGGTGGCCGTCCAGGATACGGGCATCGGGATCGGCGCCGATGAGCACGAGCGGGTCTTCGAGAAATTCTATCGATGCAAGAACGCGCTGACCGCCAATGTGAAAGGCTCGGGTCTGGGCCTGGCGATTGCCCGCGACGTCGCCCGGCTCCATGGCGGCGATATCACCCTCGAATCCGAGTTGGGCAAGGGCAGCACGTTCACGCTGATGCTGCCGGTCGTTGAGGAGGCGACGTGACATGGAACTGCTGACGCAACAGCGCGGGGCCGTGATGATTGTGCGGCTCGTCGGCCCGCTGACCGGCGCGGAGGCCGAGCCGTTCAAAGCCAGGGTCCTGGAGCTCATCCGGGAGAACCTGGGCCGGATCGTGATTGATGCCTCGGCCCTGCCTTTTGTGGACAGCGGCGGCCTTGAATCGCTGGCGGACGTGGCGGCAGAGCTGGCGCAGGGCGGCAAGGGCCTCAAAGTCTGTGCCGCCAATCAGACGCTTCGGCAGGTGATCGAGCTGACCGGGCTGGCCCCGCAGTTTGAGCACTTCGATGACGCAAACTCAGCGGTGAGGAGTTTCCTGTGACCGTACCCGTGGCCGAATCCCGGTTCGGTGAAGCGCTCGTCGCGGCAGGTATCATCACGCGCGAGCAACTCGAACGGATTCTGCTCGATCAGCGGACCAGCGGCGGCCTCATCGGTGAGATGCTCGTGGAGCAGGGGATTGTGGATGGCTCCCGCATGCTTCAGCACCTGGCCGGCCAGCTTCGCGTACCGTTCTGTCAATTACGTCATGGACTTGTGGATTTCGCGTTGCTGTCCCTGGTGGGTGCGGAAGAAGCGGAGCGGCTGGAAGCCATTCCGATGTTCAAAGTCCATGACACGCTCACCGTAGCGATGGCCGAGCCGCAATCGCTGCCACGAATCGACCGGCTGCACCAGTTGACCGGCTGCAAGATCCGCCCCGTCCTGGCCGCACGCGCCAATATCCTCGAATACATCCGCAAATACGCCTCCGGCAATACGGACGTACATTCATTCCTGGCTTCGCTGAACGAAAGCGAGGTGCAGGTCGTCGAGAGAGAATCGGTGGATGATGGCCCGGCGACTGATCTGGACAAGATGGTCGAGGGCAGCCCCATCATCAATCTGGTGAACGTGGCGCTGCTCACGGCGATCAAGGATGGAGCCAGTGACATTCATATCGAGCCGGACAAGATGGGCACGCGTGTCCGCTACCGCATCGACGGCACCCTGCGCGATCTGATGAAGCCGCCGACAGGCCTTCACGCCGCCATCGTCTCGCGCGTCAAGGTTATCGGCAGGATGGACATCGCGGAGAAGCGCCTCCCGCAGGAGGGGCGCGTGCGGATCGTGGCGGAGGGCCGGGACATCGACTTGCGCGTGTCCAGCATGCCGACCCTGCTCGGGGAGAAGATCGTCGTTCGTATTCTCGACAAAGCGAACCTGCAAATGCAGATGGAGCACCTGGGCTTCCGGCGTGAGACGCTCGAGGGCTTCGAGCGGATGCTGAACCAGCCCTACGGCCTGGTCCTGGTGACAGGACCGACCGGCAGCGGCAAGACCACGACATTGTACTCGGCGCTGGATTTGATCCGGGGACCTGAGGTCAACGTGATGACGGTGGAGGACCCGGTGGAGTACCAGCTCGACATGGTGAACCAGATCCAGGTCCATGACGCCATCGGCATGACGTTCGCGCGGGCACTGCGGAGTATTCTGCGACAGGACCCGGATATCATCATGGTCGGCGAGATCCGAGACCAGGAGACGGCGCGCGTGGCCGTGCAGGCGGCCCTGACCGGCCACCTGGTGCTCGCGACGCTGCACACGAACGATGCCCCGGGTGCGGTCGCTCGACTGTTGGATATGGGGATCGAGCCCTATCTGTTGTCCAGCGCCCTCAACGGCGTCGTCGCGCAGCGGCTGGCCCGAACGGTCTGCCCGAACTGCGCCACCAAGTACATCCCTGCGACGAATGTGCTGCGAGACGCAGGCTTGGCGGACAAGCCTGGAAGGCCCTTCCGCAAGGGCGCCGGCTGCAAGGAGTGCCACAACTCGGGTTTCCGCGGCCGGGCGGGCATCTACTCTGTCATGGAAGTCACAACCGAGCTGAAGAAGTTGATTCACAGGGCCGCCCCCACGCACGAACTGCATGAGGTGCTTCGCAGGAGTGGTGTGCTGACGCTTCGGGGGGAGGGGGTCCTTCTGGCCCTGGACGGCAAGACATGCCTCGAGGAGGTTCTCGCGGCCACGCACAGTGAGGACATAAGCGTTGAGACAGCCCCGGCGGCGGAAGCCGTGGCGGCTGCACCTGCGGGTGTCGCATGAAACTGGCATACAAGGCATACGATTCGGCCGGCAAGGCCGCCACGGGCGTCATCGAGGCGGATGACACCATGACCGCGACTGAGGCGCTGCGCCATCGCGGGCTGTACGTTGCCGAGGTCGTCGAGGACAAGACACCGACGGTCAGGGGGCGCTCAGGCCGGCGGCAGCGACACATCTCTCGCAGCCAGAAACTCAAGAACCTCACCATGTTCTCACGCCAGCTCCATGTGCTGATCTCCTCAGGAACGCAGATCGTCGATGGTCTGCACGCAGTGGAACGCCAGGCCCGTCCCGGCCCGTGGCGGGACGTGATCAGCGACCTGCGAACGCGCGTGGAGGAGGGGGCCTCGCTGTCCCAGGCGATGCAGAACCACGAGGACTACTTCGACCCGATCTATCGCAGCCTGGTCGCCGCCGGAGAGTCCAGTGGACACCTGATGGAGATGTTCGATCGCTTGGCCGTGCTGAAGCAGAAACAATTGAGGGTCCGCAATTCGATCGTCGGCGCGATGATCTATCCCTGTATGCTGGTCTCGCTCGGGTCGGTCATCTTCGTCATGATGTTGGTCTTCGTCCTGCCCCGGTTCTCGACGCTGTTCTCGACGCTGGGCGTGCCATTGCCCTCGAGCACGGCGGCGCTCCTTCAGATCAGTGCGGCGTTTCGGCATTTCTGGTGGCTGATCCTGTTGCTGGCGGGCGGGACGGTTTTCGGTCTGCTCTATTACCTGCGGACGCCTGGGGGCAGACGTCTGCACGACGTGGTTGTCGTCAGCATGCCCTGCATCGGACGCGTGGCCAGAAGCCTGTCGAGCGCGCGGATCATCTCGCTTCTGGGCGTTCTACTGGAGGCAAAGACTCCGGTGCTCGATGCGCTTCGGCTCGTGCGCAACGCCGCGGGAAATGTCCTGTACCAGGAGCTGATCATGCAGGCTGAGGAGTACGTGTCCCGCGGCGAGCCGATGAGCCAGGCCTTTGCGGATACGCCACTGATGAGCCCCTCGATCTACGAGGCCATCCGCAGCGGTGAGCACAGCGGCGAGATCGACCACCTGCTCCTGAACGTGTCGAGCTTCCTCGATGAGGAGAATGACATTCTCGTCCGGTCCCTGACCAGCATCATCGAGCCGGTGATCCTGATCGCCATGGGCATCCTCGTCGGGCTGATTGCCGTCTGCATGTTCCTGCCCCTGTTCGATCTGACCGCGATGACGCAGGCACAGACATAGGTGAATTCGTATGAGGAAAGTCGGTTCATCACGCACGGTTATAGGCGTTGACGTCGGCCGCCGGACAATCAAGGCGGTACAACTGGCGCCGTCCGCGGGCGGATACCGTGTCTGTGCGCTGTCGCTGTTGCCCCGGCCCGAGCCGGAGAAGGAGGTCTGCCAGGCCGACGCCCAGGCGCTGCGAAAGGTCCTCAGGCGGCAGGGCTTCAGTGGTCGCAGGATCGTGGTTGCCGCGCCGGAGGAGCGATTGGTACGGGCCGCGTTGGAACTGCCCTCCAAGGTCGCTGGGGCCCCAATCGGACAGATTGTGCGGATGGAGCTGTCGCGCCTGCACAACATCGCGCCGGACTCATTCGAGATGGCGTACTGGGAATGGCGTACGCCGGATGGGGCCAAACCGGTGACGCGAACCCTCGCCATCGGATGTCCCCACCACGCGGCCACCAGCATGCTGGACATATTTGAGGCGGAGGGATTCGACGTGGTGGCGCTGGATGTGCGCAGCGCCGCGACGGGACGCGCCTGCGAGCCCCTCCTGATGCCGGTGCCGCAGATCACGGCGATTGCCGACCTGGGCTGGCGTTCGACGACGGTGCTGTTCGTGTGCGGCCGGTCGTTGCTTTATGAGCGGCTCATGGAAGGCATCTCCATGGCCGAGCTGACCGACAAACTCGCCGAGGCATTCGGCATCACACCTGAGGCGGCACAGCAGGTGGCCACCGGCGTGGGCCTGGCGACCGATCAGCCGGTCGACGGCGTTGATCGCGAGACACTCGACGCGGTCGGAAAGCAC
>Ga0316630_10000954_pt1 | contig 10208 bp, 3 predicted proteins | sample OWC_May_M1_C1_D6_FD_207658 | JGI IMG/M metagenome (GOLD analysis project Ga0316630, IMG submission 207658) | Wetland soil microbial communities from Old Woman Creek delta, Ohio, United States - OWC_May_M1_C1_D6_A | ecosystem: Environmental > Terrestrial > Soil > Wetlands | place: USA: Ohio...
CAGAGAGCGTGGCGACGTAGCGATGGCTGCCCAGGTCCATCAGCCGGACGACATCGGCCGGATCGGCGCCGCCGCTGATCAAGCGCTGTCCATCAGGAGAAAACGCCACGCCGTGCACGGCCCGGACATTGCCGCGCACGGTTTCCCGAATCTGGCCTGTGGGGACGTCCCACAGCGTGGTCAGACCCTCGGTGGCCGAGCCGGCGAGCGTCCGGCTGTCTGGCGAGAAAACCATGTACCCATCCACGCTGGCAAAATGTCGCGGGAATAGGGCTCGCCGGCACCCGGACACCAGGTCCCACCAGCCGACCGTGCCGTCCGCAACCAAGGAGGCAAAGGTGCGGTTATCGGGCGACACCGCACCCCACTGAACGTGCTGGATGGCCTCGGCCGGCAGGTGGATTTCGCGCCAGTCGGCCACGTTCCAGATTTTCCCAGTGCGGGTGTAGCCGTTGGTGCGAACGGTGAACCCGCAAAGCAGCGAGCGGCCCCCGCCGGCAAACCGGATCGTGCCGATGTGCATCCCCTCGGTGGCAAAGTTGGTGAGGAGGCGATGGCTGGCGACCTCCCAAATCCTGAGGTTCCCGCGCCAGTCGCCGACCGCAAACAGTCGGCCATCCGGCGACCATTTCACCGCCGAGTTGTTCGTCCCGAGGAACGACAGCGTGTCCATTTTGCGCAGGGTCGCGGTGTCCCAGAGCGACGGTGGTTCTGACCGGTTGGTGTAGTTCAAGGCAACAAACCGCTTGCCATCGGGTGCAAACGCAAAGGCGGCACTCCAAACGGGCATCGGCAAGACCGCGGGCCCCTTTGCCACCAGCTTTGCCGCTGGATCCCAGAAGCGCACGGAACCGTCCCGGCCGCCACTCACGAGGTGTTTGCCGTCCGGCGAGAACGCCACCGATCAGACTTCATGCGTGTTGCCCCGGTAGGAGCGGATTTCTTGCCGCCGGTCGAGGTCCCAAAGCCGAACCGTCTGGTCCCCACCCGCCGTGGCCAGGGTCCGGTTGTCCGGCGCGACGGCCACATCTAAGATCCGGCTGCGGTGCTCGATGGGTTGCCCCACCATGGGCACCTCGCGGTTCGTTGGCAGGGTACGAACATGGGCAACGTCCCAAACCCGGATCTGGTTGTAGGCGGCAATCAGGAATCTCCCGTTCGGCGAAAGGGCCAGTGTGTCGACGGGCTCGCGGGAATCCGACACCGCCATCGTCCATTGTTCTCCAGAAACCCAGTCCCACAGTCGGATCGCGTTGGCTTCGCCAATCGCCAGCCACCGATCCTGAGGTGAAAACACGATGCCTCCTCGGCGATCGCTTTCCGGCTTGGAGAATTGGGCGCTGGTGATGAGTTGCCGCGATTCGGCCTGCCACAACCTCACCACCCCGTCGCTGGCCCAACTGGCCAGTAACGTCCCATCGGGAGAGAAGGCCAGCCGAGCGGCTCCGCCCTGATGTGGGAGCTGACTCGCCTGTCGGGTGGTGATGTTCCAGAGGCTCACCACCGGGATGCCGTTGCTTCCGACGTCGCCGTAAGCGAGCAGGTTCCCCGGCGGCGAAAGGGCGAGCGCCTTGAACGAGCCGCTGCCGGGCAACTGGACGACCGGCTTCCTCAGCCGAGTGTCCCAGAGGGCGACCGCGCCGCGTTCGCGACGCACCGCCAGCCATTTGCCTTCCGACGAGAAAGCCAGCGCGCCCACGGAGTTGGTGTGGCGATGGAGCAAGAACTCTTCCTCGCTTCGGCAGAGTTGCCAGAAGTAGCGCCATTCCCAACCACGCAGATCCTGCTGGCCTGCGACGGGGCGGTGCCGGTCGAGACAAGCCAGGGCTTCACCCAAGTCGTGATTGACCAGAGCGGATTGCACGGCTTGCATGTCGGCGGCATAGGCGTTTTGTCTGGCAGACAATTCTCCCGCCTCGGCACGTGCACGCTGTGATTCCACCCGGCGCCATTGCCAAGTCACGCCGGCTAGTCCGATCACCAAGCTTAAGAACGCCGCCCCCGTGGCCGTCGCCACGCCTGGGTTGCGGCGGCACCAGCGCCAGACCCGACCCGCCCGGCTGATCGGCCGCGCCAGGATCGGCTCTTTCCTGAGGTAACGCCCCAGTTCGTCGGCCAGCAGTTGGGCGGTGGCGTAACGCTTGGCCGGCTCCTTCTCCAGGCACTTGAGGCAGATCGTCTCCAAATCGCGCGGGATGCTCGGATTGAGCAGGCGCGGCGCCGCCGGCTCGGTCGTCGCCACTTGCCGCAGCACCTCGGTGAGCGTGGCGGCCTGGAACGGAGGACGCCCCGTGATCAGGTCATAAAGCAGCGCGCCCAGCGAATAGACGTCACTGGGCGGTCCCACGTCCTGGTGCCTGCCCTGGGCCTGCTCCGGGGCCATGAAATTGGGCGAGCCCTGCACTTGTCCACTCAGAGTTAGTTGATGGTTGATGGTTGAGAGTTCAGCGTCTGCAGTCAGCCGCTTGGCGAGGCCAAAGTCGGTGATGCGGGGCTGATCGAATGGGTCAATCAGCACGTTGGACGGTTTGAGGTCGCGATGGAGAATGCCCCGTTGATGGGCGTATTCGATGGCTTCCGCAATCGTTTTGACGTAGCCCGCGGCCCGCCGGGGTGGGAGCGGGCCGTCGCGCAGCAGTTCCGCCAGGTTGCGGCCTTCCACGTAGTCCATCGAGAAAAACGCCTGGCCCGCGTGTTCCCCCACGTCGTGGATGGCCACGATGTTGGGATGCTGGAGACTGGCCGCGGCCTGGGCCTCGGCCTGGAAGCGCTGGAGGGCCGCGACCGACGCCAAGGGACCGCCCATGACCAGCTTCAGCGCCACGATGCGGTTCAGGCTCTTCTGCCGCGCCCGGAACACCACGCCCATCCCGCCACGCGCGATTTCCTCGATCAGTTCGTAATCGCCGAGGGAGCGAAGGAGGGGCGCATGGCTGGCCTCAAGCTCAGAGTCATGGTCAGTGATACTGCGGAGGGCGCAGATCGGGCAAAGGGCTTCCGAGGCGCCTTCGCGCAACGGTTGACCGCATTCAGAACAGGTCCGGACTTCTGGCATAGGCCGTGGTCTCGCAGGACTGCATCAGTTCATAGGTCTTTACCTGTAGATACGTAAAATCCAACGCGCAGGTGCGTCGCAGCGCGGCCACGATCACCCGCTCATCACCGCGATCAAGTACCGGGCTTCGTCCTGCAACTCGGACGGATCCGCGACCGTGTGGGCGACTTCTTCCCGGACCAGTTCGCGGTAGCGGCTCCGCATCCGATGCACGGCCGACTTCAGCGCGCTGACCGTCATTCCGGACTCGGCCGAGGCCTGCTCAAAAGGCTGGTCGCTCTTTCCCGCCAACGGAAAAGCCTGCAACCCTTCGTAGAGGTCGGCTTTGCCCGCGGCGCTGTATTCTTCGCGCAAGCGCGACTGGGCGCGGTCGAGGAGCGTCATGGCCCAGACCCTTTCGTAGAGTTTTTCCGGCGTTAAAGCATGCTGAGGCTCGCCACCGAAGCGCTCTTCGGCGCGGTGGACGTCCAGCGAGATCACGGCCTGACCGCCGCCGCGCTTGGCCGCGTCCGCGCGCCGGTGCTGGTCGAGCAGGAAATGCCGAAGGGAGACGAGCAGGAAGGAGCGGAATTTGCCCCGCTCGGGCGTCGCGCCGCACGGAAAGCCTCTCGCCAGCAAGTGGGCGAAGAAATCCTGCGTCAGATCCTGGGCGTCCTCCGGGCTGTGCCCGCGTCGGCGGACATAGACGTAGAGGGGATACCAGTAGGTGCGGCACAACTGCTCGAGGGCTTGGGCAGCCTGGGGAGATTCCTCGTCCGCCGCGGCCAGCACCACGCTCCAATGCGTGGTGGGGAATTCCCCCACGGGGGCGGGCGTCGTGCGGGCGCCGTTGTCGCCGGAGCCGGACATGGCGGCAGCTTTACCCCCCCCACGCCCGTTTGGCACTCAAAAAATCCGCCCTCTGCCTGCGGTGTGGCGAAGCTCGTTCGGCCCACTCCCGTATCCAAACCCCCCGCCGTCTCACCTGAGACGGCGGGGGGAGGTGCGCGGCGATGGCCTTCTCCCATCCACAGCGCCGGTGAACCGGCGCAGTCCAAACGCTTCGCGTGAGTCGGGGCAATGATTTCCCAACCGCGCGTTACGGGATGCGCGGCGTGGCCAGACGGTAATAGCGCCGGTGGGCGGCTCCAGCCGCGGGATCGCTCAGTTCCACCGCCCGGTTGGTGGACACCGCCACCACGTCGGCCAACCGCTGCCAGTCCCCAGTATCGAGCGCGTCGCGATATTGCACGGTATAAGTCTTGTTCGACACCGCGAAAAACTCCAGCCGGACCGCCTCACCCCCCGCCTCCAGGAGGATGCCGTCCACCTTCAGGTAACTCAGCGCATTCGTCGGGTCGCTGCCCGAAAGGTACTCGGCTCCGTTGCACAGCCCATCGCCGTCGTCGTCGGCGGTGCCATGGTGGGCACTGGCTTGGTTGATGCCACCCTCGGTTTCCCAGGTGTCCGGCAGGCCATCGGCATCCACGTCGGGCAGCACGGTGATCGTGAAGGTGGCGTTGACCGTCGTGACATTGGGCGAGGCGGCATTGGTGATGCAGACTCGGTGCAAGCCGCCTTGGTTGGTTTGCACGCTGGTCAGCGTGAAGAAGCCAGTCCGTTCGTTCTGCACGATGTTGGTGAGGATGGTCGAGCCGCGCCGCCACTGGAACAGGAACGGGGGCGGATTGCCGGAGATGACGGCGCTCAGGGTCACATCGCCCCCTTCCACCACCGTCTGGCTCAGCGGTGGCTGCAGGATCAGGGGATTGACCAGGATCCAGAGGTGCGCGGGGGCGCTCGTGGCCGAACCGGCGGTGTCTGTCACAATCACCGTGTAGACCCCGTCGTCCGCCAGTTGCACATTGGTCAGGGTCAGCGTGGCCTGGGGGGCGCCGGCGAGGTTCGTACCGTTGGCCTGCCATTGGTAGGTGATCGGCGATGGGCTGTAGGCGGAGACGGTGAAGGTGACGTTGGTGCCTGGGCGCGCGAGTTGGTTGGTGGGCTGGGCGGTGATGAGGGGCCGGTCGAAGACTCTCAGGACCGCGGGCCGGGTGGTCACTCCGTTCGTCCCGTCCGAGACAAACGCGGTGTAGGAACCGGTCTGGTTGGTCTGGACGTTGGCCAGATGCAAGGTGACATTGGTTTCCCCGGCTAGGTCGGCGCCGTTCAAGCGCCACTGGCAGGTCCGGGGCGGGCTGCTGATGGGGTTGAGGGTGAAGGTGGCGTCGGCGCCCAGCGACACGTCCAGGCGGGCCGGCAGGATGCTACTGGGCAGGATGGGTTCGGTTACCGTCAGGATCTGATTGACCGGGAGGTTCCGCAATTCCTGCACGATGCCGGAGGTCCATTCGATGCGCAGCGTGCTCACGTTGGTGGCATCGCCCAAGCCGAAGTGGGCGACGAAGCTTTGCCCTCCAGTAGGCGCGCCCCCAGCGTCGATCAGCCGGAGTTGCCACCGCTCAGTTCCTCCCAGTGTGGCCTGAACGCGGACTTTGGCGCCGGTGCCCCAGCGGGGTGAGTTGGTGCCCACGCATTTGACTTCGAGCCAGGCATTGCCGTTGCCATCGTTGTGGAAGAGGTGATTCGCCCAGGTGGAGCCCTCATCATGGTCGGTGATGAACAGATCAAGCGCTCCATCCTGGTCATAATCCACCCAGTTGACGGCGAAGATGGCTCCGGGGTCGCTCGCCGGGCTGCCGGTGGTCACCTTGCTGAAAGTGCCGTCACCCTGATTGTGGTAGATCAACGGCAGGCGACCCTCGCTTTGCAGCCAGCCGTTGGCAATGATGAGATCAAGCCACCCGTCATTGTCGTAGTCACCCCAGGCGCAGGCACTGGAATTGGCGACTTCGGTGGCGAGGGGGCCAATGTCGCCTTGCGTCATCTTGTGGAAGTGGCCGCCTCCCTCGTTGCGATGGAGGGCCAGGGGACGGGTGGAGGTTGGATAGCCGGTGCCAGTCAGCAGCACGTCCAGGTCACCGTCGTTGTCGTAATCGCCCCACGCCATCCCCATCCAACTGTTCTGCTCGCTGACCAGCGGATCGCCGGTGACTTTGCTGAAACCGCCGTCGCCGGTGTTGCGAAAGAGGCTGTTGGAACCGAAGGCGCTGACAAACAAATCCAGCCAGCCATCGTCATCCACGTCCACCCAGGCCGGAACGGCATGTTGAGCAGACTCGCTGATCAACGGACGGATCAAGTCCGTGGACAGCTTCAAGAACGATCCTCCGCCTTGATTGAGGTAGAACCAGTTGGTGGCCGCTCGCATGGCCCCGGCCCCGTTTGCCACCAGCAAGTCCAGGTCACCGTCGCGGTCATAGTCGCCCCACCCGCCGGCGGTGGAGACGCCCCCATCCAGCGCGATGGGATTATCGGTGACGCGCGTGAACGTTCCGTTGCCGTTGTTGTGAAACAAGAGGTTCTTGTAGCTGGACCCGTAATAGGCGCTCCAGTCCGGAAGAAAGAGGTCCAGGTGTCCGTCGTTGTCATAGTCCACCCAGGCAAACCACCAGTTGGCGTTGTGGTGAAGCCCCTGGAGGCTAGGTTCGAGGATCCGCGTGAAGGTGCCATCGCCATTGTTGCGGTAGATGGGGTTCCAGTTGCTGTCAGTGGTCACCAGGAACAGATCGAGGTCGCCATCGTTGTCGTAATCGCCCCACGTCTGACCGTGCCAATGGTATCTGTCGGTGACGATCTCGCCAGTGGTGATCCTGGTGAAGTTGGGTTGAGCCAGCACCAGCCCGGTCGCGCTGAACCCGATGATCAGCGGTGACAGACAGCGCAGCAAATGAGATTGGGTATGCAGAATGGAAGGTTCAAGTTTGGTCGCATTCATGGTTTCTTGGAAGATGAAGTCCGCGCCTGCCACACGATCACTCGGCAATTCGCGTCTTTGCTTCCACCCCTTCCAACGACAAAACGGGCCAAAGGTTACACGACTTGATTTCAGGAAATGCGAAGGTTCGACAGCCTTGAGCCGCGACGTGTGAACTGACGGAAAAGCAGGCCTGGGGAAAGCTCCTCACCTCCGCCCCCTCGGCCGCTTGAGGTCATCCCAAGGACGCCCTCAGGGGTGCTTGAGCTTCTCCTTTTCGCTGCGGTCGATTTCAGCCAGCGACGGGGCTCGCCAGAGGTGGGCCGTGCCTTGTCGGCTGATGGACACCAGTGTGTTACCGTCGGGAGAAAAGGCCGTAAACTGGAATATGGCGCCTTCACCCTCCAAGGTGCAGACTTCCTGGCCCGTGCCGAGATCCCACAGTTTGACGGCTTCTTGGAGAGCGCTGCCGGTCGCCAACCGCCGGCCATCCGGGCTGAAGGCCACCGAGTGAACGCCCAGCAAGTGCCCGCGCAACGTGGTCAACTCCCGCCAGGAGTTGACCTCATAGAGCTGGGCGACGCCATATTGACTGCCGACGGCCAGCAGTCTGCCGTTCGGCGAAAAGGCCACCCCATCCACCACCGCAAAGACGGGGCCAAGCAAGGTGGCCACTTTACTGCCAGTGGTCGTGTCCCAAACGTTGACCGTGCCCCTGGTATCTCCAATGGCCAGGAAACGGCTGTCGGGAGAAGCGTCCATCTTCAGTTGGTAGCAGTTCCGGTCGATTTGGACGCGCCGCAGCTCACGCCCCGAGGTGGTTTCCCAGAGCTTCACGTTCCAGTCGTAGCCCACGGAAAGAAGCAGGCGGCCTTGATCCCGGAATTGCAGATGACAGACCTCGGCCGAATGTCCCAGGAAATTCGTCAGTTCGCGCTGGGTGACGCGATGCCAAACCCCGAGGTGTCCGGAGCTGCGCCCCGCCGCCAGCAAGGCGCTATCGGGTGAGATCGCCAGGCTGGTATTGTTCGTGCCGAGGGCGGTATGGGTGAGGGTTTGGGCGGCGGTGGCGGTGTCCCAAAGAGAAATGGAGCCATCCGCGTTGAGCGTGTTGAAGGTCTGGTTGTCCGGGCTGAACTCCAGGCGCCGGATTCGTCCGGACAAGGTGAGCGACCCGGTCGCCTTGGGCCTGGGATTCGGATCCCAAAGGCAGATCGACCCATCTTTGCACCCGCTCACCAGGGTCTGGCCATCGGGAGAGAAAGCCACGGCATAGACTTCGTGAACATGGCCTCGCAGCGTCGCTCGGCATCGCCGACTCGCCAACTCCCAAAGCCGGATCGTCTGATCCGCACTGGCCGAGGCCAGTGTCTGGCCATCCGGCGAGAGAACGAGACAGGGAATCCAAGCGGTGTGCCCCACGAGCTGGCCCACCGCGGCGCCCGACGCTACGTCCCAAAGTCGAATGGTGCCTTCGAGAAATCCCGAACCCGAGGCAAGGATCTTGCCATCCGCCGAGAAGGCCAGCGCGGTAATGCCACTCCCTTCGGGGTGCGCCTGGAAGTTCGCCCGGTCCGTGTAGGAACCGACGGCGATCAGCCGGAGGCGTCCGTCGGTCTCGCCGATGGCCAGGATGGCGCCGTCGGGCGAGAACACCACCACGCCTCGGTGCTCGCCACTGGCCGGGGACACGGTGAAGTTGGCCATGAGTTGCCGGGTTTCCATATTCCAGACCCGCACCGTGCGGTCCGCCGCAAACGTGGCCAGTTTCGATCCGTCGGGCGAAAAGGCCAGCGCTACTAGCCGTTCTTCGTGCCGGAGCTCGGCGATCTGCCGCCGGGTGCTTGTCCCCCAAAGGTTCACCACATTCTGACCGTTCGTGGCAACACCGCCCTCTGCCAGCAACTGCCCTTGAGGCGAAAACGCCACGGCCCTGCGGCCGCCCCATGTACCCGGCAATTGCGCGACCTGCTGGCGCTTCGACCAATCCCACAGCAGGAGGTTGCCTGGCCCCAGGTCCCGAGCTGCCAACCATCCTCCCGCGCGGTCGAACGCCAAGGAGCCGATTGAGTTGGAGTGCTGAAAGAACGTCGATAACGCGTCGCTCTGGCACAAGGGCCAAAGATAACGCCACTCCCAGTCGCGCAAGTCGATTTCGGATTTCGGATTTCGGATTTCGGATTTCCACGTTGGTGGTGGGAGGTGCTTTTCCAGTAGGGCCCGCGACCGGCCCAGGTTGTTCATAGCCAGGGCGTGTTGGGCTAGGTTCATGTCCGCGATGTATTCGTTTTTCCGGGCCTGCAATTCCCGGGCCTCGGCCAGGCGGGTTTGAACTTCGGCCCGGCGACTTTGCTCCTCGGCGCGCAGGCGTTGCTGGGTTTCCCGCTGGGCGTTGCGTTCGGCCCGCTGCCATTGCCAGAGCACGCCCCCCAGGCCCAGCGTGCAGGCGCCCATCAACGCCGCCGCCAAGCCGGCCACGACCGGCTTGCGCCGGCACCACCGCCAGACCTTGCCGGTGGGCCCCAGGGGGCGCGCCAGAATCGGTTTGTTCTCCAGGAACCGGCCCAGTTCATCCGCCAGTTCCTGGGCTGTGGCATACCGGCGCCGGGCATCCTTCTCCAGACACTTCAAACAGATCGTCTCCAGGTCCCGCGGGACCGTGGGATTCAGCAGACGCGGCGAGACCGGCTCCGCGTTCAGCACCTGGCTCACGATGGTCTCCAGGGAATCCGCCTGAAACGGCGGCCGGGCCGTCAGCAGATAATAGAGAATCCCGCCCAAGCCATAGACGTCGCTGTGCCGCCCAACCCTGTCCCGCTTCCCCCCCGCCTGCTCCGGCGGCATGAAACTGGGCGAACCGAGCACTTGACCGCTCAGCGTCAAGCTCGACTCGGTGTCGAGCCGCTTGGCCAGGCCAAAATCGGTGATGCGCGGCTGGTCGCTGCCGTCAATGAGCACATTCGAAGGTTTGAGATCGCGATGGAGAATTCCTTGCTGATGCGCGTGCTCGATGGCCTCCGCAATCAGCTTCGCGTACCGGGCGGCCCGGCCCGCCGCCAGGGGCTGATGGCCCACCAGTTTCGCCAGATTCGGTCCCTCGACAAAATCCATGGAGAAGTAGTGCTGCCCGGCCTGCGCCCCCACTTCGTGAATCGCGACGATGTTCGGGTGGTGCAGCACCGCGGCGGCCGCCGCCTCCGTCCGAAAGCGCCGCACGAAGTCCGGAGTCGCCAGCGCGCCGCCCAGAATCATCTTCACCGCCACGATCCGGTCCAGGCTGATCTGCCGGGCCTTATAGACCACGCCCATCCCGCCCCGGGCAATCTCCTCCAGCAACTCGTAATCGCCGAAGACGCG
>Ga0316630_10000956_pt1 | contig 10202 bp, 10 predicted proteins | sample OWC_May_M1_C1_D6_FD_207658 | JGI IMG/M metagenome (GOLD analysis project Ga0316630, IMG submission 207658) | Wetland soil microbial communities from Old Woman Creek delta, Ohio, United States - OWC_May_M1_C1_D6_A | ecosystem: Environmental > Terrestrial > Soil > Wetlands | place: USA: Ohio...
TGAACATGTGCTCGCCGTTGCGGCGCGCCTGATCCAGAGTCGCAGCAGTTCCGTGTCGATTCGTGTGCCCGCCGGCACCGCCGGCGAGGTTGCGGAACGTCTGGCCGGTGATGCCGACAGCCAGGCGGCACTCGATCGGCTGCTCGCGCGCCTCGGTCTGGTCGAGGCGGCCGGCGGACCGGCGCCGGATAGCCGCGAGCCCGTCGCCGCCGGTTCCGCGGTCGAGGCGCGCGTCAGCACCGCATACCGTCAGCATCTCGAGCGCCGCCGCGACGAGATCGAACGGCTGCAGGACATGCTGGCCCAGAAGGTGCGCGAGGCGATCACCCAGAACAAGGAGTTCGGCGACCTGCTCCAGATCGAACGCAACGCGCTGCACCGGGCCTCGAGCATCGAGGAGGTGGGCGCCTTGCGCCAGATCGTCATCGGCGGCATCGAGGAGCTGATCAAGGGCCAGCACACGCTCGCCGAGAGCCTGACCAGCACCGGCCAGTATCTGCAGGCGGTCGAATCCGACAGCGAGCAGCTGCGCGAAGAGCTGCACAAGGTGCGGCTGCTGAGCCTCACCGACGAGGCCACCGGCCTGCCGAACCGGCGCGCCTTCATGCGCCGGCTGGAGGACGAGGTCGAGCGCGCTCAGCGTCACGGCGCGCCGCTGGCGCTGGCGATTCTCGACCTCGATGAATTCAAGTCGATCAATGACAGCTACGGCCATGCCGCGGGTGATCGTGTGCTGCGCGACTACGCCGGCCAGGTGCTGTCGATGTTCCGGCAGTACGACATGGTGGCGCGCTACGGCGGCGAGGAGTTCGCGGTGCTGCTGCCGAATACCGAGCTCGAGGGTGCGCGCAGCGCCCTGCACAAGGTGCAGGCGCGGGCGGCGGCGCTGCGCTGCGAGTTCGACGGTCACAGTCTGGCGCTGCCGACGTTCTCGGCCGGGCTGACGATGTATCTGCCCGGCGAGTCGCTCGGCACTTGCATCGGCCGCGCCGATCACGCCCTGTACCGCGCCAAGCGCGATGGCCGCAATCGCATCGAGGTCGATATCGCCAATCGGGTGGTCGACAACGCGGCCGCCGGCAGTGTCCAACCAGGCAACAGCGGCCACTGATGCGACCGGCTTCAGCGCGGTCGAGTCGTTGACGTCATGCCTGCCGTTCACCTATTTCAAGCCGCGGAAGGTGATCGCGCCCGCAGATTGCCGGGCGGCCGGGCGACCGGTTTGAGCCTGTGTACTCGCGCGATCGAATGCGGTCGTGCGGCGGGCATGTCTTGCCGGATGGCCGTGCACATCATTGTCGTTGCCCTGCTGCTGGCGGGGATCGGCCCGGCTCAGGCCGCGCCGGTCGCGATTGCCAGCGCCGATCCGCAGGCTACCGCCGCCGGCATCGCGGTGCTCGAGCAGGGCGGCAACGCCTTCGACGCTGCAGTCGCGGTCAGCGCCACGCTCGCGGTGGTCGAGCCGTTCAGCTCCGGTCTCGGCGGTGGCGGGTTCTGGCTGCTGCACCGGGCGCGCGATGTCCATGACGTGATGATCGATGGCCGCGAGACCGCACCGCATGCGGCGCATGCGCGCATGTACCAGGATGCACGCGGCGAAGTCGTGCCCGGCCTGTCGATCGACGGGGCGCTGGCGGCGGCGATTCCCGGCGCGCCGGCGGCGCTGGTGCACCTCGCCGAGCGCTACGGCCGGCTGCCGCTCGCCGCCTCGTTGGCGCCGGCGATTGCCGCCGCCCGCGACGGCTTCGTCGTCACGCCGCACTACCGGCGCCTGGCCCGGTTCCGGCTTGCGAGCCTGCGTGCCTCACCGGCAGCCGCGGCGGTGTTTCTCGACGGCGGCGAAGTGCCCGCACCGGGTAGCCGCATGCGCCAGCCGGCGCTCGCCGAAACCCTCGAGCGGTTGGCCGCGCACGGTCGCGCCGGCTTCTACGAGGGTGAGCTGGCCGCGCGATTGGTCGAGGGTGTGCACGCGGCCGGCGGCATCTGGACGCCCGCCGATCTGCGCGATTATCGCGTGATCGAACGGGCGCCGCTGCGCGGCGAGTATCGCGGCGCCCGCATCGTTACCGCGCCGCCGCCGTCGGCCGGCGGGGTCGCACTGCTGACCATGCTGAACACCCTCGCTGCCGGCGAGTCGCCGCCGTCACCGCTGCTCGGCAAGCATCTCCTGATCGAATCGATGCGCCGCGCCTATCGCGATCGCGCCGAGTTCCTCGGCGATCCGGACTTCGTGCCGGTACCGGTGGCGCCGTTGACCAGCCGTGCCCATGCACTGCAGCTGCGCCAGTCGATCCGGCTCGATGCCGCGACCCCGAGCGCCGCACTGCCGCCGGTGGCGGTGAACGACAGCGGCTGGCACACCACCCATTTTTCCACCCAGGACCAGGACGGCAACCGGGCGGCGGCGACACTCAGCATCAATTACCCGTTTGGTTCCGGCTTCATGCCTCCCGGCACCGGGGTATTGCTCGACGACGAGATGGATGATTTTTCCGTCAAGCCGGGCGCGCCCAATGTCTACGGGCTCATTGGCAACCACGCGAACGCCGTCGCCCCCGGCAAGCGCATGCTGTCCAGCATGACCCCGACCTTAACATGCAGGTGGTGATCTTCGACAGGCGCAGTGGGCGGCTGGAAGCGGCCAGCGACCCGCGCGGCGAAGGCGCGGCGCGGGTTGCTGAGCGGCGCGAGTGACCGATCCGCCAGGCGCGCGGGGTGTGCGGACAAAAAAGAAGGGCCACCGCGAGGGTGGCCCTTCCTTCATAGGCTGGTGGAGGCGGCGGGAATCGAACCCGCGTCCGTAAGCCCTACAGCTCCAGTTCTACATGCGTAGCCTGCCATTTATGTGACGCATCAGTCCCCGGCAGACAGGGTACTCGATGCGCTTAGCCTGCTTGGATTTAACGCCGTCTCAACAGGCACGAGCCAGCGCGGTCCCGATTTTTTGACCCCTCGACCCCAATCCTACGGGCGCGGTTCAGGCGAGAGGCTCGCGGGGATTAAGCCGCGAGAGCGTAGTTGTCGTCGTTGGCAACTATGTTGTTTGCAGCTGGATTTACGAGGAACTCTGCACCTCGGCATGCTCCAGAGGTTTCGTGACCCACGTCGAAGCCAGGTCGCCCCCTAAAACGAGATCCAGTCTAGCGGATCATCCGCGGCGACGCCATGTCGCCGCAGACTTACACTTAGATGGTGGCAACGCCGTCAGGTTCCAAGACCCGCTTGATCGGCATCAAGGCGGCTGCCGCGACTGCTGCATAGCGTGGCGGCCTCGTTTAACCCGCAAGCAAGGAGGATAGCAATGAATTACCGCTTGATAGCCTGGGTATCGCTCGGTCTCTGGCTGGCGACCGTGATCGTGGTCGCGGTGCTGTTCGTGCGCGGCAGCACCGCTCCCTCATCCGACGGTCGGCGCGTAATCCTGCTGAGTCCGGCCGAGCGCGACCTGGTGCTGGGCGAGATGCGCACCATGCTCGGTTCAGTGCAGGGCATTGTGCAGGGCGTGCACGCCAACGACCTCAAGAAGGTGACGAGTGCGGCGCGCGCCAGCGGCATGGCCGCGGCGGTTGACGTCAATCCCGCGCTCATGGCCAAGCTGCCGCTCGAGTTCAAGCAGCTCGGCATGAGCGTGCATCATGGCTTCGACGATTTGGCGGACGCAGTCGACAAGGGTGCGACCGCCAACGACGCGCTCGCCAGGCTCGAAGTCCAGCTGGTGACCTGCGTTGCCTGCCATGCGAGCTTTCGCGTCGACGCCGGTTCTGCCCGATAGCAGCCGGCGCCGCAGTGGTGATGAGCGCCCGTGCGGGAGGGCGTGGCGTTCGGCCTTTTCGCTGCCACGTCTGGGCGGGATCGATGCTCGGTGATTAAATAGCGCCGGCAGGGCCCGCCGGGTCACCCCGACCCGCGCTGCCCATCGCGAGTCTGGCATGGCTCGTCGACTTCCAAAGGAGCGAAATATGTGGCGGCAGTTGACTCCCTCCGAACAGGCGCGGCTGCTCGGTTCAGCCATGGTTGGCGGCGGCGTGCTCGCGCTGGCGATCGCGCTGCTGGCGATCGTCTGGCAAGTGCGGTCCCTGCAACGGCAATTGCCGGAGTTGGTGATGCGCCTCGACGGCACGCTCCAGAAGGTCGGGCCGGCGCTGCGCGACGTCGATGCGATCCGCAAGCTGATCCCGCCGATCCTGGCGGAAGTCAAAGCGACCCGCGAGCTGGTGCCTTCGGTGGTCGCCGAGGTGGCGGCGGTGCGCCAGGCGCTGCCGCCGCTGGTCGAGCAGAGCGCGGCCGCGGTCAACAACGCCAGCGGCGCGGTGCGCGCCGTCGAGCCGCATATTCCGGGGGTGCTGACCGAGGTGAAAAAGACCCGCGAGGCCCTGCCCGGGATGCTCGATCGCGCCGACAAGCTGGTGGCGCGCGCGTCGACCATCGGCAAGGAGGCCGGCAAGGATGCGGCCGAAGGGGCCATTACCGGCATTATCACCGCACCGTTCAAGATCATCGGCAAGGCCGGCAAGGGGATGGCGGATGCGATCGGCCTCGGCGGTCGCACCGACTTCACGGCCGACGACCAGCGTCTCCTCGGCGACGTGACCACCGAGCTCATTCAGGCCGGTAAGGTCGGCGGCCGGCGGATCTGGACCAACAAGAAGTCCGGAAACCGCGGTGACGCTACGTTGCTGGCGATGGCCGAGCGCAATGGCCAGCCGTGTGTGACAATGCGGTACCACGTCGAGCTCAAGTCGGGCACGGTCCAAGACCGCGACGTGGACCTGTGTCAGCAGCCGGACGGAGCCTGGGCCGTGGCGACGCAGGAGTAACGCCGGCGGTATGCCGTCAGCGCGCGCGCAGGGCGCGCGCCACCTCGCGATCGGACTCGCGCTTCTTGACGCTTTCGCGCTTGTCGTGTGCCTGCTTGCCGCGCGCCAGGCCCACTTCCAGCTTGGCGCGGCCGCGCTTCCAGTACAGCGACAGCGGCACCAGCGTGTAGCCCTTGCGCTCGACCGAGCCGATCAGCTTGCTGATTTCCTCGCGGTGCATGAGCAGCTTGCGCGCACGCACCGGGTTCGGATGCACGTGGGTCGAGGCCGATGGCAGTGGCGAGATGTGCGCGCCGACCAGCAGCAGTGCACCGCGCTCGACCACGACATAGGCCTCCTTGAGCTGGGCGCGCCCGGCGCGCAGGCTCTTCACTTCCCAGCCCTCGAGCACCAGCCCGGCCTCGTGCTTGTCTTCGATGAAGTAGTCGTGCCAGGCCTTGCGGTTCTGGGCGATGTGACTGGAAGCGGTCTTGTCGTCCTTCTTCTTCGACATGGGGTGCAGCGGGCGGGCAGGGGCCGGCTATAATAGCAGGAAACCCACGGCGGCCGTGTTCCAGTAGAATGCACGCATGAAACAGGCGCAGCGCGCGGCGCGGTTCGTTCACGGCCAGTGGTCATCCGAGTGGATGTTTCTTCTGGCGGTATTCGGGTTCGTCGTCGGTCTCAAGAACGTCTGGCAGTTTCCCCATCACCTGGCGATGTACGGCGGCAGCGCGTTCCTGCTGGCGTACCTGTTTTTCCTGCTGCTGTTCGGCATGCCGCTGCTCATGAGCCAGATCATGCTCGGGCGCATGGGCCGCGCCACCCCGCCGCGCGTGTTCGCCAAGCTGGCGCCGCGCAGCCGCGGCAAGCGGCTGTGGGTCGCGGTCGGACTGATGAGTATCGCGGCCGGGTTCCTGGTGCTGTCGTACTACAGCGTGGTGGCCGGCTGGCTGCTGGCGTACACGGCGCGCGCCGTGACCGGAACGCTGAATCAGCTCACCCAGCAGGGTGCCGAGAGCGTGTTCACGGCCCTGATCCGCGACCCGGAAAAGCAGCTGTTCTGGCACGGCCTGTTCGTGCTGCTGACCGTGCTGCCGCTCGCCTTCCCGCTGCGTCGCGGCCTGGAGCGGGTGGTGCGCTACGGCGTGCCGGCGGCATTCGTGCTGCTGTTCCTGCTGGTCGGCTACGGCGCCGGCAGCGGGGCGTTCGCGCTCGGGTTCGAGTACCTGCTGCGCTTCGACCTCGCGCTGCTCGGCGGCGACGGCCTGCTGGTCGCGCTCGGTGACGCGTTCTTCAGTCTCGGCCTCGGCGTGGCCACGCTCATGATGTACGGCGCCCACCTGTCCGGCCAACGGCCGCTGGTGCGCACCGCACTGCTGGTGGTGCTGGTCGATATCGGCGTCGGTCTGCTGGCCGGACTGGCGGTGTTCCCGGTGCTGTTCGCCGGCAGCACCCTGTCGGCGGCCGGTCCGGAGCTGGTGTTCCAGTCACTGACCGTGGCCTACGACGCGTTGCCGCTCGGTGGTGTGATGCGGGCGCTGCTGTTCGTGCTGCTGGCGCTGGTCGCGTGGTTGTCGGCGCTCGGCCTCGCCGAGCCGGCCGTGGCATGGCTGTGCGAACGGTACGCGATGACCCGCACGCGCGCGGTGGTCACGGTCGGGGGCGCCAGCTGGCTGATCGGCGTCATCGGCATCCTGTCGCTGCACCCGTGGTCATTCTCGTTTGTGCTGTTCGGCGTCACCCGTACGCTCGGTCTGTTCGACGTGCTGATCGTCATCACCTCGTTCGTGCTGTTGCCGCTGGTGGCGCTGGGCGTGGCCGTGTTCGCCGGCTGGGTGCTGCGGCCGGAGCTGACGCGCGAAGCGCTCGCTATCGATTCGCCATGTGTGCACGACGTGTGGCTGTGGCTGAACCGCGTGGTCGTGCCGGTCGCGCTGGTGTTCGTGCTCTCCGGGATCCATCTGTTCCTGTGACCGTCATCCGCAAATCCGCCCTGGTGCCGTACAGTGCCGACGCCATGTACGGCCTGGTCGCCGACGTCGAGCGTTACGGTGAGTTCCTGCCGTGGTGCGGCGGCGCGCGCATCCTGACACGCGCGGACGACAGCCTCACCGCGTCGGTGGACATCGCCTACCGCGGCGTGCACAAGAGTTTTACCACCCGCAACCGGCTGGAACCGGGGCGCTGCATGGAGATGCAGCTGGTCGACGGACCGTTCCGCAAGCTGCACGGCTACTGGCGTTTCGATCCGCTCGACGCCGAGGCCTGCAAGGTCTCGCTCGAGCTCGATTTCGACTTTTCGAACCGTCTGCTCGGGATGGTGATCGGGCCGGTGTTCGAGTCGATCGCCAACAGCCTGGTCGACAGTTTCCGCAGCCGCGCCGAGGCGTTGTATGGGCGGCGTTGAGCTGCGCATCGAGGTGGTGTATGCGACTGCCGGCCACCAGTCGGTCCGGCACCTGGAACTGCCGGCCGGCAGCAGCGTGCGCGACGCGATTCGCATCAGCGGGTTGCTGAGCGAATTCGCCGAGATCGATCTCGGGCGCAACCGGGTGGGAGTCTTCGGCGAACCGGTCGACCTCGATCGGCTGCTGGTCGACGGCGAGCGGGTCGAGATCTATCGGCCGCTCATCGCCGATCCCAAGGAGACGCGGCGGCGGCGTGCCGGAAAGGGAAAATCGCGCTAGCGCGGCGCGGGTGTGCCGTTGCTGCCGTTGCTGCCGGTACCGTTGGCCGGCCGGGTGAGCGTTGCCGGTGCCAGTTCACCTTCCGCACGTACCAGCGCGCCATCGCGGAAGTGCAGCGTCAGCCGCTTCTCTGGCGCCGGCACCTGGCCGGCTTCGCCGATCGTGTACACGTAATCCCAGCGGTCCGGATGGAACGCGTCGGTGACCGGCGGGCTGCCGAGCAGCAGCTGCACCTGGCGCTTGCTCAGGCCCGGGCGCAGCCCGGCCAGCTGTTCGGCGGTCAGCGGCACGCCTTGCTGCACTTGGGGTCGATACAGGAATCCGCAGCCGGTGGTGACGGCCACGAGCAGCACGGCGAACAGGGTGCGCATGGAGTGTGAAATTGGAATGCGTCTGATTTAGACTGGGCCTATGATAACCCTTGTGGCGGCCCGGGGTCACGGGCGCCGAATCGCGATGCGGACGAGCGCATGACCGACAGCACCGATCTCAAGAAGGCCGGCCTCAAGGCCACGCTGCCGCGCCTGAAGATCCTCAACATCCTCGAGAGCGCCAAGGTGCGGCACATGACCGCCGAGGACGTCTACAAGCAGATGCTTGCCGGCGGCGAGGAGGTCGGGCTGGCGACCGTATACCGGGTGCTGACCCAGTTCGAGCAGGCCGGGCTGGTGATCCGCCACAACTTCGAGGGCGGGCGCGCGGTGTTCGAGCTCAATCAGGGCCACCACCACGATCACATGGTGTGCGTCGAGTGCGGCAAGGTGTTCGAGTTCCACGACCCGACCATCGAGGAGCGCCAGCGCAAGGTCGCCGAGAAGGCCGGGTTCGTGATGGACGAGCACTCGCTGTACATCTACGGCGCCTGCCAGGGGATGCGCAAGAACGGCAAGTGCTCGAAGCGGGAGTCGTAACCCGCAGGCATCGCCGGTGGCCGCCGGGTCACGGTACCGGACAACGGAGTTCACCGCCGCCATGAAAGCCGTGCGTGTCGTGTTGCTGTCGCTGCTCGCCGTCTGGCCGCTGTGGCTGGCCGGGCAGGACCCGGTTGCGTCCCGGCCGGCGGTACTGCTCGAGGTGCGCGGTGCGATCGGGCCGGCCAGTGCCGATTACGTCAAGCGCGGGCTCAAGAACGCCCGTGAGCAGGGCGCCGAGGTCGTGATCCTGCGCATGGACACGCCCGGCGGGCTCGATACCTCGATGCGCGTCATCATCCAGGACATCCTCGCCTCGCCGGTGCCGGTGGCGGTGTACGTGGCACCCGGCGGCGCGCGCGCCGCGAGTGCCGGCACTTACATCCTGTATGCGAGCCATGTGGCGGCGATGGCGCCCGGCACCAATCTCGGCGCTGCCACCCCGGTGCAGATCGGCGGGGTGCCGGACCCGGGCAAGTCGGACAAGCCCAAGCCAGGCGACAAGGGCAAACCGGACAAGGAACCGGCCGGCGACGCCATGACCCGCAAGGCGGTGAACGACGCGGTCGCCTACATCCGCAGCCTTGCGCAGATGCGCGGCCGCAATGTCGAGTGGGCCGAGCGCGCAGTGCGCGAGGCGGTGAGCCTGCCGGCCGAGGAGGCCGTGCGGTCCAAGGTTGCTGACCTGGTGGCGCGCGACGTCCCGGAACTGCTCGAGCGCATGCACGGCCGCAAGGTCGACGCGGCCGGCCAGACCCGCATCCTCAAGACCCGCGGCATCGAGGTGGTGACCATCGAGCCGGACTGGCGCAGCCGGCTGCTGGCAGTGATCACCGATCCCAACGTTGCCTATATCCTGATGCTGCTCGGCATCTACGGGCTGTTCTTCGAGCTGTGGAATCCGGGGTTCGTCCTGCCGGGCGTGGTCGGGGCGATCTGCCTGCTGCTGGCGCTGTTCGCCTTCCAGGTGTTGCCGGTGAACTATGCCGGGCTGGGGTTGATCCTGCTCGGCATCGCGTTCATCGTTGGCGAGGTCTTTGTGCCGAGCTTCGGCGTGCTCGGTATCGGCGGGGTGATCGCCTTCGTGGTCGGCTCGGTGCTGCTGCTCGACACCGAGGTGCCCGGGTTCGGCATCTCGCTGTGGCTGATCGGCAGCGTGGCGCTGGTGAGCGCGGCGTTCTTTCTCACCGTGGCGACGCTCGCGCTCAAGGCGCGCGGCCGCCGCGTGGTGAGCGGCGAGGAAGAACTGATCGGCGCCGACGGCGTTGCGCTCGCGGCCTTCAGCGGCGAGGGGCGCATACGTGTGCACAGCGAGGATTGGAACGCACGCTCGCGCACGCCGGTCGCGGCCGGGCAGAAGGTGCGCGTGACCGGGCGCGACGGACTGGTATTACTGGTGGAACCCCAAGCGGAGGACAGCTGACATGGCGATTTCGGGTGGTTTTCTGTTTCTGGCCGTACTTATCGTGGTGTTCAGCTCGCTGCGCATCCTGCGCGAGTACGAGCGCGGCGTGGTGTTCCTGCTGGGGCGCTTCTGGAAGGTCAAGGGGCCGGGCCTGATCATGGTGATCCCCGGCGTCCAGCAGATGGTGCGGGTCGACCTGCGCACCATCGTGATGGACGTGCCGCCCCAGGACGTGATCTCGCGCGACAACGTGTCGGTCAAGGTCAATGCGGTGGTGTACTTCCGGGTCATCGACCCGCAGCGCGCCATCATCCAGGTCGAGGACTTCTTCGCCGCCACCTCGCAGCTCGCCCAGACCACCTTGCGTTCGGTGCTCGGCAAGCACGAGCTCGACGAGATG
>Ga0316630_10000959_pt1 | contig 10193 bp, 9 predicted proteins | sample OWC_May_M1_C1_D6_FD_207658 | JGI IMG/M metagenome (GOLD analysis project Ga0316630, IMG submission 207658) | Wetland soil microbial communities from Old Woman Creek delta, Ohio, United States - OWC_May_M1_C1_D6_A | ecosystem: Environmental > Terrestrial > Soil > Wetlands | place: USA: Ohio...
CTCCGCATCGGGCCAACCGCGCTGGGCTCATCCTCGCGATACCTCAACACCTATTCTCTGATGAACGCCAAAGGCATTTACGAGGGCCAACGAAAGAGCAATCCTGACCAGCGAGTATTCATCCTGACGCGGTCCACGTACACCGGCCAGCAGCGCTACGCCGCAGCTAATTGGAGCGGTGACATTGCGACCCGATGGTACGACCTGAAGGCCCAAATTCCCGCGGGCCTCAACCTCTGCATGTCCGGCCTGCCCTACTGGACGACGGACATCGGAGGCTTCGCGGTCGAGCCCCGATTCGAGCGGAATGTCAGCGTCGCCGACCTGGAGGAATGGCGAGAGCTGAACACGCGCTGGTTCCAGTTCGGCACGTTCTGTCCGCTGTTTCGCGTGCACGGGCAACTCCCGTATCGAGAGATGTTCAACATTGCCCCGGACGATCATCCGGCGTACCAGACCATGCTGGCTTACGACAAGCTGCGGTATCGCCTGATGCCGTACATCTACTCGCTGGCGGGCCTGGTAACGCACGACGATTACACGATCATGCGGGGCCTGGCGATGGACTTCGGCCGGGACCGAAATGTGTTCGGCATCGGAGACCAGTTCATGTTCGGCCCGGCGCTACTGATCAATCCCGTCACCGAATACAAGGCCCGCACGCGCAAGGTTTACCTGCCTCTGGGGACCGGCTGGTACGAATTCAAGACCGGCAAGTACCTCCAGGGCGGGCAGACCGTGGACGCCCAAGCGCCCTACACCGATAGCCCGATCTACGTTAGGGAAGGCTCGATCATCCCGTTCGGTCCGGCGATCCAGTACACCACCGAGAAGAACGCCGACCCGATTCGCCTCGTGGTCTACACCGGCGCCGACGGGCGATTCAAGCTCTACGAAGACGAGAACGTCAACTACAACTACGAAAAGGGAGCGTTCAGCACAATCGAGTTCATGTACGATGCCGACGCCAAGTCGTTGAAGATCGGTGGGCGTCAGGGGCAGTTCCCCGGCATGCTCCACAGTCGCACGTTCGAGATCGTCTGGGTCAGCCGGGACCGACCGAGTCCTCTCGACTTCGATGCCACGCCCGCTCGGGCGGTTCGTTATGACGGGCGGGAGATCACCGTGAGACAACCCTGAAGAGACGGATCAGGAATCCGCATCCCGGATTTCCGAGCGAGGCTCAGTCCTGGGGGTAGACGATGATGCGGTCGTGTACGAGGACCACGACGTCGTTTCTGCCGTCGCCGGTGACGTCCTGGATGAGGACGTGACGCGGCTCTCCGCTGTCCGATCCGCGCCCCGGCTGTCGCTCCGCGCTGCCGGCATGGGTCTCGAAGACCTTGAACTTGCAGGCGTCGGTCAGGCGCGCGCCCTCGTCAAATGACAGGATCTGCACATGATGACGGCCGTGCTCACAGAGAACGATGTCCGGCACGCCGTTGCTATTGACGTCGCCCATCGTGAAATAACCGAAGCGTCCGCCTTCGATGTCCGTCTCGAACGTGGCGATCTGCCGCAATTCCGCCTGAGCGCCGGTCCGCAGGCAAATCAGCTTCTGGTCCGCGCACAGGACGAGGTCCTGGGCCGAGTTCGCGCCGAAGCGACCGGTCAGAATCTTGCGCACAGGAGCGGTCCCGACGTTGATCTCCTTGTCCACGCGATACGTACCGTCGGCCTGGCGGTCCATGAAGGACACGATCCCGGAGATGTCGTCATAGCCGACGATGCTCGGCGTCTTCCCGGCCGGCGCGGGCATGGCGGCGACGACCTGAAGCTGGCGGCGCGCGTCGCCCGCCTGGTACTGGTCGATGACCTGCCAGCCCTTGTCGGCATTGAAGTACAGGGACCGCGCGAACTCACCCCGAGCCACGAGCAGAGTCGCGGAGCCATCGGGCCCCAGGGGCGCCAGGGAGACGGCGCGAGGACTGAGATTGCCGACCAAACCGACCTGCGCCTGGTCTTCCACTTGCCGCTCGAATACCCCCGGTGCCGTTTGACGGACCAGCAGCAGCGGGTCATAGCTGCGAACGACGATCAGGTCCGCATCCCGGTCGTGATCGATGTCACAGATCAGCAGGTCCTGCGGTTTATCATCGACTCCTGTCAGTTCCAGCGAAGGGCCCGGCCGGGCGGCGGGCCGGCCAACGGCAAGGATGCTGCGCAAGAAGAAACTGCCGGCCTTCTCGGGCGAGCCCTTGGCGACATAGGCCAGGTCCATCACGCCGTCCTGATCCAGATCGGCGACTTCCAGCGCCTGAGGCTCCCCCACGACGGCCACGGTCCGTGGGAAACAGAGCCGGCCGTTCTCGAATTGGCTCAGCGCGATCAGCTTCTCATCGACACTCAGAACCACCAGGGCATCGCCGGGGCCTTCTCCCAGCCTGGCGGCACAGACCTTGCGCATGTCTTTGAGTCCGGGATAGACGGTCGCCGGCGCCAGACCGCCATCCGCCTGGCCTCGCAACACGAGAAACTGCGCGCGGCCCGGGTCGGTGACCACCATGTCCGTCCGGCCATCGCCATCTACATCCGCGCAGGTCATGTCTCGCTTGGAGGCCTCATTATCCGAGGGCAACGGGTGAATGCATACAACCTCCCCCTGGCGGTCTGCCTGAACGAGCGAGTGCAGCGAGAACCGGCCGCTTTGCCGCGAGATGGAGGCGACCACCTGTTTGCCTGAGTCGCCCATCGGGAGCAGGCGCAAGACGGATGGCATAGGAATGGAGTAGCGCCCTTCCGGCCCGAGGTTGCCGTCCTGACTTTGAAGCCGAATCCGCACGGGATACTCGTCGCTCTCCCCTGTCAGCAGCACCAGATCGCTCCGCCCATCCCCATCCACGTCGCCGACCTCGACCTGTCTGAGACCTCCGGACGAGGCGTAGTGTCGAACCGGCCGAGCCATGCCGCCGTTCGAATCCTGAAGCAGGACGTAGTATCCATCCTGCAGCAGCAGGACGAGGTCGGTCCGCCCGTCGTCGTTGAGGTCGCCCGCCGCCAGTGCGTCGGAGGTCTTGATCCCGTCGCGGAGATCAAGCCGGGTCGGGACCTTCCAGCTTGGATCGCTGAGCGTCTCAGAGTCGCGCTTCGCGGAGGAGTCCTGCAACACGATGTGGAGGCCCTCATCGCTATAGAAGGCCAGATCCGGCCGCTGGTCATGGTTGAAATCGCCCAGAACCACACTGGTCGCCCTCACGTGCAACGGATACTGGAATCGTTTGAATCGCCACGCCGTCTCACGTCCGAAAAGATCGTTGATGTCCTCGTCTTCCGGGACCGGAGCGACCTCGGCGGCGCGAGGATCGAACTTCGCCTTCTGCAGCAGCAACTCGATGCGGGCCTTGCGGTTGTTGCAGACGACCAGGTCGTTCAGCGAGTCCCCATTCAGGTCACCGGTCAGCAGTTGTCCCATCTCCCAGTCGAGCTTGAGGATTTCCATGCTGCCGAAGCCGTAGTGCTCGCTTAAGTCGCCTTGGCAGACAGCCGATGATGCCGCAAGGACTGTCAGGAGCAATCCCAATTGCAGTATGGGTTGACGAGACCGCGATTGAAACATAGGGTGGTGCCTCCCGAGGTACGCGCTTCCCTGTCATACACGTTGTCGATATAATCATCCATGTTCACATGTGGAATGAGTATAGCTTGGAGTTCGTGGTCCCGCAAGGCGAGTGGAGGTTTTCGAGGATGTTCCCTGCGAAAGGCGCGTCATTCAATCCGGCGGTCGCGGCTATTCTGATCGCGTCCGTCTTCGTCATCGGCGTGGACGGCAAGACGATTACGCTGCGAAGCGGCCAGCAGATTCACGCGGAGGTCATCCGCGAGGATGAGCAGGTCGTCATCCTCGATCTGGGCTACGATCTGCTTCGCGTACCCCGGTCCCAGGTCGAATCCATTAAGGATGATCCGCCGGCACAGAGCGGATCCGTCGAGGCCTTGTCACCGAATCCGGGGACGACCGAGTCACGCTCAGAGGGCCTGTACCGGACCGCAAGGCTGATCAAGACGACCATCGAACAGAACGTGACGCGGTTCGGCGAAGCGGTGGTCATGGTCAGCACGCCGAGCGGCAAAGGCTCCGGCTTCCTCGTCAACCCGGATGGGTATCTGATCACCAATTACCACGTCATCGCCCGAGAGACACTCGTCAAGACGACCGTGTTTCACCGAGGCGACAGCGGCTTCGAGCAAAAGCAGTACGACAAGGTCAAGATCATCGCGCTCAACCCGTACGTGGATCTGGCCCTGCTGAAGATCGAGGATCCCAACCGCAAATTCGAGCACGTCTTCCTTGGAGACATGAGTCGGATCAGCGTGGGCGAGACCGTGTTTGCCATCGGCAATCCGCTGGGCCTGACGCGCAGCGTCACCCAGGGGATCGTGTCCACCACGAATCGTGACTTCGAGGGCCGACTGTATATCCAGACCACAGCGGACTTGAATCCGGGGAATTCGGGCGGCCCGCTGTTCAACCTGGCGGGCGAGGTCATCGGAGTGACGTCCATGGGATACCTGTTCTACGGCGGACTGAACTTCGCCATCCCGGTCGACGTCGTCCGGCGATTCATCGAGACCTGGGACGCCTTCGCCTACAGCCCGGAGAATCCCAACAGCGGCTTTCGCTACCTCCAGCCCGCCGGCCGCAGGAATCGCGGGGACTGCCCCGCCGCCAAGCTGCCGGACATCCGATGAAGCACGAGTGAGAGGAGCACCATGAGACCAGCACATCGAAGAACAAACGTGCGGATCATCATTTCGACCTGCGTCCTGATCTGTTCATCCTGCACGTCAGCCCTGTGGGGGGATGTGCTGGAGTCGGCCCGGATGCTGCCCGACGACACGATGATCCTGGTGAGCGTTGAGTCCGTTACCGGTCTTCGAGCCGCAGTGGAGAAGACCTCGCTGTACGCCCTGTTCAGGGACCCGGCCATGCAGGAAGTGCTGCGTGATACCCCCAAGAAGGTCAGCGAGCAGATCGACAAAGGCATCAAGGACCTCTGGCAGAAAATGAAGCTTGAGAATCCGCCCCAGCAGATCCCGTATCCTGAAGGCCGGGTGGTCCTGGGCGCCTCGATGGTCGCGCCAACGGTCGAGGACGCGAATTCCGAACCCAAGGTGCGCCTCATCGCGTTGGCGGACATGGGCAGCCGGGCCTCACAGGTTGCCGGTCTCCTGCGCGATGTGTCGGCCGGCATCGCGAATATGGGCGATACCGTGCAGAAGAAAGACATCGCCGGCATCGAGATGAATATTCGAGTGCCGAACCAGGACGGCAATGAGCCCACCATCTGCTTCGGAGCGAAGGACGGTTGGCTCGTGGTTACCCTGGACGAGACCCATCGCATGGATTTCGTCGAGTCGGTCGTTCGGCGCGTGGGCCGCACTGTGCCCGGCAACCTGGCGGAAAAGACCGCCCTGGCCACGGCGGCCAGGACCCTCGGTGACGCGCAGGTTTTTGCCTTCGTCAACGCCGACGCCATACGTTCACTCATCATCAATGATGCCAAGAACAAGGCTACCGTCGAAAGGATGATCAAGGGCCTGGGATTGGACAACGTCACCGGTGTAGCCACGGCCGCTCGAGTGGCGGGCGACAGGAGCCAGGACCTGTGCGTGAAGACCCTGATCGGCGTACAGGGACCCAAGACGGGGATTCCCGCTTTGCTGGCCGCGTCGCCCGGCCCCCTGAGGCTCAACGACCGGCTGGTCACACGCGACATTGTAGGTTTCGTTTACGCAAATTACGAAATACCCATGCTCTTCGATGAGATCGGTAAGATCATAGCCCGGCTGGCGCCCGTGGACCTCAACATGATGGTTCAGGCAGCCATGGTGAGCACGGTTGGCGAGGGTGGCCGGCCCCCTGTCCAGTTCCACGACGAGGTCCTGGCCCAGCTTGCGGCTCCCGTGTTCCTCATCACGTGCAAAACAGACTTCAGCTCCCAGGAGGAAGACAGGTCCTACTTCCTGGGCGCCGGCAGCAAGTTTCTCGTCGGAACGTCCGTGCGGGACGGCAGACTGCTCGATGGATCCCTTGACAGAATCCATCAGGCGTTCTTCCGAAGTAACCCGAAGCTGCGGCGGGAGATGCTCAACCACATGATCTACCTGCTGCCGTCCGGGCAGGCCTCTGCACGAACCGCCGATTCGGACTCCAGCGGGCCAGGCGATGACGAGACGTCGACCGCCGGGGGGGCAATGGCCTTCTCCGTCGCCGGCGACAGTCTCGTGTTTGGCTCGGTGGACCAGGTCGAGCAGGCGATTCGCAGTCTGCAGAAGGAGCCGGATAATGGGATCACATCCGACCCGATGTTCCGCCATGCCCGGCAGTATCTGCCTTCTCAGGCGATTCTCTACTCCTATCGAAACCACCGGCTGTACGCCCAGGAAATGTGGAGAATGCTCGGCAAACTGGCTCGTGAGCTGCCGGACCTTCTCCGGAAAGCGTCAGGTGAGAGGGATGGCGCGCCGGAACCCGTGGTGGAGATGCTCAAGAACGTGAGCGAGGCTGTGAAGCTGAACAGATTGCCGGAGTTCAAGACCGTTGAGAAATACTGGGGTGCAAGCGTGGGTTTCATCCAGGACCGGCCCGAGGGCATCTATTCAGAGTCGATCACGCTCAAGCCCGCCCCCCAATGACACGCCGATCACGTGGGTTGAGTGACCCTCCACATGCTCGCATGAGACCGGCTCTTTACATGCCGGTCCGCACGCAGCGGGTCCACCTTCAGACCTGCTCGGACCGTGGCTCCTGGTGCTCGAAGGCAGTTTGGCGTTCGAGGGCGGCGATGTTCTTCATGGCCTGGACGAAGCTCTTGCCGCAGACTTCACGATCGGGCTTCCACCCTGAGCAGAAGGTCGGTCTCTCGGGCCTGCCGTAGAGGGTGCATAGATTCTCATCGTTGAGGTTGACGCAGCGGACGCCGGCGGGCTTGCCATTCGGCATGTTTGGCATCGGTGTGGTGATCGACGGGGCGATGCAGCACGCGCCGCACTTCCGGCACGGCGTCATCGTGGCGGCCCCCCGCAGAGTCTGGGGGCAGGTCGCTGCCCGCGAGGCGCGACCTGGATGAGGATCGTGCCGTCGGCGCTTTTCGGCTCGCCGTGCGCGGGTTCGTCGGTGACACGTACGACGATCGCTGTCGTCATCGGCTGCCTCGGCGTCCAGAGAATCGTGTAGGAGAAGGTCCTGGGCTTGTTGATCAACTGCACGTCCCTGGGGCCTGAGACGATCTCCGCCCTGGCCGGGTCGCCTTCCGGGTCACACCAGGTCCGCGTATGGATCAGCTTCTGTCCGACTTCAAGACGAATGCACTCGAGGAGCTTGCCTGCGATGAGGTTAGGGTCCGCAGGAAAGGGACAATCCTTGAGGTCCGGGTAGTTTGGTTCGGGACACGGCCTCGTCCCGCCGACCAACAGCGGCAGCACAACAGCGGCGCCAACCAGCCAACGCATCATCTTCTTTTCCACTCCTGATTCCAATGACCGTGCCAATTGTCGGGAACCTGTGTCCCACAGTACCCACCGCCCCGAAAATGTCAAGATGGGGAATTGTGGCGCATGGGCCGTTGTTGCCCCTGATTGAGCCGGCTTTCCATCCTTGCGGACACGGTGAGGACCGGACCAATAATAGTTCACTTTTTTTTTCGCGGGGCTTGACAGGTGTTTCAGGAGACCTGATACTATCCACTACAAGAGTACATGGGGCTACGTGTGCTGTGGGAACTAAGACCGATCGGCAGGCATCGAACGCATGACCGGTCGTCGTCGTATTAGGCGAAACAGCATTGTAGTTCCGTCGAGATTCAACGCTGAATCTCGCAGGGAAGGTGCTGAGCAGGGCACCAGAAACACAGTATTTGTTAATGGCAAAAAGGAGGCCAACTATGGCTCAACCCAAAACCGCAAGGAATACGGTTCCGACGAGCAGCAGTAACACCCGAACGAGCGGCGCGACCGCCGTGGCCGTTCGCCCCACCACCAAAGGCCCGATGCCCACCCATGAGCAGATCAGCAGGCGGGCACACGAGATCTGGCTGAAACGTGGATCCAAGCCCGGCCAGGACGAGCAGAACTGGCTCGAGGCTGAGGCACAGTTGAGAGCCGAGATGGCGCGCAAATAGCCGTCGCGCTCTGGGGACACTTCCTATGGCCGACAGAGCAATCCTCATCGGCCGAGTATTCAGAGATACAGCCGCAAGGCTGAGTACGGGGGTGTTGTGTACCATGAGGCGGCTGGTTGTCCGCCACCATCCGGATTGTGAGCCTGTCAGGATTTACAGGCCGGACTGCTTGGGGTGATCGTCAGCCGGCTGATGCGATTGACTTGTCTCTCGCCACCGACAGCAGTGAGCATCCCGCGTGCCGTGGTCGGATCGTGTGCGGTGAGAAGTCTCGCGACCGATTCGACTGCGAGAAATGCCGCCGGCAGTTGAGTCTGTTGCACCGTGTCGTGGTGCGCGTGATAGTCGCGAGGTTTTGGCTCGACTGAGATCGTCGTTCGAACCGGATTCCGGTGAGCTCTGCCGAGCCAGAACCCGCGCGATTGGGTCTGGCCAAGTCTCAGATCGATCCGCGGCGCTGCAGCCAAGCGACGGAATTCATGCCGATGACACCCAGGAGGACCACACCGGGGGTGGGAGTGCCATTGTCCGGCCCGATGTAAACAACGGGGTGCAATGCCTCGAACACATCGAGATCGTAGCATGGATGCTCGCCGTCATCGTCCAGGCCCACGAACTTCACGTAGTTCACGTAATGCAGGTCCGGGTAGTCCACCAGATCGAGCTCATCGCCGCCGCGGATTGTGCCCAGGTGCAGGTATGTCACATAGTCCTGGCCGGCGTACACATCGACCATCGAAGTGCCCTCGTGCAACTCATAAGTCGCCAGGTCGCTGTCTGGACCATTGCCCGCGAGGTTGTCTATAAAGGCAAGAACCAGCGTCTCGGGGACGTCGATCGAGCCACCCGGCCCGATGCAACCGGACCGAGCAAGGTGGAGGGACCTTTCCGCCTGCCTTCACTGTTTATGACTGGCTCACCGCCTGCGTATGGAATCAAGCCGGCAGAATCCGCATTCATAGATCTGAGCGGAAATGGCCCCTGCCCGGAAGAGTCATGCTGACGGCAGGACTGTTCTATCGCGTGCAGACGTGGTAGACTTGGCGGCCATGATTGAGATTCGACCGATGGCCGCAGCCGATGTGCCGCTTGGGTTGAGGCTGTGCCGACAGGCAGGCTGGAACCAGATCGAGTCGGACTGGCGGCGATTCCTGAGCATGCAGCCCCAGGGCTGTTTCGTGGCCGAGATGGACAGCGTGCCCGTGGCCACTACGGTGACGTGCCTCTTCGGGCCCGTCGCCTGGATCGCGATGGTCCTGGTGGAGGTGACGGCCCGACGTCAGGGCGTGGCCACGTCTCTGCTGAAGCATGCCCTTGAATTTCTGGATAGCCAGGGTGTGGAAAGTGTTCGCCTGGATGCCACCGCCGCCGGCCAGCCGGTCTACGAGAAGCTGGGATTCGGGCCGGAGTATCGGCTGACCCGTTGCGAGGGAACGGCTCCACCGGCGAGCACACCGTCTCTCACGATCGCGGCGACGACGAGCCTGCTCTCGCAGATCGTTGGATTTGACCGCCGCGTCACGGGCACGCATCGTGAGAAGATGCTCGTGCAGCTCTTCGAGGAATCGCCGGGCGACATGCGAGTCCTGTGCCGGGAGGGTCAACTTGAGGGCTTCGTCACCGTGCGCCGCGGCGCCAATGCGACTCAGATCGGTCCCTGTATCGCCACAAGTGACGCCGGTCCTCTGTTGTTGAGCGATGCTTTCGCTCGCGGGTCGGGCCGGCGGGTGTTCATCGACGTCCCCCGGGACAATCCCGGTGCGATGAGACTGGTCGAGACCATCGGCCTGACGACGCAGCGTCATTTCATGAGGATGTGCCGGGGCAGGCGTATCACCGACGACCCGCAAGCCATCTGGGCCAGCTCCGGCCCTGAGAAGGGCTGATCGTGTGACGAGTGGCCGGCGTACGACAACCGCCGCACCAAGCCGTCACTTGGCGGTGTAAACCGGCTGATTGCTCTTGTCCAGGTCAGGATTGTACTCGGGACCGTAGCGGACCGCGGCCTCCCGCCGAATCGCGTCGAGGTACTGGGCGAAGTGGAGCCGAGGATTGATCCGTTTCTTCTGACGG
>Ga0316630_10000960_pt1 | contig 10191 bp, 8 predicted proteins | sample OWC_May_M1_C1_D6_FD_207658 | JGI IMG/M metagenome (GOLD analysis project Ga0316630, IMG submission 207658) | Wetland soil microbial communities from Old Woman Creek delta, Ohio, United States - OWC_May_M1_C1_D6_A | ecosystem: Environmental > Terrestrial > Soil > Wetlands | place: USA: Ohio...
TGAGGCCAGCGACCGACCCGTAGACGATGCGGCTGCCGGTCCAGACGATGTTGGCTGCGACCGCGAGCGCCACGACCGGGTCGAGCCACAGCTGGCCGGTGACCACCACGGCCAGCACGCCGACCAGCACGCCTGCCGACGTCCAGACGTCGGTGAGCAGGTGGTGCGCGTTGGCTTCCAGCGTCACCGAGCGGTGCGCCCTGGCCGCACGTCGCAGAACCAGCGCGACCGCGAAATTGATCAACGAGGCCAGCACCGACACGGCCAGGCCGAGCCCGACCTGCTCGAGCGGCCGCGGGTGCAGCAAACGGTCGATTGCCGCAACTGCGATGCTGATCGCCGCAACCAGGATCAACGTGCCCTCGACGCCCGCCGAGAAGTACTCCGCCTTGCCGTGGCCGTACGGGTGATCCTCGTCGGGAGGCCGCGCGGCGATGCTCAACATCGACAAGGCCATCAGCGCGCCGGCAAGGTTGACGAACGACTCGAGCGCGTCCGACAGCAGGCCGACCGAGCCCGTGAGCAGGTAGGCCCAGCCCTTGAGCAGGATCGTAGCGATGGCGGCTGCGATCGACAGCCAGGCGAAGCGTGTGAGCGACGGGGTTTTCATGGCGGGGCTGAGTCGGCAGGTTACCACCGTCGGCCGGACTGGGAACGGCGGGGACGCCCGTCGCGACCCCGTTGCTCCGCGCCAACGTCGACGCGGACGCGATCATCCCCGCGCTGGCCGGGGCGCGCGTCATCCAGTAACGTACGCCGCGGCTCGCAACGGGCCCGGGGGTTCCGCATGCAAACGTTCCAGGCCTGGATGAACTCGCTGAACGGTATCGTCTGGGGGCCGGCGATGCTGGTGCTGATCCTCGGCACGGGCCTTTACCTGCAGGTCCGGCTCGGCGGCATGCCGATCGCGCGCATCGGCAGCGGGCTGCGGCTCGTCTGGCGCGGTCGCGTCGGAGACGTCGACGGCCACGGCGAGGTGAGCCCGTTCGCGGCACTGATGACGTGCCTTGCAGCCACGATCGGCGTCGGCAACATCGCGGGCGTGGCCACGGCGATCGCGCTCGGCGGACCCGGCGCAGTGTTCTGGATGTGGATGACGGCGCTGGTGGGCATGGCGACCAAGTACGCCGAAGTCGTGCTCGCGGTGCACTATCGCGAACGTGACGCAGAGGGGCGCTGGGTCGGCGGCCCGATGTACGCGATCCGCAAGGGTCTCGGCAGCCGGTGGGCGTGGCTCGGCACGGCCTTCGCGCTGTTTGGCGGGCTCGCGGGCTTCGGCATCGGCAACATGGTGCAGGCGAACAGCATTGCGGCCGCGATGCAGACCTCGTTCGGCGTCAGCACGACGGTGACCGGGATCGTGCTGTTCGCATTGACCGCCGCCGTGATCCTCGGCGGCATCCAGCGGATCTCGGCGGTCTCCAACTGGCTGGTGCCATTCATGGCGATCGGCTACATCCTCGCGGCGCTGGTCGTGCTGGTCACTCATGCGTCGGCAGTGCCGGCGGCCTTCGCGACGATCGTCACGAACGCGTTTACGCCGACGGCGGCTACGGGCGGCTTCGCGGGCGCGGCCGTGATGGCGGGCATCCGCTACGGTGTCGCGCGCGGCATCTTCTCGAACGAGGCGGGCCTCGGCACCGCCGGCATTGCGCAGGCCGCCGGCGTCACGGCGAGCCCGGTCCGCAGCGGTCTGATCGGCATGATGGGCACGTTCTTCGACACGATCGTCGTGTGCTCGATGACCGGGCTCGCAATCGTCGTGTCCGGCGCCTGGACCAGCGGCGAGACCGGCGCGGTGCTGACCCAGCTCGCGTTCCAGTCGGCGATGCCGGGCGTCGGCGACGAGATCGTGGCCATCGCGCTGGCAGTGTTCGCGCTCACCACGATTTTCGGCTGGAGCTTCTATGGCGAGCGCTGCTGGAACTTCCTCGTCGGGCCACGCTCGATCCTGCCTTTCCGCGTGCTGTGGACGATTGCCGTATTCTTCGGCGCGATCGCCCACCTCGACCTCGCGTGGACGATCGCCGACACGCTGAATGCGCTGATGGCCGTGCCGAACCTCGTGGCGCTGCTGGCGCTTGCGCCGATCGTGGTGCGGCTGACGCGCGAGCAGCTGCGCCAGGCGCTCGACGTCCGCTGAGTCAGCCGCCCGGCGACCGACCGCAGACGTAGTCGAGCAGTTCACCGAAGACCGTGCTGTCTGGCGCGTCGAGCCATTGCAGGTTCTTGTCGCTCGACGTCGCCTTCTGCACCGGCTCGCCCTGCAGGTCGCTGCCAGAGTAGGTGCGCACCTCCTTCATTGCCATGCGCCGCTGGGCGCAGTCGAAGCGATACGTCGTGCGCGAGGACAGATAGGTCTTGCCTTTCTTCGCGGACGGCTGCGGCTGCGCGAAGTTCTGCTTGACCCGCGCCTCGAGCTGCGTGCCCACGGCGGCGATCGACGATCCATTGACGAAGGCTTCCTGGTTGTCGGTCTTCGCGACGGACTGCCACTTGTCGGCGGCTGCCGTTTCCTGCGCCAGCGCTCCCGGACCGGCCAGGGCCAGCACGATTGCGATCACCGACCACGGGTTCCTGGATTTCATTGCAGCTCTCCTTGCGCCGCGGCGCGGCGCCCTCGGCACAAGTCTACGACTCTGGCAGTATGCTGCGAAATACGACGACCACTGGAGCCGGCATGGACGAGATCCTCCTCACCGAAATCGACGCTGGCGTGGCGACGGTGACGCTGAATCGGCCGAAGCAGATGAATGCGTTGACTGCGGAACTGCGCCGCCGCTTCGGGCAGGTGCTCGAGTCGCTCGGCGCCGACGACTCCGTGGCCGCCGTGATCATCACTGGCGCCGGCGAGAAGGCGTTCACGGCGGGCGTCGACCTCAAGGAAATGGAAACGGCGCCGCTGACGCCGGAGGAACTCGGCCCGGACAGCCCAGTGAATCGCGCGTTCCGCGCGCTCGGCAAGCCGACGATCGCCGCGGTGAACGGGTTCGCGATCACGGGCGGCATGGAGCTCGCGATCAACTGCGACATCCTGGTCGCCTCGAGCAACGCGCGCTTCGCCGACACGCACGCGCGGGTCGGCATCGTCCCGGGCTGGGGCATGTCGCAGATCCTGCCGCGCCTGATCGGTCCCGTCCGGGCCCGTTACATGAGCTACACGGGCAACTTCGTCGATGCGGCGACGGCCAAGGCCTGGGGGCTGGTGCTCGACGTGCTGGCGCCGGCCGAGTTGTTGCCGTACTGCCGCAAGCTTGCAGCGGACATCGCGAGCTGCGACCGCGCGACGCTGGCCGACGTCCGCCGCGCCATCAACGGCGGGCTCGATACGACGCTCGAGGCGGGCCTGGCGCTGGAGGGACGGCTCAGCCAGGCTGCGACCGTGCGCCTGGACCGGGCCCGGTTTGCAGCGACGCGCGAGGCCGTCATGTCGCGCGGCAAGGACCAGTCGTCCTGAGATTGCTGGACGGGGTAGCGCTGCGGCTGTCGAGTGTGTAGTGTCACTCGACATGAAAGCCGCCCCTGCCCGCAACTCGAAGGCCGTGACCGGAACGTCGCGTCGCGCGGACCCGGCGGAGACCGGGCCGGAGGCCGGCCTGCGCATGCGCGACCTAGTTCGCGAGAGCGGGCTGCCGCGCGAGACGATCCATTTCTACCGGCAACAAGGCCTGCTGCCGGAGCCGATCAAGACGGGCCGCAACACGGCGCTCTACACGAAGGAGCACGTCGAGCGACTACGGCGCATCCGCGAGCTCCAGGAACGGCAGTTCCTGCCGCTCAAGGCGATCCGGGCCGTGCTCGACGACACGGTCGAGGAAGGCTTCACGCCGGAGCAGGAGGACCTCGTGCGGCAGGTCCGCGCGACACTGAGCGGCTGGAGCAACGACCAGCAGCGCCCGGCGGTGGCCGTCGCCGACTTCGTGCCGGACCGCCTCTCGCGCGGCGAGCTGCGCGAATTGACGGACGCGGGTCTCGTCACCGTGCAGGGCGCCGCGCGTGGCGGCTTCGTCTCCGAGGACGACGCCGTGATCCTCGAATGCTGGGCACAGTTCAAGGAGGCGGGGCTCGGGCCGCGGCAAGGTGTCGGGCCCGCGGAACTGCGCATCTACGACGAGGCGATGGAGCGGCTCGTGACCCGCGAGGCCCGCATGGCGTTGCGCGCCTACGCCGGCTCGCCGCCGGAGGAGCTCTCGCGGATGGTCGAACTGACCGGCCCGATCATCGTGCGCCTGCTCGGCGCGATGCATCGCAAGCGCCTGCGCCGGTTCCTCGCCGAAGCCGGCGGTAACGGCGGATAGCCGCCACGACGCTTGCACGGTCGCGAACTTAATGTATAGTGTTTATACACACTTTGTTTCGACTGGGTAACGGCATGCCGAGCGTCGCCGCTTTCGTCCGGGGCTGGTTCAACGAGCCGCCGCCGACCTTCGAACTCCGCCAGGCCAGTGCGCGCTGGGGCCAGGCGAGGCCGCGCACGGCGCAGCGCACGCTGCGGGTCGCCGACGTCATCGAGGAAACACCGTCCACGCGCACGTTCGTGCTCGAGCCGGCTGGCGACGGCGCGCCGCCCCTCGCCTACCGCGCAGGCCAGCACCTCACCGTGATCGTCGAGGCGAACGGCGCCCGACACCGACGGTGCTACTCGTTCTCGAGCTCGCCGCTCGCCGGCGGCCGGCCGGCGATCACCGTCAAGCGGATGGCGGAAGGGCTCGTGTCGCGCCACCTCCATGACCAGGTCCGGGCGGGCGATGCGCTGGTCGTCGACGAACCGACCGGCAGCTTCACCGTGGACACCGACCCCTCCTCCGCGCGGGAGATCGTGCTCGTCGCGGGCGGAGTCGGGATTACGCCGCTGGTGAGCATTGCCGAGACCGTGCTTCGCGGCGAGCCCGGCAGCAGCGTGGTGCTGCTCTGCGGCAACCGCAGCGGGGACGAGATCATTTTCCGGCAGCGTCTCGCGCGGCTCGAGGCCGAGTTCCCGTCGCGCCTCGTGGTTCGGCACGCGCTCGACGCTGCGCCCGACGGCTGGACCGGCCTGCGCGGCGCGCTTGATGGCGCGCTCGTGCTGCAGGCGCTCGAGGGACGGACCGCAGATGCCTACTATGTCTGCGGGCCGGAACCGATGATGCGCAGCGTCTGCACGGCATTAGCGGCGTCGGGCGTGGCGAGCGAACGGATCCATACCGAGCGATTCGCCTACGCCTCGGCGGCGACCACGCGCATCCCGGACCACGCGGCCGAGATCACGTTCGCCGGCAGCGGCCGGCGCGTCACGACCCGTGCCGGCCAGACGATCCTGCAAGCCGGGCTCGACGCGGGGCTGGCGCTGCCGTCGAGCTGCACGATGGGCGGCTGCGGCGCCTGCAAGCTGCAGAAGACCGCCGGCACGGTCGTCATGAGCGAGCCCAATTGCCTGACCGACAACGAGCGCGGGGCCGGGTACATCCTGGCCTGCTGCGCGTATGCCGACACCAACGTGGTCATCGCAGGCCACTGACACAGCAGGGGTAGACAGATGCTTCCCGATCGCGCAATGCAATCCATGCCGAGCCCGGCGCGCCGGCGCGTCCAGGACGTCTTCGACGCAATGAAAATCGCGCGCCGCGTCGAGAACAAGCAGGTGCTGGTCGACCTGGCGCCCTCCGTGATGCGCGGTTTCTTGATGAAGGAAGGCAAGCAGGGCGAACCCGTCGGCATGCGCGCGAGCCACGACGCCTGGTTCGACTTCCGCTACCAGGGCGACTACCCCGAAATGTACGACCTGTACCGGCGAGCGGTGCAGAACCAGTGGGACGGCGACAAGCAGCTCGACTGGGCCACCGACGTCGATCCGCGCAATCCCGAGAAGCCGGTGTTCCCGATCGAGCTGGTGCCGATGGCGGGACTGGCGCAGTACGGCATCCGCCTCGACCGCGACGAGCAGATGCGCTTCGTGCACGACTTCTCGTCCTGGCTGCTGTCGCAGTTCATGCACGGCGAGCAAGGCGCGCTGTTCGCCTCGGCGCAGGTGACGGAGAGCGTGCGCTGGGTGGACGGCAAGTTCTACGGCGCGACACAGGTGATGGACGAGGCGCGTCACCTCGAGGTGTTCCTGCGCTACCTCGAGAGCAAGCTCGGCAAGCTCTACCAGGTCAACGACAACCTGTTCACGATCATGGACGCGCTGATGCGCGACTCGCGCTGGGACATGAAGTTCCTCGGCATGCAGATCATGATCGAGGGACTCGCGCTCGGCGCCTTCAGCATGATGTACCAGTCCACGCGCGAGCCGCTGCTGAAGGAACTGCTGCGCTACGTAATCCAGGACGAGGCGCGGCACGTGCATTACGGCGTGCTGGCCCTGAAGCGCCACTTCGCCGAACTGTCGGATGCCGAGCTGCGCGAGCGCGAGGACTGGACCTTCGAGGTCGCCTGCCTGATGCGCGACCGATTCCTCGCGCACGAGATCTACGACGAGTGGTTCGGCGCGCACATGAAGCGCGCCGACTGGGACAAGGTCATGTCCGAATCGCCGTTCCTGGTGCAGTTCCGCCAGACCATGTTCAAGCGCCTGGTGCCGAACCTCGAGTACATCGGCATCTTTTCGCCCCGCATCCGCGCGCATTACGATAAGGTCGGGCTCACGCAGTACGCCGGCGGCCGCAACGCCTCCGAGCTGACCGCCGAGGACCTCCTCGCCGCCTGAACCGGGACGGCGGGGACACGGGGAGAAGACCATGTCCACGCCGATCCCGATGCTCGACCTGATGTTCTTCCTCACCGAGAGCGTGGAGAACCCGCGCCACGTGGGGTCGGTGCTGATTTTCAAGCCGCCGCGCGGCGGCGCGAATTCGGCACGCGAAATCGTCGCGGCCTACCGCCGCGCGCAGCCGAAGCCGCCGTTCAACCGGATCCCCGTATTCCTGAAGGCGGGCCTGCCCGAGTGGCAGGAGGTCGAGCGCATCGACCCGCGTCACCACGTGCTGCACGTCGCGCTGCCGCCGCCGGGTACCGACGAGCAGCTGCACGAGCTGATCGCCGACCTGCACGCTCCGATGCTCGAGCGCCACCGCCCGGGCTGGAAGGTGTACGTGATCGAGGGCCTGGCGAACGGTCGCTTTGCGATCTACCACAAGGTGCACCACGCGCTGGTCGATGGCGAGTCCGGCATGGCCATCCTGCGTCGCTCGCTCACCGATTCGCCGCGGGATCGCCGGATCCGTGCCACGGTCGGCCTCGATCATCCAGCGCGGCCGCGGCCGGCGCCGCACGGCCTGCGCGAGACGCTCGAGCGCGAGGCCCAGCGGCTGGCGCGCAGGACGCTGTCGGTCGGACGCGGCTCGATCCGCGTCGCGGGCGAGGCGCTCGAGGGCCTCTGGGGATACTCGCCGGCGCGCAAGCGCGCGTTCACGGCCCCGCAGACGCCGATGAACGAACCGATCTACAACGCGCGGGCGATTGCGCACACGACGCTGCCGCTCGCCGCCATGAAGAAGGTCGCCCGCGCCTCGGGCGCGACGCTGAACGACGTCGCGCTGTGCTTGCTCGACGCGGCCATCAATCGCTACCTGCGCGCGATGGGGCGCCAGCCGGATCACCCGCTGGTCGCGATCTGCCCGGTGTCGCTGCACGATCCGCAGGCGAAGCAGGCGACGACGAACGTGTCGGCCATCTGGCCCGTGCTCGGTCCGGTTTCGGCGCCCGTCCAGCGCCGGCTCGCGGCCGTCAAGTCGAGCACGCGCGACGAGAAGGCCCGTCTGGGCAGCCTCGGCAAAGAGGCCGCCTACTCTTACGCAGTGATGGCCTTCGCGCTGTCGGAAACGCTGACGATCGCCCGCCCGGAGGCGCTGGGCCTGCGGCCGGCGAACATGCTGATCTCGAACGTGCGCGGACCGGAGCGGCCGTTGTACCTGAACGGCGCGCGCCTCGAGACGTTCTTCCCGGTGTCCACGCTGATCGCGGGGCTCGGCCTGAACATCACGTTCATGTCCTATGCGGACCAGATGGTCTTCGGCTACACGGCCAACGGCTCGGCGCTGCCCGAAGTCGAGAGCCTGGCGCGCTACACGACCGACGCGTTCGCGGTCCTCGAGCGGGCGACGCGGGCCCGCAAGGCCGGCCGCGCTACTTCCGGAAGACGAGCACTCCGGCCTGGTCCGCGTCCTGCCAGCTGAGCGCCAGCTGTCCGGCCAGGTAGCTGTAACGATTCACGGCATCGAGCTGCGTGAGGAAGCGCTGTTCGAGATCCATCTGCGCTTGCGGGCAGGCCATCTTCGTTCCCGCGGCTGGACCGATGTCGATCTCGCCCGGCTTCGTCTCCTTGACCGACGCAGTGAACCGGTTGCAACCGGAGAACCCGCGCACCTTGTCGTTCTCGAAATGGATCAACGGGGCTTCGACGCCAGCCGCCAGCGGCTGACCGTCGATCTCGGCGAGCTGCCACTCGTTGGCGGCGAGCATGCTGAGCGCGAGCACGCCGCGCACCTCGCTCGACAGCTGCTTCAGCGCCCCGCCCTCCATCGCATACGTCTTGCGGGCGACCTGGGTCGGGCAGCAGGCGGCATCGTCCGGCCCGGCCTCGACGACGTCCATCAGGATCTGGCCGCGCTCGAGCCAAAGGCTCTGCAGCTTCGTGCGGTCCCCGACCGGTGCCGTGCCAAGATTGACCAGCGCGCCGTCCCGCACGCCAAACACGGCGACGTGCACGAACTCGCCGCTGCCGCCCGAAGTCGAGCTCAGCACAGCGACCGCTTCGTTGCCCGCGGTCCCGTCGATGTCGCCGAAATGCAGCGTCGGCGCCCAGAGCACGAGCCGCGGACGTGAGGCCGCATCGGCCGCCGCGGGCTCGCCTTCGTAGACGCCGCCCGAGAGCGTGACCGCCTGGTCAAAGACGCCCGAGACGCTGGCCGACTGCAACTGCTCGAGCGTCGGCGCCGGCGGGGGACCCGCAGGCTGGGCGGGCGCGGGCGGCGCCTTCTCGGCACAACCCGCGACGATCAATGCGGCGCACAACGCGCCGGACGGTGCGAGCAGCGAGCGCAATGGCTTCGACCTCATCACGGACTCCTCCAGGTGCGTGGGCCCCTGGGGCGGGAATGCTAGCCGATTCTCCCCGGCCGGGTGCTCCGTAGTCGCCGCGGTCCGGATCTGGACTTTACGCGGCGAGACCGCGAAACTTTTTCGAATCTGCCGCCGCGTTACCGAGGGTCGTCCGTGACACGATTCATCTGCTGGCCGCTGGCCACGATCCTGGCGGCGATGGCGATCGCCGCGAGCAGCGCGCATGCGGCACCGACGCTGATCCGCAATGCGGTGATCCTCGACGGCACGGGCCAGCGCATCGAGGGTGCCGACCTGCTGCTGCAGGACGGCCGCATCGCCGCGATCGGCCCGGGCCTCGCGGCCGACGGCGCCGAGATCGTCGATGCCCAAGGCCGCTGGGTGACGCCGGGCCTGATCGACGTGCACTCGCACCTCGGCGTCTATGCCAGTCCGGCCATGAACGCTCACCAGGACGGCAACGAGGCGACCGATCCGGTCACCGCCGGCGTCTGGGCCGAGCACGCCGTCTGGCCGCAGGATCCGGGCTTCGAAACGGCGCTGGCCGGTGGCGTGACCACGCTGCAGGTGCTGCCGGGCTCGGCGAACCTGATCGGCGGACGCGGCGTGACGTTGCGCAACGTGCCCGCGACGACGATGCAGCAGATGAAGTTCCCGGACGCGCCGCACGGACTCAAGATGGCCTGCGGCGAGAACCCGAAGCGCGTTTACGGCGGCAAGGACCGCGCTCCGTCGACGCGCATGGGCAACGTGGCCGGCTATCGCCAGGCGTTTGCCGACGCGCAGGACTACCGTCGCCAGTTCGAGAAGTACGATCTCGAACGGACGGCCTACGAGCAGAAGAAATCCAAGGACGGCCCGCCGCCCGTGCCGCCGAAGCGCGACCTGCGGCTCGAGACGCTGGTCGGCGCAATGAACGGCGACATCCTGGTGCACATCCACTGCTACCGGGCGGACGAGATGGCCGTGATGCTCGATCTCGCGCGCGAGTTCGGCTTCAAGGTGGCGGCCTTCCACCACGGCGTGGAGGCGTACAAGCTGGCCGACCAGCTCGCGCAGGAAGGCGTCTGTGGCGCGCTGTGGGCCGACTGGTGGGGCTTCAAGATGGAGGCCTTCGACGCCGTCTGGGAAAACATCGCGTTCGTGGACGCA